>Ga0310810_10001947_pt1 | contig 21921 bp, 18 predicted proteins | sample NCmetagenome_FD_207641 | JGI IMG/M metagenome (GOLD analysis project Ga0310810, IMG submission 207641) | Soil microbial communities from experimental microcosm in Duke University, North Carolina, United States - NC | ecosystem: Engineered > Artificial ecosystem > Soil microcosm > Unclassified ... | reverse complement strand
ACCGCAGCGCCATCAACGGCAGCTGCGGCGGAAGCTCGGATTTGAGGATGTCGTCCTTGCGCTGCGCTTTGGCCATTCCGGTCTCAGTCCGTGGTCTGAGGTCTAGGCGGGGGAGGTCTCAGGCTACAGAAGCTGTCATCCTGAGGGAGCGAAGCGACTGAAGGATCTACTGTCACGAGGCGGTGACCAGTCCGGGAGAATGGATCCTTCGCTTCGCTCAGGACGACTGCTCCGCAGTCGCCTGAGACCTACGGGCGTAAGTATAACACCGATAGCGGATTACCAACCACCGGAAACTTGTTCCCGCCCCAGAGCCTGAGTATCTTTCCCGGTCTATGTTCGACGAGCTTTCCGAGAAACTCGAAGCAACGTTCGCCCGGCTCCGCGGCCGGGGCGTGCTTACCGAGGCCGACATCAAAGAAGGGCTGCGCGAAGTCCGCCGAGTCCTGCTCGAGGCCGACGTCAACTTTCAACTGACGCGCGAGTTCCTCGAACGTGTCGAGAAGAAGGCGGTCGGTGTTGCGCAGCTTCGGACCGTCTCGCCGGGGCAGCAACTCGTCAAGATCGTCTACGACGAGCTCACCGCGATGCTCGGTGAGCAACGCGAGACACTCAAGCTCAGCTCGGTTCCGCCGACGATCGTCATGATGGTCGGCCTGCAGGGTTCGGGTAAGACGACCACCGCCGCCAAGCTTGCTCGCAAGCTCAAGAGTGAGAGTCGGCCGACCCGTCTCATTGCCGCGGACGTCTATCGTCCCGCCGCCATCGACCAGCTCGAGACCCTCGGCCAGCAACTCGACATTCCGGTGTACGCCGAGCGCGGCACGACGGACGTCGTCCGTATCGCGAAGGCGGGCATCGAGCAGGCGCGCCGCGCCCGTGATCGAGTGGTCATCGTCGACACCGCCGGTCGTCTCCAGATCGACGACGAGATGATGGTCGAGCTGGAGCGCCTCAAAGCGGCCATCCACCCGGACGAGATTCTGCTCGTCGCCGACGGCATGACGGGTCAGGATGCGGTAAAGATCGCGCAGGGCTTCGACCAACGGCTGCACGTGACCGGCGTCGTGCTCACCAAGATGGACGGCGACGCCCGCGGCGGCGCCGCACTGTCGATCTACGGCGTCACGAAGAAGCCGATCAAGTACATCGGCGTCGGGGAAAAGGTCGACGCGCTCGAGGAGTTCTATCCCGAGCGTATGGCGGGCCGCATTCTCCAACAAGGCGACATCGTCAGCCTCGTCGAGAAAGCGCAGACCGCGTTCGACGCCGATGAAGCCAAGCGGCTCGAGAAGAAAGTGCGCAAGGAAGGGATGGATCTCACGGACTTCCTCGCCGCGATGAAGCAGATCGAGCGTCTCGGTCCGTTGGAAGGCATCCTCAAGATGCTTCCCGGCGTGAATACCAAAATACTCAAGCAGGTCAAGGCGACCGATCCAAAGCGGCTGCGTCACCTCGAGGCGATCGTGCTCTCGATGACGCACGAAGAGCGCAAAAAGCCCGAGCTCATGAACGGTTCGCGCCGCGCCCGCGTCGCCAAAGGCTCCGGCCGTCCGATCAGCGAAGTGAACCGGCTATTGGAGCAGTTCAGAGAGATGCAGAAGATGATGAAAAAGGCTTCGAATCTTCCCGGGGGTGGTGGGAAGTTCAGGCCGAATATGTTTGGGATGAGGTAGAGAGAATTGAGATCTTAGATCCTGGGTCCTAGATCCTAGATGAACTGCGCTAGGCCGTTCATCTAGGATCCAGGACCTAGGATCTAGGATCGAGCAGGGCCGGGTGCGACTAGTCGGTTGATTAGTGCGCGAGGAGCCCGGAGCAGCACACAGAACCCAACGAGGATTCCATGGCAGTCAAAATCCGTCTCCGGCGCACCGGCCGCAAAAAGCAGCCGTCGTACCGTATCGTCATCGCCGATTCGCGCAGCCCGCGCGACGGCAAGTTCATCGAGGTCATCGGGCAGTATAATCCTCGTCAGGGTGAGCAGGCGCTCAACCTCGAGACCGAGCGCGTGAACTACTGGCTCGACAGCGGGGCGCAGCCGACCGATACGGTTCGCTCGCTATTGCGTCGCGCCGGTGTGCTCAAGTCGCGCCACGAAGCGCGGCTGGGCCGCAAGCTCACGGCGTCGGCCGTGCCGGTGAGCGCCACGGAAGCGTGATCTGAGGACGTGATGCGGTTCGCGCCGATTGGCCGGTCCGCATGGTCGTCCGCGCTCGTGATCGCGGCCGTCGCCACGTTGGCGGCGGCCGCTTCCGTTCACGCGCAAAACGGCTCGCTCGCCGGCACCGTCGCGCGCGATTCCGCCGGCCACATGATCGGTGGCGTGGAGATCCGGTTGCCGCAGCTCGACCGTCTCGTCACCAGCAACTACCTCGGTGAGTTCGGCATCGCGGCGCTTCCGCCCGGCCGCTACGCACTGTCGTTGCGGGCCGTCGGGTTCACGCCGTTGAGTGATACGATCGAGATCAAAGCCAACGCGGTGACCGAGCGCGAATTCATTCTCGCACCCGTCGTCGCCGTCTTGGACACGGTGAGGACCACGGGCGCAGGTCAGCGCCGGCTTCCGCCGGGCCTCGCGGGGATGGAGGAGCGCCGCCGATCGGGGCAGGGCGGCTACTTCGTCACGGAGGACATTCTCCGCGACAACGACTCACGACAAATGGCGGGCGTCGTCTCCGGTCGGATTCCCGGCGTGACGCAGGTTTTCATCGGTTCCGCGGTCTACCTTGCCTCGGGCCGTACGGTCGGCGACGGTGGGCCGGTCTTTCGAAAGAAACCGGCGGGCAGCACAAACCAGTGCTTCGTTACCGTCTACTCGGACGGCGTTCGCCTTTGGAATGGCCCCTGGGATGGTCCGTCGGATCGCCAGCACCCGCCGCCGCCCGATTTCGGCCACATGGGCGTCAACGAATACGGCGGGATCGAGTATTACCCGGGGGGCGCGAGCGTCCCGATCCAATTCAACGCGACCGGTACGGGCTGTGGCACCTTGCTCCTCTGGACGCGGGACCGGTAATGAGAATGGGGTCAGACCCCATTTTAGAGTTCTCTAAATGGAGTCTGACCCCGTTCACTTTTGATCCATACTGCGGCCGTTTGATTCATATCTGTGTCTAGCGACGAGCTGATCATCGTGGGACGTGTGCGCAAGTCGCACGGCGTGCGTGGCGACCTTGTTGTCGAGGCGATTACCGACGACCCCGACGGGGTGTTCGCGAGAGGGCGGAGGCTCGTCGCCGGAACGGTGGCCGGCGATCCGGCGAAGGATCGTCGCGAGCTGACGATCGCCTCGGCCCAGCCGTTCAAGGGCGGCTTCATCGTGCACTTCGACGAAATCACCGATCGCGCGATCGCCGATACCTGGCGCGATCGGTATCTGCTCCTGGCGGCGTCGGAGCTCGAGCCCCTCGGCGACGACGAGGTCTACGTGCACGACCTGCTCGGCATGCGCGTCGAGCTCGCGTCGGGTGAGACGGTGGGGACGGTCGAGGAGCTGTACGAGCTACCGCAGGGACTCACGCTCGACGTCCGGCGCGACAAGGGAACGGTCCTCGTACCCTACGACCGCTTCGTGACATCGGTCGATCGAGACGCGCGGGTCATTCGGATCGACCCGCCGGCCGGCCTGCTCGATGACTGAGAACAGCACGCCGGACGCCGAGCGCACGGCGGACGCGCGTCCCCTGCGAATCAACGTCGTGACGATCTTCCCGGATTTTTTCACGACGCCTCTCGGCTTGAGCATTCCGTCGCGGGCGCGCGACGCCGGCGCGGTGGAGTACCGCATCATCGACCTCCGGGACTTCACGCACGATCGGCACCGCACCGTCGACGACTATCCATACGGCGGCGGACCCGGGATGGTCATGAAGCCCGGTCCATTTTTCGAGGCGGTCGAAGCGCTCGACGCTAAGGCGCCGATTGTCCTGCTGTCCGCCAGAGGAAGGCGCTTCGCGCAGGCGGACGCGATCCGATTTGCCCAAGGGACAGAGCTCACGCTGCTGTGCGGGCACTACAAGGACGTGGACCAGCGGGTGGCCGATCACCTCGCCACCGAGCAGCTGTCGCTCGGCGAGTTCGTCCTGTCCGGCGGAGAACCCGCCGCCCTGGCCGTGATCGATGCCACAGTCCGCCTGCTGCCGGGCGCGATGTCGGACCCAGAGAGCGCGCGTGGTGATTCGTTCTACGAGCGCGGCTTGAGCGCCCCGAGTTACACGCGTCCGCCGGACTATCGGGGCCTCGTCGTTCCCGAAGTTCTCCTCTCCGGCGATCACGCCCGCGTCGCCGCCTGGAAAAAGGAACAAGCGCGGCGCCTGACGGAGGATAGAGACTCCGGCCCTAGCCGTTAGCACTTCCGCCGCCGAGTCGCTGAGTCGCCGAGTCGCCGAGCCGGACCTAGACTTCACAGCCACAACAGCTTAGTATCTCAAGTCTCTACCAAAACCGATCAACCGGGCCCATGGCCCCGAGCGTCATATGCATGCCTTCATCGAAACGCAGAAAGAGTGGCTCCGGAATGTTCCTCCATTTCGTCCGGGCGACACGCTGCGAGTGAACGTGCGGGTGAAGGAAGGCGAGAAAGAGCGCATCCAGGCCTTCGAGGGCGTGTGCATCGCCCGCCGCGGCGCCGGTGTCAGCGAGACGTTCACCGTTCGCAAGATCTCGAACGGCGTCGGCGTCGAGCGCATCTTCCCGGTCCACAGCCCGATGCTCGCCGAGATCGTCGTTGTGCGCCGCGGCCGCGTTCGTCGCGCCAAGCTCTACTACCTGCGCAACCTCACCGGTAAGGCGACGCGTATCCGCGAGAAGAAGACGCGGGTTGCCGTGCCCGAAACCGGAACCGCCGCCGCCGAGTAACCGAGTCGTGGCGCGAGATCGGTGGAGACCGATCGAGCGTGAGCTCCGCAAGACGGTTGGGCCCCTCATCGCTGGCGTAGACGAAGTCGGACGGGGCCCACTCGCGGGTCCCGTTGTCGCTTGTGCGGTGATCATGCCGCCCGATGCGCGCGCAATCCCGGGCGTCGACGACTCCAAGCGACTCAGCGCGGCCCAGCGCGATCGCCTCGCGCCAAAGATTCGCCAGCGTGCCGTCTGCTACGGTATCGGCGCCGCGTCGGTCCGCGAGATCGACCGCGTCAACATTTACCAGGCGACGGTCATCGCGATGCGCCGGGCGCTCGGGCGACTCGGCACGTCGCCGCATCACGTCCTCGTCGACGGCAAGCCTTTTCGCACGCTCGAGATCCCGCACACGGCGATCGTCGATGGCGATGATGTCTGCTACAGCATCGCCTGCGCGTCGATCCTCGCGAAGGTGACGCGCGACCGGATCATGCGCTCCCTTGCCGGACGCTATCCGGACTATTTGTGGGAGAGGAATGTCGGGTATTCCACCCTCGCGCACCTGCAGGGACTGGCCGACCACGGCGTTACGCCGCACCATCGGCGCTCCTTCATCCCCGTGCAGCAGCTGACGCTCGATCTGTCGGCCCCGGTGGTCGACGTGGCGCAATTGGCCGCGATGCTGGAGTCGAGTTCGAACGCCGACCCGCACTTCGCCGGCGACTAGAGCTGCCTAGCTCGCCCGACGTCGCGTTCGCCCTTTCAACCAGGCGTGAATCGAGCGTCGATGGTCCCTCCTCGGCGTCGTGAAGCCTGCTTGGAAACCAAGCTCGGGAATTCGATCGCGCCGGTCGTCGAAGTACCGAAATGCGTATTCACCTGTTTGTGGGGTAACGCGCCGATAATGCGGCGACCAAGCGTAATATTAAAATGTTCTAATAATCGAGTGTTCACATACGCGTGCCAATAAATGTTCGACAATATGCGTTCATCTCAACTCGGGTCTTGCCGCGCGACAAAGTTCTTTGTACTGTGTGTCGACACCCGACGCAGGGCGCTTCGGATCGAGTTGGCCCTGCGGCGCGTCGAGCGCAGAGAGCTCCGCGCATATCGCCCGCCCGGGGATTTGACACAGCGAGGCTTCTATGTCAAAACGGCGACCTTTCGTAGGTTCGCGGCGAGCGCTTGTTCTATCCCAGCTTGCCACTCTTTTCGCGGCAGCGGTGACGACGGCACTCGCTGCGTGTTTCGACAGGTCTGCAACATTGCCAAATGCAAACCCGCAAGGCGTCGCTTCCACGGATCGCGGAGCCCTCAACCCCGACAAGATGGCGCAACTACGTCGCTACGGCGACGGTGGGTGCGCAGCGACTTCGATGGATGCGTCAGGCCAAATTCATGGGTTCGCGATCCAACGGAAGAACATGCCGTTCACGATCGACCCTATCCAGCGTGATCCGCGAACTGGACTGGGGAATGGAAAGCGCGTTCAAATGGTCGTTACGCAGCCGGGAGGTGCTCCCATAAACATGTACTGCTGGGTCCCCAGCACTATCACGGTCGACGACCTCTCTCGTGCCGTGCTCAAAACGTCAAAGAACGGCCGCTGGAAGTCTGTCTTGACGAGGGTCAAAAATGGCCGCTCGATCCCCGACGCAGGCAGCCGGTCCGCATTGAGCGCCGAAGCGAGAGCGTTTGAGGCCGAGGTTCTTCTTCCCTCATCGCAGAACGGCGCATCCAACATCACGACAGCCGCTCGCAACGATGGGTGTCTGGATGTGAGAGCTGAGATCGAATACTACTGGGAAGAGGGCGACGCCTGGATTACGATAACTGTGGAATTCACCGATTGTGACAGCGGAGGTGGAGGCGACGTCTTTTGCTGGGTCATCGACAATGGATACGATGATCCGCCACACGTGGTCGTTGATGCCGACGCCTACGATGTCATTACTGGCGACTCGGTGACCTTTGTCGCGGAAGTCGTTAGCGACGTTCATTTGTCGGCGACGGGGTGGCAGTGGACACCAGCCAACGGCTACGCGTCCGACCCATGGACTGCAGCGTGTGCGGGAACCGCCACAACGTGCAACAAAGTCGAGATTCATAGCACGGGAACAATGGCCTACACGGTACAAGACGCGGTAGGGAACAACATTACCGGGCAGGTGCGTATAGTGGCAGATCTTCCGCCCGATATCGCATCGCTTGGAGACGATGGCGACGCTCCTGGCACATCGGCATCGAACACGCCCGTCAACACTGTCGCACTCACCCAAAGCGAGGGAGATTCAGTTCTCGCGACGGCAAAGGCCTCGGGTGAATGGACGTACACTCAGGGGTGCGCTCACTGCAAATCCCCACATGGCAATGTCAACGGCGCGATCAATTCTGAATATCCTGTCGATTACGGTTTACGTCGCGGGGATTGCACAGATCTTGTCTTCTACTCGCTCAGGACCTACCTCGGCACGACTGCCTGGCCGTTTGAAAAGATTAGTACCGCGGAGTTCAACACCTGGTCTGACACCGCACCGACCCGACTGGCACGGCATGGTTATGTACAGATCGACAGCAGTCAGGTCCGCCGCGGCGACGCAGTGTTAAAAACGAGCCTTTCTGGAGGAGGCCATGCTGGCATCTTCATGCTGTGGGGTGTTGGCGGGGTTCCTGTCGCGTACGCGAACAACGGGTCCCCGGCAGACTCCACCAAAGCCGGTAAAGACACGACCACAGGCCGCTGGACTGCGCGAAAGGCGCCCGGTACGGTCATTAAGTACTTCAGAGCGCTGAAGGTCGTGCCTTGATTCGATTCCGCACTGCGCTGGCCGTCTTGTTGCTTGCCGCATCGCTGGGATGCGGCAAGCAACCTCCCTTCTACCGCGGAGACACGGCTGGGGGCGGCAAGACACCGGCGGTGCCCGGTGCCGAGCGAGCCAATGCGACGAATTGCCGCGTGAGTTCGACCGTTTGGTGCATCGTTGACACGGCGGTGATTGATCAGCCGAATCTTACGCTCAATCCGACCGCGAGATTACTCTGGTTTGGACGGTCTGGGGATTCGCTGAGCATGGACACCAACCTCGGTACGGTGCAAACGTCGATCGGCTCGATCGTCGATTCGTTGCACAATAACGTCTCGTACTTTTCCGGACATCTTGCCCGCGATGGCGCGATCATGGTCTGGATCGACATAAGCGATGAGCGAGGCGGAACAGTTCCCTACATGCTGCGCGTGGCGGTTGAATCGTCAAACAACGCGATCCCGCGACGCCCAACGAACCTCATGTCGAGGTTAACTCTTTCACCGGATCGCACCCGAAAGTTTGCGGAGATTAGCGTCGTACCCTTGTCCGAGCTGCATGCGGGCATCGATCGCTCCGCTTGGAAGGTCACGCCAGGAACATATAAAGTCGTAATGACCCAGGATTCGCTCTACGAAGTGTGCGTGCTGCCGTGTGTATCGCCAGATACGGTCACGCTCAAGACACGTCAGGCGGTCAGATGGGTGTATTAGTGCATTCGTTGCTCTGAAGCGCCCCGCAGAAGGCGATACCCCCCGCCGGTCGCGCGTCCATTTACCGCGCCACATTAGGGCGCTCTAATAATCAAATGCATAAGTAACCTCGTAAACGCCGCGATGCCGCGACGCGAAACGAGTTGGCTATTGACGGATTAGTTCGAGCGGCGAAGATTCGCTGGCCGGAGCGGCCTCGTAGCATCGGTGACATGAATTCGAGCATTTGTGATGTCATGGCGCGCCGGTAATGCTGCGGATAGCTGTTCTTCAAGCTTTCACGGTGCGTCTGACGCGGGACGCCGAGTGCCGGCAGTGGGCATCCTGAAGCGAAAATTCTGCGGTGGTGACGCCGTGAAAGCATCCTCGACACCCGCTCGGGTTGTCGGCGAATCGACAATAGGGTCGCAGGGCCCATCGGTGGCGTTAGTGCTCCCACGACACGTCTTGCCGCAGGCGCTGCTCGCGGTTCGGACGCCGTCGCCGATCGCCGTGTTCTCGACTCTCGATGAGGCGAAGCATTGGGCACGTGAACGTCCCACAGGCGTCTTTCTTGTCGATCCCGCAATCCTCGTCTCCGAGTACGGCGACCACTGGCTGCGGAATCACACGTACGGCTGGTTGACCATTGTGTATTGCGCCGCGGATTGCGCCGACGCCACCGCGTTGCTGGAGTGCGCGGCCCGCTGGCCGTTGCCGGTGATGGTCGGCCGTCGTGACGAAACTGCATTCCCAGTCGAGCTCTGCGTCGAGGAGAGTGACGGTGTCTGTCAAAGCGCCGAGCTACTCACAATCCTTGCTCCCAGACTGCGCAGTCTTCCATCGCGCTTCCTCGTGCATCTCGTCGAAACGTTTGCCGCGTATCAACCGCCCTCCTCGCTAAAGGCGCTGGCCGCCGTAGCCGGAGTAAGCGAGCGTCACGCGCGGCGACTACTCCGGAGCGCCGGCGTCCATTCCAGCCACCGCCTCTTCGTGTCGATTCGCGTCGCCCGGGCCTATCGCGACATGGTCCAGCGTCGTCTTTCGCTTGCCGAAACGGTTCGACGGCGCGGGTTCGGTACGAGGCGAACGCTTCGCCGCGAGTGGGAGGAGGCGACGGGAATGATTCCCAACTTCGCCACCCGGGCCGCGCTCGATGACGGCTTCGCGGAAAGTCTCGTCGGACGGCTCTTGGCGGCTCGGGAGACGATCACTGCGGCGATGTCCGCAAACGGACCGCCGATGTCCGCTTACGACACTTCCCGTGGCGAGCCGCTGATCAGCATGTAACACCCGATGTTGTCACGGACGGCAGTCACAACGGCCAACGCCCCGTCACTTCGCGAGGCGATCGCCTACTTCCTCCGGCTCCTTGGGATGGTCCGCGACTATTGGAGCGGTCTCGCCAAGGCGCTCGGCATCGGGTTGATCGTCGGCGCCATTGCCCTCTTGCCGCCATACATATCAAAACTGTACTTCGATAACGTTTACCCCGCCCGGGATACGACGCTCCTGCAGGTACTCGTGTTCGGCGCGTTCGCGGTCGCGATCAGTTCGGCGTTCATCGGCGGCCTCCGCACCTATTACACGCAGGTGGTGTCGACCCAGGTCGGCAGCGCCGTTGGGCTGATGTACTTCAACCACCTGCAGCACTTGCCGGTCCAGTTCTTCGATGACCATCGCGTCGGCGAGATCATGAGCCGGTTGACCGACGTGCGGGCATCGCTCGGCACGATCTCTCGCGTCTTCCAAACCGTGTTCGTGAACGGTATCTACCTGGTGCTCGTGCCGCCATTTCTCATTGCGCTCAGTTGGCGCTTGTCGTTGGTCGCGCTTATCGCCACGCCGTTGACGGTCATCATCACGACCATCACGAGCCGCTTGAGCCGGCGGTATCTCAAGCAGAGCGCCGAAGCCGCCGCCGAGCTCGGAGCAATTCAGGTGGAAGTGCTGAGCCAGATCCGAACGTTCAAGGCGATGGGCCTCGAGCACAAAGTCTTCGCCGACACCCGCGAGCAGACGAGCGAAGTGCTGCATACGCAGCTCAAAGCCGGCGCGGTGAGCGCGGCGGTGGGTATCGCGACCGGAGTGATTCGCGCCGCCGGCACGGCCGTGTTCACGCTGTACGCGTGGACGCTCATTCTTCGCGGGGACATCTCGCTCGGCGGATTCGTCGCCTTCTCTGCGTATCTGGGCTATCTCGTGGGCCCGGTTGGCCAAGTCGCGGGGCTGTTCGCCGACTTTCAACAGATGGCCGTCACGCTCGGACGCGCGTTTGAATATCTCGATCTCGAGCCCGAGCAAGCGCCCGAGGCATCGTACTCACAAGCACCCGCGCCGGTAGTGGCGTTACGGGGGCAGATTCGTTTCGACGGGGTCTCGTTCGCGTACTGCGCCGACCGACCCGTTCTGATCGACGTGTCCCTGGCATGTTCGCCCGGAACCGTGACGGCCATCGTCGGGAGCAGCGGCGCCGGGAAATCATCGGTGCTCCGCCTGTTGTGCCGAATGGGGACCGCGTCGGGCGGCACCATTACGATCGACGGCCGTCCAATCGAGCAGATTCCTCACGCCGAACTGCGCAGGCAACTCGCAGTCGTGTGGCAAGAGCCGGCGTTGTTTCGCGGTACGATTTGGGAGAACCTCACCGTCGGGCTCACGCGAACCACGCGGTCCGAAGTACAGGACGCGGTGGACGCCTGTCAACTCGGTGATCTGATCGAGGCGCTTCCGAGCGGCTACGATACACCCGTCGCGGAGTGGGGCGCATCGCTCTCCGGCGGACAACGGCAGCGCTTCACGATCGCGCGCGCGCTGTTGCGCGAGTCGCCGATTCTGCTCCTCGACGAGGCGACCTCCCAGGTCGACGTCAGAACCGAGCAGGAGGTCCTGCGCGAGATTATGCCGCGCGCGCGCTCGAAGACCGTGATCTTCGTGACGCATCGGCTTGGAACCGCGGCGATTGCCGATCAAATCTGCGTCCTCGACAACGGTCGCGTCGCCGACGTCGGCACACACGAGGAGCTCCTCGCGCGCAGCGCGACGTACGCCGGAATGCTGCAAGCGTCAGGGGCGGTGGAGGATTTGCGCAAGCGTCGGATACTGGGAGTTAAATGACGAGTCCAAGGCGTTCTCGCGCGCGCGTGACCGTGCACGTGCTCCCACCGATCGGCAACGAACGCGTGCCGGCATGGCGATTGACGCGAAACGCCGTACGCGTCGCACTGGCCGTTGTCGCGATCTTCGTGCTCGGGGCTGTCCTGACGTCGCTGGTGGTCGTCGCGACCGTCACCGTGGAAGGGGAGGGCGTGCTGGAGCCGGTAACGACTTGGCCGATTCGGCCAATCGAAGGCGGGGTCGTGGCGCGCGTCGATGTTCGCACCGGGGATACGGTGCATGCCGGGCAACCGCTCATCCATCTGGATGCGACGAACGCGGGATCAACGGTCGCCGATCTCGAGTCGCAGCTCGCCGAGGCGAAGATCGATCTCGAGCGGTTGACGCAGTCTGCGCCGATCGATCGTACTCGTTTCCAGGCTGTGGTCGACGAAGCGGACGCGCGCGTCATTGCCACGCGGGCCGCGCTGCGCGGGGCGATGGTGCCCTTCGGCGTCCGCGGCGACGTCGACAGTCTCGCGCGCGCGGCGATGCATCGAACGCATGTCGGCTTGGACGCGCCGTCGGCGGAGCTCTTGGCCGCGGAAGCGTCGGCCGCCCAAGCCCGGGCGCAGCTCGCCGCCTTGGACCTGGCGCCGATGGACCTCGATCGAAGGCGCGCCGAGGTCCGCAGGATCGCTGAGAGACTCCGCGCCGCTCGTCTCCACCTCGGTCGCTACGTGGTTCGAGCGCCGGCGACCGGAGTCGTCTTGACCGATCGCCTGGATCAGATGGTCGGCGCGTTAGCCCAACCCGGGCAATCCCTGCTCGACTTGGCGGTTCTCGACGCGTGGCACGCGACGTTGTTCGTCACCCAACGCGACGTCCATCGAATTCACATTGGGGATCGCGCGGACGTCGAGCTACCGGCGCTCGCCGGCCTCCCCGTCGACCGCTTCTCTGGTAGTGTGGTCTACGTGGGATGGGAGCCGGACGCCGCGAGCACGAAACCGACGCCGACGACGGAAGGATACCGCGTCGACGTCGCCCTCAGCGACAGCGGCGAAATGCGGCGACTCGGCGGCGGCGTCTTGCGCCGCGGATACGTCACGCACGGCCGCATCGCGGTTCGTCGTGGAAGAATATTCGAGCTGATAGTCGCCTTCCTGCGCGAGCAGAAGAGAGGCCTCGGACGCTGACGAGCGGTGATCGGCTCATGTCCGACTTTGGCACCTCGACGTCCGTTTATCGCTCTCGTGATCGATCCGAGTGAGCGGATAATGTCATCGCGTCAATGAGACGGAGCGCGAGGGCATGGGGCCACCGGATGATAAGAGACCGACGTTCATCGCGCGATTGTCGGGGCTGCCGGCGAATCTCGCCGACGATCTCGGCTCGAGCGAACTCGCGTTAGTCATCGATGAGCTGATCGAACAACGCTCGCGCGTCCAGAGGCAGCGCGAGGCAATGTCGGTGGTATTGCACGAGGCGATTGGTGCCGCCGCGACCAAAGCCATTCGAAACGCCCTCTTGTCGGTTCGGCGGGACCTCTATAACGGCAGGCTACCGGCAGGGGATCGAATCGCCTCGGCCTGTGAGACCCAGTCGGCCGCGGTCTGCCAGGCGATACTCGATTGCCGAGACGTGTTGATCGCGGCCGCCGAAGCGAAGGCGCGCGTCCGCGCGCTCTATGGCGCGGAGCAGGCTCGCGTTCGTGCCCGCTTTCAACAAATGATCGGAGACGAGGACTTTCTCAATGGCGTGCTGTTGTCGTCGCGCACGCTGTTTCAAAACGTTGGCCGATATCGGCGGGCCGATCCACTGAGGTTGGGCTCGCGCGACGAGCAAATTGAGCGCGGTTTGCTCCGGTATTTCACCCGCGCTTCGATGAAGGCCACTCCCTTCGCCACCTTGTGCTCCGTCGTCGCCGGGGAGTTCGACCCGAACGCCGCCCGTGCGTCTCTCGTCGGTGACACGACGCGAAAGCGCGGCAGCGTCCGATTGAACAAGGCCCTCTTCGGTCGCGTGTGGGCCCACGTCGGGGCCCGCCCGCGGGTTCGCGAAGCGCTAGCGGTGGAGATCAATCCGACGACGAGCGTGCGTGACGGACAGCTGTGGTATCTGGCGGCCATCGGCGGTCGCGAGGTGTTCCAGCGGCTTCGGACCAACTCGGCGATGGAGCTCGTGATTCAACTCGTTCGGCTCGAGCACAGCACGCGTCTCGACAACCTGATCGAGCGCCTCATGGCGGAGCCTGGCCTCGAGGCGACGCGCGACGAGGCGTCGGCCTATATCGATTCCTTGATCAACGTCGGTCTCCTGCGTTTCCGTCCCGTCGTGCCGGACCAGGTGGCCGACTGGGATGTGCCACTCCTGCGTCTCCTCGAGAGCGTCGACGACGAACACGCGGCCGCGGCCGCCGACCTGTTGCATCGTCTTCGCGAGATGGTCGACGCGTTCGTGACCGCGCCGGTGTCGCATCGCGTCGATCTCCTCACTCGGATGCGCGACGCGCTCCGCGAGACTCTGACCGCGCTTGGCGCCACCGCCGTCATCCCGAACGACCTTCCAGTGTTCGAGGACGCAGCGTTGGACGCGCGTTGCACGATTCCTCAATCGCCGGAGATGACTGAAGTGTTGGAGGCGCTCGCCGACCTCGCAGACCTCTGCCTGCCGCTCGAATGGCGCCGCGCAAACCAACTCTCGATGCACCACTTCTTTCAAACGTATTACGCGAAGCGGTCGGTCGGGCGCGTACCCCTCTTGGAATTCTACGAGGACTACTACCGTGAGCATTTCAAGGATGCGTTGAACGAAAAACGGCGCGGGGCAGAGACACCCGGCGCCGGGACGGCCAAGTCGGCGAACCCGTTCGCGCTGGCATCGATCGATCGGATCGACCAGGCGAGAAAGCGAATCGCCAGGATCATCGGCAGTGCGTGGGCTCAGGCCCCCGAGGCCGAGGAGATCGACATTCCGATCGCGAGTCTCCGCGAGGCGTCCGATGGGGCGGGCGTCGCGTTTCGGCGGGACTTCGCCTCGGCCGCGTTCTTCGGCCAGATGGTGTTCGACGTGCGCGCCAACGCGTGGCGATACGTGCTTCGGCGGCCGATAGTGCATCAAGGCTTCGGCAAATTCTTCTCGCGCTTCCTCCACATCCTGCCGCCGTCGCGGTATGCGGAAGTGGTCGAGCGCAATCGCACCTTGACGAGCGACCTGCTGGCCGAAATCAGCGGCGATTCGCACTTCAACGCGAATCTGCATCCACCACTCATGTCCCATGAGTTGGTACATCCCAACGGCGTCGGCACCGAGACCGTAGCAGCGATCTCTGTCGCCGACTTGGATATCGTCGCGGAGCCAGGATGTGACGAGCTTCTTCTCGAGCACCGGGATACGCGAAAACCGCTGTATGCCTTCGATTTAGGATTTCTCAATCCGCTGATGCGGCCGGCGCTCTATCAATTGCTGTCGAACTTCACGATGAGCGGCGGCGCGAGCTTCGACCTGCCGCTCAACCCGAGCGACGGCAGGCCTACCGGCATGTCGGGCATTACCGCGGCTGTCGCTCCAGTCGGGATCGTACGGCGGCCGCGAATCGTTCTGGGGGGCCGGATCGTCGTGGCCCGGCGCCGATGGCTCGTCGAGCACACGGCGTTCCCGCCGGCGGAAGGTGGAGGCGAGGACGACGCCGACGTGTTTCTACGCGTCAACCTTTGGCGCAAGGCGCTCGGCATTCCGGATCGCGTGTACGTCGTGGTCTTCCCGAATCAGGATCACGTCGTTGCGGAAGACGCAAAGGCGCAAATGGACGCGGCGCCGGAGGCGGCCGAGTTGGACGGCGCCGACGTGGACGCAGGGACCGAGCCGGACGAGGGGACTGAACCCGCCGTTAGCTCACCGGTGAAGGCAGGCGAACCGCCGATTGGTCCTACAAGGCCGGACCGACGGTCGCGAGACTACGTGAAGCCGCAGTATATCGATTTCACGAGCCCGCTTCTGGTCGCGCTTTTCATTCGCCTGCCGGTGGGGCTCCGCTCGTTCAAGGTCGTCATCGAAGAGTCCTATCCCGAGCGGAAGGACTTGATCACGGACGGGACGCGTGCGTTCGCGAGCGAGTTGGTCCTCCAGGTGGATCGGGCCAATCGAAACGTCGTCGCCGCCGCGTCGGGCGTGTCCGACGGCGGGGTGGCCTATGCATAACGCTGCCGAGCCGGCGCTGGACGATGGCGAATGGTTGAGCGCACATCTCATGCTTCCGTCCAGTTCAGACATAACAGGCCCGGCGGCCGACGGTGTCGCACTGGACGTCATATTGCCCTTCATCGCTCGATGTCGACAGGAGAAATGGATCGATCGGTTCTTCTTCATTCGGTATCGCGAGGAAGGGCCGCACCTCCGGCTGCGCCTACATGGTTTGCGCGGCCGCCTCGACGAAGACGTTCGTCCGGCGTTGATTCGTCACATACGGGCGGCGTCACCCGGTGCTCGCATTGGCGGCGAGAACGGCGCGGGACCCGAAGCGTGCCCGGTCGCATCGCTCCGTTGGGTCGATTACGTCCCCGAGACGCAGCGCTACGGGGGCCTGCGCGGCCTGCCGATCGCAGAATCATTCTTTCACGCGTCGAGTGACGCCGCGTTGCGACTTCTCGGCGAGACTCGCCACAAGCCGCGGTCGGCGCGTCTTGGACTCTCGCTGTTGTGCATGGTCGCGATCGCGTACGCATTCGACGCCGATCGAGGCCAGGTCGCGGCGTTCCTGGAGCGGTACTCCACTGGATTGCTCGCTGTCGTCGAGCAATGGGACCGACGCGCGGGCGACCTTCGCGAGGGCGCATTCCGCGACGGGTTGGGACGCCAAGAACAGTCGTTGAGCGCGTATGTCGACGAGGCGTGGTCGCGCCTCGACCGCGGTGAGCTCATTTCCGAGGCAATCGACGAGTTGGCGGCGGCCGCCGACAGCGCGTTCGTGGCGCTGCGTGCGTCGAACGCAGTCCCCGTGTCTTCGCCGGTGTTCGCGATCGCGTCCTCGTACATCCACATGATGCATAACCGGATGGGCTTGACGAACGTCGAAGAGGCCTATCTCGGCTATCTCTGCGCCCACGCGCTCTCGGCAACCGGCGTTCGGAGTTAGCCCCCAATGACCACGCTACCGCGCCCTCCACCGCGCCGGCGGGGGACAGTACGACCACAAGTAGCAGTGTCTAATACGCAGGTTCACATAAGAAGGAGGAGCAATGTTCGGCAAACTGAAGCTGAACCTCGAGGACATCCAGGTCGAGTCGTTCGAGACCACGGGCGAAGCGCGCAGCGCCGACGGTACCGTCGTCGGGGCGAGCGGCATCTTGAGCGGCGCCCCGGATTGTTACGCCAGTTGCATGTACGGTAGCTGCGACAGTTGCGAGCGATGCACCGAACCCGGCTTCATCACGGAATGCGACCCGGTCGCGACGTGCACCTGCATGCTCGGCTGCGGCAGCGGCGGCGGTATTTCGGGAGACCCCGACGATCCGACGTGCAGCACCACGAATGCCGACGGCACCTGCATCGCATGCTGCTGAAAACGATCACGACGACAAGAGGTGGCGCCGCCTCTTGTCGTTGTGTCGTACCGTCGACGCGACATTCCCCTTTCCGGTGCCCTCCATGAAGCATTCCTACCTCACACTCGCGCACCGCGCGGGACTCGAAATCGCCTCCAAGGCGATGTGGTCCGGCGATGCGTGCACATGGATGATCACCGTGCCCGATCGCGGGACCGGCGTCCGCGAAGCCGTCCAAACGGTGGCGGGCACGGCGCTCTATCAGGGAGCCGCTGGCATCGGTCTCTTCCTGGCCGAGCTCGCGGCCGTTACCAACGATCCGGAGATGCTCCGGCCGGCACACGGCGCTGCTGTTCATTGCTACGAGACGGCCAACTCACTTCCGCCAGATGTCCTCGGGTTGTACGGTGGCCGTGTCGGTGCACTGTACTTCCTGGCGCGCTTCGCCTTCCTGCATCGTGTGGAGCGATACCGAGAGTGGGCGAACACGTTGCTCGGGATGATTGCGCATCACGAACGCGACGATCGCCACCTCGACGTCATCGGTGGCGGCGCGGGGGCGGCGGGGGCGCTTCTTCGCGTCGCGCATTGGCTCGACTTGCCCACCGCGGCCGATTCGGCTCTGCGGATGGCCGACCACCTCGTGATGAAGGCGATGAAGTCGCCCGATGGATGGTGGTGGGACTTTGGCGGGGTGCAACGGCATCGTGCGCTGACCGGTTTCGCGCACGGGGCGAGCGGTTACGCGTACGGTTTGCTCGAGGCATATGCGTTCAGCGGTAATCCGGACCACCGATATGCGGCGGAGCAGGGGTTCGCGTACGAGAGATCGGTGTTCGACCGGGATGTGCGCAACTGGCCGGACTTTCGCCGCCTGGAGCTCCAGGAGATGGTCGCTACGCCGGAGTCCACAGAGGAGCTCCGTCAGCTCATCCGATCGGGCGGATCGTTCACGCCGTATACGAATCACTTCATGTCTGCCTGGTGCCATGGCGCTCCCGGGATCGCCCTCGCGCGACTGCGCGCCGTCGAGATACTCGGCGATCCCCTCTATGCGGCGGAGGCGAATTTCGTCCTTCCGACGATTGTGGCGAGCACCGTTGATGAAATCCCGCGAAACCACAGCTTGTGCCACGGACTCATGGGCAACTGTGAGACGCTTTTCGAGGCGGCATGCGTGTTGAAAGAAGACGCGTGGCGCGCGAAGGCATTCGACGCGGTCAATGCGGAGATCGAACGATTGGAACGAACGGGCGGAACCTGGAAATCGGGCGTCATCCACAACGCACCCGATCCGAGCCTTCTTGTTGGGTTGGCGGGAACTGGACACTCGCTGCTGCGCATGGCACACCCCGGTGTGCCATCGGTGCTGTTGGTGCGGGGAACGGAGCTGCCAGGCCCCGTGATCTCCGCCGTCCCAGCGACGTCCGTGGCCGTGCGAAACTCGACACTCGACGACTTCTTTCGAAGGACTATTGGCGTCTTCGATCGATTGTGTCCGGATGCGCCGACGTTACGGGCCACGGCGGACGGCTACTCCGATCCGGTCATCGCGCGCGTGTACGAGGTGGCCAAGGCACGCATCGAGCGCGAAGGCGATGTGAACCGGCGTGCGCTGATGACCGACGCCTTCCTGCTCGATCGTGTCGCCTATGAGATGGCGGAGGCCGATGACGATTTCACCGCCGAGCTTCGTGACTCGCTCTTATATCAATCCCCGGACGAGCTGGATTGGGAGGACTCGGAGTTCATGCTGCACCCCCGCATTCGTATGGTGACGTGCCGTTACGACTGGGACGCGTGGCTCAGCAGCGGCGCGTCCGAACCTCCGCGCGTCGAGACCCCGACATCGTATATCACCTACTGCGATAATCATCGTGTCCGATGCAGACGCATCGGTGCGTTCGCGAGAATGGTCTGTGAAGCGCTTGCGACGCCATTCACCGTCGACGCGGCAGCGGCCCATCTGTCCGAGCACGTGAATGTGGAGACCCAAGCGGCGTACACCGCACTTCGCAATCAAGTGCAAGCTCAAATCCGGAACATGCACTCGGGTGGTTTGGTCGTCGCCAACGCCGTTCCTCTGACGCGCGTGCCATGACGATGGCTCGGCCGTCGATGTCCGAAACCCCCGTTCGCGTCGGCGTGATCGATAGTGGATGGGACGCGTCCGTCCCCGATCGCCGGGTCGAACCCGGCGTCGGGTTCGTCGCGACGCACGCGGCGGGCGGCATTTCGATGGTGCGCGATGCACAAGACCGGCATGGACATGGGACGGCCTGCGCTGATCTGATCCTCCAAGTCGCTCCCGAGGCTCGCATTGTCCCTATTCGGATCTTCAGCGAGCGTCTCGAAGCGTCGCCGGCCGCGCTGATTGCCGCGATCGATTGGGCAGTCGCACGGCATCTCGGCCTCATCAATCTGAGCCTGACAACCATTCGCCGCGACGCGTTGGCGCCGCTCTATCGAAGTTGTGAGCTCGCGCGGCGAGCCGGTACGATCGTCGTCGCGGCCGCGGGACCAATCAACGCTCGATCGCTTCCTTCAATCTTCGAACCCGTCATCGGAGTTACCGCCGGACGTTTCGACAACCGACTCGAAGTGCAGTATCGGGATCGCCATGAGGTCGAGTGTGTGGCGAACGGAGTGCAACGCGCGCGCAGCTTGGCTGGCCGGGTGAGGACCTGGAGCGGATCGAGCTTCGCCGCGCCGGTCGTGACGGGGCACATCGCAAACTTTCTCCAGTCGCACCTGGGTGCCACGATTGAGGTTGTCCGCCAGATGCTCGTCAGTCGGTTTGGCTACGCCGGGGCCTCGCCGCTGTCGCCCGTCGCTCAGTGATCGTGTCGCCGTGTGAAGTCGCTGACGATTCGACCAAAGAGCTCGATTGATCGTAAGCGAGACGCAGGATCTCGCGTGAGGTCGAGATACACGATTTCGTCCGGACCATAGCGCGCCTGAATTTGCTGGATCGCGTCCGAGACTCGGTCGGCCGTGCCGTAGACCGTGGGCCACGCAGATCCTTGAAGCATGCGCGTCTCGAAGAGACGGCGAGCGTCCGCTTCCGACGACGCGCATAGTCCAGCAACAGCCACGGCCAGCCGCGACTTCGATGCATTGGCATCGCGAAACTCCGCGCGGTACGCGGCCGCCCCGCTCACATCGTGCTCCTTGGTGTGAAAGAGCGATACCGCGAACGGTGTCCCCAAAGACGCGGCGAGTCGGCCGCTGTCCGCCGATGACCCCAGCACCCAGCACTCCGGAGGTATGCGCGACGCGCGAGGAATCGACGCGCGGCGGGGCGGCTCGGCTCCTTCCTCATATTCACCGGTCAAGTGAAGGCGATTCACGATTTCTCGTGCCAACTTTCCAAACTCCTCCATCGGAAGGCGTGCGGGAGCCAAGCCGTCGTGTTCCACACCGAGGGTCGTCGAGCCCCGAGCAAAGCCAAGGTCGATCCGCCCGGGAAAGATATTCCCGAGCAGAGCGAAATCACTAGCGACGGCCGCGGGCCGGTACGTGCTGATCAGCGTTCCTCCGGTTCCTACACGGATGCGGTTCGTCGATGCGGCCAGGAGAGCGACCACAGATGTGGGGTTGCCCCATGCGCAGTTGCCGACGTGATGCTCGGTCAACCAGTAGCGACCGAAGCCAAGCTGCTCGGCGAGCGCTATGGTCCGTAGCGACGTGGCGAGAGACGAGCGCGGAAGTCGGTCGCTATCCAACATCCCGAAATCGAGAAGTCCAAATCTGCTCAGAGCGTCAGTCACGCGAGACGTGTGTGGTAAGCCCGATGTCGTGAGCTCTCGAAGTCATCGACCTCACCAAAACCCAAATGGTTCGACCCGGCCATGTTTCGGAGGTCCCCCAAATAAGCCGTTGTCGCGGACGGCCGCAACGTGACACTCGCGCGTACGACGGTCTGAGCGTTTGGGTCCGCGACCGTCTCGCTGACGTCAGGAGCAATCAAATCTGGTCGTTGAACACGAACGCCACGCGCCGGACGTCCGGTGACAGTTTTGGAGCGAGCCGACTCACTGCCGCCCCGACCGGCGCATCTCGGCGGAAGCGCCCGCGGAAATGAACGGGGGCTTCAAACTCAACAGATTCCCCGGATCTATTGTCAAAGCTCCAAAGCGCGCGCTCCAATGCAGGTGCGCCGCGGTAACGCGGCCGGTGGAGCCGACGAGGCCGATCTCCTGGCCGCGTTCGACGGTGTCACCGACGGCGACCTTGGGGAGGCTCATGTGGAAGTAGCCGGTCACGATGCCGTCGCCATGATCGATGTACACGACGTTGCCGGCGAGGAAGAAGCTGTCGACCAGTGCCACCACGCCGCGATTCGCCGCGTAGATCGGGTCGCCCGTGGTGCCACGGTAGTCCACGCCAAGGTGGCTGCTGGAGACACGACCGTTGAAGACGCGGCCCGTGCCGAAGCGGCTCGTCACCTTCGACTGGCGCGGCCGCGCGAACGGTTCGGTCCACAGCTGAGGGGTGTCCTGGGCCTTGTGGCCGACCGAGCGGGCGAGCTCGTTCTCGCGTTCGATGCGCGCTTCAGTCTCCGCATCCATCCGGCGCGTGAATTTCGGGTCGACGCGAAGCCGGCTCGCTCGGGCGGGGCGCGCACGCGACTGTCCCGCCGGCGGTGCCTGATGCGGATACTTGAGCGACAGCCTCAGGCTGTCGACCGCGCCCGATTGATGCTCCATCAGAACCTGGGCGACGACGGAATCCGACGCCTCGATCGGAATGGCGCCGAGCGCCTGGAGGCGTTCGCCGTCGAGCGGGCGAAAGTGGAGCGGCTCACCGGCCATCGTGCCCGTCACGCGCACGATCGAGTCTGCTGCGTGGCTCGTGAGGCGATCGATCGTCAATCGCGTAAGTGTCCCCGTCGCCGGTTGGCGCGGCTCGATCTGGAGTCGCGGCCGCTGCGCCGGC
>Ga0310810_10001946_pt1 | contig 21932 bp, 21 predicted proteins | sample NCmetagenome_FD_207641 | JGI IMG/M metagenome (GOLD analysis project Ga0310810, IMG submission 207641) | Soil microbial communities from experimental microcosm in Duke University, North Carolina, United States - NC | ecosystem: Engineered > Artificial ecosystem > Soil microcosm > Unclassified ... | reverse complement strand
CGCGCGAGCGCGACGAGCTCGCACTCAGCGAGATTGAAGCATATGACGCAGTCTCTGACGGGCTTTACTACATGTGCTTCGTTGCGGGCGGAGCGCTGTCAGTCGCACTCGCTGATTTCAACATCGGGGTCGAGGTTGGAATGCCCGCGGTTGCGTACATCATGATCGGAGTTTTCGCTGCGATCGTAACATGGCTTCGCCGCCGCAATCGGCCCGACTCACTCGAAGCCGCACTCTCGCCTGCGACGACAGCGAGAGAAGTTTTCCCCGAAATTCCGGATGACTGACAGAAAGACTCTTATCGGTCGCGTGCTCGATCCGAATCAGGTAATCGTGTTCGATGGAGCAATGGGCACGATGTTGTACTCGAAAGGCGTTTACATCAATCAGTGCTACGACGAGCTGAATCTTCGCGCGCCCGATCTTATCCGCGAGCTGCATAGAGCGTACGTCAAAGCGGGCGCTGATGTAATCGAGACGAACACGTTCGGCGCGAGTCGCACCAAGCTCACGCCCTACGGTTTGCAAACTCAGGTTCACGCGATCAACAAAGCGGCAGCTGAGATCGCGCGCGCGGAAGCCGGAGAAAATGTTCTCGTCGCGGGCGCCGTCGGACCACTCGGCGTTCGCCTCGAGCCATTCGGTCCTACAAGCCTCGCTGAAGCACGTGAAATTTTCGCCGAGCAGATTCAGGGATTGAAGGATGGCGGTGCGGATCTGTTCATTCTCGAAACGTTCTCGGATCTTCAGGAGATCGAGCAAGCGCTTCTCGCCGCACGCGAAGTCGATTCGTCGATTCCAGTAATCGCGCAGATGACGATCGGAACCGATTGTCTTACCCCCTACGGCGCATCAGTCGAAGACATCACGAAATCACTCGACGCACTCGGCGCCGATGTCATTGGACTGAATTGCTCCGTTGGCCCGCAAATAATTCTCGATGCGATCGAGAAGATGGCGAAGGTCACTCGCCGCAAGTTGAGCGCGCAGCCGAACGCAGGAATGCCGCGCGAGGTGAGTGGACGCAGCATGTACATGGCAAGCGCCGAGTATATGGCGACGTACGCGAATTACCTCGTGAAGGCCGGAGCGAAGATTGTCGGCGGCTGCTGCGGAACGACACCGGAGCACATCGAAGCGATCGTTGAAGGCGTTCGCCCGCTGGCGCCGCGTCAGCCGCGCGTTCCTGTGAGAGAGCGTCGTCGTGCTGATGGCGCGGTGATGCCCGCCGAGGACAAGGGTGTCGATCCTATTGCGCTCGAGCAGCGGTCGAAGTGGGGAGCGAAAATCGCGCGCGGCGAGTTTGTCACGTCGGTGGAAATCGTTCCGCCTCGTGGTGTCGATGCATCGAAAATGTTGCGCGACACCGCCGCGTTGAAAGCCGCTGGAGTCGATGCTGTGAATGTGCCGGATGGTCCGCGTGCGCAGAGCAGAATGGGTGCGCTGTTGACTGCGTTGTTGATCGAGCAGCAGTCGCACATAGAGACGGTGATTCACTACTGTTGCCGCGATCGCAATCTCCTGGGAATGCTTTCGGATTTGCTGGGCGCATCGGCGATTGGTTTGCGGAATTTGTTGTTGATCACTGGTGATCCGCCGAAGATGGGACCGTATCCGAATGCAACGGCGGTGTTCGACATCGATGCAATTGGTCTCACGAATCTCGTGAGCAAGTTGAATCACGGACTTGATCCCGGTGGAAATGCGATTGGCGCACCGACGTGTTTCGTGATTGGTGTTGGTGTGAACCCTGTTGCGATCGATATCGATAACGAGCGCCGCCGCTTTGCATGGAAGGTCGAAGCCGGAGCGGAGTTTGCGATTACTCAGCCGGTATTCGATGTCGAGCAGCTGGAGAGATTTCTCGCGAGTATCGATGATGTGCGGATTCCAGTCGTTGCAGGGATCTGGCCGTTATTGTCTTTGCGTAATGCGGAGTTCATGGCGAATGAAGTGCCTGGTGTGATTGTGCCTGATCATATCATCGAGCGCATGCGCCGAGCTTCGGAGAAATCGAAAGAGCATGGTGTGCAGGAAGGAATTGCGATTGCGCGCGAGATGTTGGAACGCGTACGGCCTTCAGTGCAAGGGGTTCAGGTGTCGGCGCCCTTCGGAAAAGTCGAGCTGGCGCTCGAGGTGTTCAAGGAAACTCTAACTCCCGTTAGTGCTTAAGCTGTGATAACAGCATTGACACACAGATAACACGGATGTAACTGCACTTCTGACTGCTGACTACTGCTGACCGGTAATCAGTCAGCAGTAGTCAGCAGTAGTCAGCAGTGCAGTTACATCCGTGTTATATCCGTGTGTCAATGCTGTTACTACCTCACTTCTCTACATACCCGGAGAGCCACCCGAGCACCATCGTCCAACCGGTCTTGTGATTCTCGACCATCTGCTCGCGACCCTCGAAGCCGGTGTGCACCAACGTCAGACGCGTTCCCGACCCTCTCGGCTCGAGCTCGATCCGGACACGACTCACAGCAAAATTGTCCCAGCTCGGCTCCCACGTGTACTCGAGCACGCGCGGCGGATCTATCGTGATGTACTCACCGCCAACCGTGGACGTGTCACCCTTTGGGCTCGTCGCTTTGCAGCTCCATCGTCCGCCCGGACGCAGATCGATCTTGTAGTCGTGCGTCCGATACGGCCCCTGGCCCCACCACTCCGCCTGCTCGTCAGTCGTTAACGCGCGAAAGATTCTCTCCGGCGACGCGTTGATATCCGCCGTCCCGTTGATGATTCCCTTCGTTGTGTCGGCGGTGACGTTGATGGCGTTTGGTTCTGCGTTGACTGCTGTCATTTCGATTTTTCCTCCGTCTCTTTCTCGAGACGGCGTTTGAGGTTGGACAGACTCTGATGCCAGAACTCGCGGTACTCCTCAGCCCATTGCGCAACCTGCTCGATGCGATCGGCCTCGAGCTGATAGATGCGCTGTCGCCCTTCCTTTCTCTCGCGAACCAGTCGCGCCCGCCGAAGCACGCGGAGGTGTCGTGAGATCGCCGGCCGGCTGACGCGAAAACCGGAGACGAGCTCGTTCACATGCGCGTCACCCCGGCGAAGGCGATCGAGAATCGCGCGTCGCGTGGGGTCGGCTACTGCGAGAAAGACGTCGGATGCTGCTGCAGGTCTGGGCATCTATGATGAGTAACGTTTCTGTTACCTATTCTAATCGATAATTTATTCCCGTCAAGTGAGGAGAATCCGATGAGGAAAATCATTGCGGAGCTGGCGATGAGTGTCGATGGCTTCATCGCCCGTCCAAACGGCGACGTCGACTGGCTCGATCGTCCCATGCCCAAAGGGAATTACGGGATGGACGAGTTCTTCAAGTCGGTCGACATGATCGTGATGGGGCGCGCCACGTACGACGTCGGAAAGAAGCTTGGCGGTCCGCTCTTCATGTTCCCGACGACTGTTATTCTGTCACGATCGCTCGCACCCGATGCGGAGCCGAAAGCGATTATCGAAAAAGGAAACGCGCGGAAGCTTGCCGAACGTTGGCGGAAGCAACCAGGCAAGAATATCTGGGTGATGGGCGGTGCTGACGTCTTTGGTCAGTTTCTGGATGCCGGTGTGCTAGACGAATTGAGGATCGCGGTGATTCCAGTGGTTATCGGAACGGGAATTCCCTTATTCGATCCGAAGCGGCGAACAACTCAGCTCGAGCTTATATCGACAAAGAAGTTTTCCGATGGCGTTGTACGATTGAACTACAAAGCGAACTGAACTGTCGGTAACCGGTAGTTCAGAGTAGGTTTTTTAGTTCTCTCCAGAATCAAGGCTGAAACGACTGTGCTGGATCGTCTCGAAAAAGCTCTATCTGACAAGTACGAAATCGAGCGCGAGCTCGGCCGAGGCGGAATGGCAACCGTCTACCTCGCAAAAGATCGAAAACACGATCGCGAGGTCGCACTAAAGGTTCTCCACCCCGAGCTGTCGTCGTCGCTCGGGCCTGATCGGTTTCTCCGCGAAATCAAAGTCGCTGCACGACTCAATCATCCGCATATCCTTCCACTTCACGATTCCGGTGAAGCAAGCGGATTTCTCTACTATGTAATGCCGTACGTCGAGGGGGAATCACTGCGCGCGCGAATGAATCGCACAGGGAAGCTGCCCCTCGATGAAGCGCTCTATCTCGCACGCGGAATCGCCGGGGCACTCGACTACGCGCATCGTCAGCGCGTCGTGCATCGCGACATCAAACCGGAAAACATCATGCTTCACGAAGGCGAAGCAATGGTGATGGATTTCGGAATCGCGAAAGCAGTGAGCGTCGCTGCAGGAGATACTCTCACACAAGCGGGGATGATGGTTGGAACTCCCGCATACGTGAGTCCCGAACAAGCGGCGGGTGAAGGCACAATCGACGGACGGAGCGATCAGTACAGTCTCGCATGCATGCTCTTCGAAGTTCTCAGCGGAAACAAAGCATTCACCGGCAGCAGCGCTCAGGCGATTCTCACCAAACGATTCACGGATCCCGTTCCATCACTGCGCAAAGTCGATCCGACGGTTCCCGATGAAATCGACGAGGCAATCGCGAAGGCAATGTCGAAAGAGCCGGCTGAGCGATACGATACCTCGGGTGAATTCGCTAAAGCTCTTATCTGGCCGAAATCAAACACGCCATCGGAAACAACAACGGTGAAACAAGGCGCCGCACCGAGATCGATTGCAGTTCTTCCTTTCGCCGACATGAGCGCGGAAAAGGAGAATGGCCATTTCACTGATGGAATGGCGGAAGAAATCATCAACGCTCTCACGACGATTAAAGCACTTCGCGTCGCGTCACGTACATCGTCATTCGCATTCAAGGGAACGACTGAAGACATTCGCCAAGTCGGCAAGAAGCTCGACGTTGCAACAGTTCTCGAGGGAAGCGTTCGCAAGGCTGGCAACAAGCTTCGCATCACCGCGCAGCTCGTGAACGTCGCCGATGGATATCAATTGTGGTCGCAGCGCTACGACCGCGACATGGAAGATGTGTTCGCGATTCAAGACGAAATCGCACAGAACATCGTGAAAGCGCTGAGCGTCATACTCAGCGACGAAGAGAAGCGCGCGATCGAGAAAGTTCCGACCGTAAACGTCGAAGCATACGATTGCTACCTGCGCGGCCGACAATTCTTTCACCAGTTTCGCAAGCAGAGTCTCGAGTTCGCTCGTCAGATGTTCAACAAAGCGATCGAGATCGATCCGACATATGCCCTCGCGTACGCGGGGGTTGCCGACTGCTGCTCGGTTCTCTACACGAATTTCGACGCGAGCGACGCCAACCTCACCAATGCTGATGTTGCAAGCCGTCGTGCACTGAAGCTCGCGCCCCAGCTTGCTGAAGCGCACGTCGCTCGCGGACTCGCGGTTTCATTACTCGGACATCATGCCGAGGCAGAAACGGAATTCGAAACAGCAATGGGTCTCAACCCCCAGCTGTTCGACGCAGCATACATGTTTGGTAGAGCTTTACTCGCGCAGGGCAAAACCGAAAGGGCCGCGGAGATACTGGAGCGGGCGGCGGAGCTCAGACCCGAAGATTACGTAATCCCCGGATTTCTCGGCAGCGCTTACGCCAGACTCGGCCGCACAGCCGATTCGCAGCGTGCGTATCGCCGAGCGGCCGACGTCGCAATGAAGCGACTCGAGCTCAACCCCGACGATCCGCGTGCTCTCTACATGGGAGGAACTGCGCTCTCACGGCTTGGTGATGCCAAGCGCGCAAAGGATTGGGGCGCTCAGGCACTCGCGATAAGCCCGGGAGACGCGACCGTGCTTTATAACGTTGCGTGTATTTATGCGACCAGCGGCGAAAGTGACGAGGCGATCACCATGCTAGAGAAGGCTGTCGCACTCGGGTTCGGCCACTGGGCCTGGATCGAAAATGATTCTGACTTCGATACGCTGAGAGACCATCCACGGTATAAGGCGCTTCTGGAAAAGAAGAACGAGTAAGGCAGCCTGAAAATGAAAGCGATTCTTTTGGTCGATCACGGCTCCGTAAGAAACGAAGCGAATGAGATGCTCGTGGACATGGCGCAGCTCGTTCAACGCATGACGGGCAACGATGTGATCGTTCGCTACGCACACATGGAGCTCGCCGAGCCTACAATCGCCGAGGGTTTTGCGAATTGCGTTGAGGCCGGGGCGAACGAAGTAATCGTGTTTCCCTACATGCTCTCGCCAGGACGACATTCGACGACAGACATTCCACGAATGGTGAACGCGGCAGCAGCAAATCATCCTGGCGTGACATTCTCGGTCACACCACCATTTGGAATCGAAGAGAAACTCGGCGAGATCATTCTAGCGCGCGCGCACCTTTCGGCAGAATCCCCCGCGTGATTCGCAAGAGGCTAATCGAGCACTACGAGCGCGCGGGCCGGGCGAAGAATTTTCGGAATCGCGAGATATCGCGACTCGAAGGATTGAGTGACGCGGTATTCGGGTTCGCCATTACTCTGTTGATTGTGTCGCTCGAGGTTCCCAAAACTTCGGGCGAATTGATCGAGACGATGCGCGGGTTCGTCGCGTTTGCGTTTACGTTTTTCATTCTGTTTACGATCTGGCATCGGCAATTCACCTATTTCCGTCGGTACGGTCTCGAAGACACGGTCGCAATTACGTTGAACGGCGCGCTGCTTTTCGTCGTTTTGTTCTTCATTTATCCGCTCAAGTTTCTCGCGACGTACCTGGTTCGACGATTGATGGGCGGAAGCAAGACGGTTGTGCTCGACAACGGAGTTACAGAACGAATTTTGAATCCCGAGCACTTTTCGTGGCTGTTCGGGATCTACGGATTGGGCTTCGCTGCTGTGTTCGAGGTGTTCGAAGCTCGACACGCCGTGAAACTCTATTCATTGATCGCTCTGCTTGGCGTCCTGATTGCTTCGAGTGGGTCGGCGAATGCGCTCGAGGAGCGTGGCGGCGCCTGGAAGTACATCAGCTGGGTGCTTCTCGCAGCGGACCTCGCCGGACTTTTCATTCTGTTTCGACTTCGACTCCGCGGCCGCAATCAGCGGCACGCACTGGAAACCTTGACTCCATTTCCATCGGCCCGCAAAGAGCAAATAGAAACTGGTTAATTTGCCCACCATGGACACAAACACCGAGACGACTTCTGCGCTGACGATACTCTCCGAAGAAGAGGAGCTGTTTCGCGATGCAGTGCGCGGTTTTGCCGAACAGGAAGTACGTCCGCGGGTGACGGAGATGGAAAAGGCGGCGAAGCTTGCACCCGATCTCATTCCGAAATACTTCGAGCTCGGATTGATGGGCATCGAAGTCTCCGAAGAGTATGGCGGCGCCGGTGGAACGCTGTTCATGGTGACGCTGGCCGTTGAAGAGATCAGCAAGGTCGATGCTTCGGCGGCAATCGTCTGCGACGTGCAGAACACGCTCGTGAATTATCCGATCGGCCGATACGGAACCGACGCGCAGAAATCGAAGTACCTGCCGATGCTGACGTCCAGCACTGTCGGAGCGTACGCGCTTTCAGAATCCGGATCCGGATCGGATGCATTCGGACTTCGCACACGTGCAGAAAAGAAAGGTGATCGTTGGATTCTCAACGGGCAGAAACTCTGGATCACGAACGGTGCTGAAGCCGGCGTGTTCGTCATTTTTGCAAACGCGAATCCCTCGGCCGGCTACAAGGGAATTACTGCGTTCATCGTCGAGCGTGACTTCGCGGGATTCAAGGTCGGCAAGAAAGAAGACAAGCTTGGCATTCGTGCTTCGAGCACGACGGAGCTGTTGCTCGACGACTGCGAAGTTCCCGAAGAGAACGTGCTCGGCCCCGTCGGCCAGGGTTATAAGGTTGCGATCGAGACCTTGAATGAGGGACGAATCGGCATCGGTGCGCAGATGATTGGCGTCGCACAGGGAGCGCTGACGGCTGCGATCTCATATCTGAACGAGCGAAAGCAATTCGGTAAGTCGCTGTCGGAGTTTCAGGGCATTCAGTTTCAGGTCGCACAGGCTGCGACCGATCTCGAAGCGGCTCGCCTCATGGTGTACAACGCTTCGCGTCTCAAGGATGCGGGCCGAGACATTGCCCGCGAAGGAGCGATGGCAAAGCTCTTCTCTTCCCAGGTTTGCGATCGCGTGACGTCGCTGTGCGTCGAGTTATTTGGTGGTTACGGATACACGAAGGATTACCCCGTCGAGAAGTTTTATCGTGACGCGAAAATCGGAACGATTTACGAAGGGACGTCCAACATGCAGCTGCAGACGATCGCAAAGGCGATTCTGAAGTCTTGAGTTCCATGAAGCGAGCGCTTGTCCTTTTCTTGTGGCTGACGGTTGCTTCGACCGCATCAGCACAAATTCCACAATCGGAATACGCGGCAAGGCGCGCGGCGCTCGCCAGGCTGATTGGCAATGGAGTTGTTGTCGCGTTCGGATCGCCGGAGCCCGAAGAGGATTACATCGCGTTCAATCAGAATTCGCCATTCAATTATCTGAGCGGATTCAGCGAGCCGAACGCCGCGCTCGTTTTCCAGGTCAAGAACGGAGAGATCGTCGGCAAGGCCAAGCTTTTTGTCGAAGCCAACGACCCCGCACGTGAAGTTTGGACGGGCTCGCGACTCGGCCTTCAGGGTGTCGAGCGTGATCTCGGGCTGGAGGCGAGGGAATCCGGAACGCTGTTGAAAGTTGTCGACTCCCTGCTGACACTCGACAGCACGACAACGCTTGCAGTCGTCGGCGACTACAGACCGGGCCGTCAGATTTTGAGCGAGACAGATCAGAAGATCGCGATACTCACGAAGCGGCATCCGACTGTCGTCGCGCGCAACGCGACGAGCGCAGTTGCACAACTGCGGCGCGTCAAGACTCCGGCCGAGCTCGATTTGATTCGCAAGGCAGTTGCGATTTCTGTAGACGCCGAACGCGAGGCGATGCGTTACATCGAGCCGGGTCAAAACGAATTCGAGGTTCAGTCTCTGATCGAGTACACGTTTCGCCGAAATGGCGCGGATCGCCCATCGTTCTCCACAATCGTGGGATCAGGTCCCAATTCCACAACGCTTCATTACAACGCCGATGATCGGTTCTTCGACAAGAACGATGTGATCGTGATGGACATCGGCGCATCGTATCGCGGTTATTCCGCGGATGTCACTCGAACAGTTCCTGCGTCGGGAAAGTTTTCCGCACATCAGCGCGCGATTTATCAGGCAGTGCGTGATGCGCAGGCATCATCCGAAAGACAAGCGAAGCTGAATGCGCAGGGTCACTTGATGGGAGATTCCGCGAGCGCATCGATAAATGCTTCACTCGCGAAGCTCGGATTGATCGAAGCTCCCGGAGCAATGTATGACTGCGATGAATCAGGAAATCGGCAGTGCGAGCAGTCGTTTCTGTATTACATGCACGGTGTCGGACATGGAATCGGACTCGACGTGCATGATCCGGGTTCAGCAGGCGGAAGCGGAAACCCGACTGCGCTGCTCGTTCCGGGGAGCGCATTCACAATCGAGCCGGGGATATACGTTCGCGGAAATCTTCTCGACATCATTCCAAAGACGCCGAGGAACCAGGCGATGATTGCGAAGATTCGTCCGGCGGTGGAGAGATACAAAAACATCGGCGTGCGGATCGAGGACGATTATATCATGACCGCGCAGGGCCTCGAGTGGATTTCCCGCGCGCCTCGTGAGATTGCTGAGATCGAAGCTTTGATGGCGGAGCCATGGAGTGGGCCGGCTGCTCGTGATGCTACCAAGATTGATTGGTACCGGAGATGATTGGACTCGGATTACTGACCGGTAAGAATCCCAGTCCGGATGCGCTTCGCCTTTTCGGACGCGTCCGTTACGGCCATTAACCGGCGCGATTCGGTTGTTCTGAAATTTGCGCGAGCGTTGAGTGTCATTTGCTGAGTGCCGCGTCTTATTACAACGGGAATTGTTCCTCCGGGCGGAAGTGCTCCGAATTTCGCGCTGAATGAAGTCGTGAACGACGGATCGCCCACATCGAGCCCGCCGACTGTAACCAGATAATCCCCCGTCTTCACACCCGCCGCGGCACCCGTACCCGCCGGATCGACGCCAATCACACGTCGCCCCTGATCATCGAGCGAGCTCGAGATTCCAAGATTAGGAAGCACCAGGCGATCGACCATCAAGCGCATTCCGCCGAGTGGAAAAACTGAATCGTATGGAAATGGCTCGCGTCCGTTGACGTAACGCTCCTCGAAATTCGTAAAAGATTTTCCACCGGCCGCGCGCGAAACGGCCTGCCAGAAATCCTCGTTCGTAAATCCCTTCCCGGCTTTGTAATCAGCCTGATACAGCTCGCGCAGAACGGTGTCGAGCGATTTCTGATTGTCGCTCGCGTCACGAATCATTATGTCGAGCAGCAAACCCGCGACCGAACCTTTTGGATAATAAATGTCATCAGTCCCATCGACCGGCTTTACCCACGTCGTAAGCGACGCATCCTCCAACGAAACAGCAGGCGCATCCGCGATTTCATCGATCTTCCCGGTTGTCGTCAGATAAAAATCGTTTGCAGTCGTAAGCCCGCTTCGAGCTTCAGCGATGTCCGCGTAATAATCGGTGATGCCCTCGCTGATCCACAGCAACGGCGTCGGCTCCGCACGATCATACCTGTACGGCCACATCTCACTCGGCCGCAATCGCTTGACGTTCCACGCGTGAAAAATCTCGTGAGCGTAGAGTGACGCGAGCACGGGATTGCCGACGACAAGCGTCGACAGAATGTCGAAGTGCGAGTTCTGGTGCTCGAGGCCGCTTGCGTTTCCTGGCGTGTATTCCGAATCCGCGACCTGGAGCACCGTGTACGTGTTCCATGGAATCTCACCGAACACTGCAGCTTCTACCGGAACTATCTTGGCCAGCTGACCGAGCACCGCTTTGCGCGACGCGTCGGAAATAAGGCCAGCTGGGTAACTCGCGAATCGCATCCACTTGCCGCCCGCGAGCGTGCTGTCAAAGTCGAACTTTCCAACAAACGTCGGCATGTCGACGAGATCGTGATAGTTCGACGCAGTGAACGTATTCGCTCCGGTCTGTGTCATTCCTGTCGCGATTCTCCATGACGGCATGGTGTGAATAGTCACCGTCGAAGCGAACTCGCTGCTTTGCGCTTCGGGATAGAGAAATACGTTGGTGCCGTTGAAAAACACGAACTCCGGCTTTGACCACGCGGCTGCGTTGTCGAGAGTCATTGCGAGATACTCGAACGATACGCGCGCTTCTCCCGCGCGAGTGACGTGAATGCGCCAGGTATCCTGATCGAGTTTGTCCCACGCGAGCGGCGCAGTTCCATCACTCGCCGAAAAATTCATGACGTAGCGCGCGAAGTTCGAGATCTCATAGGCGCCGGGTGTCCATGCGGGAAGAGACAGCGCAACGTCGCCGGCGGCGCGAGTGGAAAATGTCATCGTCACGCCGATCGTTCGACGAAAAGCGGTCGCAGAATCGTACGTGATATCGTAGTGCACGTCGGAAATGGACGTGCTTTGCGCGTCCATCCGGCTCGCGAGTTGCGAAACGGCAGCAGCAATAAACAGGGAGAAAACCGGAAGTTTCATTCGCCTACGTTACTGGGTCGTTCGGGCAGGTGCTATATTCGGGCCGCTTTCCATACAAGGTGCTCACAACTCACGGGAACGTGACGAGGACATACGATGTTCAACAGCGAGTCTCTGGATTTCCTGCATCAGCTTCTCGACACACCCGGCCCATCAGGATTTGAAGCCGCGCCCGCGAAAGTGTGGCGCGAGCAGGCCGCCAAGTTTGCAAAAGTTCGCGGCGATGTCGCGGGTAACAGTATCGCCGAAGTAAATGGTGATGGCTCCCCGACGATCATGCTGGCGGGTCACATCGATGAGATTGGCGTAATCGTCACGTACATCGATGATGACGGATACGCGTACATCGCGCCGATCGGTGGATGGGACATTCAGGTTCTCGTTGCGCAGCGCATTCGATTCATTGGACGCGATGGCGATGTGTTTGGTGTCGTTGGAAAGAAGCCGATCCATCAGATGAAAACCGAAGAGCGCGAGAAGGCGTCGAAGATCGAAGATCTCTGGGTGGACATTGGTGCGGCGTCGAAGACAGAGGCCGAGGCTCGGCTGTCGATCGGCGATGCGGGCGTGATCGATTCGCGTACGATGCAATTTCCGAACGGTCGAATTGTTTCACGATCGATCGATGACCGGATAGGAGCGTTTGTGGTTCTCGAAGCTTTGCGTCGATACGCGGAGAAGCCGGGAGCAGCGCACGTGGTTGCCGTGGCGACGACACAGGAAGAAATCGCATGGGCGGCCGGGGGTGCGCTGATTTGCGCGAGCTGTGTGAATCCGCAGATGGCGATTGTTGTCGACGTGACGTTTGCGACCGATCATCCGCAGATGGAGAAGAAGGAGATTGGTGAGGCGAAGATTGGTGGTGGGCCAGTGCTCACTCGTGGCTCGATCATTTCGCCGGTTGTGTTGAATCTTTTGCGGACGACGGCGGAGAAGAATTCGATTCCTTACGCGTTGCATGCGGCGGGTCGGAACACGAGCACTGATGCTGATGCGATTCACATTGCGCGCGAGGGAATAGCTACGGCAGTTGTTGGCGTGCCGAATCGGTACATGCATTCCCCGAATGAGATGGTTGCGATCGAGGATCTCGATCGTGCGGCGACGTTGTTGGCGGAGACTTGCCGAGTTGTTACGCGTGAGACTGACTTCACTGCGCGATGAGTGCCTGAAAAAATTCCGGCACCGCGTGAAGAAGGGACCACGAAGTCGACACGCGTCCCGTTGTATTGGTGTCGCTACGGCCCTGCCGATCAAGATCCGATAATCGTTCTTCACGGAGGTCCCGGTGCAGACCACCGATATCTCCTTCCGCAAATGCTTCATCTCGCGGAGAGCCACGATGTTCTCTTCTACGATCAGCGCGGGGGCGGGCGATCGCGATCGACCGACGATGAGCCAGTCACATGGCAAACCCACGTTGATGATCTCGATAATATCATTGACGAATTTTCGCTCGAGCCGCTGACGCTCATCGGATATTCGTGGGGCGGATTACTCGCGACACTGTATTCCCTCCAAAAGAATCCAAACCGCCTCGCTCTCATCGATCCAGCACCATTCGCGCGGCGTTATCGAATCGAATTCGAGAACGAATTCCGCCGACGGTCGCAGTCGCCCGAAATCCAGCGCATGCGTGCCGAGCTCGAAGCATCCGGGCTCAAGGAATCGAACCAAGAGGCGTATCGGCAACGATTATTCGAGCTCAGCGTCGCCGGTTACTTCGCGCATCCGGAGAACGCGACGAACCTCACTCCGTTCCGCGTTATCGCCCGCACGCAGCAATCCGTCTGGGACAGTCTGGGGGATTACGATTTATTCACAGAATTAGGGAAGATCGCCTGTCCCGTGTTGATCGTTCATGGGCGTGACGATCCCATCCCGGCGGCGTCTTCCATTGAGGGGGCCAAAGCGATGAACGCACGCCTCAAGCTGCTGGACGATTGCGGCCATGTGCCTTACGTTGAGCAGCCCGCGAAACTGTTCGCCGCGCTCGACGAGTTTCTAGGGACTTCGCGGTAGGCTTCCGATTCCAGTTAACCCATTCGTACCGCATGTCCGATTACGGAATCGTTCAGCATCATCTCACATCGATCGAGATGGACGGGAAACCGTGCGACATCAGCGTGCGCATTGCTTACGATGGAATCGAATACATCGGCCGATTGTTCTTCGCCGATCCTGCGACTGGTGAAGGAATTCCCGATCACGGCGCAATTCCTGGTCGCACTGTAGAAGAAGCAGTTCAATTCGCGCGACGACTAACGATCGAAGATTTTACGAGGCGCTATCACCGCGCGCGCGCAGACAAGCGACGCTACACCATGCTCCGCAAAGCGACCGACGAAATGCTGATGAAGATCAAGTACATGAACCGCGTATCGATCAACATGCGAAAGGGATTACTCGACGAAGAGGGAGCGCGGCAGGAGATCGAGCTGATTCAGAGACAGCTTCATGAGATGATCGACCGGCTTCCGTCGCAAGCGGGGCAGGAAGAGTAACAAACGGCCATCGGCCATCAGCCATCGGCCATCGGCGAAAAGCTGAGATGACAGTGCAGTTGGTCAGCAGTTAGCAGTTAGCCAATGGCCGAGAGCCGATATCGCGCGGTTTCCGTGAGTAATTTTAGGATATGGACTCCCGCACAGCCGCCCACGTCCTCTCCCAGATCGGATCCCTGCTCGAGCTCGGTGGCGCTCCACGCTTCAACTCAAAAGCATACCAGCGCGCCGCGCGCGCAATCCTCGCACTCGGCGCCGATGATCTGACACCGCTTCTCAAATCCGGCGAGCTCGCAAAAACGAAAGACGTCGGACCCGCAACACTCGGAGTTGTTCGCGACCTTATCGAGACCGGCGAATCGAGCTACCTGAATCGCTTGCAGGAAGCAACGCCGGGCGGATTGTTCGAGCTGCTTCGCGTCCCCGGAATGGGCGGAACGAAAATCAGCATGCTCCACCAGGAGCTAGGCGTCGAAACTCTCGATGATCTCGAAGCAGTGGCTGTGGACGGTCGTCTCGCAAAGCTCAAAGGCTTCGGTCCCAAAACCGCGGAGCGAGTTCTCAAGGGAATCGAGTTCGCGCGACATGCAACGAAGCGATCGCTGTTTCATCGCGGTCTTTATCAGGCGGAGATCCTCGCGGCAACAGCGGAACGTCACCCCGATGTAGTCGAGGCAATCATTGCCGGATCCGTTCGCCGGCAAAATGAAACCATCGGTGACGTGGACATCGTCGCAATTTGCTCGGACGATCCACGCTTGGTCGCAGAATCGTTTGGCAAAATGCCCGGCGTGAAATCCGCTGACCTCAAAGGCAATACGGTCACGATTCGTTTCGTCGACGACGTGCGAGCTGACATCGCATGCACGCTTGCCGACAACGCCGGCTTTGTGTTGTGGCACCTCACGGGAAGCGAAGCGCACGTTTCACAAATGCACGCCTGGGCGGCTACGAAGCACCTTACCTTCACCGACGACGGGGTCACCAGTCGCGGTGGGAAAGTACAGTCATTTGCAACGGAGAAGGATTTCTTCAAAGCGATGGGCCTTCAGGAAATTCCACCTGAGATCCGCGAGGGACACGGCGAGATCGAAGACGCTGCGGCGGGATTGCTGCCCGATCTTCTGACGTACGAAGATCTGAAGGGCGTTTTGCACTGTCATACCGAGTATTCCGACGGCGGTGCGACAATCGAAGAGATGGCCGAAGCAGCACGTGAGCGCGGATGGAAATACATCGGCATCTCCGATCACTCGGAAGCTGCGTTTTACGCAGGCGGCATGAAACGCGACAAGCTCGCGCGGCAGCATGACGAGATCGACGAGATCAATTCGCGCACGAAGGGCTTTCGCATTCTCAAGGGAATCGAAGCAGACATTCTCGCTGATGGCCGAGTGGACTATTCTGACGAGACGCTCGACACGTTCGATTATGTAATCGGGTCGGTACATTCACGATTCAGCATGAACGGAGCTGCGATGACGGAGCGCGTATTGAATGCGCTCGACGATCCGCGCCTCACAATCCTCGGCCATCCAACGGGACGTTTGCTCTTATCGCGCGAGCCGTATGCGATCGATCTCGATGCAGTGATTGAAAAGGCTGCCGAAACAGGTGCGTCGATCGAGCTCAATGCTGATCCGCATCGACTCGACATGGATTGGCGGCACTTGAAGCGCGCGAAGGATCTTGGAGTCACAATCGAGATTGGTCCGGACGCACACTCGGAGAGCAATCTCGACTTCATGGATCACGGTATCGGCATCGCGCGCAAGGGATGGCTGACCAAAGCCGATGTGTTGAATTGTCGCTCGGCGAAAGACGTCCTCGCGTTTGCCGCTAAGCGCCGATCCAAAAGGAAGTGACGCCGAAACTCAAGAAGAAGCGCCCGAGGAAACTTCGAGGAGCTGAGCTCGCCGCACACGCACGTGAAATACTGGCGCGTCTCAAGAAAGAGTACCCCGACGCTCACACCGAGCTCGACTTCGCGAACCCGTTTCAGCTCGTCGTCGCCACGATACTCAGCGCGCAATGCACCGACAAACGCGTCAACATGGTAACACCCGAGCTCTTCCGAACCTTTCCAACCGCACGCGAGCTCGCCTGCGCTGAAGCTGCACGACTCGAGGAAATGATCCGCTCCACGGGATTCTTCCGCAACAAAACCAAAAGTCTGCTTGGCATGTCAGCGGCAGTCGTCGAGCGACACGATGGAGAAATCCCGCGCACAATGGCCGAGCTGGTTCTTCTTCCGGGTGTCGGCCGCAAAACAGCAAACGTCGTCCTTGGAAACGCACTCGGCGTCAGCGAAGGAGTTGTCGTCGACACGCACGTCGGCCGACTATCCATCCGTTTGGGATTCACGAACGAGACTGATCCAGTTAAAGTCGAACAAGTATTGATGCGACTGATTCCTCCGGAAGACTGGGTGATCGTGTCGCATCTTCTGATCTTTCACGGAAGACGAGTATGCCTCGCGCGCACACCCCGGTGCGCCGCTTGCGTGCTCAACGACATCTGCCCGTCCAGCCGGGTGTGATGTACATTCCCGCCATCTCAGCTACACACTCAGAATGAAACGACAAGCAACAATCGAAACGAATCGCGGCACCATGACGGCCGAGCTCTACGACGACGCCGCGCCGAACACAGTCGCCAACTTTGAAAAGCTCGCCAATGAAGGATTCTATGATGGAGTGAAATTCCATCGGGTGATTCCTGAGTTTGTCGTGCAGGGCGGTGACCCTCTCTCACGCGATCTGCCGGAAGGCAACATGCGCATCGGCACGGGCGGCCCCGGATACAAGATCAACTGCGAGACGGAAAACAATCCGTACAAGCACGAGCTCGGTGCACTGTCGATGGCGCACGCCGGAAAAAACACCGGCGGCAGTCAGTTCTTCATCGTGCTCGACGAAAAAAACACGAAACACCTGAACGGCGTGCACACTGTTTTTGGAAAAGTGACGCAGGGGCTCGACGTCGTTAAGAACATTCGCCAGAACGATACGATGACGAAGGTCAGAGTAACGGGCGGCGACGGGGCGAAGGAGTAAGAGGAATGGCTCAGAAGCAGCCAACTGATCTCGCCGCCGCTCTGAGAGGTCTCCTCCTGGGCGGCTCCGTGATATTTCTGCTGTTGCTGACAATCGTGTGGCTGACCAACCGGCACTTCGCGGGAAAGAAGGAGGCCGAAGTCAGCAGCCAGCCGCCCACCGCCGGCGCTCCGCACATCTCGCCCACAACTCCGGGCGCCGACAGCGCTGCCGTCGCACCCGGGCCCGCCGCGCCACCCGCACCAGCACCAGCCAAGAAATAGATCGTCTGCCGCGTTACGCGGCAGTTCCGCGGCCCCCGCTCTGGGCAGGGTTAATTTCCAACAGATGACCAGTCCCCCGCGTATTCCTGACGAGGAACGCGACCTTGTCGCTGCCGCAAAAGCGGGCGACCGGGAGGCTTTCTCGGGGCTGGTCCGGCTGCATCAACGACGGGCCTACCTGGTGGCCCGCGCCATCGTCACCGTGCACGAGGATGCCGAGGACGCCCTCCAGGAAGGGTTTGTCAGGGCGTATCAGGCGATGGACCGGTTCGATCCGAGCCAGACTTTCGGGGCATGGCTCAACCGGATTGTCGCCAACGCAGCGCTCGATCTCACCCGGCGGCGAAAGGTTCGCAACACGGAAGAGCTGTCCGACGCTCTCCGCTCGCCCTTTCGCGATCCGGCGGAGAACGCGGAGCTGCGCGAACGATTGTCCGATGCGCTGGCGAAACTGCCGGAACGTGCACGGTCGGTAATTGTACTGCATGATGTAGAGGGTTACACGCATGTCGAGATCGGCGAGATGCTCGGAATTCCAGGCGGGACAGCAAGGTCCGACCTGCACCACGCGAGGCAAAAGCTTCGCGAGCTACTGAAGGACCTGAGAGGTTGAAATGAGTGACGAATTGAAATTTCCGAACCCGGGTGAGAAGCGAGTAAGTCGCGAAGCGGGCTCGATCGATGAGCGATCGGCGCGCGCAATTCACGACATGTACATGCCTCCCGTGAAAGCAGAGGATGCTTATTGGACCGACCTGGAATCGCGCATCATGGCGAGCATCCAGCGAGCCGGACACGCGCGCCAGGAGGTGAGCTCTCTGGCGGTTCTGAACGGCTGGGCGCAGATGGGCCTGGTTGCTGCAACAGCACTTCTCGTGGCAGGCGGCGTGATCAGCACACGGCTAGGTGAGCCGGACGAGCCGGCCACTTACGAGTCGGTGGTGAGCTCGGCTCCTGATGTCATTACCACTCGGACCGCGCTGATGACCGCGTCGGACAAGCTCGAGCAGCGTGACGCTGCGCTTCAATACGTTCTCTCATACTGACGTTGAAATCGATGCAACAATCAAAGTCGCTCGCGTTGCTCTTCCTGCTCGGCGCCTTCGTTGCCGGCGCCGCAGTTGGTGTTGCCGGCGACCGTGTGCTCGAGCACAATCGTCCGCGTCCGACGGGCAGACGCGCGGGTCTCGACAGAATGGCCCGTGAGCTGAATCTGACTCCTACTCAAAAAGCGTCATTCGATTCCATTCTCGAGAAACGGCAGACACAGCTCCGCCAACTCTATGCGCCCGTCAGACCGCAGATCGATTCTCTCGACGTGCTCGGCAAAATCATACGGGACAGCACGCACGCACAGCTGCGCCGGGTGTTGACGCCGGAGCAGCAAGTGAAATTCGATCGCATGCACGCGGAAGCACAGAAGCGCGGCGCAGATGCGCGGCGGCGATTTGATAGGGGCCCTGGGCCGGACAGCGAATCACGAAGACGTTAACCACAGTCAAATGAAAGCAGTAACTGCAGCACTTATTTTTTTTCCGCTGGTGTCAGGGGCGCAGGTTGCACCGACGCGTGCCCCGATGCTCGATACGACAGCGACTCCGATAACTCTCACCGAGGCAATTCGTCTCGCGCAGCAGAATTCGCCTCAAACGGTCGTTGCGCGCGGAACGATTCAAACGTCGGAGCTGAGCGTTAAGCAGGCATACACTGCGTTTCTGCCTAGCCTCAATGTCTCGGCAGGTACGTCACACCAGAGCGGCGACCGATTCGACACTCAGGGAAATCTCGTCCCGTTCACAGGAAATCCGACGAACTATTCGACAGGCCTGAGTGGAAACCTTCAGCTGTTCGATGGAGGTCGCCGGTTTTTCGACATCAGAAAAACAAAGGCCGACGTAAAAGCTGCTGAAGCGACAGAAGTCACGCAGAAGTATCAGGTCGCGCTTCAGGTAAAGCAGCAGTACTACAACGTTCTCGCGGCGCGTGAATCACAGAGCGCGGCGCTTGCGCAGATCGATCAGGCAAATCAGCAGCTTCGCGATGCCTCACTTCGCCTGCGAGCCGGTGCCGCGACAACATCAGACTCTTTGCGCTCCGTGATTCAACTTGGGAATGCGCGTCTCGCGCTTCTCACCGCGCAGAACAATCTGAGCCTCGCGAACGCAACGTTGACGCGACTCGTTGCGTCACCGCGACCCGTAACGGCGATGCCTTCCGATACTCTCGATCAGCGAGTGGTAATTCCAAGTCTCGCGGAGCTCGAGCCGCTCGTAGAACACGCGCCGGCAGTCGAGGAAGCGCAGGCAGAGCTCGAATCAGCGAAGGCTGCATCGAGATCTGCGAAGACGTCGTATTTCCCGACGGTCAACATGAGCTTCAATAGAAATGGCAGCGGGCTCGATCCGTTGTTCGGCAACGGGGACAAACGCTATGCCTACAACCAGAGTCTCAATTTCAGTCTGTCGTTTCCGCTGTTCAACAATCTGACTCGTGAAGTAAACGTGCTGCGTGCTTCCGTTGCCGAGGACAACGCGGAAGTAACGTTGCGCGACAAGAAGCTCGAGGCACATCAGACGCTGGTTCAAGCCCTCGGACAGATGATGACAGCACAGGAGCAGGTAAACATTCAGGCGGCATCAGTCGCAGCAGCGCTCGAAGATCTTCGCGTGCAGCGAGCGCGCTACGAGCTGGGTGCAAGCACGCTGCTCGAGGTATTGACGTCGCAAACGCAGCTCGACCAGTCGCGTACCGCGCTCATTCGGGCGCGATACGACTATCGCATCGCGAAGGCGCAGCTCGAAGCGCTCATCGGTCGCGACCTTTAGGAGATGAATTTGAAAGTCAAGGCAATTGGAGCGCTGGCACTCATTGGTTTCGCGGCAGTCTGCTCGCGAAACAAACAGGATCCGCTGACAATTCCGGTGCAGCCGGTGACACGACAGACGATTGTCGTCACCGCTGAAGCAACGGGCGTTGTCGAGCCGATCAACGTAATCGAAGTGAAAGCGAAATCATCGGGACAGATTGTTCAGATGCCTGTCGAGACAGGCACATTCGTCAAACCTGGTGATCTTCTCGTTCAGCTCGACACGCGCGACACGCGCAACGCGTACACACAGGCGAAAGCTGATCTCGACGCATCCAATGTGAACCTCAGTGTCGCACGGCAGGCAAAGAATCGCGCGGATCAGCTGTTCAAGGATCGCATCATTACATCGGAAGAGCATGAAGCGGCGCAACTTGGATACGCCAATGCTCAGGCGACCGTGATACGAAATCGCGCTGCGGCTGACATTCGTCTTCAGAATCTCCAGGATGCAACGGTTCGCGCGCCGGTCAGTGGAACGGTGATCGAGAAAGATGTTGCTCTCGGTCAGGTGATTGCAGGCGGTGGAAGCGTCAGCGGTGGTACGACGATTCTCAAGATGGCCGATCTCACGAAGGTCCGTGTTCGCGCGCTAGTAAATGAAACCGACATCGGTAAGGTGAAGCCCGGTCAACAGGCAAGCGTTACCGTCGACGCATACCCTGACAAACCCTTCATGGGAATTGTCGAGAAGATCGAGCCTCAGGCAACGATTCAGCAATCGGTAACGATGTTTCCGGTATTGATCAGCATCGACAATCTTGCGCGGCTGCTGATGCCGGGAATGAACGGTGAAGTTGCCGTCACGGTCGAGCGTCGTGAGAATGTTCTGGCGATTCCGAATGACGCGGTGCGCAGCATGAATGAAGTTGCTGCAGTTGCGCCACTGCTCGGACTCGATCCTGATTCGGTACGTGCAGAGCTACGCAATCAAGGCGGCGGTCGTGGAAATCGTGTCGGCAGCGCTCAAGGTGGCGCGAATAGCGGCGGCACTAACGGAACAAACGGCACGAATGCCGAGCTGACCAGCACTGCACCTCAAGGTCAGAGTGGTGCGCAAACTGGACAAGGCGGGCAAGGTCAACGAGGTGGGTTCAATCTTCCGGAAGTGACGGACAAACAGTGCGCTGATGTTGCTGCGGCGATGGCGAAGCATCCCGATGTTCAGACAAAACTTTCAGATCTTCGCACTCGCATGATGAACGGTGAAATCGACCGGCAGGCGATGCAGGCGGAATCGCAGAAGATTTACAGCGGAATCGGTCTCGATCCGCAAGTTGCACGCGCCTGCAATTTCCGAAACCGCGGCGCCGGTGGCGGCGGTGGTGGATTTGGAAATCGCGGAGCGAGTGGAGCATCAGGAGCGCAGGGTTCATCGGGCGCAACCGGAGGTTCGGGCAACACGACCGGTGGATTCGGCGGCTTCAGTGGTGGCGGACAAGGCGGCTTCGGCGGCGGCACAGGTCGCCGAGGGCTCGTGTTTGTCGCGAGTGATACGACGGACAAGAAGAAATACAGTCCGCGCTCCGTACGCCTCGGCGTAAGCAACTACGACTATTCAGAAGTGTTGAGCGGCGTGAAGGAAGGCGAGCTGGTTGCAATCCTCAACGTTGCGGCGCTGCAAGCGAAGCAGGCGCAGGATCTCAACAACGTTCGTGGCCGAGCTGGCGTGCCGGGTATTCAGCG
>Ga0310810_10001945_pt1 | contig 21941 bp, 23 predicted proteins | sample NCmetagenome_FD_207641 | JGI IMG/M metagenome (GOLD analysis project Ga0310810, IMG submission 207641) | Soil microbial communities from experimental microcosm in Duke University, North Carolina, United States - NC | ecosystem: Engineered > Artificial ecosystem > Soil microcosm > Unclassified ... | reverse complement strand
TCGCTTTGATCTAGACGAGCTTCGACACGGCATGGGCGGCCCGCTTGGGCCGCCCTTCTTGTTGTTTCACTGGATGCCGAGCGACTTTCGCAGAAAGGCATCGCTTTGGGTGAGGAGTGTGATCCGTGCGGCCGAATCCGAGAGCTGATGGCCGAGACCGTCGAACTTGAGGAATTCCGGTGGTCTGCCGGCGTCCTTCAGGGCATCGCGCATAAGCTCGGAGTGTTTCTCGTCCACCTGCTCGTCGAGGGTGCCGTGGACAAGCATGACCGGGGCAACGATCTTCTTCGCCTGCTTCGTCGGCGAACCCTCGTCGACGTTGCCATGGCCGAGGAAATCCGACACCACCTTGAAATTGGTGAAGTTGCGCGCATCGTTGCGCAGGAGATCGAGGTCGGTCACCGGCGCGATGGCCACGACCGCCTTGAACACCTCGGGTGAGATGGCGGCTGACTGCAAGGCGGCGTAGCCACCATAGGACCAGCCCACGACAGCCAGCTTCTTCGGATCCGCGATACCTTGGCTGACGAGCCAGCGACCGGCGTCGCTGACGTCACCGATGGCGATCTGCCACGACTTGAACCCGTTCTGGTGCATCCACGCTTCTCCGTATCCGGCGGAGCCGCGAAAGTTCGGTTGCATCACGGCGAACCCACGCTGGGCGTAGAATTGCGCCAGCCAGTCGAAGCCCCACTCGTCACGCTCTTCGGGGCCGCCGTGAGGCATGACGATGGCCGGCAGACCCTTGGGAGAGGTGACGCCGGGAGGAAGCGTGAGATAGGCCGGAATCGAAGTGCCGTCGGCAGCCTTGTAGGCAATCGCCCGCATGGGCGAGAGCTTCAGCCCTTCGGTGCCGTTGCGCAGCGGCAGAAGCTCCTGCAACTGCTTCGTCGCCTTGTCGTAAAGGTACGTCATGCCCGGATTGACGTCGCTGCGGTCGAGGATCAGCAAGCGGCCTTCGTCGCGGCTTGCGTCGACTATTTCGAGCAGGCTGTTGCCGCCGAGTGCCTTTTGCAGCGCGTCCACCAGTGCCTTGAGCTCAGGATCGAAGAACTGCACCGTCCGGCGGTCGGTCGCATAGCTTGCGCCGACGACACGATTGGAACGGCCGATCCTGATCAGCTGATCGACGTCCACCCCGGGTCGTTGGAGCAGCGTGGTGACGGTGCCGCTGCCGTCCAGCGCAATCGACAGCACTTTCAAGATCCCGTCCACGCGTCCGATACCGATGGCCCGGTTGTTGGCCGAATCGACCGCTTGGATGCTCAGATCCTTGATCTCTGTCCTGGGGGTCAGGAGCTGATAAGTGCTCGAATCCTTGGGCCGGTAGAGATAGGTCCATTGATCGGTGGTCAGGTAACCCTGCGTGTCCTGCGGAATGGTCACCATCATCCGGACCTTTCCGTCCTCATCGGTGATGTAGCCGTCGGAGTTTTCGCGAAGCTGCTCGATCTGGCGGCGCCGCATGTTGGTTACGTCGAGCTCGTCGACCTCCAGGCCGCCATGCGTATGGCCGATCAGGCTACCGGTCTTCTGCTGGGCGTAAACCGGATGGCTGACGAGGATCTTGTTGCTTTCGCCTTTGACGTCATAGGCGAGGATGGATCCGCCATATTGGCTGATCCCGACGGTGCGCGCGGAATCCGGGTCGACCATCTTCGAACCGCTGCCGTCGGCATTGACGATGTAAAGCCGCGACCAGCCGATCAGCGTGTCGCCAAAGGGCGCCGTTAGCCGCAAGTCGCAGATCAGCTGCGTTTCGGTGGGCCACTTGCACCAAGTCAGATGGCCGCCTGGCTGATCAACCGCAAGGATCGGTCGCGGTTCGCCGCCCTTGTCGACGTCGACCACCATCACTCGCTCACCCCGCCCGGCAGGAGCGATATAGGCGATCTGCTTGCCGAGCGGCGAAAGGCTGATCTGGAGCACATCGGCACGAGAGCCCAGACGCTGGGCCAGATCGTTCACCTGCGCCTGAGCGGCTCCGCAAAACGTCACCGAAGCAGCGGCGACGAAACAGAATTTGCGAACCATTTTCCCCCTCCAGTCCCGTCGGCGTCAGTCTACCCGCCCGCATCGCACTGGCAAGTGCCGGAAATTTCAGCGAAGTACTGCCGGCGGAAATCCGTTGCAAAGGCGCCGAAGCGCCCCTCGCCGATCGCAACGCGCATGGCCTGCATCAATTGCTGGTAAAACGTGAGATTGTGCTCGGTCAGCAGCATCGCGCCGAGAATTTCGCCGGCTTTCACCAGGTGGTGCAGGTACGCGCGCGAGTAGCCGGAGCAGGCGGAACACGGGCAGCCCTCGTCGAGGGGAGAAGCATCCTCGGCATGGCGCGCGTTGCGCAGATTGGCAGGACCCGCCCAGGTGAAGGCCTGCCCGTTGCGGCCGGATCGGGTCGGCAGCACGCAATCGAACATGTCGACTCCGCGCCCAACCGCGCCGACGAGGTCGTCGGGCTTGCCGACCCCCATCAGGTAGCGCGGCTTATCCGCCGGGAGCTGCCCGGCGGCGAAGTCGAGCGTGGCGAACATCGCCTGTTGTCCTTCGCCCACGGCGAGGCCCCCGATCGCGTAGCCGTCGAAGCCGATCTCTTGCAGCGCCTCGGACGACCGTCGCCGCAACGCCTCGTCAAGCGCGCCCTGCTGGATTCCGAAAAGCGCGGCCACGGCGGCATGGTCCTCGCCGGCATCGAACGCTTCACGGCTGCGCCTCGCCCAGCGCATCGACAATTCCATCGAGCGGGCGATCTCGTCGCGGGGACGATCGGTTCGCGGGCACTCGTCGAAGGCCATGACGATGTCGGAGCCAAGCAGCCGCTGGATCTCCATCGAGCGCTCCGGCGTCAGCATATGCTTGCTGCCGTCGAGATGACTTCGAAACTCGACGCCCTCCTCGCTGAGCTTGCGCAACTCCGACAGGCTCATCACCTGGTAGCCGCCGCTGTCGGTGAGGATCGGATGCGGCCAGTTCATGAACCTGTGCAGGCCGCCCAAGCGAGCGATGCGCTCGGCGCCGGGACGCAGCATCAGGTGGTAGGTGTTGCCGAGGATGATGTCGGCGCCGGTCGCCCGCACGGTTTGCGGCTTCATCGCCTTTACGCTTGCCGCCGTGCCGACGGGCATGAACGCCGGGGTGCGGACTTCGCCGCGCTGCAGCTGCAGGCGGCCGGTGCGCGCAAGGCCGTCGGTCGCATCGATGGAGAACGAGAAGCGCGTCATCGCCCGGCGCGCTAGCGCTTCATTCCCGCAGCCGCCAGCCCGTGCGGAAAATGAAGGCGATCACGCCAATGCACGTAAGCACGAACGCCAGCGTCAGGCCGAACGCGAGCCCGATCGGCACGTCGGCGTAGCCGGTGAAGCACCAGCGCAGGCCGTTGATGAGGTAAAAGATCGGGTTGAACTGGGCCACGGTGCGCCACGGCTCGGCGAGCATCTTCACCGAATAGAACGTGCCGCCGAGAAACGTCAGCGGCGTCAGGATCAGGAGAGGCACGATCTGCAGCTTCTCGAACCCGTCGGCCCACAGCCCGAGGATGAAGCCGAACAGCGAGAACGCCGCCGCGACCAGCAGGATGTAACCGAAGGCATAAAGCGGGTGGGCGATCGAATAGGTGACGAACAGCAGCGCGGTGGCCATGATGATGATCGAGATGATCAGCGACTTCATCACCGCCGCGCCGACGAAGCCGACGAGTGTCTCGAGCACGCCGACGGGGGCGCTCAGCAGCTCGTAGATCGCGCCGGTGAAGCGCGGCATGTAGATCCCGAAGCTCGAGTTGGACGTGCTTTCGCTGAGGAGCGTCAGCATCAAGAGCCCGGGGACGATGAACGCGCCATAGGAGCTGCCGCCGAACTGCGACGGGTCCATCCGCTTGCCGATGGCCGCGCCGAACACGATCAGGTAGAGCGAGGTCGTCAGCACCGGCGACAGGATCGAGCCGAACGCCGTGCGGAAGAAGCGCAGCAGCTCGTTGGTGAAGATCGCGATGGCCCCGCGGACGTTCATGCGGCGATCCGGTTCTCGACCAGGTCGACGAAAATGTCCTCGAGCGAGGACTCGCTGGTGTCGACCGCTTCGAAAGCGATATCGTTCTCGACCAGCAGCCGCAGCACCTCGGCGATCTCGCGCTTGCCTTTCCCTGTGCCGTCCCCACCGCGATAGCGCAGGCAGCGGCCGTCGTTCTCCAGGGTAAGCGGGAACGCACCGAGAAACGGGGGTGGTTCGCTCATCGGCGCAGAAAGCGATATCCTGGCCTCTGTGCGCCCGAGCTTGGCCATGATCGCATCCTTGCCGTCGACCAGCAGCAGCTTGCCCTTGTTGATCACCCCCACCCGGTCGGCCATTTCCTGGGCCTCCTCGATGTAGTGGGTCGTCAGGATGATGGTGGTTCCCTGGTCGCGCAGGGCGTCGATCTGCCGCCACATGTCACGCCGCAACTCGACGTCGACCCCCGCGGTGGGTTCGTCGAGGAACAGGAGCTCGGGATCGTGGCTCAGCGCCTTGGCGATCATCACGCGCCGCTTCATGCCGCCCGACAGCTCGCGAATCTTGTTCTCGCGCTTGTCCCACAGGCTCAGCGAGCGAAGCACCTGCTCGATGCGCGCCTTGCTAGGCGGGCAGCCGAACATGCCGCGCGAGTACTCGACCGAATGGTCGACGCGCGCAAACATGTCGAACGCCAGTTCCTGCGGCACCAGGCCGATCCGGCGGCGGGCCGAACGCCAGTGATGCTTCACGTCCTCCCCGAACGCGCGGATCGTCCCCTCGGTCGGTTTCACGAGCCCGCAGACGGCGCCGATCAGCGTCGTCTTGCCCGCGCCGTTCGGTCCCAGGAGCGCGAAGATCTCGCCGCGACGGATCTCGAGATCGACCGAGTCGAGTGCTCTCACCCCGCCCTTGTAGGTCTTCGAAAGGCCGCGAATTTCCAGAATCGGCTCGTCCACCGCGCGGACAATGGCGGCGGCCGGCGGATTTGCAAGCGTCAGGGCAGGAGCAGCGAGGAGTCGCCGTAGCTGTAGAAGCGATATCGCTGCGCAATCGCGTGCGCGTAAGCCGCCTGCATGCATTCGAGGCCCATCAGGGCACTCACCAGCATGAACAAGGTCGACCTCGGCAGGTGGAAATTGGTCATCAGCCCGTCGACCGCGCGAAACCTGTAGCCCGGGGTGATGAAGATGGCAGTGTCGCCCGCGAAGGGCGTGATCGTGCCGTCCTCGTCGGCGGCGCTTTCAAGCAGGCGCAAGCTCGTGGTGCCGACGGCGATCAAGCGCCCGCCGGCGGCGCGGGCGCCGTTGAGGCGCTCGGCGGTGGCGGCATCGATCCGGCCCCATTCCGAATGCATGCGGTGAGCCTCGGTGTCGTCGGCCTTGACCGGCAGGAACGTGCCCGCGCCCACGTGGAGGGTGAGGGTTTCCCGGCCGATCCCCGCCTCGTTAAGGGACGCCAGCAGCTCGGGCGTGAAGTGCAGCGCTGCCGTCGGCGCCGCAACGGCGCCGTCCTCGCTCGCGAACAGGGTCTGGTAGTCCTCTTGGTCTTGCTCATCGGTCGGCCGCCGGAGAGCGATATAGGGCGGCAGCGGCATCCTGCCGGCGCGCTCGAGCAGGACTTCGACCGGTTCGTCGCCGCCGAACCGGAGGGTAAAGCTGCCATCCTCGTTGCGCGCCTCGGCCAAGGCGCAAACCCCTTGCGCGAAATCGATCCGGTCGCCCGCTCTCAGCCGCTTGGCATTGCGAACGAACGCCTGCCAACGCCGCAAATCGAGGCGCTTATGCAGCGTTGCGCCGATCTTCGCCTCGCCGCGGCGGCCCTCGAGCTGCGCGGGGATGACGCGCGTGTCGTTGACGACCAGCACGTCACCCTCGCGCAGAAGATGCGGCAAGTCGCGCACACCATGGTCAGAGAACGGCCTGTCGCGTTCCACCACGAGCATTCGCGCGGCATCGCGCGGCCGAGCTGGCCTCAGCGCGATCCGGTCTTGAGGCAGTTCGAAATCGAACAGGTCGACGCGCATCGCGCGTGTCTACTGTCCCTCGCTCTGGCTCAGCAAGTTGCCGTCGGCCGGCGCAGGGGCGGCCGAGGCCGGCGTGACGGCGCCTTGCGGCAGCTTTTCGGGCGCGGTGAACTTCGGCGGCTTGTGATCCGAGGCGATCGACGCCTGGGCGATGTAGGTCGGGTTGGCCGGCGGCTCGCCGCGCTGGATGGCGTCGACCGCTGTCATGTTGGAAATCACCCGACCGAAGTTCGTATACTTCTCATCGAGCGTGAGGTGCGGGTAAAACACGATGAAGAACTGGCTGTTGGCGCTGTCAGGGTCCTGGGCCCGCGCCATCGATACGGTCCCGCGCACATGCGGCATGTCGTTGAATTCGGCCTTGAGGTTCGGAAGGCTCGAGCCGCCCTCCCCCGTGCCGGTGGGATCGCCCGTCTGCGCCATGAAACCATCGATCACGCGGTGAAAGATGATCCCGTCGTAAAACCCCTGCCTGGTGAGCGTCTTGATCCGCTCGACCGTCTGCGGTGCCCATTCGGGCATCAGCCGGATCGCGATGCGCTGGCCATTCGACAGATCGAGATAGAGGATATTGTCGAGGTCGTGGGTGAGGTCGAAATCGACCGGGGGAAGCGCCTTCTTGGCAGCGGGAGCGGCATCCTGGCCGGTTATCTTCGGGGCACTCGCGTCCTTGCTGTAATCCTGGGCCACGGCGACAGCCGGCGCGAAGGCGAGCGAAAGCGCAAGCGCGGCGCTGGCAAGAACTTTGATCATGATCGGTCCGTTACCCCACGAATTCGTCGCGCCGCCCCTATCGGCATCGCGCTGACGCTGCAATGAACGAATGGAATTCCATGTCGCGTGCTGCTTGGCTGACTTGCGCGAGGGACGGCTCAGTAATCCCCACGCCGGCCGATCCTCTCGACGCGATCGCCGATCAGATCGCGGACCTCCGGGCTGACGAACCTCGAGATATCGCCGCCAAACAGGGCGATTTCCTTGACGAGGCGGGAGGCGATCGGCTGCAGCGAGACGTCGGCCATCAGGAACACGGTCTCGATGCCGGGGTCGAGCTGCTGGTTCATCCCGGCCATCTGGAACTCGTATTCGAAGTCGGCCACCGCCCGCAGGCCGCGGATGAGGACGGTCGCCCGCTTCTTCTGCGCCCATTTCACCAGCAGCGCGTTGAAGCCCTCGACCTCGACATTGCCGATGCCGAGCCGGCCGATTTCGGCGCGGACCATTTCCAACCGCTCCGCTGGTGAAAACATCGGATCCTTGGAGGGGTTCGTAGTGACACCGACGATCAACCGATCGACCAGCTTCGAGCCGCGACGAATGATGTCCGCGTGGCCGAGCGTGATCGGATCGAAAGTCCCGGGATAAAGGCCGATCCGTTCAGTCACCTGTCACGCTCCACGATGAAGCGCGCGAGCGCGCGCAGGATATCGGCCTCGTCGCCGTGGCCGGACAGATGGCCGACCGCCTGCTCGGCCAGGGCCTCGGCCTGGTCGCGCGCCTTGTCGGCGCCCATCAACGAAACGAAGGTCGCCTTGCCCTGCCCTTCATCCTTGCGCAGCGCCTTGCCGGTCTTGGTTTCGTCCCCTTCCCAGTCGAGCAGGTCGTCGGCGATCTGGAAGGCGAGACCGATGTCGCGAGCGTAAAAGCGCAAGTGCGCCCGCCCGTCTTCCGGCACGCGACCGAGGATCGCGCCCATTTCGACGGCGGCGCCCAGCAGGGCTCCGGTTTTCATCTGCTGCAGCCGCGTGACGGTGTGGAGGTCGAACTGCTGCTTGCCGGCCGCGATGTCCATCATCTGCCCGCCGGCCATTCCGCTCGCGCCGCTCGCTGCGGCCAGAGCCTGGACCAGCTCGGCGCGGACGAACGAGTCGGCCGACGTCTCCGGCATGGCGAGAATTTCGAACGCCAGCGCGTGCAGGGAATCGCCCGCGAGCACGGCAGTGGCTTCGTCGAAAGCGCGGTGCACCGTCGGCTTCCCATGCCGCATGGCGTCGTCGTCCATGCATGGCAAGTCATCGTGAATGAGCGAGTAGACGTGAATGGCCTCGATGGCGCTGCCCGCCCGCACCGCCGCATCGCGAGCGACGCCGTACATCTGCGCGGTCGTCACCAGCAGCAGCGGGCGGACCCGCTTGCCGCCGCCCATGGCTGCATAGCGCATCGCCTCGACCAGGCGCGCCCGCGCATCATCGGGAATCGGCAGGAGCGCATCGAATGCCGCATCCATCTCGCGCTGGATCCGTTCGAATCCACGCGTGAGGACATCGTCGGCGAGGCGCAGGCCCATGTCAGGCCTCGAAAGGCTCCGTGCCGATGGCCTTGCCGTCAGGTCCGGCGACGATCTTCTCGATCCGCGCTTGCGCCGCATCGAGCCGCGCCTGGCAATGCTTGCGCAACGTCTCGCCGCGTTCGTACAGGTCGATCGACTCGTCGAGCGGCACCTCGCCGCTCTCGAGCCTGCGCACGACGTCCTCCAGCGCCTTGAGCGCGTCTTCGAAGGACATCTGCGAAATGTCGGGGCCCTGGTCGTCCATGCGCGAGGAATGGCGGGGATGGCAGCCACGGTCAAGCGCGGCGGGGCTAGCGGTATCGGGATGCCGTCGCTAAGGGCGCGCCATGCCCGAAATCACTCCCGAGATCGTTGCCGAGCACGGTCTCTCGCCCCAGGAATACGCGATCATCGAAGACCGCCTCGGCCGCGCGCCGAACCTCGTCGAGCTCGGCATCTTTTCGGTCATGTGGTCGGAGCATTGCAGCTACAAGTCGAGCCGCATCCACTTGAAGAAGCTGCCGACGAAAGCGCCGTGGGTCATCTGCGGTCCGGGCGAGAACGCGGGCGTCATCGATATCGGCGACGGCCAGGCGGCAATCTTCAAGATGGAGAGCCACAACCATCCGAGCTACATCGAGCCCTACCAGGGTGCGGCGACGGGCGTCGGCGGCATCTTGCGCGACGTGTTCACGATGGGCGCGCGGCCGGTGGCCAATATGAACGCGCTGCGCTTCGGCCGGCCCGATCACCCCAAGATGAAGCACCTCGTCGCCGGCGTGGTCGAGGGGATCGGCGGCTACGGCAACTGCGTCGGCGTGCCGACCGTCGGCGGCGAGACGAACTTCCACGCCGCCTATGACGGCAACATCCTCGTCAACGCGATGACGGTCGGCGTCGCCGACACGGACAAGATCTTCTATTCGGCCGCCTCTGGCGTCGGCAATCCGATCGTGTACGTCGGCTCGAAAACCGGTCGCGACGGTATTCACGGGGCGACGATGGCGAGCGCCGACTTCGCCGAGGACGCCGATGCCAAGCGGCCGACGGTGCAGGTCGGCGATCCGTTCACCGAAAAGCTGCTGATCGAAGCATGCCTCGAACTGATGGCGACGGACGCGATCGTTGCGATCCAGGACATGGGTGCCGCAGGCCTCACCAGTTCGAGCGTCGAGATGGCCAGCAAAGGAGGCGCGGGCATCCGGCTCGACATGGACAAGGTGCCGTGCCGCGAAGAAGGCATGACGCCCTACGAAATGATGCTGAGCGAGAGCCAGGAACGCATGCTCATGGTCCTCAAGCCGGGCCGCGAGGCCGAGGCAGAGGCCATCTTCCGCAAGTGGGAGCTCGATTTCGCGGTCATTGGCGAGGTCACCGACACCGGTCACATGGTCCTCGAATGGCAGGGCGATGTCGTCTGCGACATTCCGCTCGGCCCGCTCGCGGACGATGCGCCGCTCTACGACAGGCCGGCCATGGCCAAGGATGACTACCGCGCCTGGGCCAAGGTCAGGCCGCTCGAGGATGCGCCGGACACAAGCGACGTCGGCGCCGATCTGCTGACGCTCCTGGCGAGCCCGGATCTCGCGAGCCGGGCGTGGATCTGGCAGCAATACGATAGCCAGGTCATGGCCGACACACTGCAGCTGTCGGGCGGCGATGCTGCCGTCGTGCGCGTTCACGGCAAGCGCAAGGCGCTGGCCATCACCACCGACTGCACGCCGCGCTATTGCTACGCGGACCCCTACGAAGGCGGCAAGCAGGCGGTCGCCGAGACTTACCGCAATCTGTCAGCCGTCGGCGCCAGGCCCTTGGCCATTACCAACTGCCTCAATTTCGGTAATCCCGAGCGACCCGAGATCATGGCCCAGTTCACGGGCTGCCTCGAAGGCATGGGCGCTGCCTGCCGCGCGCTCGACTTCCCGGTCGTGAGCGGCAATGTCAGCCTTTACAACGAGAGCAAGGGCTCTGGCGGCGGCAGTGCGATCTTGCCGACCCCGGCCATCGGCGGCGTTGGCCTGCTCGACGACTACTCGGCCATGGCGACGATCGGCTTCAGGCACGAGGGCGAGGCGATCTACCTGATCGGCTCGGAACCGTGGGCGACGCCGCACCACGAACGCGGCCATCTCGGCCAGTCGCTGTGGCTGCGCGAGATTCACGGCCGCGAGGAAGGCAGCGCGCCGCATGTCGACTTGACGCTCGAGAAGAACTCCGGCGAATTCGTCCGCGAACTTATCGCGGCGGGCCTGGTTACCGCCGTGCACGATGTCTCCGACGGCGGCCTCGCGGTGACGCTTGCGGAAATGGCCCTTGCCGGCGGCCTCGGCGCCGAGGTCATCGGCCATGAAGGCTATTCACAGGCGCAATGGTGGTTCGGCGAGGATCAAGGCCGCTACGTGGTGACGGTGCCTGACGTCGAGGCCTTCCAGCGGCAGATCGCCAAGGGCACGCGCAACGCCGACACCGCCTCCTCCGGCCTGCGCCGCATCGGCACCGTCGGCGGCGATTCGCTGTTCGGTGTTCCGCTCGCCGCGCTTCGCACCGCCCACGAGAGCTTCTTTCGCGACTGGATGGGATCATAACGCGTCCGTTGGCTTCTCCTTTCTGGAGAAACCATCTTCACCTAAGGGTGTTAGTAGAGTAATACACCTCAGGTGCGCCGGGGAGAGGCGTTGCTGGGGGAACGGACATGGCGACGACAAACGCCGACCGCATATTCACGCTCGACGTGATCCGCGGAATTGCGGTGATGGGAATCCTTTCGGTCAACATCGTCGGCATGGCGATGATCGAGGACGCTTATTTCTACCCGCCGATCTACGGCTTCCACTCCGATGGCGACAAGGCCATGTGGGTGCTGAACTCAATCTTCGTCGACGGCCGCTTCCGGGCACTGTTCTCGATCTTGTTCGGCGCGTCCCTGACCCTCGTGGTCACTCGGGCGGTCGAGGCCGGGAAGAAGGGATGGCAAGTCCACTACCCGCGCATGATCGTGCTGCTGTTGTTCGGCTGCGCTCACTATTACGTGCTGTGGTGGGGCGACATCCTGGTGAACTATGCGCTGGTCGGAATGATCGCCTACTTCTTCTGGCGGCTGAAACCGCAGCTGCTTCTCCTCGCCGCGACCGTCTCGCTCGGCCTTTTCTATGTCCCGCAATTCGTCCAGATCCTCCCGCAAGTCGCGATGGTCGAGCGGGGCCTCGCAGCCGGCGCCCCCGCGGACTTGCACGCGAAGGCCGAAGCGTTGCTCAAGAAGGTGACGCCAGCCGACACCCCGGCCGACATCGAACGGGACAAGCGCGAGCATGACAGCATTGCCGCGCATATCAGCGCCTCGACACGCGGTGATGCAGCCCTCGGCCCGTGGCAATCCCTGCCGGGTTACGGCCTCGAGACGCTCGGCTTCATGCTGATCGGTATCGCCGGTTTGAAATCGGGTTTCCTGACGGGCGCCTGGAGTCGGCGCAGCTACGCGACAATTGCTGCCGGCTGCCTCGGCGCCGACTTGCTGGCGCACGCGTGGGCCGCTTTCCTGACCGTGCGCGATGATTTTTCGCTGCTGACCCTTTTCCCGTGGACCCGATTGTACGTCGCGCCCCTGCACGCGGTCGGTGCGATCGGATACGCGGCGTTGATCATGCTGGCGTTCGGCAAGCGAAGCGCCATAGCAGGACGTTTCGCGGCCGTCGGCCGAGCAGCGTTCACCAATTACCTCGGCTCCACGCTCGTTGGCACGCTGCTGTTCTACGGCACGTTCGGAGCGCTTTACGGCGAGCTGTCGCGCGCGCAGGCATGGCTGATCGTGCCGTTCGTCTGGGCGTTCATGCTGCTGTGGTCGAAACCGTGGCTTGATCGCTATAGCTACGGGCCGTTCGAATGGGCCTGGCGCAGCCTTTCGCGCTGGAAACCGCAGCCCATGCGCAAGCGCCTGCCGGAGCCGGTGCTCGCGGAGGCCTAGCCCATCGCCCAGTCGTGCTGCGGAATTTCCAGCAGCTTGAGGATCGAGGTCAGATCGCCTCGGTCGATCCAGCCGTTGGCCGCGGCCCTGGCTTTGGGCTTTGCTCGAAATGCGACGCCATAGGTTGCCGCCGCCAACATCGAAATGTCGTTGGCGCCGTCGCCTGTCGCCAGGCTGACCGCGTTGTCGCCAAGCCGGGCCATTTCCTCACGCAGCGCCGCTTCCTTGGCGGCGCTGCCGGTTATGGCTCCGACAAGACCACCGGTCAGTTTGCCCTCGTGGACTTCGAGCCGGTTGCCGATCACGCGCTCGAAACCGATGGCATTCGCCACCGGGTCCGCGAAATGATGGAAGCCGCCGGTGACGAGCACCGTGCGGCAGCCGTGATTCTTCAGCGTTGCCACCAGGGTGCGCGCGCCGTCCATCGGCACGATGCGTTCGGCGAGGCACTGCGTGATCGCCGTTTCCTCAAGCTCGCTCAGCAGCCCGACCCGCTCGCGCAGCGCGGATTCGAAATCGAGCTCTCCCTGCATCGCCCGCTCGGTGATCGCGGCGACCTGTGGCTTGATGCCGGCATAGTCGGCCAATTCGTCGATGCATTCCTGGCCGATCATCGTCGAATCCATGTCGGAGACGAACACGTTGGGCATGAGGAACGGCTCGGTCGCAATGATCGCGTCCGAAGGCGCGAAGCACTCGTCGATCACCCGCCGCAGCGTGGCGATGTCGTCGCCCGGCAGCACGAGCTGGAGCACCTCGCTCCAGTGATCGAGCATCACCGCCTCGGCGATCGGCATGGCGGCTGCCTCGAGCGCCACTGTCGCCGCATCGACGCGCCTATCGAGCGTGGCGAGGTCTGCTATCAGGCGGGCGATGAGCAAGGTCAGGTCTCCGGGAAAAGCGGTCGCGCTCATTGCAGGACCGACCGCCAGCGGCAAGAGCGATCTCGCCGTTGAACTGGCGCTTGCGATGGAGGATCGCGGGCGGCCTTGCCTGATCATCAACGCCGACAGCGCGCAGGTCTATCGCGACCTCGAAATCCTCAGCGCGCGACCGTCCCAAGCCGAAATGCGCGGCATCGAGCATCGCCTGTTCGGCGAATGGGACGGCGCCGAGCCGTGCTCCGCCGCCGATTGGGCCGCGCGGGCGAAGCGCGAGATCGAGGATGCGCAGATCGCCGGCCTATTGCCGATCCTCGTCGGCGGGACCGGGCTTTACCTTCGCACGCTGCTTGATGGGATCGCGCCCGTGCCGGCAATCGATGCCGAGGTACGCAGGGCTGTGCGCGCCCTTTCGGTCAAGGAGGCTTACGCCGCCCTGGCGATCGAAGATGCCGAGCGCGCCGCGCTGCTCAATCCTTTCGACACCACCCGGATCGCGCGGGCCCTGGAAGTCGTTCGCTCGACCGGCAAGCCGCTCGCGCATTGGCAGCGGCAACGTGTCGGCGGCATCGCCGAGGCCATCGACCTGCACCCGCTGATCCTGCTTCCCAAGCGAGCCGAGCTTTACGCACGCTGCGACGCGCGGTTTGCCCGGATGCTCGACAAGGGGGCGATAGCCGAGATCGAAGACCTGCTTGGCCGGAACCTGTCGCCCACCCTCCCCGTGATGCGAGCCATCGGGGTGCCGGAGATTGCCGGCTACCTGCAAGGCGAGTGGTCGCGCGACGAAGCACTTGTTCGCGGCCAGCAGGCGACGAGGAACTACGCCAAGCGCCAGTACACATGGTTCAGGCGGCAGCCGCCCGAGGATTGGCCCCGCTGTGAGTTCGAGAATTACTCCATTAATGACTATTTTGAAAGATTATTTGTGTAATGGCGGTTGACATGACATAAACTGTCTCCTAGCGACCGGGTCCACGCGAGGGGTTGCCCTCGACCGAGTTGGAGAGGAGAGACCCGGCACGAGTCAAATCGTGCCGGGTCCGCCTTTTTCGGCACGCGGCAAATCGAAGAGGGAATTGAAGTGTCCGAGGAGCGCAGCGGCGCTGCCATTTTGGTCGAATGCCTGCTCCGCCAGGGTGTCGAGTTCGTGTTCGGCTACCCGGGTGGCGCCGTGCTGCCGATCTACGACGAACTGTTCGGCGATCACCGCATTCGCCACATCCTCGTGCGGCACGAGGCCGGCGCGGCGCATGCCGCCGAGGGCTATGCCCGCTCGACCGGCAAGCCCGGCGTCGTCCTCGTCACTTCAGGCCCCGGCGCGACCAATGCCATTACCGGTATCGCCGACGCGTTCATGGATTCGATCCCGCTGGTCGTCCTGACCGGCCAGGTGGCAACCAACCTCATTGGCACGGATGCGTTCCAGGAAGCCGACACCATCGGCCTCACGCGCCACTGCACCAAGCACAATTACCTGGTGAAGGACCCGGCCCACCTTGCCGCGACGATCGACGAGGCGTTCGAGATCGCCACCACCGGGCGACCCGGTCCGGTGGTGGTCGACATTCCGAAGAACGTCCAGGTCGCCACGGCGCCGTTCTCGGAGGCGGCGGCGCAGCGGCCCCGGCGCTATCAGCCGCGCACGACCGCATCCGCCGATGAAATCGCCGAGGCGATCGACCTCGTGGCCAGGGCAAGGCGCCCGGTGCTCTACACCGGCGGCGGCGTGATCAACTCCGGCCCGCGCGCGAGCGAACTGCTGCGCGAGTTCCAGCGGCTCACCGGCGCGCCGATAACGTCGACCCTGATGGGCCTCGGCGCTTTCCCTGCCGATCATCCCGACTGGCTCGGCATGCTCGGCATGCACGGGACCTACGAAGCCAACATGGCGATGAACCAGTGCGACCTGATGGTCTGCATCGGCGCGCGGTTCGACGATCGGATCACCGGCCGTCTTGACGCGTTCTCGCCGGATTCGACCAAGATCCACATCGACATCGACCGCTCGTCGATCAACAAGGTGGTTCCGGTCGATCTCGGCATCGTCGGGGATTGCGGCACGGTGCTCGAGCAGCTGATTGCGGCCTGGGGCGATCGCAAGCCGCTGGAGATCTCGGACTGGACGGCGCGGATCGCCGAGTGGCGCGGCAAGAACTCGCTCGCCTATCCCAAGCGCAAGGGGGCGATCATGCCGCAGCTGGCGATCGAGCGCCTGTTCGCGCTCACCCGCGAGCTGGACCCGATCATCTCCACCGAGGTCGGCCAGCACCAGATGTGGGCCGCGCAGCACTTCGGCTTTGTCAGGCCGAACCGCTGGCTGACCAGCGGCGGGCTCGGCACCATGGGCTACGGCATGCCGGCGGCGATCGGCGCGCAGCTGGGCAATCCGGGCAAGCTCGTCATCGACATCGCCGGCGAAGCTTCGATCCAGATGAACATCCAGGAGATGGGTACGGCGAGCCAGTTCCGCCTGCCGATCAAGGTGTTCATCCTCAACAACGAATACATGGGCATGGTCCGCCAGTGGCAGGAGCTGACCTATGAGAGCCGCTATTCAAACAGTTACAGCGATTCCCTGCCGGACTTTGTGAAGATGGCCGAAGCCTATGGCTGGAAGGGAATGCGCATCGAAAACGAGGCCGACCTCGACGCCTCGATCGAGGCCATGATCGCGCACGACGGCCCGGTGATGGTCGATTGCCTGGTGTCGAAGGAAGCCAACTGCTTCCCGATGATCCCCAGCGGCGCGGCCCACACCGAGATGCTGCTCTACGGCGACATGGTCGCCGGCACGATGGACGACGAAGCGAAGGCCCTCGTCTGATGATGAAGATCCAGGAAGGCTACACCGAGCGTCATGTGCTGACGATCACGGTCGACAACGAGGCGGGCATCCTCGCCAAGATCGCCGGGCTGTTCACCGCGCGCGGGTACAACATCGACAGCCTGACGGTGGCCGACATCACCGAGGACCACGCCGTCAGCCGCATCACCATCGTCACCAACGGCCCGCCGCCGGTGATCGACCAGATCACCGCCCAGCTCGAGCGCCTCGTGCCGGTGCACAAGGTGACCGACCTCACCGAGCGCGGCGAGCACGTCGAGCGCGAGCTGGCGCTGGTCAAGGTCGCCGGCCGGGGGAGCAGCCGCGACGAGGCCCAGCGCATCGCCGACACGTTTCATGCGAGGGTGATCGACGACACGCCCGGAAGCTTCGTGTTCGAGCTGACCGAGACGAGCGAGCGCATCGACAGCTTCGTCGCCGAGATGCGCGAGCACGGCCTCGTCGAAGCCGCCCGCTCGGGCGTCGTCGGCATGATGCGCGGGGCCGAGGGGGCCTAGACTTTCAACCCCGCCCTTCCCGTCACCGTCGCCCTGGGCTTGTTTCAGGGTCCATGGTGCCCCACGGCGAAGAGCAGGATATGGTGCACTATCGATGCTGAGATGATTTTCAGCATGACGTTTGAATGGGACGAACGATGAAGGTTTACTACGACGCCGACGCCGACCTCAACCTGGTCACGAGCAAGAAGATCGCCATCCTCGGCTATGGCAGCCAGGGTCACGCGCACGCGCAGAACTTGCGCGATTCCGGCGTCAGGGAAGTGGCGATCGCCCTCCGCCCCGGCTCCGCCAGCGCGAAGAAGGCTGAGGGCGCCGGCTTCAAGGTGCTGCCGAACAGCGAGGCGGCCGAGTGGGCCGACATCCTGATGATCCTCGCCCCAGACGAGCACCAGGCGTCGATCTACGAGAATGACATCAAGGGCAGGATGCGCCCCGGCAGCGCCCTCGCCTTCGCCCACGGCCTCAACATCCACTTCGGCCTGATCGAGGCCCCGGCCGACATCGACGTGATCATGATCGCGCCCAAGGGCCCCGGCCACACCGTGCGAAGCGAATATGTGCGCGGCGGGGGCGTGCCGTGCCTCATCGCGGTGCACCAGGACGCCAGCGGCAACGCTCAGGACGTCGCCCTCGCCTATGCCAGCGGCGTCGGTGGCGGCCGCTCGGGAATCATCGAGACCAACTTCCGCGAGGAATGCGAGACCGACCTGTTCGGTGAGCAGGCGGTGCTGTGCGGTGGCCTCACCCACCTCATTCAGGCCGGCTTCGAGACGCTGGTCGAGGCCGGCTACGCACCCGAGATGGCCTATTTCGAGTGCCTCCACGAAGTGAAGCTGATCGTCGACCTGGTGTACGAAGGCGGCATCGCCAACATGCGCTATTCGATCAGCAACACCGCCGAATACGGCGACATCACCACCGGCCCGCGGATCATCACCGACGAGACCAAGGCGGAGATGAAGCGGGTGCTGGCCGACATCCAGTCGGGCCGCTTCGTCAAGAACTTCGTGCTCGACAATCGCGCCGGGAGCCCCGAGCTCAAGGCGAGCCGCAAGGCGGCCGCGGCGCACCCGATCGAGCGGACCGGCGCCCAGCTGCGCGCGATGATGCCGTGGATCGGCGCCAACAAGCTGGTCGACAAGGACAAGAACTAGGCCGGAACCATCGCTCCGCCGGCGCCGTTTTCCCTCGGTGCCGCCGGAGACGAGCAATGACAAAAGACAGGCCTTTGGCCACACTTGTCGCCCTCAGCCTGACCTTGGCGGCATGCCATGACCCCCACTCGCAGAGCGAGCCCACACCCACACCGACGGCCACGGTCACGAAGATCGTGCCGGTGCCGATTTCCTCTCCCTCGAGCGTTGCAGCTTCGGGCAAGGGCATCGGCACCAAGCCCGATCCGGCCCTGTGCGGCGCCGACAAGCTGATGCCCTACCTGAACCTCCTGCCGACCTCGACCGCGAGGGGTGAAATCGCGCGCACCGTCGGCCACAACCGCGTCCGCTACGTCGAACCCCATGAGGCAGACACGCAAGCGATCCGGCCCGATCGCCTCACCGTCACGCTTGGTGTCGACGGGCGCATAAAGAAATTCACCTGCGGCTGAGGCCTATCGACAGCAGAGCATGCCGGCGGCATAGGCGGCCGCGCGATGGACAAGCTTGCCGAAATCTGCGCCTGGAAGCGCGAGGAAGTGGCGCTGCGCAAAGGGTTGGCGACGCTCGACGATCTCGACCGGCGCGCGCTGTCGGCCGGGGCCCCGCGCGGGTTCCGGCTGTCGCTCGAAGCAAGGGCGCGGACCGGGTTCGCCCTGATCGCAGAAATCAAGAAAGCCTCGCCGTCCAAGGGTCTGATCCGAGCCGATTTCCGGCCTGCCGAGCATGCCATCGCCTACGCGCAGGGGGGCGCGGCGTGCCTGTCGGTCCTCACCGATGCGCGATACTTCGAGGGGCATGAGGACTACCTGATGGATGCCCGCGCCGCGTGCTCGCTGCCGGTGCTGCGCAAGGATTTCATGATCGACCCGTGGCAAGTCGCGGAATCGCGCGCCATCGGCGCCGATGCCATCCTCATCATTGTCGCCGCCCTCGATGGCGGCCAAATGGCCGAAATCGAAACCGCCGCGATCGAGCGCGGGATGGACGTGCTGGTCGAAGTGCACGACGAAGCCGAGCTCGAAAGCGCCGCGCGCCTGAGGTCGCGCCTGATCGGCATCAACAACCGCGACCTCAAGACCTTTCGCACCGATCTCGCCGCCACCGAGCGTCTCGCGCCGCTGGCGCCCGAAGGCGCGCTTCTGGTCGGCGAAAGCGGCATTAACACGCACGCCGATTGCCAGCGCCTCGCAAAAGCGGGCGTGCGCTGCTTTCTCGTCGGCGAGAGTCTGATGCGCCAGCCCGACGTCGAGGCGGCCACGCGCGAGCTGCTGGGCGCCTGAACCTTACTGGCGCTTGCCCACACGAACGTCTAAGCACCTCGTTTCGGGTCGCTGGGGGAGGAATTCATGGGCAGTCTCTTCAACGGCGTTTTCAAGATCATCAGCACGCTGCTCGGGCTGGTCATGATCTTTTTCGGCGCCATCTGGGTCCTGCAAGGGCTCAACATGGCCCCGCCGCCCTTCAATGGCGGTTTCATGATCGGTGACCCGCAGTGGACCATCTACGGCGCGATCCTGGCGCTGGTCGGGCTTGGCCAGGCGATCTGGAGCCTCAAGCGCCCGAGTTGATCAGGCCGCAGGGTAGGTAATCTGCGCGCCCTGCGGAACGGCCCCGGGGGTCAACCGGGCCGGTTCGATCCGGTCGGGCCACATCAGGTGAAGCACGAGGTGTCCGGCGCCCAGCAGGTAATCGGCGATGATCCTTCGATGGCAGCGCCACCACACGGCTTCGGCGCACATGATCGCGCACCGCTCGCGTTGAGCGAGCGCCAACAAACGTTTCATCCCCTGGCGAAAACCGTCGGTCATCGCGTAATCGGCGTAGTTGTGGAAGCTCTGATTGCGCCACAGGCCGTTCACCTCGGGCACCACGTCGAGGCTCCTGCCGCGCAAGCCGCCGAGATCGCGGATGAGTTCATGCCCGATCTGGAACTTCGCCAGCTCGCCCGGCAGCGCATCAAGGTTGTATTGCGGATTGTGGCGTGAACGCGGGACCGTGCGCACATCGACCACCTTTGTGACCTCGCCGACCCGCAGAAGATCGACGAACGCGGGTATCGCCGCCGTCGAATGGCCGATGGTGCAGATCGTCAGCGCTTCGCCCGCCAGCATGAGCTCAGCCGGCGGATGCGAAATGGAACAGCGTCACCATCAGCCCAATGGCCAATCCGAAAGCGGCCAGCATCGTTCCGCCGATACGCCGGCCATAAGTGCCTGGATCGGGGCTGGCGATCTCGCTCTTCGCACCGCCCACGCCTGTCCTGGATGACTTGAGGAGCAGCCTCACTCCCGCAACGAAAACCATCAAGGCGAGGATATCGACAACCACAACGTACATCGGGACTCCTTCGGCAGCGCCGCTTGCCCACCCCAATCGCAACGTCGTCCTTTCGAGATGGCCCCGCGGCGACGGCTTCGCCAGCAAGAAAATCGGTCTGTCCTGCAAGCGAGGGTTCTGCCAAGGATGGGGCATGAGGCGGCAATGGGCAGGCTGACACATCTCGACTCGCACGGCGCGGCACGGATGGTCGACGTGGGGGGCAAGGCCGAAACCGCCCGCTCGGCTACGGCGACCGGACGAATACGGATGTCGGCCGAGGCGCTCGCGGCCGTTCGCGAAGGCAGCGGGCCGAAAGGCGACGTTATCGCAGCATCACGTATCGCGGGGATCATGGCCGCCAAGAAGACGGCCGAACTGATTCCGCTCTGCCACCCGCTCGCGCTCGACGCGGTGGCCGTCGACTTCATCTTTGAAACCGATGCCGTCCGCGCCACCGCAACAGCGTCCCTGACCGGCAGGACCGGGGTGGAAATGGAAGCCATGACAGCTGCTTCCATTGCGCTTCTTACAATCTACGACATGGCCAAGGCGCTCGACAAGGGGATGGTCATCGAAGGCGTGCGGCTGATCGAGAAGACCGGCGGCAAGAGCGGTCGCTGGCGCGCTCGGGAATGACGACACCTCCTCCGCTGCCCCTCGAAGAGGCGCAGGCCCGGCTGCTCGCGGACGTTTCGCCGCTCGGCGCCGAGCGCCTCCCGGCCGAAAGCGCGATCGGCCGCTATCTTGGCGAACCCTTGCACGCCCGGCGCACCCAGCCTGCAGCGGACCTCTCGGCCATGGACGGGTATGCCGTTCGGGCCGATGATCTCTCAGGCCCCTGGCGCGTGGTCGGCGAAAGCGCGGCGGGGCATCCCTTCGATCGCCAGCTCGCGCGCGGCGAAGCGATCCGGATCTCGACCGGCGCGATGATGCCCGCGGGCGATGGCGCGGTGCTGCTCCAGGAAAATGCAGCCCGCAACAGCGAGGACGTCACGCTCAACGGCGAAGGCGCGCCGAGCCCACGCCACATTCGCCGGGCCGGCTTCGATTTTCGGAGCGGTGACGAAGTTCTGGGGGCCGGCACGCGGATCGGCCCCGCCCAACTGGCGCTGGCGATCGCGGCAGGACACGCCGAGCTTAAAGTCCATCGCCTCGCTTCGCTGGCAGTGCTCGACAGCGGCGACGAGCTCGCTGTCGATCCCGGCGATTGCGCCCTCCATCAGGTCCCGGCGAGCAACGGCGCCATGCTGGCCGCGATGGCCGCTCCTTGCGTTGGCTCGATTCGACGGCTGGGGCCGGTACCCGATCGCCTCGCGGCGATGCTTGCGGCGCTGGAGAGTGCTTCCGAGGCGGATGTTATCGTCGCCAGCGGCGGCGCTTCGGTCGGCGATCACGACCTTGTTCGCCCTGCGCTCGAGCAGTGGGGCGCCGCGATCGACTTCTGGCGAGTCGCCATGCGCCCTGGCAAGCCGCTGCTGGTCGCGCGGCGCGGCAAGCAATGGGTGCTCGGTCTGCCGGGCAACCCGGTATCGAGCTTCGTCACCGCGTTCCTGTTCCTGCTGCCGTTGCTTCGGGCGCTCGGCGGCGCGCGCGATCCTTTGCCGCGGCCGGTGACGATGCCGCTCGCAACGCCACTGCCGCCGACGGGGAACCGCGCCGAATTCATCCGCGCCCGGATCGACAAGGGCTCGCTCGTCGCCCTGAGCGAGCAGGACAGCAGTGCCCTTGCCTCCCTCGCGCGCGCCGTGGCGCTTATCGTGCGCGCCGCCGGCTCATCCGCCGTGGACGCGGGCGCTTGGGTGAAAGCTTATTCGCTCGAAAATGGCGGCGCCGCTTGACGGCCGTTCGGAAGTTGCCTAATTGTTCCGCGTTCGTTCCATAGTGGAACATTATGGAGAGCGCCAGATGTTGACCGCCAAGCAGCACGAACTTCTCCTCTACATCCAGCGCAAGCTGGAGGAGACGGGGATTTCCCCCTCGTTCGAGGAAATGA
>Ga0310810_10001944_pt1 | contig 21941 bp, 13 predicted proteins | sample NCmetagenome_FD_207641 | JGI IMG/M metagenome (GOLD analysis project Ga0310810, IMG submission 207641) | Soil microbial communities from experimental microcosm in Duke University, North Carolina, United States - NC | ecosystem: Engineered > Artificial ecosystem > Soil microcosm > Unclassified ... | reverse complement strand
GGCCAAGCCCTAACCAGCTGGCAATTCCGCAGACAGCGGTCATGAAATTCTCGAGCCTCAGGCCAAGCCCGCCTTAGAAGCAAGCATTTCTTGCGCGGTTGGAACTTGAGTCTTCATTACGTTTCACGTTTCACATTTTACGCCCTACGGAACACGTAACACGGAACACGCTCCCCCTTTGTAGTGTTTTACCTGACAACTCGATTAGTGGTTTCCCCGACAGACAATCCCGAGCAAACTTGTCATCTTTGTTAAGCAGCAGAGCTATGAAAGGAATCCTATGAAACAGAGCTTCGGAACGATATTCCTGATCGCCGGCGCACTTTTCGGCACCGCATTTTCTATCTACGGTCAGAGTCTGGATCTGATTTCTACAGTTGATCCCGCCCCAGGCCCGGCCCCGGGCGGTGGCGGAGATTCCTTTGCCAGCGTGATCAGCCCGGACGGACGTTACGTCCTGTTCGCCAGCACCGCTAATAACCTCGTCGTCATGACCAATAATCAACCGATACCGGCCTCAATTCCGGCCAATCTCAATGCCTATTTGCGGGACCGTGTCAATAAAACCACGACCTTGATCAGCGTCGACCTCACCGGAACGATGGGCGGAGACGGCGATTCGTTGCCGGTAGGTGTCTCTACCAACGGTCGTTACGTTCTGTTCGAGAGCACCGCAAGCAATCTCGTTCCCGGTGATGATAACTTTGCGACCGATGTTTTCGTGCGCGACGTGGTTAAAGGCACAACCACGCTCGTGAGCGCCAACGTCGACGGCTTCCCGGGAGATGACAGCTCAGACAATTCGGCCATGACTCCAGATGGTCGCTACGTCGTCTTTGTCAGCGCGGCGGATGATCTCGTCGACAACGACACCAACCAAATTCCAGATATTTTTGTCCGTGACCTGCAAACCGGCACTACCGTGCTCGCCAGCGCTGGCGCGCTATCCACCAACAGCATTTCGCCCATCGGGGGGTCCGATGCTCCGGATATCACACCTGACGGACGCTACGTCGTTTTCTACAGCACCGCGACCAATCTCGTCCCCGGTGTCCCTCCCGGCGGTGATGTTTATGTGCGGGACCTCATCAGTCAAACCACCACTTGGGCCAGCATCGGCGCACGCGCCGCCATCTCCAACGCATTCCATTCCACGACCGCTGTCTCTTACAACCAGGCGATCAGCGCTGACGGACAATTCGTCGCCTATGAGACCAGTTCCGGCGCTAACACCACTGCGAGTTACTCTGGCCTGATTCTGCGTTACAATCTGGCCACCGGCGTGACCGATCTGGTCTATACTAACGCTACCGCAGTCAATTCCGCTTACGAGTCTGCCCGCAGCCTTACTCTCACCCCCGATGGCCGGTTCATTGCCTTCATCGCCAATACGAATGATTCCTCTACTACTTGCGTTCAGCTGTGGGACGCTACCACCGGGATCTCAACGCTCGCCAGCGGCGATTCAAATAATGGTGTGCAGCCGAATTCAACCTGCGATTGGCCGTTGGTGGATCCGAGTGGCCGATTTGTGGCGTTCCTCAGCAACGCAACAAACCTGACCACGAATCCACTCGTGGGTGATTACCACCTCTACCGCCGTAATATGCAGACCAGCTCGACTGTGCTCGTCGATGCCGACACCAACGGTGTCGGCTCTCCCATCAGCTTTGCCACCCTCGCTCAGATGACCGCCGACGGTCGGTGGATTACGTTCGACTGCAGCGATAGCCAGCTCGTACCGAACGATCGCAATCGGGCCTATGATGTCTTTGCTCGCGACCTTGTAACTGCCACCACTGAATTAATCTCGGCACATGATCCGGCATTGCCCTGCATTACTGCGAATGGACCTAGTCTATTGGCGGCCACCTCCGTCAGCGCGGATGGCCGTTTTGTCGCCTTCGCCAGCGAGGCCGAGAACCTCACACCAAATGACACGAATGGCGTGCGCGACATTTTCGTGCGCGACCTCGCCACCGGCAAAACCCAACTCGTCAGCGTCGACACGAATGGTTTCAGCGCCGACGGTGCCTCCACTGAGCCAGCCATCAGTCTCGATGGGCGCTATGTCGCCTTCAGCTGTTATGCAGATAACCTTGTGGCCGGCGACAATAATAAGGCCCAGGACGTATTCCTCCGTGACCTGCAACTCGGCGTTACGACGTTGGTCAGCGTCAATACGAATGGGACCGGGAGCAACGGCGGAGCAGCCTACTCCCCCATCGTGAGCAGCAATGGTCGCTATGTCCTGTTCCGCAGTTTGGCCAGGGATCTTGCTTCAGGCGTCTTCAGCGGCGAGAACCTGTTCTTACGCGACATGCAAGCCTCGACGACGTATGCGCTAAGCACATTCGGTGTCAACCAGCTTGTTCCATCGATGACGCCGGACGGTCGGTTTATCCTGTATGCTGCGTTACCGTCGTTCGCATACTTAAACTCAGCGCTGTATCTTTGGGATTCGCAAGCCGCTAATCGCGTTTACACAAATAATGTTGTCGCTAATAGCGGCTCACTCTCTGCGATAGCGCTCAGCGCAGATGGCAGTCGCATCGCATTCTCTGCCGTCACGAATGCGGTCTCGGCCATACAAACGGTGGACCTGGCCACAGGTCAGACTACACTGCTCGATTCGAGCGGTTCCGACAAATGGTCGGGCCTCCGGCTCAGCGCAGATGGCAGCAGGCTCGCCTGTCTGAAAACCTCCCGACCGATCGGCACAAACCAGGTCTATGTCTATGGTTTAATGACCGGCACAAATCTGCTCGTCAGCCATGCTTTTAACTCCCCTCTGCCTGCCAACGGTGCATCGGATTCCGTCGACATCAGCTCCGATGGCCGGCTTATGGCCTACAGAAGCTTTGCCAGCGATATCGTTCCAGGAGATAGCAACGACCTGCCTGACATTATTGCATATGACACCCAGACCGGGCTGAACTCCCTCCTGAGCAGCAGTCGCCTTGGCAATTTCGCCGCCGACAACCGGTCGCTTAGCCCCGTCTTCAGCGGCGACGGACGCACCCTCTGCTTTGTCAGTTGGGGTTCAGACATCGTCCCGCTGGATTTCAACTACTCGAGCGACGTATTTGCCTACACATTCCTATCGGCCTCGCTCCTGGCCGATCAAACTCTGGGCCACGGCCCCTGGATCGCCTGGCCCAACACTCAAGGAAAGAATTATCGTGTGCAGTTCAAGAACGGCACCAGCGATCCTCTGTGGCATGACCTGCCAGGCGCCGTCACGAACCTCGGGAATAGGGCCTATCTACAGGATACTACGCCCGCACCCATCCAAAGGTTTTACCGTATAACGTCCTTTTGACATTAAACATAAAAGTAGATTCTTATGAACTTGCGAGTTTCGCCTCCAACTTCGTGCGGCGAAATTCTCATTAACACCTCGCTTCAGCGAGGTGTTGGATGGCGCAAAATGCTCGAGAACCGCTTCAGCGGTTTCTATGCCTTCACCCTTATCGAACTCCTCGCGGTCCTTGCCGTGCTCACCTTGCTCGGCTCCATGCTCGCTACCGGCCTGGCCCGCACGCGGCCTTATAGCGCGTCCGCTCAATGCCTAAACAGCCTCCGCCAGCTTACTCAAGCCTGGCGCCAGTATAGCGAAGATCATAACGAGCTCTTGCTAACTTACGGTGCTCCGTCCGCTACCTGGACCCAATTCGGCAGAACCAATTGGGTCCAGGGTAACCTGAGCTTTTATAATAATCCAGGCAACTGGGATCCACACATCTACATTTATACCAGCCCCATGTTCCGCTACACAGGACGAGACCCTCTCGTTTTTCGCTGCCCCGCCGACCAATCAACCATAGCCACGGCAGACGGCTCTCGCAAACCGCGCGTGCGCAGCCGGTCGATGAGTCAGGCCTTCGGCGTCGGTGAGTGGCTGGACTCGAGTGGCGGGACTTCTCCGCTCGCAAAAAACTGGCGCGTTTATCGGCAGTTGACGGACATTGTGCTTCCGGCGAAAACCTTTGTTTTCTCTGATGAACACCCCGACAGTATGAACGATGGCACATTGGCCTCGACCTGTACCGGAAACCAACCTTCAGATCCGCCCACAGCCTCGTATATCATCGATTACCCCGCCAATTACCACGACGGCGGCTGTGGACTCTCATTCAGCGACGGCCATTGCGAAATTCACAAGTGGATTGGTTCGAGAATCAGGAACGCCCCAATCACTTACGATAACAATATTATATTAAGGGTGCCTGCCGACGATTCCTGGGTCGATATGCACTGGCTTGCTGAGAATACTACTGTCAGGACTCGCTGATATTTTACGCATTGGCTTTGAAATGCATTATTTCAGACGCCCAATCTTGATGTTCTGAAAAAGCCTCGGTAGGTAGTAATACTTTTTGAGCCGTTAAAGTCACAAATATGCAAGCACGTCCGGGTCAATACTGCGCTCAGTGTCACGGCTCTGGTTTGCCGCGCTTGCAAGTAGAAGTAAACAAATTATGAAGACTCGACCCTTAGTTCGCAGGCCGCAGCCTCTCATTAACACCTCGCTTCAGCGAGGTGACAGACGGCGTAAGGTGACCTCGAACCGCTTTAGCGGTTTTCGCCACGGCTTTACCCTCCTGGAACTTCTGGCGATCATCGCCATGATGGCCCTCCTCAGCTCCGTTTTCGTCATAGGTTTGGCGCGCACGAACCCCTATAGCAAATCCACCCAATGTGTGAACGGTCTACGCCAATTGACGCTCGCCTGGCGACTATATGCCGAGGACAATCGCGATGTCTTGTTAACCTGTGCGTCGTTGGCTGGCCGCGTGAGATGGGTCGCGGGCAACGTGGATTTCAGCTCGGCACAGGGCAATTGGGATCCGGCCGTTTATATTAATACCAGTCCCATGTTTCCTTATTGTGGCGGCAACGCTTCAATTTTCCGTTGCCCTGCTGATGGCGCCACGCTGATATCCAACAGCATCAGAGTCCCTAGGGTGCGAAGTCGATCCATGAGCGAGGTGTTCGGTACCGGAGAATGGCTGGATAAGAATTTTAACTTGACGCAACGTATCTGGCGTACTTACAGCAGCTTCTCCAGCATTATGCAGCCGGCTCACACTTTTGTATTTTTGGACGAGCACCCCGACAGCATCAACGACGGCTCGTTTGCCTCCGCGTGCACGGGTAATCAGCCCGCCGATCCTCCGGGCAGCTCTTCCATTATCGATTTTCCCGCCAATTACCACAACCAGGGGGCCGGTCTATCCTTCGCTGATGGTCACGCGGATATTCATCGCTGGATCGGGACAAAAGTCGGCAGGGCACCTATTACTTACACGGGTCAAATTGCATTAAATGTTTCTGCGAGCGATTCCTGGGTGGATATGCACTGGCTCGCCCAAAACACCACCGTCCGCTACTGACCTTCAGCAGAAGAGTCGTATGAGGCCATGCACTCGCGATCAGCAAGCCGGCCTTCGGGAACGGCTTAGAGTGAGTGCTTTTTCGCCCATCGAACTGGCGACTCTGCTGTTCACCGTTTCACTCCTCTCCCTTCTGGTCCTGGCAACGACCGCCGGGACCAGACAGAATGCAGGCGCTATACGCTGCTTAAATAATCATAGACAGCTCGCCTTGGCCTGGCGGATGTACGCCGAGGATAACCGCGGCAAGTTGGCCTGCAATCGCGATGGGGGTAACGCCGGAAAAAGCGCGGCGGACGCGTCCTGGGTCGGGGGGTGGCTGGATTACACTGCAAACCAGGATAATACCAATGTCAGCTTATTAATCGATCATAACCAGTGGCCCTACGGCGCCTACTTCGGACCGTATATAAGGTCGGCTTCCGTTTTCAAATGCCCTGCCGATCCTTCGATGGCACACGTCGCCCCAGGCAAGCTATTACCTCGTGTGCGCAGTGTCTCCATGAACAATTACATGGGCCAGAAATCCCGCACGTGGACCACCCCCAGCAGCTACTCGCTCTATGGAAACATCGAGCAGATAGGCGCACCGGCGCAATTATTTGTTATAATGGACGAACGGGCGGACAGCATCAACGAGGGTTGTTTCATGACCAATCCCGATACCCGATGGAACATCATCGATTATCCCGGTAATTATCATGAGGGCGCCGGTACCTTCTCATTTGCCGACAGCCACGTGGAACTCCACAAGTGGAAAGATCGCCGAACCACCCCTACCTTAATCCCCGACGTCCTAATTCCTCTAAACAGGACCATACTCAACGACGTCGACATTGATTGGCTCGACGAGCACACGAGCCAGTTAAAATAAGACGGTTGTTCTCTTTGGGTTCTTCGTGCCCTTTTGTGGCAATTCCTCCTTTTAACGCGTTAATGTAATAACGCTTTAAAGCGATTCGTCATTCGTTATTCCGGCTTTCCTGGCCCCTTCAACGTTTAATTTTAACGTTCCAACAGGGGTTACCTGGGCATTTCCCCGCTCTGCGCCCGGTCATGGTTCCACTTAATCGCCAATTGCAGCAGTTCGCTGCCATCCTTGAGGTGCAACTTCTCCTTTAGTCGCGAACGATAGGTCTCAACCGTCTTGATATCGACGTGCAGCCGCTCCGCGATGTCGCGCGTGCTCAGACCAATGCCGGTCAGTTCAAACACTTGCAACTCACGATCGGTTAAACCCTCGGTCAACGTGTCAGACGTAGCCTGCGGGTTGGCCATCACGCGGCCGAGCACCGATGAGGCGATCTTGTCGCTCAAGTAGATGTCGCCGCCCAGCACGCGACGGATCGCTGCGACGATGTTGCGCGTGGCTTGTTGTTTGGTGATGTAACCACGCGCCCCGGCTCGCAAGGCACGTTCGGCATAGACCTGCTCGTCCTGCATCGAAACAACGAGGATCAGCAACCGCGGCCAGCGCGCGTGCAGGTCCTTGATCAGTTCCAGACCGCTCGAATTCTTCAACAGCAGGTCGACGACTGCCAAAGCCGGAAGCGTTGCCTCGGCCGCTTGCAACGCGTCATGCCGTTCGTCCGCCACGGCACACACCACCAGGTCGCGCTCCTTATTGATCGCCTCCGCCAGGCCATCGCGCACTACCGGGTGATCGTCCACCAGCAGAATCGGTGTTTTGGTAGGGTGCTCGGCTTGCGTCATAACGTCTGCGGCACGCGGCATGATACTAAAGTCCCGCACGTATCGCTATGCAAACTCACCGTACCCCCAATCAGCCGCGCCCGGTATTCCATAATGTGCAGCCCCATCCCCTCCTTGCCAGTTGGCTTCTTGCTCATGTCGATGCCTTTCCCGTCATCTTTGATCTCGAGTAATGTCTCGCCACCAGCCCGACTCAGGCGAATCGTAATGCTGCGCGCCCCACTGTGTTTGAGCGCGTTGTTCACTGCTTCCTGAGCGATCCGGTACAAATGCGTCGCCGTCGCGACGTCGCAGCCGGGCGCGTCGGCACCAGGTTCACAAACGCAACCCACGCCATAGCGTTCGCTCGCCCCAATCGCCATCTCTTCCAGCGCTGATTGCAACCCTTGCGTGCTCAACCTGACCGGATAAAGTCCGCGGCAGACGCGGCGGGCCTCGTCGATCGCATCATCGAGCAGCTTCCCTATTTTGCCCGCAGCCCCGGCCGATTCGGAACGTTGCTGTGAGACCAATGACTCCTCGAGCGAATTCAGCGCGAACCCCATCCCAATCAACTGCTGGCACAACCCGTCGTGCACGTCTTGCCCAATCCGTGCTTGCTCGCGGTCGCTGATCTCCAGAATCTCCCGCTGCAACCGTGAACGCTCGGTGACGTCGTGGGCAACGGCAATGAAACCCGTTGGCGTGCCATCGCTCTCCTGCAGCGGCGCAAAGCGACATTCGAATACGGTCGAGGCGAATTCGAGTGTCGAACTGAACTCTTCACCTTTCAAAGCGCGATGCACATTCCGCAGCATCAGGGGAAAATCGCGATATACCTCGTCGGCTGATTGGCCTATATGCTCGCCTGGTTTTGCTCCCATGGCGGCCAGAGCCTGGCCGTCTTCAAACGTGATCACGCCGTTGGCATCAAAAGCCAGCAGCGCAATCGGCGCACTATTGACCACCGTGCGCACGTGGGCCTCGCTGCGGCGTTGGGCAGTCTCAGCCCGAATGCGGGCAATCGCTCCCGCGACCTGAGATGCAATCATTTCGAGCCCGACGCGAGTCCTCGGCGGTATTTCGGTTTGCCCATACGAACCTAGCGTCAGCATCCCCAGCACCGCTCCCTTGTGCTGCACCGGCACTACCGCCAGCGCCTGCAGCCCCTCGCTACCCCACAGCACCTCCAGGTTGCGCGGCATTTGATCCTGTCGCACATACGTGCTTTTCCCCGTCAGCGCTAAACGTGTTTCAACCGCATCGGCGCGATAATGCGAGATTCGCTTCAAAAACGCGCCCGATAACCCGCAGTGGGTCTCCAGATTTAGCGTGCCGGTGCGGTTATCCAGCAAGTAAACACCACCGCAGTCAATGCCCTCAAGTTGCATCGCGATCTCGAGCAAGCGATCCAGTGCAAAGTTCAAATCACTCGTCGAACTCAGCGCCGCACCGATATCGCGCTCGGCCTGCAGCAACTGCTCGGCTCGTTTCCGCTCCGTTACGTCCTCCGCAATTCCCACCAGGCGATAAACCGCTCCATTCTGATCTTTTACCGGAAACGCGCGATCATGCACCCACCGGACAGCGCCGTCAGTGCGCTCAACCCGATATTCTTCATCGTACTCGCCGTGGATTTGCCGGTTCAGCATGCCACGAGTCACCCGCTCTCGATCCTCGTGATGGATCCCCTCCAGCCACTCGCTCGGCGCACGATACAGCGCGTCACACGACCGCCCCCACACCCGCTCGAACGCAGGACTGACGAATTCCACCTCCCGCTTGAGCGGGTCCGTCACCCAAAACACATCGGTAATATTCGTAGTCAGCTGTTTAAAAAGCTGCCCCGCCTCGAGCAGCATCTCGCTCGTTTCTTTGTGTTCCTCGACCTCACGCTGCAAACGTTCCGTGCGCTGCTGGACGGTTCGCTCCAAGTCACGAGAGTCTGCGCCGATTTTCGCCGCGCACCAACCAATCATCGCAAATGCAGTCAACCGGACCGCCGAATTGGTGACGAAAACCGATTCAATCGGACGTCCGTTTCCACCCGCCTCGGCCAAATACAAAAATACACCCGACGCCATTAAGCAAAGTAATGCGCCTTCAACTCCTGCAAGCCATCCCACCACCACGCAGCCCAGCAAATAAAAATAATCGAAATGGAGTTCTCTGAACGCGTTGACATTGACCCAGCCGATTACCCCAATCCAAACCAGCCCGATCAGCACCGTCGCGAAACGGTTCCTCACACTTAACGCCTCGGCCGCTTCGAGCCATTGCTTGGCCCCGGCAGTTAACCCCTTGTCAGGGGGAGTTGTTGTTTTGGTCCTCCCGTCGAGATTTTCACTGAGCTTTTGCATAAGCCGGCACGCAGGCACGAGCTCTGATTCGGCCCGTCCGCCTGCGCGCCTACGGTGCCAAAAATAAGCGCCAACCTGAAGCAAAATTCCAGCCGGCAATTGTAGGAGTCGACGTAAGGAGACTTGTAAACCAAATCGGGATTCAAGCCTGATCCGATTTTCAGTTGACAGTAGGAATACTACCAAATTACAAGAGCGTTGCTGATGACCTCATTTGAAATTCCCTTATCACTACTTTGATTTATGAGCTCCCCACAAACCCAAAATCCGGCTCCCATTTTCACTTTCAACATCAACCGCCGTCGCTTTCTCAAAGCCGCTTCGGCAACCCTCGCGCTGTCGGCTCTCGGCATGGAGGGCGTAGAACTGATGAATCAAAAGCCCAAACGCGTCGGCCTGATCGGTACGGGCTGGTATGGCAAAAGCGATTTGTTCCGTTTGATCCAGGTCGCCCCGGTGGAGGTGGTCTCCTTGTGCGATGTCGACAAACAAATGCTCTCCGAGGCAGCTGAATTGGTCAGCCAACGGCAAAAATCCAAGAAAGAGCCGCGCACGTATTCCGATTACCGTCAGATGCTGAAAGAGAAGGACCTCGACATCGTACTGATCGGAACGCCCGATCACTGGCACGCGCTGCAGATGATTGCCGCAGTCGAGGCTGGCGCAGACGTCTATGTGCAAAAGCCGATCAGTGTCGACATCTCCGAGGGCGAAGCGATGCTCGCCGCGGCGCGCAAACATAATCGCGTCGTCCAGGTCGGCACTCAGCGCAAGAGCACGCCGCATCTCGTCGAAGCCAAAAAGAACATCGTCGAAGCCGGGCTCCTCGGGAAGGTTTCGCACGTCGAACTCTGCTGCTATTACCATATGCGGGCCAACGGCAACCCGCCGCTGAGCCCCGTGCCGGATTATTTTGATTATGAAATGTGGACCGGCCCCGCGCCGCTCCGGCCTTATGACACGATTCCCCACGTCCGATGGTGGCGCACATTCATGGAATACGGCAACGGGATCGTCGGGGATATGTGCGTCCACATGCTCGACACCGCGCGCTGGATGCTGGGCCTCGGCTGGCCAAAGCGCGTCGGTTCCACTGGCGGCATCTTCTTGCAGAAAGAAGGCAAGTCGAACATTAGTGACACCCAGACCGCTACCTTCGAATACGATGATCTCACCGTTGTCTGGCAGCATCGCACCTGGGGGACGCCCGCCGATCCCAAGTATCCGTGGGCTCTAACCCTTTACGGCGACAAGGGCACACTCAAGGCCAGTGTAATGAGTTACGATTTCGTTCCGGAGGGCAAAGGAGAAGGCATTCACAAAGATTGCGTTTATGAGCGTGAGCAATTCCCCGAGGACGTGACCGAAAAGGATATTGAACTCCATGCCGCGCCCGCGACCCGGCACCACATGCTCGATTTTCTCGCTGCCATTGAGAAGCGCAGCCGCCCGGTCGCTGATATCGAACAAGGCCATATTTCGACCGCCAGTTGTATTCTTGCAAATTTATCGATGAAAGTCGGCCGTCCGCTCGTCTATGATCCCACCAAGCGGCAGATCGTCGGCGATACACAGGCAAATAAACTGCTGCGGCGTCCGTATCGCGGTCCCTGGCAGCACCCAGTCGCGTAGCGTCAGGCGTCTCGCCTGACGTAGAGGGCGGCGTCCCGCCGCCCGGCTGGAACTCGTTCCGTCGGGCAGGATGCCCGGCTCTACGGCCGGCGAGACGCCCACCGCTACCGCAGTTTTTCGGACAAGACAAAAGCGCAACTTGCGCTTATACTTAGGATTACTATCGGACATGGCTCAGCCACAGGCATATACGCTTCGCCCGCCGACGCGCTTGAGCGCGCTTATCTTCATTTCTTTGGCTTTCATTGCCCCGTTCGTCTCTTGCCCCGCCAAAGAAGCCTCCCCCCAATCCCTTTATCCCAAGCCCATCGAGCAGGTCCTGACCACCTACTGTTTCGACTGTCATGGCGACGGAATGGAAAAGGGGAAAGTCGCGTTTGACCAATTCGAGTCGCGCGAAGCGATGCTCGCCCGGCGCGATCTGTGGATGATGGCACTCAAAAACCTGCGCGCCGGAATTATGCCGCCGCAGAAAAAATCTCGACCCGACGCCGCCGAGCAGCATGCCCTCGAGCAGTGGATTAAAACCGTCGTCTTTCAAATCGATCCCGACAACCCCGACCCCGGACGCGTTACCATCCGCCGCCTCAACCGGATCGAGTACCGCAATACCATCCGTGACCTCACCGGCTTCGATTTCAAAGTCGAGGAGGAACTGCCCCCCGATGACACCGGTTACGGCTTCGACACGATCGGCGATGTTCTTACTCTTTCACCCTTGCTCCTGGAAAAGTACATGCGCGCAGCCGAAACTATCACTGCCGACGCCGTGCCCAGGAGCCTCCGCGTCCCACCGGAACAAACCCTGGCCGGAGCTGATTTCCATTCCGCTTCCGCCAGCAGCTCCGAGCGGCTGAGCTTTTACGACGAGGCCACCCTCACCCATAAATACAACGCCAAACAAAGCGGCAAGTACCAGCTCACCTTTGATGTCGAGGTGCTCGGACAATTTGAGTTTGATCCTGGCAAATGCACCGTCACTTTCAAAGTCGATGACACCACGCTCGGAAATCGGGAATTCACCTGGCACAATGGCAAGAAATTCAAGCTCGACTTCGACCAGAAGCTGGACGCCGGCGAGCACGAATTGAGCGTCCAGGTGCATCCCGAAACCCCCGCCGTTGAAAAAAAGAACTCGCTCGACCTGCGCCTTCGCCAGGTTCGTCTCCGCGGCCCCGTCGACGCGGATACGGGAACCAGGCCAAAGAATTTTGACCGCTTTTTCTGGAAAGATCCTCCAACCGGGCGCGCGGATCGCCGAACATACGCGCGTGAAGTCCTGACTCGTTTTGCCAAAAAAGCCTATCGCCGACCGGTTGAGCCAAAGACCGTCGAGCGGCTTGTCGCCCTCGCCGAAGAAACCTATTCACGCCCGGGCAAATGCTTTGAAGATGGCATCGCCGAAGCCATCATTCCGTTACTTGCTTCGCCGCGCTTCCTGTTTCGTGTCGAAAACGTCGAGCCCGACACAGCCCGGCAGAAATACCCCCTCTTGGATGAGTACGCGCTGGCTTCCCGGCTGTCGTATTTTCTCTGGTCCACCATGCCTGACGATGGACTGATGGGATTGGCCGACCGCCACGAATTGCGCAAAAACCTCGATGGCCAGGTCAAACGCATGCTGGCGGACGGCCGCTCAAAAGCGCTGGTCGAGAATTTCGTCGGCCAATGGCTGCAAATCCGCGACCTCGAAGGCATCAACATCAATGAGCAAGTTGTTCTGGCGCGCGATCGCGGCGAGGACCGCGAGCGCGAACGCCGCATCCAGCGTTTCCGCACATTGAACGCCATCCCGGAAGAAAAGCGCACGCCCGAGGAGGCAAAGGAACTCAAGGATTTGATCGAGCAACGCAAGCGACGCTCGCAAAACAAAGATAATATCGAATTGGACGGTGACCTGCGCCGCGCGATGCGCGATGAAACCCAGATGGATTTCGATTACGTCATGCGCCAGGACCGCAGTGTCCTCGAGTTCGTCTCCAGTGATTACACATTCCTGAACGAGCGATTGGCGCGCCATTACGGAATCACCAATGTCACCGGCCACGAAATGCGGCGAGTCACGTTGCCTCCGGACAGCCCCCGCGGCGGTGTCTTAACCGACGGCTCGATCCTCATCGTTACCTCAAATCCTACGCGCACCTCGCCCGTCAAACGCGGCCTGTTTATCCTCGATAATATCCTGGGCATGCCGCCCCCTCCGCAGCCGGCAAATATACCGCCGCTGGAAGCGAGTGAAAAAGAATTCTCCGATCATCAGCCCACCTTGCGCGAAACACTGGAAATGCATCGCAATAAACCGCTCTGCAGCTCATGCCATAACCGCATGGATCCTCTGGGCCTCGCCCTGGAGAATTTCAACGCGCTCGGTATGTGGCGCGATTCTGAACGCAGCGTTCCGATTGATGCCGCCGGCAAGCTGATTACCGGCGAAACATTCAACGATATCCGTGACGTTAAACAGGCACTCGCCGGACGCCACCGACTCGACTTCTACCGTTGCCTCGCCGAAAAGCTAATGACCTTCGCCCTCGGACGCGGCACTGAGTACTACGATGTCGAAACTGTTGACCGCATCGTCGAGCGGTTGGACAAGGAGAACGGACGCTTTTCCGCCTTGCTGATGGGCGTCATCGAAAGCGCCCCGTTCCAACGCACCCGGAACCCGTCCCAAAAACTTGCCAGCGATTCGCGTCCCGCAAAAACTGTGCTAAAATGAACCCAAACTCATGAACTCGAAACAACCCGTATCCGAGCGCCACCGCGAGGTCCTGTTTAATCGCCGTCAATTTCTGCGTGGTCTCGGCGCGTGCGTCTCGCTGCCGGCTTTTGAGTCGCTGCTTTCTTCGAGTATTTTAGCCGTCGACGGCGATCCGGCGACCAGGCTCGCGTCAACTGCGACGGGCGCTCCGCTGCGCATGGGCTTTGTCTATTTCCCCAACGGTGCGATCCAATCCAGCTGGTGGCCCAAAGGTGAAGACAAGGAGTTCGAGTTGGCCGAGACCATGCAACCGCTCGCCGGCGTAAAGGAGCAGCTCCAGGTCCTCGGCGGCATGGATCACGTCAATGCTACGCCCGGGCCCGACGGCGCCGGCGACCATGCGCGTGCCAGCGGCACTTTTTTGACTGGAGTTCGCGTCAAAAAAACCGCCGGCTCGGATATTCACGCCGGTGTCTCTATCGACCAACTCGTCGCGCGACAGGTTGGCCACCTCACCCGATTCCCCTCGCTCGAACTGACCTGCGACGCTGTCCGCAAGGCCGGCAATTGCGATTCCGGCTATTCCTGCGCCTATCAGTACAATCTAGCTTGGAGTTCGCCCAGCACACCCGTCGCCCCCGAACCCAACCCGCGCTTATTGTTCGAGCGGTTGTTCGGCGCCGGCGCCCATGGCGAACGTGCTGAAAGCCTTAAACGCCGTGAGCAAGAGCAACGGTCAATACTCGATTTTGTGCTCGACGAAGCACACTCGCTGCAACGCCAACTTTCCTATCGTGACAAACAGAAACTGGATGAATATCTGGTCAGCGTCCGCGATATTGAACAGCGCATCCAGCGGTCCGAGAAGTTCAGCCGCATACCCGATCCGGCGGTCGTGACCCCGGATGGTATCCCCGCGAGCTTCGAGGAGTATGTCCAAATCATGTTTGATATGATGTTGCTGTCCTTTCAGACGGACGCAACGCGGGTCGCTACCCTCCTCCTGGCCAACGAAGGCAGCAACCGGCCTTTCCCCGAAATCGGCATCGCCGAAGGGCATCACAGCCTTACCCATCACATGAATAAAAAGGAGATGATGGATAAGGTCGCGCAAATCGATCTTTGGTACATGAAACAATTCGCGAAATTCATCGCGAAAATGGATCAGACCAAAGACATTGACGGCAAGTCATTGCTGCACAATTCGATGATCATCTACGGCAGCGGCAATGCCGACGGCAACCGCCACACCCATACTAATTTACCGGTGATCCTCGCCGGCGCCGGCGGCGGATCTCTCACCCCGGGCCGCTTCGCCAAGTTCGACAGCGTTCCCATGAGCAATCTTTTGCTGGGCATGGCCGACCGCATGGGCACAAAAAACATCGAACGCCTCGGCGACTCCACCGGCCGCCTGCAAGCCATCTGAGGTAAATCCGGGATCCGAATCTCGAAATCCGAAATCAATCACAACGGTTCGAATATTCATTAGGAGCAGGAGCATTGATTCCTACTCCTAATCCCCTCGCCGCGGTCATTATTCCGTTTGGATTTGCCCACCCGTCTAAAAATTCGCTTCGCACTTCCAACTCCGCAAGTTAACCGTGTCTCCTCTTTTATCCACTAATCGTGGCAAAGCAAATGGAGGCAAAAAGGGATTATTTTGGGCTCAATTATTTTGACTTTCGCTGCTTTCTTAGTCTGCTTTGAATGTGGGCATCGCCAGCTTTTAGTTCCATCTCTTTATAGTTGCATCGGATTTCGCGCTTCGGATTTCGGGATGCCTCCTTGACCTGAAACCAACAAGTTCTAACATTCCCCCATCTTAAGATGACGCACTCCACCACCTTTCCCGCCGAACGAATCCTGCTTGGACCAGGCCCAAGTCCAGTGCCACAACGCGTGTTGCGCGCCCTCGGCGCACCTACTCTCGGTCACCTCGACCCGCAGTACCTCGCGATAATGGATGAAACCTGCCAGATGCTGAGGCAGGTATTTCGCACTTCCAATGCATTGACGTTTCCGGTCAGTGGCACCGGCATGGCCGGCATGGAGTGCCTGGCCGTAAACCTTATCGAACCAGGCGATGAGGTAATCGTTTGTGTCAACGGTGTCTTTGGCGGTCGCATGAAGGATGTGATGGAGCGTTGCGGAGCCACGGTCCATACGGTTGAGGCGTCGTGGGGGGAAATCATCAGTCTTGAACAAATCAGCGGCGCGCTAGAACAACACCCACGAAGCACTCTGGTTGGAATCGTCCACGCCGAAACCAGCACCGGCGCACATCAACCCCTCATGGGACTCGCTGATTTGGTCCACAAACACGGTGCGCTGCTTATCGTTGATACCGTCACGAGCTTGGGCGGTCATGATGTGCGCGTAGACGAGTGGGGCATCGACGCGATCTATAGCGGCACGCAAAAATGCCTCAGTTGCCCGCCGGGCCTCGCCCCGGTCAGTTTCGGTGCGCGCGCCCTCGTCAAAATGGATAAGCGAAAGACCAAACCGCAATCGTGGTATTTGGACGTCTCCATGTTGCGCAAGTACTACCTCGATGGCGGCGGCAGCCGCGTCTATCACCATACCGCGCCCATCAATATGACGTACGCGTTGCGTGAGGCCCTCGCGATCGTACTCGAAGAGGGTTTGGAGAATCGCATCCAACGACATACCCAAATGCATCGGCGTCTCCGTGCCGGACTGGAAAAAACCGGGCTTGAGTACATTCCCAAACATTCACTGCACACTCTTAACTGTGTCCGGATTCCGGAAGGGGTTGACGATCTCAAAGTGCGTCAGCGTTTGCTCGCGGAGTACGGCATCGAGATCGGCGCCGGGCTGGGACCGATGGCGGGCAAAGCTTGGCGTATTGGCCTGATGGGCCATGGGGCGATTATCCGCAATGTCGATCTGGTTCTAACCGCGCTGAAGGAGGTCCTTCGCTGAGGTTTCTTCATGCCAACCGCCGCTCTCAAACGCCTGGCTGCCTTCGTCCCGCCTGAGCGTTTGTTGACGCAGCCAGCTCAATTGACCGCATATGCCAGCGACGCGCTAACCGCATTCAGCACGGCACCGCTGGCGGTAGTAGTTCCAGAGACAGCAGATGAAGTCATCGCGCTGGTACGCTTCTGCAGGGAGGAAAAACTGCCCTTTGTGGCCCGCGGCAGCGGCACCAGTCTCTCCGGCGGATCGCTGCCGGTTGCGAACGGGATCGTCATTGCGCTTAACCGATTAAACCGGATCCTGCGTCTCGATCCGGAGTTGCGGGTAGCCGTGGTCGAACCGGGCGTCTTAAATACCCAGGTCTCGCTGGCCGCAGCACCGTACGGACTGCATTACGTGCCGGATCCTTCCAGCCAATCGATTTGCACCATAGGCGGCAATGTCGCTTTCAACTCAGGTGGCGCTCACTGTTTGAAATACGGCATGACTTCCAATCACGTCCTCGGGTTGCGCGCCGTTCTCGCCTCGGGCGAGGTTGTCGAGTGGGGTGGCCAAACGCGTGAAAATGTCGGCCCCGATTGGTGCGGGCTGTTCACCGGCAACGAAGGTTTGTTCGGCATTGCCCTGGAGATCACGCTTCAGCTGCTCCCTCGGCCTGAATGTTACCATACCGTTTTGGCCGGTTACCGGACACTGGAACAGGCCGGCGAAGCGGTTGCGAGCGTCGTCGCTAGCGGCCTGTTGCCCGGAGCGATGGAAATCATGGATGCGCTGGCGCTCGAAGCAGCCAAAGCGTCGGTGCAGGCGGAATATCCTGCCGGTTGCGAGGCGGTCTTAATCGTCGAGCTGGAAGGTCCTCGCGAAGTTGTGGCGATCGATCGCGAGCGGCTGAATGCGATCCTGACAGAGAGCAGCCCTATTGAAGTCCGCCCAGCGCGCGACGCTGCCGAGCGACAGGCCATCTGGAAAGGACGCAAGAACGCCTTCAGTGCTGTAGGCCGCCTTTCGCCTGATTTCATCGTCCAGGATGGCGTTGTCCCGCGCCGCCGCCTGGGCGAAGCGCTGCGGCGGATCAGCGAGATGTCCCGCGAGGCGGGATTGCGCTGCGCCAATGTATTTCATGCGGGTGACGGCAATCTCCATCCACTGATTCTGTTCGATGGCCGCGAAGCGGGTGCGCTCGAAAAGGCGGAGGCTTTGGCCGGCACGATTCTTTTGATGTGTATCGAAATGGGGGGGTCGATCACGGGCGAGCATGGCATAGGTGTCGAGAAGCGCAGTTACCTGCCGCAGATGTTCAGTGCCGATGAAATCGATTGCATGAGCCGGCTCCGAACCGCTTTCGATCCGTTGGGGATCGCCAACCCAGGCAAAATGTTCCCCGCGGCCGACGCTCCGGCTTTGCACCAACGCGGGTTACATCCGCTTGAAAAAGCCGGTCTGATTTCCCGCGAATGAACGCCCTGCTTGCCCCTGCCTCAGTGGCCGAGTTGGTGGATGCAGTTCGGTCGGCGCCTCGGGTTCTTGCGCTGGGGGCCGGCACCAAGCCCCGCCTCTCGCAAGTGAGCGCGCTAAAGATTACTACCACCCGGCTTCACGGCATTATCGAGTACGAACCGAGCGAGTTCACGTTCACGGCTCTCGCCGGCACAACCATACGCGACATCGCGCAGACTCTGGCCGCAAAAGGCCAATATCTTCCGTTCGATCCGATGTTGATAAATGTCGGCGCCACGCTGGGCGGCACTTTGGCCGCCGGCTTAAGTGGCCCCGGCCGATTTCGGTTCGGTGGTCTCAAAGACTTTATTCTTGGAGCGCGATTCGTGGACGGCGCCGGCCGGCTATTGCGCTTGGGCGGCAAGGTGGTAAAGAACGCTGCAGGATTCGATCTACCCAAATTCTTCGTCGGCAGTCTCGGTCGTTTTGGAGTACTTGCCGAGCTGACCTTCAAGGTTTTTCCTGCCCCGGCATCCACAATAACGCTGAAGCTCACTGGCAGCGATACAGCAACAGCAGTGCGAATATTAATCGAAGCCGCTAAGTCCCGCTGGGAACCTGTAGCTCTGGATATTTTGCCCGACACAAACGACCTCTGCATGCGGCTGGCCGGCCCGGCTCCTGCACTCGAGGTGATTGCGCGCGAAGCCCTGGCGCGTTGGCCAGGCGAGAAACTCGCAGAGGAGACAGCCGAAAAGCTTTGGACGTCGCTGCGCGAGTTTGGTTGGGCCCACGCGGAAGGTCCGCTGATCAAAGTGCCAATAACGACCGGAACATTGCCGGCGTTTGTAACGGCCGTTAAGTCACAGCCGGAACCTCGAATTCATGTGAGCAGCGGAGGCAATGTCGCATTCGTCTCGTTTCCGAACGAAAAGGGCATTAGCTCCTTAAGCGATCAGTTGTCGCAGCTCGGCCTATCCGGCCTAACCCTTCGCGGCGAGGGCCCCCTCTGGTACGGTGCCCAGCGCAAATCTTCCATAGCGCAGGCGGTCAAAACCGCGCTCGATTCGCAAGGCCGGTTTCCTGGACTCGACGAATAATGCTGCACGCCATTCCAACCGAAAAGTTGGGCCCCTTGGGGGAGCCGATGGCGCGTGCCGTCCAGGCTTGTGTCCATTGCGGCTTCTGCCTGGCAACTTGCCCGACTTATGCCGAGTTGGGGCAGGAGATGGACACGCCACGAGGCCGGATCGTTCTCATGAAACAGGTGCTCGAGGGCATCCTGCCTTGGGAATCCGCTCAACCTCACATCGACCGTTGTCTTGGCTGTCTGGCTTGCGAACCGGCCTGCCCCAGCGGTGTCGCCTATCGCGAGCTCATAAATCCGTTTCGCGTGCTAGTGCATTCACGTAACAGAGCTCCCCACACGCCTTTCCTCCGCCGCTTGCTGACGTCCCAAGTCATGCCTTTCCCCCGTCGCTTTCGTCTGGCGTTGTTCGCCGGCAAACTCGCTCGGCCTTTCTCGAGATTGTTCCCAAAATCAATTCGGCCGATGCTCGAACTGCTTCCTCCGACCGTAACCAGGTCCAGGGAGCATGGCGTCCTGCACATACGTCAGAGTCTCCTGACGTCGTCTCCTACAGGTAAACGTCGCTCGCGAGTCGCACTCCTCACCGGGTGTGTGCAACAGGTCCTCGATCCAGATATTAATGCCGCCACGCTGGAAGTTCTGGCCCGTAACGGGGTTGAAGTAGTCATTCCTGCCGAACAAGGGTGTTGTGGTGGCTTGGCCTGGCACACCGGGGATTTGCGAGGCGCTCAGGCGTTCGCTCGTCAAAACCTCGCCGCCTTTCCGGATGATATAGACGCTATTCTCACCAATGCTGCCGGTTGCGGTTCTACGATGCACGAATACGCCTTAATTTTGAGAGGCACGCCTGATGAAAGTCGCGCGAAAGAATTTTGCCGACGGGTGATGGATGTCAGCGCATTCCTTGCACGGCTAGGCCTGCGCGAGCCGATTAGTCCGTGTCGGGAACTAAAAGCCGTTTACCAGGACGCTTGTCACCTGTCCCACGGGCAAGGCATTCGAGAACAACCGCGTTCACTCTTGCGAACGATCCGTGGCCTGCAACTCCTCGAATTGCCTGATGCCCATCTCTGTTGTGGCAGCGCCGGCACTTACAACCTTGACCAGCCCGACATCGCGAGCTCGCTCGGTCAGAAAAAGGCGCGAGCGATCCAAGCCAGCGGCGCCGAGGTTGTCGTTTCGGGGAATATCGGCTGCATGACGCAACTGCGTATGCATCTAGCGAAGCTCGGTTCGCCGATACGCGTTCGCCATACCATGCAACTATTGCGAGATGCTTATGCAGCTGAGGTGGCAAAGAAACCAAACAAGGCTTCATGCTGACCTGGTCCCAAGATTACGCACCGCTCGGAAATGTGGGATTATCGTCGCTGGTGGCGGCTCTGCCGATCATAACCCTTCTGGGACTGCTCGCCTTCTTTCATGTCCGCGCGCAAATCGCCGCGCTGGCCGGACTTTTGGTCGCGCTCGCGATTGCAATTGTGATCTACCACATGCCCCCACAGTTTGCCGTCGCTGCGGCTTGCTACGGCGGGGCGTTTGGGCTGTTCCCAATTGGATGGATCGTTTTAAACGCGATCTTCATGTACAACCTTTCCGTCGAGACCGGCCAATTCGCCGTGCTGCAACGCCAGGTCGCGAGCGTCTCGGGCGATCGCCGGATTCAGGCGCTGCTGGTTGCATTCAGTTTTGGCGCATTTATTGAGGCCGCAGCCGGCTTTGGCGCGCCGGTCGCCATCACCGGGGCGCTGATGATCGGACTCGGGTTCCGGCCGCTCGAAGCAGCAAAGCTGGCCTTAATTGGCAACACTGCGCCCGTCGCATTTGGGGCGCTGGGGACGCCGCTCATCACACTTGCCCGAGTGACCAACCTTGATCTGCAAATGCTCAGTTCATTGGTTGGGCGCCAGCTCGGGATCGTGTCGGTGATCATCCCATTTTGGCTCGTCGCGGCGCAAGCGGGATGGCGCGGCATGCTGGGCGTCTGGCCGGCCTGCCTGGTGTGCGGGGTGAGCTTCGGCATTACGCAATTCCTGGTCAGCAATCTGCACGGACCCTGGCTCGTTGGGATTGTCGCCGCCTTTGTATCGATGGGTTCACTCATCGTGCTGTTAAAATTTTGGGCCCCCACCGATGAGTATAAAGACGATGCCTCCGCCACCCCAGAACCGCTGCCCGCTGCGGCATCCTCACCGCCGTGGAAAGCCTGGCTTCCGTGGATTTTCCTGTCGGTGCTGGTTTTTCTCTGGGGACTCCCGACAATAAAAAGTCTCCTCAACGGTCTCTTTGCACCTAACCTTGCCGTGCCCGGCCTGCACAATCGAGTTCTGCGCACCCCGCCAGTTGTTCCCGCCGCGACCGCAGAAAAGGCCGTGTTTGTTTTCGATCTGCTGGCGGCGACCGGCACCTCCTTGCTGGTCGCCGCGATATTGGCCGGGTTTTGCCTCGGTCTCAAACCGGTTGCCCTGGTTAAGCTCTATGGCCGGACCCTGCGCAGCGTTAGAACCTCTTTGCTGACGATCGCCTGCATGCTCGCACTCGGTTTCACCACACGCTATGGAGGGATCGATACCACGGTGGGCCTGGCGCTCGCCTCCACGGGTTGGTTTTTTCCCTTTTTTTCTCCACTCATCGGCTGGCTAGGTGTCGCCCTCACCGGCAGTGATACCTCATCGAATGTCCTTTTTGGG
>Ga0310810_10001943_pt1 | contig 21943 bp, 18 predicted proteins | sample NCmetagenome_FD_207641 | JGI IMG/M metagenome (GOLD analysis project Ga0310810, IMG submission 207641) | Soil microbial communities from experimental microcosm in Duke University, North Carolina, United States - NC | ecosystem: Engineered > Artificial ecosystem > Soil microcosm > Unclassified ... | reverse complement strand
CAGCTTGCGCCACGCGAACTGGAACTCGTCGCGCGCGGCCCACATGTTGGTGCCGGAGCCCACCATGGTGTACGTCTGCGCGGCCCCGTCGTACGACGTGGTGCCCGCGATCGCGGGACTGCCGACGTCGCCGCTCGCGTCGAAGTAGCCGATGGCCTGATCCGTGGTCGCGCGGGCCGGCGCCCATGCGATCAGGGCAAGAGCCGCCAGGGTTGCGATCATGAGCGACGGGCCTTGCACGCGCACTCGGGCCATCGATACCTCCAAAGACCCTAGAGTGTAGATCGACGCCTCAGCAAAGGCGGTTAGTTCGGCCGATCGAAAACGCGAATTTCGGCAGGTTGGCCGCCGCGCGCCGGAACGGCGAGATAGAGGCGGCTCTCGCTGGGCACCCAGAGGCCCGTGCGCGCTCCATCGCGCGTGGCCACACGGCCGATCCGTTGCAGCGTGTCGCCGTCGCGCTGGACCACGTCGATGAACCCCTCGCCGCCGATTACGTAGAGCCTCTGCAAGGTCCGGTCATAGAAAAGGTCATCGGTGTCGCCGACGATCGCAGTCGAGCCGACGGCACGGCCGCTCGCGGTGTCCAGCATTACCAGATGCGCGGGACGCCGGCACCCGACGAACAGCCGGCCGCCGGGCTCGTCGAGCGCCATCGGGTAGTTGGCCTGGGCGGTGACGGTCCAGTGACCGGTCACCCGAAGGGGCGCCCGGTCCGCCGCGATCACCTGCAGCGCTGCGGGCACGTTGGCGTACAGACGCGTCGATTGCGACTCGAGCTGGAACGACTCCGGATGGCCGCCGACGTCGAGGCGGCCGACCACCTGGCCCGATCCGGGATCGACAACCGCAAGGCCATCGGCCGCCACGAGCAGCTGCTTGCGAGCGGCATCGTATCGGACGTTGTCGGCGTCTTCTCCCACCGGGACCGTCCAGCGCGTCTTCAGGGAGTCCGCCTCAACGAGCTGCAGCGTGCCCGTGGCGCCGTTGGCGATGGCGACGGCCTTCAGGTCGGGTACGACCGCGATGCCCTGGGGCTCGTGAAACCCGGACAGAGAGCGCAGGTGGAGATTGCCGGCGGTATCGATGACCTCGACCGTGTTGTTGCCGAGCGCGGCGACGAACAGGCGCTTCGTGGCCGGGTCGAACGCCAGATGGTCAATACGCCCGGAAACGCCGGGCATCGGGATGGTGGCGACGGTCCGCAGTGAAGACGGCGGATCGGCCGATTCAATGACGACAGCCATGAGGACGAAGGCGATGCTGGCGAGTCGCGTGACGATCACCAGTGCGCCTCGCGGGGGTACACTTCAACGTATGAAGTCATCTTTCGGAACCACTTTACACCGGAGACTGCCGTGCGATTGACGACATTGCTCGCGATCATCCTCGTAGCGGTGCTCAGCCCAGCCACTGCTACCGTACGCGCTCAGGACATGCCGGCGGAATATCAGGCAGTACTCTCGTCGCTCAACAAGAAGGGCGACCTCAAGGATGGCGTGCTGAAGGTCAACATCCCGCGCGCCGACCTCCGCGTGACCATCGGTGGCCGGCCGGCGCCGACACCGTTCGGATTCGGCGGATGGCTTGCCCTCACGAAGGGGGATACCGGGATGCACGTCATGATGGGCGACCTCGTCCTGACCGAAGACGAAGTCAACCCGGTGATGTCGGCGCTGCTCCAGAACGGCATCGACGTCACAGCGCTCCACAATCATTTCTTCCACGAGCAGCCGCGCGTCTTCTACATGCACGTGCACGCCATGGGGGATCCCGCCGATCTCGCCCGGCGCGTGAAGCCGGCCGTTGACCTGATCGATCGGGCGGGCTCCACGGCTGTTCCGGTAGCCGCCGGACCGGCGCCGCTCATGACGCTGGACGTCGCCGCGGTCGCCGCGGTCATCGGGCACCAGGGCGAGCAGTCAGGACCGGTCTACAAAATCACCATCGGCCGGCCCGACATCGACCTGCGCGAGCACGGCGCCGCCGTCACGGCGCGGATGGGGCTCAACACGTGGGCTGCCTTCACAGGCACCGACGCCGACGCGATGGTCGCCGGCGATGTGGCGATGCTCGATGCCGAGGTGACGCCGGTGCTCCGAGCCCTTCGCGCGCACGGCCTCGAGGTGGTGGCGATCCACCACCACATGACGGCTGTGAGTCCTGTCGTCATCTTCCTGCACTACTACGGCACTGGATCGGCGAAGCAGTTGGCCGAGGGTGTGCGCGCGGCACTCGACGTGCTGGGCCACGCTCCAGCTCGCCCGTAGCGGCCCTCCACCCGTGGCTCCGGTGGACCGGATATGATCGTCCGGAGCATGCCCTTGCCTCGACGCCAAACCGCAGCGCTGGCCGCCCTCCTTGCGGCGATCGCGGTCACTGTCGTTGCCGGACAGGCGACACCGCTTCCGAACAAGCCGGGATCCCTGAAATTTGCGGCAATCGGCGACAACGGCACCGGCGACACGCCGCAGTACGACGTGGCGCGCCAGATGGTGACGGCGCACGCCACCTTTGCCTTCGATCTCGTCATCATGCTCGGCGACAACATGTACGGGGGCCAGTCGCTGCAGGACTTCGTGCAGAAGTTCGAAAAGCCGTACGCGGAACTGCTCGCGGCCGGCGTGAAGTTCCAGGCGTCGCTCGGCAATCACGACCGGCCGGAGAACGTGTCGTACAAGTTCTACAACATGGGCGGGCAGCGCTACTACACATACGCGCGGAACAACGTCCGCTTCTTCGTCATCGACAGCACGCAGGTGGATCCAAAACAGTTGGAGTGGCTGGAGGGTGCCTTGCGCGACGCGAAGGAAGACTGGAAGATCCCTTACTTCCATCACCCGCTCTATTCCGACGCGGCCCGCCACGGATCATCCGTCGACCTCCGCGTCCTGCTGGAGCCGCTCTTCACGAAGTACGGCGTGAACGTCGTCTTCTCCGGCCACGATCACGTGTACGAGCGCATCAAGCCGCAGAAAGGCATTTACTACTTCGTGTCCGGCTCGGCGGGACAGCTCCGGAAAGGCAACATGCGGCCCGACGATGAGACCGCCGCGTACTTCGATCAGGACCAGAGCTTCATGCTCGTCGAGGTGGCGGGGGACGACATGTTCTTCCAGGTGATCTCACGGACGGGCAAGACCGTCGATTCGGGTGTGATCCATCGTCAGGCGAAGGGATGATGAATCATGGCGGATGAGACCACGGGCCGTCGCCGTCGCATATGGGGCGCGGCAGTCCCGCGCCTGTCATTGTTCGCGCTCGAGCACCTGCTGCTGCTGCCGCTGGGCGCGGCGATCGCGCTCGTCTGGGCCAACACCGGTCCGGAAAGCTATTTCCGGTTCAGCTACGCGGCCGCGTTCGTCGTCAACGACGTGGCCATGGTGTTCTTCTTCGGCCTGATGACGAAGGAGGTCGTGCAGGCGACCGCCCCGGGCGGAGTGCTTCATCCCTGGCGGCGCGCGCTGCTGCCGGTGATTGCCTCCATCGGCGTCACGCTCGTGCCCACGCTCATTCACACGTACCTGGTCGCTCCGCTGGACGAGCCGATGCTGGCCTCGGCCTGGCCGGTGACCTTTGCAACGGACGTCGCCGTCGCGTACTTCACCGCCAGGTTGGTCTTCGGCAAGCACCACTCGGCGATTCCCTTCGTGATCCTGCTGGCGATCAGCTGCGACGCGATTGGTTTCGTGGTGATCGGAATCTACAATCCGACCCACGACCGGCATCTTGCCGTCGGCCTGTTGATTCTTGCCGCCGCGATGAGCGTTGCCAGCGGTCTGCGCAGGGCTCGTCTGAAATCGTTCTGGCCGTATGTGCTGGGACCGGGCGCGATCTCCTGGTTCGCGCACTACTGGAGCGGCCTGCATCCGGCGCTGGCGCTGGTGCCGATCATCCCGTTTCTCCCGCACGCCGCGCGCGATCCCGGGTTTTTCGTGGACGCGTCTCCGGGGTCCCGTGACACGCTGAGCCGATTCGAACTCTACTTTCGTTACCCGGCGCAGATGGCGCTCTTCTTCTTCGGCCTCGTGAATGCCGGCGTGCAGTTCGGTGCGCTGGAGGGAGGGACATGGGCGTTGCCGGTCGCCGTTCTCGTGGGCAAGCCCGTCGGCATCCTCTTCGGCGTCGGGCTCGCCGTCGTCGCGGGCCTGCACCTGCCGCAACGCGTCGGCTGGCGCGACCTGGTCGCGATCGGCTTCATGGCCGCGATGGGCTTCAGCGTCGGCCTTTTCTTTTCGACGGCGCTCCTTCCTCCCGGCCAGCTGCGATCGGAGATCAACATGGGCGTGTTGCTGAGCCTCGCCGGCCTGCCGCTGGCCTTGATCGCCAGTTGGGCCCTTGGTGTCGGCAGGTTCGCACCCAAGCCGGCCGCCTGAGATCTCCGTGACGTTACGCGATCGTAGCGAGCGAGTCAGTTGGTTGCTGCCCTGGCCGGAGGGCTCGCTTCGACGAGCGCCAGCGTGGCCCAGTTCGTCGCGGCCGCCGAGATGAACTGGCTGTTGCCGTGCGGGAAGCCGGCGTCAAAGTACGGCTGGATGGGGATCACGCGCGTCTGCACGAACCAGGACCCGTCGGCGAGCTGCGTCCGCAGGAGGAACTGCACGCCGCGGCGGACCGCGGCATCGTTCGGCGTCTTGGCGCCGCTCCTGAGCAGGGCCACCAGAACTTCGCCGGTGGCGTAGGCATCGCTCTCGAGCGTCGGCAGCTGCGACCAGCCGCCGTCGTGCCGCTGCTCGCGGACCAAGGGCCGTGCTGCTGCCGCGATCGTCTTGCGATCGGCATCAGTCCATTTAAGCCCCAGCAGTTTGTACACGCGCTCCTGGGTGGAGTCGGGCCGGACCTGTCTCAGCCAGGCGGCCGCGCGGGCAAGCCCGGCATCGACTTCGGGTCGCATGTGCACCGGAGCGTAGTCCTTCATCGCTCGTACCGCCGTCGCGGTCATCTGGATGTCGCCGTACTCGAGTGGCGGACGATGGGCCGTGGAGGCCCACCGGCCGTCCGCATCCTGCTGCCGGCAGATGTAGCGCGCCATGGCGTCCGTGGCGCCGTCCGCCGGGTGGCGTTCGGCGGCCAGGCCATTCAGGATCGGGCTCATCGTGTCATGCAGCCCGGGGATCCCCACGCCCTGCAGGTTTCTCTCCCGCCATTCTTCCGCGTAGGCGACGATTCCTGCGAGCTGCCGGTCCGCGATGTCCTCGTTGACTGCAAAGCCGTGCCTCCGCGCGGCGGCGACGGTCTCCGCGGTCATCGTGTTGTTGTGGCACGACACGCACCCGGCGACATGCAGGAACTGCACATCGGCTTTCTGCAGGGCGGGAAGGCTCCGCTCGATGGCGTCCGCCGCCGAATGTGCAGGCGCAAACGTCACCGGCGTCGCCGTCGGCACCTCGTTCCGGGCTCCCGCCTTCAGCAGAATGTCAACCAGCGGCCCCGCGTTCCGCAGGCGGGCGAACATCATCGCGGTTTCGCCGTGTGGCCCTTGTGCATTGACGTCGGCACCCTTGTCGATGAGCGCCCTCACCACGTCGAGCGGCTGTGCGTCAGACGCCGCCACGAGAAGGAGCATCGGAAAGCCGTTAGCGCCCCTGGCATTCGGATCGGCACCGCGGGCGAGCAACGACGCTGTTGAGAGGGCTGGGCCGCGCGGCGGTGCCAGCTGCAGCATCGTCGGCGTGAGAACCTGCTCCTCGCGCAGCCGTGTCGTGAGCGCGGTGACGCAGCCATCGCAGTGCGCGCGCATCGAGAAGGCCAGTGGCATGAAGCCCGCGGCCTGTGCGTCAGCGCCACGGTCGAGCAACAGGCGCATCGTGGCCTCGTCTCCATGCAGCGCGGCCTCGGTGAGCGGCGTCGTACCGCCGAAAAGGGATGGTCCTTTCTCGGATGGATTCGCGCCATGGGCGAGCAGGTACGCCACGACGGCCTGGTTACGGGGCATCGAGGCGGCGATCAGGATCGCCGTGCGCCGGTTCGCCGACGTCGCTTGAATGTTGGCGCCGTGCTCGACGAGCAGCCGCGTCTTCTCCATGTCGTCGACAGCCCACATCAGCGCGGTCGCGCCCGCGTCGTTGGCGACGTTTGGATCGGCTCCCGCGTCGAGCAGCTCCCTGACGAGCGCCGCGTCGCCATAGAGCGCGGCTGCCATCAGCGGCGTTGCGCCGCCTGGCCCGCGCAGTCGTGACAGCTTGAGGTGGCCGCGCACCGCGGCGAGAAACTCCGCGCGATTTCCGATGCGAAGCGCATCGAACGCGCGGACTGCAGGCTCGTCGAGCGGCGCGGCCGGAGTTTCGCCGGATGCGCTATCGGGCCACTCCGCGCCCTGATCGATCCACCGCTTGATGACGTCGATCTGAGCGGCAGTCAGGTGATCTTCGAGCGGCATCTGACGACCGAACCTCGTGCCGATGAGCCGCAGATACAGCCGGCTCGCCTCGGCAGACCCCGGCGCGATGACCGTGATGGTGCCGCCCACCAGCGCGTCGTGGCGGCGGTCCAGCCGATAGCCGTTCATCTGTTTCTCGGGGCCGTGGCAGCCGTAGCAGTGCTCGTCGAAGATGGGCTGCACGTCGCGCCGGAAGTCGACGCGATCCTGCGCGTGGGCCGGCAACTCCTGGCTGGCGAGATGCGCGACGGCCCAGCCGCCAAGGAACAGCAGCGCTCGAAGAACCCCGCGCATGGAAGACGCCGGCGAGACTAACGCTCCTTCGGCCCAAAGTAAAGCGGCGGTCACCGCAGTGCGACGCACCTGCAACAGTTGTGACACGACGTGACGACGCGCGCGAATGACGCGCGCTCGAACTACCACGCGCTTGGCTTCGAGCTGAAGAAGCGCCTGTCGGACGGGCTGGTCCTGAACCCGTCCTACACGCTCTCGCACCACAAGTCCGACGCTTCGGGCGCCGTACCCACTTCGTTCGCGGCGGAGAACGGCGCGACGCGTCGACGCGTACTTCGACAAGGCGGCGTTCGTGAAGCCTACCGACGACATCGGCCGCTTCGGCAACGCGGGTGTCGGGATCCTCGTGGGCCCGGGCACGAGCGTCTTCTCGATGACGCTCGGGAAGTCCTTCGCCACCGGTGGCGTCACGAAGCTGCGATTCGAGATGGCGTTCTCGAACCTGTTCAACATCGAGAACCTGGCGACGCCGAACATGAACATCACGTCGAGCTCGTTTGGACGCATTACCGATACCCAGAAGGTGGATCAGGCCGGACCGCGCACGGTGCAGTTCTCGCTGCGGTATACGTGGTGACGACGGCATCGGGCAGCCACACCACCTGATGGGAGGCGACGGGGCCTGCTCGCGGTCCCGTCGCCGCAAGCCTGGCCTCAGTCCTAAGTCGTAGAGCCGAACTTTAGTTCGGCCGCGATCCCCCGCATCATCGGTTGAGTGCATAATCCCCACATCCGGCCCGGACGAACCGGCCGGAAGGGGGCGACCATGACGCGCGTACGAGCAGCTGTGGGTGCGGTGCTGTGGATGGGACTTGTCGCGGCGGCGCCGGCCTTCGCGCAGGACGGCCTGAAAGGCGTGGACGAAGCCTGGATCCAGGCCGTCAAGGCCGGGAACGTGGAGGCCGTCGTCGCGCTGTACGCGCCGGACGCCGTCCTCTATCCCCCCGACGCCCTGGAAGCGCGCGGCACCGCCGCGATTCGCGCCAGCTACGAGTCGATGCTCAGCGCGGTCGTCGTCAATGAGGCGTCAATCGATTCACAGTATCAGACGTCCGGCGACATGTCCGTCGGGTTCGGGAAAGCGACCTTGACCATGACGCCCAAGGCTGGAGGCTCGCCGCAGATCATGAGCGTGCGCGTCACGGCCGTGGCGCGAAAGATCGGCGGAAAGTGGCTCTACGTGGTCGACCACGCGTCGGCGCCGCTGCCACCTCCGCCACCGCCGAGGCCTTGACCGGTCCTCTGCACGTATAGTTGGGGGTGCGAGGCATCGTTCATGGCCGAAGTGCGAGATCCCGCTTCCGAAATTGAATCCGCGGAACTGGCGGCAGGCGCTGGCGACTTTCCGTCGGCCGAGCAGCATCTGAGCCGTGCGGTCGAGCTGGAGGAAGTCGCCTTCGGGCCGATGCACGCGGAGCTGGCCAGCATCCTCAACAACCTCGGCGTTGTCTACGAGCGTCTGGACAGACCCGAGAAGGCGGAGGGTTGTTACCGCCGCGCGTATGCGATCGCAAAGGCCTCGCTGCCGCCGGGCGACCCGGGCATCGAGCTGAGCGCGACGAACCTCCGTGAGTTCTGCGCAGCGCGCGGCATCCCGTTCAAGCCCGATTCCGCGCCAGTCGCGCCGGGCGCTTCGGCGGACAAGGCCGCCTCCGCGCGTGACGCTACGGCGAGCGAGCCAGTGGCGCACGGCGCTTCCGCCTCCGCGCCTGGCGACGCTACGGCGGACAAGACGGCAGACAAGCCCCTCGCGAAAGTCGCACAGGTGCCGCCACCGTCGCTGCGCCCGTTGGGCAAAGCGCAGGAGCCTGTCGCGTCTGTTCCGCCGAAGGCTCCGGAACCGGAGCGCCCACGTGACGCACTGCCGGTCGAGACGCCGGCATCCGGCACGCTGATGGCGCCGCGCACCCTGGCGATGGCACTCGTGGTCGTCGCCGCGATGGTGGGCATGATCTACCTCGGGACGCGCTCATCGTCGCCGACCAGCGAGCCGGCACCTGCGCCGACGCCTTCATCCGCGGCGCCGGTGCAGGAACCGGCACCAGCGCCGGCTGTTCGCACGCCTGAGCCCGCACCCGCGCCGCAGGCGACAGCGCCCTCCGCGACGCCGGCCTCACCGTCGCCACAAGCAACCGCACCGACGAAAGCGCCGCCGGCACCCGCGCCGCCGGCCGCGCGGCGTGAGCGATCAACCGCGCCGGCAGTTGTGCCGACGCTGGTGAGCGCGGAGTTGTGCCGGTCGATCGAGACGTCGGGCGAATGGCGCTGCACGCCTGCGAACGGCCAGGTCGCGCCGGGATCCGTGGTCTTCTACACGCGCTTGAAGACGCCGGCCGATACGGCCGTCGAGCACCGGTGGTACCGGGGCGATCGTTTGCAGCAGAAGATGACGCTCCGCATTCGCGCGAACCAGGGCACGGGCTATCGGACCTTCAGCCGCGCGACCGTTGGCGCTGGTAATGGGGGTCAGTGGAAGGTCGAACTCCGGGCGATGAACGGCGCGGTCCTGCACGAGGAGCGCTTCACCGTCGGCCCCTGATGCGTGTCACCTGAAGCGGAATGGGAAGTCGCTACTCCGCCCTCAGGGACTCGACCGGATTCACCGCCGTCGCCCGGGCGGCCGGCGCGTAGCTGGCCAGCGCCGCGGCGACGACGAGCCCCATGGACACGGCGAAGTAAGTCACCGGGTCGAGCGGGCTCGTTTCGAACAGCAGCGACGTCATCAGACGGGTGGAGGCGAACGCGACCACCAGGCCGCAGGCAATGCCGAGCGCCGCCAGGCGGAATCCGTACCGGAGAAACATCGCCCTGACCTCCTGCGCCTGCGCGCCAAGCGCCATGCGGATGCCGATTTCGCGCGTGCGCTGGGCCACCGAGTAGGAGATCACGCCGTAGATGCCGGAGACGCCCAGCAGCAATGCCATAGCACCCGCGATGGCCAGCATGACGAGCGTGAACGACGTGGTGGCGAGCGAGCGGTCGTAGATCTCCTGCAGCGTCCGAACGCCGGCGACCGGCAGGTTCGGATTGACGGACCACACGGCCTTCGAGATCTCGCCGACGAACGCGCTCGAACCGGCGCGATCGCTGCGAATGACGTAGGACAATCCGCGGCGAACGGACGTCTCGTCTCCAGTGAAGTTCGCCATCATCAGCGGAAAGTAGACCGTGGTGGGCGCCTTCTGGTTCACACCATCCGTGCGCTCGTCGCCAACGACGCCGACGACTTCGCGCCATTCCCCCTTGAGACTCTCGCGAATGCGCTTGCCGAGCGCGGCGCCAGGCGACTGCCACAGCTCGCGTGCGAGGTTCTCCGACACCAGCGCCACCGACCGCTTCTCGTATGTGTCGGTCCACGTGAAATCGCGGCCCGCAATGAGAGTGCCGCCGACGGTCTTCATCAAGCCGGGAGACGCGAACTTGAAAAGGCGGATCGGTGGAATCTCGGACTCGGCGTAGGTTCTGTCCGCCGCGAAGATCGGGTCGTGCCAGCCGCTCCCGTCCATCGGGATCACGGTCGTCATGGCGACAGACGAGACGCCGGGTACCGCCGCGATCCGGCTCGCGATCTGTTCCTCGGCCTGGAGCACCGCGAGCGGCTTCTCGATCTGCGACTCCGGAATGAAGAGACGCAGCGTCTGGAGGTGCTCCGGCTCGCTGAACCCGGGCGTGACGTGCCTCAAGGCCTGGAACGTGCGGATCATCAGCCCGGAGCTGACGAGGAGCACGAGGGCGAGCGCGACCTGGATGATCACCAGAGTGCTCCGGGCGCGGCGTCGCTCCCGGCTCTCGCTGAGCGCCCGTCCTCCGGCGCGGAGCGTGGCCGTCACGTGCAACCCGGCGTGGCGCAGTGCGGGCATGATGCCGAACAACAATCCCGCTCCGAGCGAGATGACCAGCGTGAAGAGCAGGACCGTTCCGTCGATGGTGATCTGATCGAGACGCGGAAGATTGGCCGGCGCCAGGGCCTTCAGGAGCCGCAATGCGCCGTAGGCCAATGCGACGCCCACGGTACCTCCCACCGCGCCGAGCAGCACGCTCTCGACCAGCAGTTCGCGAACGATCCGTCCGCGGCTCGCGCCGAGCGCCGCACGCACCGCCAGCTCCTGCTGGCGGCCGTCCGCCCTCACCAGCATCAGGTTGGCGACGTTCGCGCAGGCGATCAGCAGCACCAGCCCCACGGTGCCCATCAGCACCCAGAGCACGGTGCTGATGTCGCCGGTCTCGCTCATCGCCAGCGGCTGCACGATGGGTGCGAGCTTCGCGGTCTCGAACATCTTCGCGTTGTAGCCGGGGAACGGCGGGAACCGCGAGAGTGCGACGGGAATGAGGCGGGAGAGATCGGCGTTGGCCCGCTCGAGGGCGACGCCTGGCTTCAGCCGTGCGATGCCCGCGAAATTGAACTGGCCGAGATGCGTGTCCTGTCGATTGAGCCTGATCGGCACGATCACCGAAGGGTGCTGGTCCAGGAACCGGAAGCTCTGGGGCAGCACGCCGATGATCTCGCGCGGCCGGCCGTCCAGGATGATCTGACGGCCTATAGTCGCCCGGTCGCCGCCGAACCTGGTCTGCCAGTATTGATACGAGAGCACCACCGTCTCGGGACCGTCCGGCGAGTCGTCTTTCCTGTTGAACAGCCGCCCGAGCGCCGGCTGCACGCCAAGCATCGGGAAGACGCCGTCGGTGACGTCCATGCCGCGTACTTCTTCAGGTTCTCCGATGCCCGTGACGCTGAAGGTGTCGCCTCGCCACATCCCGACGTCCTGAAAGCTCTTCGCGTCTTCCCTGTACGTGAAGTACAAGAACGCCGCCGAGCCGGCGTGCTCGATGTTCACACCCGGCGCCCGGTGGTCGATGCTGACCAGCTGCTCGGGGTCGTGAAATGGCAGCGGCTTCAGCAGCACCGCCTGGATCACGCTGAATATGGCCGTGTTGGCCGCGATGCCGAGGGCCAGCGTGACGATCACCAGGCCGGTGAAGAACGGCACGCGCACCAGCCCCCGAAGGACGTGGGTCATCCGCATGCTTCACCATACGGACCGGGCGGCCGGAAGTTCTGAGAGTTGTAGTCGTAGGGCCGAACTTCAGTTCGGCCTGGGAGTCGGTAGTCGTAGGGCCGAACTTCAGTTCGGCCTAGGAACCCCGAGGGCGCAACTGAAGTTGCGCCCTACTTAATTGGGCACACGTCGTCGAGATACCGAAGCGAGTTCAGATCCATCGTCGGCACTTCGGACCCCGGCGTCGGCGGGCTCATCCGCCCCGGGTCACCTCCGGGCGCGCCAATGACCACGCGCGAGCGGCCCACCTTCACGCCGAGCCCTTCATCGCCGAGCGCGGCCTTGCGGACGATGCCGTCGACTTCCACGAGGTGGCCGTCGTGCTGCTTGACCAGGGCCATCACGTCTTTCGGGCCCGAGACGCGGAAACGGTGGCCCGTGACGTCCGGACCCCGGATCGCGCCTTCGTCGGCCGGCCGCGGCGTGGCCGTGAACACGCGTCCCTTGAGACAGCCGCGCGTTACCACTTCGACCGAGTCCTTGGGGACGGGCTTGGCTTTCGGCTCCTGATCCTGCGCGAGGGTGGCAACGAGTAGCAGAGCGAATGGCGTCATACAGGTAGCTCGCGTCAGCGCTGGCTACCTCAATGTACCCTGCTTTTGGGTGCGCATGGTGAGTCAGGCGGCGCGCCTCAGCCCTCCGGCCACGCCATCGGCCCCCTTGACACCCTCGGCCTTCTGGGCCCTTCTCTGCCCCCGAGGTTTCTGCGCCCCGACCAGCGCTTCCAGCGTGCCGACGATGTGCAGCGTCTGTTCGGCGTGCGCGTTCAGCTCCTCGCTGGCGGCGGCGCTTTCCTCGGCAGTGGCGGCGGTGGTCTGGGTCACGCGCTCCATCTGCGAGATGGCCTGCGACACCTGATCGATGCCCTGGGACTGTTCCCGGCTGGCAACGCTCACCTCGTCCACGAGCGACTTCGCGGTGGTGACCGAGGTGGTAATGCCGGTGATTGAAGCCGAGACGACCTGGACCTTCTCGGTGCCGGCCGAGGCGCGCGCGATCGAGGATTCGATGAGCGTCGCCGTGTCCCTGGCCGCCTGCGCCGAGCGCTGCGCCAGGTTCCGCACCTCTTCGGCAACCACGGCGAACCCCATCCCCGCCTCTCCGGCACGTGCGGCCTCGACCGCCGCATTGAGGGCCAGGATGTTGGTCTGGAAGGCGATCTCGTCGATGGTCTTGATGATCTTCGCCACCTGCCGGCCCGACTCCTCGATCGCCTGCATCGAGCTGATCATGTCGCCGAGGGCCGCATGGGATTCGCGCACGCTCTCGTCCGCCTCGCGCATCAGGCCCGCCGCCGACTGCGAGTGCTCGGCGTTCCGGCGCGTCATGGAGGCCATCTCCTCCATCGACGCGGACGTCTGTTCGAGCGCGGCTGCCTGGTCGGTGGCGCCCCGTGAAAGCGACTGCGCCGACGAGGACACCTGGCCGGACGCCGACACGACCTCGCGGGCCCCCGTTGCCAGCTCGAAGCTCATTGCGCGCAGCGGGCGCGTAATGCCCACGGTCAGGTAGATCACGAAGAGCTCGGCTGCCAGCCACGCCAGCAGGCTGAGCCCGACGGCCGTGAGCCGGTCATGCCGCCGCTCGTCGGCGCGCGCCTTCAGCAGCACGTCGAGCTCGGCCTGCGCCACCTGCCATAGCGCGAATCCGGCCTCGCGGGTGTGTTCGCCGGCAACGACGATGGCGTCGAATTCCTTCCGCCGTGCGCCCGGCCCCGAGGCGGCCTCCACGGCCGCGATGAATTTCTCCGCCGCGTGCGCGTACGCCTCGGAGGCCTGCGGAACGTTGCGCTGCAGGGTCGGGCTGATTCCGTGGAAGTTGCGGTCCTCGTTGATCGCGGTCTGCACGTCGCTGCTGATCCGGTCGAGGTCGCTCTCTTTGAGCATGGCGGCCGCAATCGTCAGCCGCGCGCGTTCAGCTGGCGTCGCGGATCCCTTCGCCGTGAGGCTCAGCCCGAGCGCGGTGATGTTCGCGATCCGGTCCGCCGTCTGAGGCAGCGCCACCAGCGTGGCGTCCATGGTGTAGTAGCTGTCCAGGTCGGGATCGAGAATCAGGTTCGACGTGTCGCCGACGTGCGTGATCATCGTCCGGACGTCGGCGATGAGGTGCAGGTGCTTCTCGTCGGACGCCTCGCGAGTGGTGCTGTCGGCCGCACCCTCGAGCGCCTTCCATTCCTGCCGGACCGTCTCGACGCGCACGTGCTCGCGCTTGCGGGACGCAAGTCCTTCTGGTGTGAACTGCAGAGAGGCGCCCAGCCGGTCGTCGGCCTCGGTGAGCCGATCGAAGGCTCCGTCCACTTGCGCGGCCACGCCGGACGCCGCGGCCTTCGCGGCCAGGTCGCCGGACGCCACCCGCGTGGACAGCAGACGGTGCTGCGAGAGCCCGTCGACGAGCGCCTCGAGCGGCCGTTGATACTCATCGCCCTGCAGCTCGAGGACCGCGAAATCAATGTCCTTGTTGATCGTCGAGATGATGAAGAACAGCATCAGGCCGATCGGCAGCGTGAACGCTGCGCTCATCAACTGCAGCCGCCGCGAAATCCGCATGCGGTGAAATACGTCTCTCATCGTGACTCCTGGGCCGGGATCCCCCGCCGATCCATACAATCGGCCTCCGGCGCCCGCGCTTCAGTTCCCTCTCAGCGCTGGAACGCATACGAGATTTTCGTAAAGAACTCCCGCCCCACCGGCGCGAAACGGTTCGTCGACGAGAGCTCCCGGGCGTCTCCATAGCCGATGAAGAGCACCGACTGCCAGTTCAGCTTGTACGCAAAGAGGGCGGAGCCCGTGAACGCGCCGTCGTGCCGCGTTACGGGGGCCGGGTACAGTGACGGGTCGCGCGTCGTGGAGACGTACTGCCCGATGACTCGCACGAAACTGCGGGCGGTGAAGTTGTAGGTCGCCCGCGCGCGCAAGACGCCGGCATCGAACAGCTGGCGGCTCGCGCCGGTCGCGTCGTCCACGCACAGCCACTGGTGGTTGTCGAGCAGCGAGATCTCGAGGAGATCCGAAGGATGGATCACGGCCTCCAAGTTGACCGTGGCGCCGCGGCCCGGCCGGGAGTTGCCTGCCGACGCGACGCGCGGCCCCAGAACGGCGACGAGCGCCCAACAAGCCAGATACCCTCCAGTGGCGTGGCGCGCAACGTGTACGGCGGGCGGCATTCCCCGGCTTGGACGACAGCTGGAGGAGGCAAGTTGTAGATGGCAAGGATGCTCGGGGCCGAGCGGTGGGGCGAATGCCGTGGCACAATCTACGGCCAAGGAGACCTCAGCTGCGCCGGACGATCCCTTCACTCGTGGCTATCGGTCTGCTGTTCGCCGCCGCTGCCTCCGCCCAGGAGATGGAGCCGCGGACTTTCTCGCCGTCGCCGGTCGGCACCAATTTCGTCGTCTTCGCCGTCAATCACGCCTCCGGCAGCGTCCTGGTGGACCCGTCGCTGCCAGTCACCGACATTCATGCCAGCAATACCGTGAATGTTCTCGGGCTCGGCCGTGTGTTCGATCTGTTCGGACGCCAGGCGCTCGTCACCGGCGTGCTGCCGTACGCGAACTCGGATGTCACGGGGAATGTCGGCGGTAATGCTCGCGAGGTGCAGCGCTCGGGACTTGCGGACGCGCAGGCCAAGCTGTCCGTGCTGCTGCTCGGAGGCAAGCCGCTGGCGCCCAGAGAGTTCGCGCAGGCCCACCACGGCACGGTCATCGGCCTGAGCATCGCCGTGTCCGCGCCGACCGGGCAGTACTATCCGCAGTACCTCATAAACCTGGGCACGAACCGCTGGGCCACGAGATTGGAAGGCGGCATCTCGATTCCGAGAGGCCGCTGGATCTTCGAAGGCTCGGGCGGTGTGGGGCTGTTCGGGGACAACGATCTCTTCTACCCGGGCGAGCGCCACAAGAGCCAGCAGTCCATCAAGGGTCTCCAGGGCCATGTGAGCTACACCTTTCGCCCTCGCATGTGGCTGGCGCTCGACGGCACCTGGTACACGGGCGGCCGCGTCGACCTGGACGGCGTCCAGGGAGCGGACTTCCAGCGGAACTCCCGGCTCGGCGCGACTTTCGCGCTGCCGCTCACGCGGCGACAGTCGCTGAAATTCGCGTACAACACCGGCGCCACCACGCGCTTCGGCGGGGACTTCAATACCTTCTCGGTGGCGTATCAGCTGGTCTGGTTTGGCAAGCGTCCGGCGCCGCCTCAGGTTGCGCCGCCGCCTGGGGGCGGCCTCCCGCACTGATCAAGGGGGCTCGCTTCGCTCGCGGGGAGCTTCGCGGGGTTAGCACTCCCCTTGACGATCTAGGGAAGTGGCGCTATCGTGTTCCCTAGAACGTCATAGGGAGCACCTCCGTGGGCAAGTCCGACTCGCCGGCCCTCCTTCAGGGCACGCTCGACCTGTTGATCCTGCACGCGCTCGGCCGTGGCGCGGCGCACGGCTACCAGATTGCCCAGACCATTCACCTGCTGTCCGACCAGGTGCTGAAGGTCGAGGAGGGCTCGCTGTATCCGGCCCTTTACCGCCTGGAGCTCGATGGCGCCATACGGGGCAACTGGGGCACGTCGGACAACAACCGCCGCGCAAAGTACTACGAGATCACACGGCACGGCCGGAAGCTCGTGGCCACGGAACAGGGGAACTGGGACCGCCTGTCGGCGGCCGTCTCGAAGGTTCTCGCCCGATGATGCGCCGGCTCCTGCTCAAGCTTCGACGCCGCCGCCGGCTGCACGATGATCTCGAAGCCGAGCTCGCGTTCCATCGCGAGATGGCCGCGGCGAATGACCGTCCGGCCGCGTTGGGGAACACGACGCGCGCCGTCGAGGCATCGCTCGATCTCTGGCGGTTCACCGCTCTCGAGAACCTCTGGCGCGACGTGGTCTACGGGGTGCGCAGCCTGAGGCGCAGTCCGACGTTAGTTGCCAGCGCGGTGCTGTCGCTCGGCCTCGGCATTGGCGTCAACACCGCGATGTTCTCGCTGGGCGTGGAGTTCCTCCTGAGCGAGCCGAGCGTCAGCGATCCAGCGTCCATCGTCGAAGTCAGGCTTGGCGGCAACAGCGTCGCCTCCCGTCGAGTCTTCGAGTCGGTGCAGCAGAGCGGCGTGTTTCAGGACGTCGCCGGCGAGAACGAAGAGACCTTCATGAACTGGAGCGACGGTCGGGAGACGCACCGCGTCTTCAGCGTCGTCACCAGCACGAACTACTTCACCGCCCTGGGCATCCCGATGGCGCTGGGCCGCGGCATCCTGCCGTCGGACCCAGCCGACGTCGTCGTGCTGCGTCACCAGTTCTGGCTCGCGCACTACAACGGTGATCCGTCCATTGTCGGCAAGGCCATCCTGCTCGAAGGGAAGCCCCACACCGTCGTGGGCGTTCTGCCGCCGACGCACCGGACGCTCATCGGGTTCGGGTTCTCTCCGGACGTGTACGTCCCGATCTCCGACGACCAAACGATGCTGGCCATTTACGCGAGGCTGAAGCCGGGGACCACGATTGGCGAGGCGCGTGCGGAGACCAAGGTGGCGGCGGAGCGGCTCGACGCGGCGTTCCCCCAATCGTTCAAGTACGCGAAGAACATCTCCGTGATGCCGCTCGCCGGCTTCGCCCGGCTCTCGTCAGAGCCGATGATGATGACCGTCGGCGCGTTCTTCCTGGTACTCCTGGCGGTGGTGGGGTTGGTGCTGCTCATCGCGTGCGTGAACGTGACGGGCCTACTGCTGGCGCGGGCCTCGGCGCGCCGTCGAGAGTTCGCCATTCGCCTGTCGCTCGGCGCCAGCCGCGGCCGCCTGCTGCAGCAGTTACTGGTCGAAAGCCTGCTGCTCGCGCTGACCGGCGCCGCCTTCGGCCTCGTCCTCGCGCAGCTCACGGCGACGCTGCTCGCGAGCATCCGCCTGCCGCTGCCTCTTCCCATCCAGCTGCGCATCGACCCGGACTGGCGCGTGGCGGGGTATGCGGCGGTGCTGACGATGGTGGCGGCGGTCGCTTCGGGTCTGCTGCCGGCGTGGCAGACGGTGAAGGAGTCAATCGCGCCGGACCTGGCGCGTGTTCGCCGGCTGCGTCTGCGACGGATCCTGGTGGCGGGTCAGGTGGCTGTCTCCGTCGTCGTCCTGGCGACGGCGTTCCTCTTCCTGCGCAACCTGATGGCATCGAGCGCGATCAGCCCGGGCTTCGACGTGACGCACACGCTGCGTGCCGAAATCAACCTGCCGGCGGTGTACAAGACGCCCGAGCAGATCGCCGGCTATGCGGATCGCGCGCTTCCGGTGTTGCAGGCGCTCGCCGGCATCGAAGCCGCCGCGGCCGCGCGAATCGTGCCGTTCACCGACTCCACACGCTTCGGCAGCGACATCACGTTCGCGGACGGTCATGCCGTGAACGCCTCGTTCAGCTGGAACGCCGTCACGCCCGATTACTTCCGCGTCATGGACATTCCGGTCCGCCAGGGTCGTGCGTTCGAGGCTGCGGACGGACGTGGCGAGAAGGTGACGGTAGTGAACCGCGAGTTCGTGCGGCGGTATCTCGGCGACCGGCCACCTGTCGGGCTCACGTTCCTTTGGGGCGGAGACTCCAAAGTGCTCTACCGCATCGTCGGAGTCGTCGAGGGCACCAAGACGATGACGGTGGGCGAGGACGATCAGCCGCAGCTCTACGAACCGATGGCGCAGATCACCAACGAGCGGCGCCGGATGCAGTTCGTGCTCCGGTCGGCGACGCCGCCGGCGCTCCAGCTGAACGCGGTGCGCCGCGCCCTTCGGCAGGTGGATCCGTCCGTTGCGGCGGAGGTGTCCACCCTCTACTCGAGCATTGGCCTGGCGTTCCTTCCCAGCCAGGTCGGTGCGGTGCTGCTCGGGTCGATCGGCGTGCTCGGCCTGACGCTGGCGGCCGTCGGCCTCTACGGAATGATGGCCTACTCGGTGGCCCGTCGCATTCAGGAAATCGGCGTCAGGCTGGCATTGGGCGCCACCGAGCGCGACATCGCCCGGATGGTGTTGACTGAGTCGGTTCGGCTCGTTGGCCTGGGCTCGCTGATCGGTCTCGCAACGGCGGTGCTGGTGATGCGACCGCTCACGATGTTCCTCGTCGCCGGATTGTCGCCCGCCGATCCGGCCTCGCTCGGCGCTGTGGTCGTCGTGCTGACCATCGCCGGGGCGGTTGCGTCCTGGGGCCCCATTCGTCGCGCATCTTCGGTCGATCCCATCGCGGCCCTCCGATACGAATAGCCGTCGCCCGCGCGCAAGTCTTGCTGCTGCCAGACAACGGCTCCAGGCGACGGGCGCCATGCTATTCTCCCGACGTGCGGAGGCTCAATTGATGCGCAGTACGTTCATACGTTCAGCAATCGTTCTCGTGGCGGTGGCGCTTGGCGGAGCCGTTCTCGTCGCCGATGTGCGCACCGAGCAGAAGACGCACGCCAGCTTCGGCGGCGCGCTCGGCCGGATGGTCAACATGTTCGGCGGCAAGGCCGCCAAGGAAGGCGTCGTCGAGACGGTCGCCGTGAAGGGCGATCGCAAGATGACCACCAACGACAAGACCGCGCGGCTCATCGATCTCGCCGAGGAGAAAGTGTACGAGATCGACCTCGACGGGAAGAGCTACAAGGTCACCACCTTCGCCGAGATCCGCAAGAAGATGCAGGAGGATCAGGAAAAGGCGAAGGAACAGATGGCGAAGATGCAGGAGAAGAAGGACGAGAAACCGGCAGAGCCTCAGAAGAAGATGGCCATCGACGTCTCGACGAAGGAGACCGGCCAGAGGAAGACCATCAGCGGCTTCGACTGCAAGGAAGTGATCACCACGGTCGCAATGCACGAAGACGGCAAGACGCTCGAGGAAGCCGGCGGCATGGTGATGACCAGCGACCAGTGGCTGACCGCGCGGATTCCCGCGATGAAGGAAGTTCAGGAGTTCGACCGGCGATACTTCGAGAAGATTGCCGGGATGGACGCCGCTGCCGCGGCGCAACAGATGGCGCAGGCGCTCGCCATGTATCCCGGGCTGAAGGACCTGATGGGCCGCGCGCGCGTCGAAGGCGCCAAGGTGGACGGGACGCCCATCTCGAGCGTGATGACCATCGACGCGGTCGCCAGCCCCGAGCAGCAGAAGCAGCAGGCCGACAGCGAGAAGCAGCAGGAATCCGGCGGCGGCCTGAGCGGCATGCTGGCGCGCAAGATGATGAAGAAGAAGCAGGCCGAAGGCGGCGACGCCGCGAGCGCCGACAAGAGCCGCTCGACGATCATGACGACGACCGTGGACGTCCTGAGCGTGGCGACCTCCGTCGGCGCCGACGCGGTCAGCGTCCCGGCGGGATTCAAGCAGAAATAGGGTGCTGGGGGGCTAGGGGAATAGGGGGCTAGGGGAATAGGGGGCTAGGGGAATAGGGGGCTAGGGGAATAGGCAGCAGCGCCCAGATCCCTATGCTCCCGTCTTAGACGGGCGTCAGCGGTGCAGCGCCCGTTAGTACCGCGATGATATTGCGGGCAGCCAGATCCGCCATGGCCGTGCGGGTCTCTCGTGTCGCGCTGCCTAGATGCGGCACCAGCAACACGTTCTCGAGCGACAGCAGCGCTGGATGGACGTCAGGCTCGCGCTCGAAAACGTCCAGCGCCGCGCCGGCAATCCGCCGTTCCCTCAGCGCCACGGCAAGCGCGGCTTCGTCCACGACAGGCCCGCGGGCGGTGTTCACGAGATACGCCGTCGGCTTCATCCGCGCCAGCGCGGCGGCGTCGATCAGGTGCCGCGTCTGGCCGTTCAACGGCACGTGCAGCGACACGACATCGGAAGTCTCCAGGAGGCGCTCGAGGCTGAGTGGCGTGGCATCCGGCTCGCCCGGCCGCGAGGGATCGCGCTGCCAATACGCGATGCGCATCCCGAAGACGCGCCCACGTGCGGCGACCGCGCGTCCGATGCGCCCCATGCCGACAATGCCGAGCTGCTTGCCGGCGAGTGACGTCCCGAGCATGAACTCGAGACCCCAGCCCTTCCAGCCTCCTGCCCTGACGAGCCGATCCCCTTCGGAGACTCGTCGCGTGATGTCGAGGATGAGCGCCCACGCGATGTCGGCCGTCGCGTCGGTCAGGACGTCGGGCGTGTTGGTGACGACGATCCCGCGCGCGCGCGCCGCGGCGACGTCGATGTTGTTGTAGCCCACGGCGACGTTCGCGACTACACGGAGTCGGTCCGCGTGCGCGAGGAGCTCGGCGTCCACAACGTCCACCAGCATCGCGAGCAGACCCTGCTTGCCCGCGACGCGCCGGAGCAGCTCAGATCGCGGCAGGTCCGTGTCGGCGTCGTGAAGATCGATGTCGCAGTGCGCACGGAGCCAGTCGAGCACGCTCGCCGGCAGCCGCCGCGTGACGAGGACTCCTGGCCGGTCGGCCACGTCGCTAGCGCCGCTCGATCGTCACCTTGTTGATGACGACGTCGTTGACCGGGCGATCCTGTGCGCCGGTCCGCACTTTTCCGATCTTTCGCACGACGTCGATCCCGTCTTCGACGACGCCGAAGACCGAGTGGCGGTTGTTGAGGTGCGGCGTGGGGCCGAGCGTGATGAAGAACTGCGAGCCGTTGGTGTTCGGCCCGGAGTTGGCCATCGAGAGGACGCCCTCGCGGTCGTGGCGCAGGCTGGGATGGAACTCGTCGGCGAACTTGTAGCCGGGCCCGCCGAAACCTTTGCCCAGCGGATCGCCGCCCTGAATCATGAAGCCGTCGATGATGCGGTGGAAGATGATGCCATCGTAGAACGGCGCGGTCTTCTTCTCTCCCGTCTTGGGATCGGTCCATGCCTTGGTGCCCTCGGCGAGGCCGACGAAATTGGCGACGGTGTTGGGCACTTCCGTATCGAAGAGGCGGATCGTGAAGCTCCCTTCGGTGGTGTCGAAGCGGGCAAAGGTGCTCATGCCCCCAATCGTACACCAGGCTTACTTCGCGGCTGTCGATCCGTTCGCGGCCGACGCCGTGGCCCGTCGGACCAGTGCCATCTTGTTAGCGGCGTTGTGGGCCGCCACCTTGTAGCACTCTGCCAGCGTGGGGTAGTTGAAGACGGTCGTGAGGAAGTAGTCGAGCCCGCCACCCAGGGCCAGCACAGCCTGGCCCACGTGAATCAGCTCCGTCGCGCCACTGCCGATGCAGTGGCATCCAAGCAGGCGCCCATCGTCCCGGTGGAAGAGCATCTTGAACATGCCCGCATCGTCGCCGACGATGGGGCCGCGGGAGATTTCCTTGTAGCG
>Ga0310810_10001942_pt1 | contig 21945 bp, 19 predicted proteins | sample NCmetagenome_FD_207641 | JGI IMG/M metagenome (GOLD analysis project Ga0310810, IMG submission 207641) | Soil microbial communities from experimental microcosm in Duke University, North Carolina, United States - NC | ecosystem: Engineered > Artificial ecosystem > Soil microcosm > Unclassified ... | reverse complement strand
ACGATTACGCCCGAGAGTTCCGCCAGATCTTCGGGCTGTAGATCGCGCCCGCAACCGGAGCGCGACTTAAAATAAGCCGTCTCCGCCGCACGCCCGTCATCGCGGTTGGACAAATTGCCGAAAACTGCGGTATGAGGGGCGCACATCAAGCTGCGCCGATAAAGCCGAATCGCCGGTGCAGCCGACCGACAAAGCAGTTCGTTAAGTTCCCAACCGTTGCTGATCCGCCCGAAAGGAGGATGTGATGCGAGGAAATTTTTGGCGATGTTGCTTACTCGTGGTTGTTTTCAATTTGGTGCCCGCGGCGCCGGGCAGCGCCGCCGAGAAACCGCCCTTCTACCAGGGCAAGACTCTCAACTTCATCATCAACTTCGCCGCCGGCGGACCCACCGACATCGAGTCGCGCATTTTCGCCAAGCACTTGACCCGTCATATTCCAGGCAATCCGGTGGTCATGGTGCAGAACATGGGCGGAGGCGGCGGATTGACTGCGGTAAATTACATCGGTGAAGTCGCCAAGGCCGACGGTTTCACCGCTGCGTATTTCACCGGCAGCCTGTTTCAGCATCAAATTAAGGATCCTGCGCTGCGGGTGGACATCGGTAAGTTTGGTTTCATCAGCGGCGTGCACGGCGTCACAGTCTCTTACATTCGCTCCGATGTGGCGCCGGGCATCAAGAAACCGTCGGACTTCGTCAAGGCGCAACGGTTCCGCGCCGCGGGGCTCGGCGTGAGCAGCTCCAAAGATGTGCGCTTTCGTCTGTCCTTCGATCTACTGGGAGTGAAGTACGATTACGTGACCGGCTACAACAGTAGCTCCGACGCGCGCCTCGCCGTGCAGCGCAACGAAGCGCAGTATCACGACGAGACCCTACCGGCCTACCGCTCGCAGGTCGAGCCGAACATGGTGAAGCCCGGCATGGTGACAGCGCTTTACTATACCGATCTGGTCGCGCCCAGCGGCGAAGTTCTGGTGAGCCGCGACGTGCCCGAGTTGTTGCCTTTTACGCATTACTACAAGGAAGTCTTTGGCAAGCCGCCGTCGGGAATCAAATACGAGGCACTCAAAGCCGCCAACATGTCGAGCACGAACATGACGCGCATGGTGCTTATGCCGCCGAAAACATCGGCGGAAGTCGTCGGCATTCTGCGCAAAGCCTTTGACTCGCTGTCACGCGATCAGGATTTTCTCCAGGACGCCATCGCCACCATGCGCTTTCAGCCGCGTTTCGAGGTAGGCGAAGCGGGCGAGCGCCTGTTCAAGCAAGCGTCGGCGGCTTCGCCTGAGGTCGTTAACTTTCTGCGGAAGTACATCGACGAAGCGAACAGGTAAAATAAAAAAAGGCCTCTGGGATATTCCCAAAGGCCTTCTCCAACTAAGACCCAACCAACTCAGGATTAAAGAATCAGTGCACTGGCAGGGGCAAACCCGGAATAGTGAGATCCTGATCCATACAGGAGATCTTGCCTAAATCTTTGCCGGCAGTGGCGCCTCCACCGTCAATCTCTCCAGCGCTGCGGGGAAAATTATCCCGCCGATTACCGTCAGAGTTCGCCGTACAGAAAATTTTCCCGGTAAGAAAGGGACTGGTAGGAAACTCGAGAATCCGATCATTTCCAACCGACGGATCTGCCGAATTTCTAAGCCCGTTGGCATTTACGGGATTACGGAAAACTTCCGACACGCGCCCGTCTTTGGTGATCACGGCCACCGCATTCCGTTCGTTAGCGTCCACCCAAATGTTACCAGCGACATCAAGCGCAATCCCATCGCCGCCTTCCAAGATCGGATGAGCTACGAAGACATTGCTGAGACAGAGCGTGTTTGATGTAAACGTCGTGTCGCAACCGACGGGACTCTCGAGGTTTCCTTGGCGATCGAATTCAACCCTCCAGAGAGCGCCGCGCGCGGTATCGATGACAAACATGTCTCCTTGATGATTGAAGGCGATGCCATTGGCGACTAAATCTTGGGGATTTCCCCCCGCGGCAGTGTGAGGAAACGTATTTGCCGAACGGCCTACGCCCTGAGTCGGTTGGTTCGCGGTAGGTACAGTGCTTATGTCTCCGCCTAGAGCCATGCCGTTGCGCATCGGTTGGATGCGAAAGACCTCAGAACAGTTTAGCTCCTGTCCCTGCGCGCAATTGGCTCCGGGGCCGGTAATTTTCCACACTCTTCCTTGACCGGTTGTTCCATCTCCCGTCCAAAGGTTTCCATCGCGATCGAAAGCTAGTCCGTTGGTTCCCGGGACGCCCCTAGCGAAAACAGTTGCGTCAGGCGGACTGCCGATGTTGGGTTTGAGAGTGTAGATTGTGCCGGCGCCACCGTCGGCGACAAAGAGATTTCCACTCACGTCGAAGGCGATCCCCGAGAATCCGCACGTCGTCGCTTGCACGTTACCTGCGGTTACAAACGATCGGCTTACCATATTGATCTTATAGATCGGACAGGGGCCGGAGCCCGACCCGCCGGTATATAAATTGCCCGCGTTGTCACCGGTCAATCCTTCAATGGCCCGCGGGATTTTAGTGAGTGTTGTAAATGTTGCATTTTGTGGGAACTGGGCTGCCCGTACACCAACCGGAGCCTCTAACAAAACCGATGCAACTAGTATGTAGACAAACCATCGGATTTTCATTGTGAGTCCTCCTGATTTTTGCTGTTGCGGTTATGGAGCCAGCCGGGCTTCAGATATCACAATTCTCGGTGCTACAAATTTATCTTTTCAGCAAACGCTGTTGCAGGACCAAAAAAAACCGCGGGAATATCTGCCTTGAAATGGCGATAATATCCCCGCGGCCCAAGATATCGACTCGTACTGAGGGCTACTTGCTAGTCTTCATCCTCATCTTCGTCGTCGTTGTTGTTCTTTCCGTTTACTTTGATTTGTCCACGAATCTCACCGCCTGGAGACAGGTTCGAATGCACATTTGCATACGCCTTCCCTGCACGAATCGCGGCTAGCACCTTCGCAAAATCACCTGCAAAAATCTGCTGCCCGCCGTTAGGAGGAGCCGGGGTGGCGACGACGTTGGCTGAAGTCACAGTACCAGCGAAATCACCGATTCCATTTGTGCAAGTCGGAACCGCTGGTATCCCAGCAGGAGCAGGGTTCGCTGCCGATTGACACAACCAAATGACGATGCCGCCGTTCACGTCGCGCTGACCGACATGAATATGCGCTTGCGTCGCGGTTCCCTGCAATCCGTTATAGGTCAGGTGATAGGTAAAGGAGGTCTCGCCCGAATTTATAGTGGCAGTAAACTGTCCGGTAGCCACTGTAGACACCACTGGCACTTCTTGAAGCCCTTGAAGATTAGCGACCAGTCTTGAATCACGGTCTTTTGCGGCAACACCGACAGCAACCAAGGTACCCGCTAGCGTGGCTAATCCCGCTCTCCATGTCCATTTCATAAAATACCTCCTGTAATGTTCCGGATTGGTTTCTCGTTCTCTTCACCATTCTCCGGTGTGAGCGATAACAAGTTCTGTTGAGACGCGTCAATGCCCCTGTTCGGGTCAAATGGATACCAACACCATTGGTTGGCTGGAGAACGGGTATTTTGCGCCCCGCTGGAACGGACGTGAGCAGTTTTTACCGTTCCTGAAATCGGCTCAGGACGCGATCAGCGAAGGTTTTGGGCGAGAAGGGTTTTTGAAAAATCTGCCAAGCGCCTAGGGCCATCAATTCACGGGTTTCATTCTCGTCGTCGGTGCCGGTGAAAAACGCCACGGGAATTTCGCACAGCTCGCGCACGGCGCGCAGGCTGCGCATGACGTCCTTGCCCGAGATCGGCGCCATCTGGACATCCAGCAAAATGAGATCCGGCTGTTCCCGGCGCGCCCGATCGAGCGCCTGCTGCGGGTCCTGCAATCCAATCAGTTGGATTTCCGGAAATCGTTTGAACGCCAGCTGGGCCAGCACATGGATCTCGCGCGAGTCGTCGATGAGAAGTATTTTTTTGAGCGAGGCTTTTTTGACCTCGCGCAGCGAGGGCGGCGAACAGCGCGTGATCTGACGTAGGGTTGCGCTCAATTCCTCGGCCCAGCCGACTTTTTTTTCGACAAGAAAATCGGGGCTAGCCTTGGCCGGATCGAGAGCACTCGCCGATGACGTGAGGAGAATCACCGGCGTGGCAGTATTGGGCCCGGGAACGATGCGGAGTGTCGCCGCCAGGCTCTGGCCATCAATCGTAGGCAGCTGAAGAGACGTGATCACCGCGTCAAACTTTTCCTTGAGAAGAAGACCCAAGGCTTCGTAGCCGTCGCACGCCGAGGAAACCTCAGGCGCGCCGATCGAACGTAGCGCGTTGACACAAAATTGCAGCGCGGCCACTGAGGGCTCGACGATCAACACGCGCTTCAGCCGCACTTCGCGCGTTAGATTCCTGTCAGGCGGGCGGCACGGCGCGGCCGATGATGGCTCAAGCCGGCACCGCGCCTCCTCCAAAGCGCGGGTATTTTTATCCAGATAAGCTTTGGCAATCGACCCAAGCAGATCATTTTGAGCTAGCAGGCGGTCGATAAATTTTTCGTCGCTCTTCTGATCGGGCGGCCGCTCGGCGAGCAAATCTTCCATGCGATGCGCGGTCAGGCTCAGCAGATCCAGTCCAAGACTTCCCGCCGTGCCTTTGATCGTATGAATTTGCCGCGCCAGTGCGCGCACCGGACCGGCGGCGCCGTCAGCGTCGCCCAATTCGAGCACCAGGGCTTCGACTTCTTCCAGGGTGGTCGTCAGCTCGCGAAGGTAAGCGGTCCGTTCGCCGTCGAGATCGCCTTCAAAGTCTTGATCCAGCGCGGCCATGCGTTCCCTCAGCGCTTGATAACCTTTTTGATTTTCAGGAGAAATAATTCTCTTTTGACCGGTTTTTTGATGTACTCGGCAACGCCCATCTCGAGGCCTTTGATCTCCGCCTCTTCATCTGCATCGGCGCCCAGAAAGACCACGGGCGTTTGAATGCCCTTTTTCTGCATCGCCTGCAGCAGCCTGAAGCCGTCGAACTCAGCAGCGTTAATGTCGGACAGGACCAAATCGAAAGTCGTCCGGCCGAGTTGCATCAGCGCATCCACGCCGTCGTCGGCGACCGTCACCCGGTAGTCTTGCTCGGCGAGATGGCTCTCGATCAGGGCCCGGCTTTCCCGGTCGTCTTCGACCAAGAGAATCGAGGTACCATGCTCGACCGGCTTCGCCGCTACCGGCACTTCCTGGGCGCGCACCACGGCTTTTGGCGGCGTCGGAACGTTTTCTGGCACAACTTCTTCGGCGAGAATTCTCTGGTAGGCATCCTCCACGGACACCAGCATCTGGGCGACTTTGTCGACGGCATGATGACTGATCAAGTAATCGCCTCGGCGATAGGAAAATTCCCGGATCGCCGCCACCGGTTTATTGTTGTGAAGCATGTCGGCCATCTCGGTATCGAAGTGGACAACTTCGTAGACGCCCTCGCGGCCGAGATAACCTGTCTGATTGCATTTCACGCAACCCACCGGGTGAGCTACCTCAGGGGGAATTTGCCGGGTGAACGGCGCCAACCGCGCTGCCTCGCGCTCGGTGATTGGGCCGACTTCCTTGCAGTATGGGCAAAGCCGTTTGAGCAGACGTTGCGCGACGATGACGAGGATCGAGTCCGACATCATGGTGCGCGTCACGCCCAGACGCTCCAGGCGAAAGATCGAGCTGGTCGCGTTAGATGTGTGCAGCGTAGAGATGGTCAAGTGGCCTGTACTGGCAAAATCCATCGATGCCCTGGACGAGAAGTTATCGCGGATTTCGCCGAGGAAAAGGATGTCCGGGTCTTGGCGCACCGCGGATTTGAGCAGCGACTCGAAGTTGATTCCCGCCTTTTCGTTGACCTGCTGCTGGTTGGCGAAAGGAATCCGGTATTCCACCGGATCTTCGACTGAGATCAAACTCCGCGTTTGCGTGTCGACTTGCGAGAGCACGCTGAAGATCGTCGTAGTTTTACCGGAGCCGGTGGGACCGACGACGAGAATCAGTCCTTGCGTCGAGTTGGCGGCCAGGGTCAGAGCGCGCATCTGCACGTCAGTCATACCCAGCTCGGTCAAGCTCTTGGCACGTGCGCCAGGCTCGAGTAGACGCAAAATCAGGCTTTCGCCGTCCGGGGTCGAAGTCGTCGCGAGACGAAGCTTGAACTGCCGTCCGTCAATCTTGGTTTCGCACGCGCCGTCCTGTGGCCGACGGCGCTCGGCGATATCCATGCCGCCCATCGCCTTCAGCCGCGACATGAGCATCAGGCTCGTGTCGTTTTTGAGGGTAGAAATTTCCCGCATGTCGCCGTCGATCCGCAGCCGAACCACCGTCTCCCGATCTTTCGGTTCGATGTGAATGTCGCTGGCGCGTTCCGCCACCGCTCGCTTGAGCAAGCGATCGGTGAGTAGGAGGATCGATTCGCTCTCCCAATGTGCCGAGCGTCCTAGCGCATCGGGCTTCACTAGCGCCAGGTTGCCAGCCGCCGCCGGACGGAGCATAGCACCGGATGCACGAGAGGGCGTGGTTTTCAGCGGCGGCGAGCCGACATCGCCGACGCGATCCAGCAACTCGGGCACAGGATGGGCCGGCACCGTTTTTTCGAACAGCGCTTTGATATTTTTTGGCGCGGTAATCGCGAGCCCGCACTGATCGCCCAGGCCGGAGAACTTGGTCAGCGCCTCGATGAGCGCGCGGTCGAAGGGATTTGCGAGCGCAAACATATTTTTGCCGCCGCGGACAATCGCCACCACGAGATTGGCGCTGGCGAACGGCGGCGGAAGAATGCCCATCTGCAGGCTCTCCGGCTCGATCGTGGGCAGATACGGAAGCTTGAGAAAATTGGCGATGGAGAGCGCCCCCTGAGTCTCGCCGATGCCGCTTCTGGCTAAGCTCGCGTACAAGTCCGCTGGCAGCAACGCGGCGATCCTTTTTTGCGCCCCCGCATCGAGTTCATGTTGCTGGATCAGGAACTGTTTGAACTGAAGGAAATCGTGCGGCGCGGCCGCAATGGCGCCATGGCTCGCATTGCGGTGCTCGGAAAGTTTTAGCCAGCGAAGGCCGGTCTGCAATTGCGCGGTCACGACTTGTACTAGCTGCTTCGGCTGGATCGGTTTAATCACATAATCGACCGCACCGAGCGCAAAACCGCGCGCTTTGTCCTGCTGGTCACCCAGCGCGGTGAGGAACACCACGGGTGTATTCGCGGTTTTTCCGCACGCCTGAAGCTCGCCGCAAAGCTCGTAACCGTCCATACCGGGCATCATCACGTCGAGTAGAATCAGACGCGGCTCGATCTGATCGACGAGATCGAGCGCAGTCTTGCCGCTGTCGGCGGCGAAAACGCGGCAGCCGGTGTCGGCGAGCACGCGCTTCAAGATTGTCCGGCTGACTTCGTCGTCATCAACCGCGAGGATCGTCGCTTCCGTCATTTCATTCATAGATGATTTCAACCTGAGCGAGATATAGACCCAAATGGTCCAGCGATTTTTGAATGTCAGCGCCGCTTCTCGCTTTGACCGCATGCTCGAGCGCGATGCCAATGCGGGTGATCCCATCGAAACCGTAGCCGCCGCCTGCTCCTTTCAAACCGTGCGCCAGAGTTGCGATGGTTTCGAAATCGCCCACTGCCAGCGCGCTTTTAATCGCTCTGATATCCTCGCGCCGGTTTTCCATAAATCGCGGCATCAACTCCTCGAGATCGGCATCCACGCGCACCTGAATTGCGCCGTTTTCTTCACCACCGGCGAAATTCTTCATCGCTCCCGCTCTGCGTATTCGGCGATAATGCCGAGAAATTTGCCACACGAGATCGGCTTGGTGAAATAGGCGTTGCAACCGCCGGCAAGCGACTTCTCCGCCATCTCTTGCGTGGCATTCGCTGTCAGCGCGACGATCGGCGTCGGGTTCCTGCCCTGCTCCTTCTCCCATTCGCGAATGGTTCGCATCGCCGTATAGCCGTCCATCACCGGCATCTGCATATCCATCAGCACCAGATCGTAATGACCCGCCTGAAATTTCTCGACGCCGACTGCGCCGTTCTCTGCGAGGTCCATGTCGCACCGGATCTTATTGCCGAAAGCTCTGAACAAAAACTGATTGTCGGGACTATCTTCCACCAAGAGCGCGCGCACCGCACGCGGCGCAGCTTTATCCGACGGCGTATTTGAATTGGCAGCAAGCATTTTTTTCTTTCAATTTATGACGTGAGCGACGATTTTATAGCGCCAATTTCACGTCGCGAACGGCCCCACTTCTATAGTGATATCGGCTAGGGGGCTGAGAGCCTTAACAAAATCAATCACTTGGTTGTAAAAGTTCGGCCGAAGTGGGCGGCCGTTCGCAGCGCATAGGCCACGCAGCCACGAGAACTACAGAAGATGCGCAAAAATGCCTTAGAGCGCTCAATCGCACCAGAAAAAAACCCGCATCAGTAAGAGTCGGAGATTGCGGCAACAGGTGAGATTTGAACCCGCCTTAACTTGCTTGAGCATCGGCCGCGCGATAAGACCACTGGCCGGAGGTACGATACGAAATGAAATTTTCCCTGCCGATTTTTCTGCTGGTTGCGCTCCTGCCCGCCGCACTTTTCGGCCAGCCCCGTAAGCCCACCACCATCGCGGAGCTGGTAACTTACAATGCCAAAGACCGCGAACAGGTTCTCTATGCAGGCGCCAAAGCCGAGGGAAAACTCACTTGGTACACATCGCTGGCCGGTGAATCGTACAAAGGCATGGTCAAAGCCTTCGAGACTAAATATCCGGGCGTGAAAGTCGAAGCGTATCGGGTGTCGGGCTCGGATATGACCGCGCGCATGTACGAAGAGGCCAAGGCAAAACGCTATATCGCGGATGCCGTCGAAACCACTGAAGGCAATTTAATGTTTATGCGCGACGCTTTTCTTTTGCGGCCGTATTTCTCACCGCAGTTCGCCAACTACCCCGACGATGCCAAGGAGAAGGGCGAAAGAGGCCTGTATTTCTGGGCCATCGCGCGCGAGTCGTACATTGGTTTTGCCTACAACACGAAGCTCCTGCCGAAAAATGCCGTGCCAAAAAATTACGAGGGCTTACTCCATCCCGCGCTCAAGGGCCGCATGGGCGTATCGGTCAGCGACCCGGCCTACAAAGTCATTGGCGCGATGGTCAAAACCAAAGGCGTGGAGTTCGTGAAGAAGCTCAAGACCCAGGAAATCGCGCTCCATACGATCATCCCGCCGGCTCTGCTCGACCTGATCGCGTCCGGTGAAGTGCTAGCTTCCCCGGCGATCTTTCGTAACCACACCCTCAATGCTATCGCCAAGAGCGCGCCAGTCGAATGGGTGCCGATGGACATCGTGCCCACCAACGTCGGCGGCGCCGCCATCACCGCGCAGCCACCGCATCCGCACGCGGCTCTGCTGCTCGCAGATTATCTGCTCGGGCCCGAGGGTCAGGCGATACTGGAGAAATTCGAGTACGGCAGCGCGGCGAAGAACCTCGGCTTCAAGCGTTGGCGCCCCGATCACGGCATCGCCATGGACAAATACGAAAAGGAACTCGAGCGCTGGGAGAAGCTCATGAAAGAAATTAGCCGCAGAAATGGCTAAAAAACCGCCAGCCCAGTACTCGCAAATCTTTTGCTGCGACCCAACATGAAATTGCGGCCAACACTTCTGTTGGGAATCTGGTTGGTATTTCCGGCGATGCTGGGGGCACAATCGCACAAACCAGCCACCATCGCCGAAATCGCTACGTATATGGGTGGAGATCGGGAGCAGGTGCTTTACGCGGGCGCGAAGACGGAGAGCGTCGTTACCTGGTACACGTAGATCGCCGGCGATTCCTACAAAGCGCTGTCACGTGCATTCGAGTCCGCTTATCCCGGCCTGCGGGTCGAAGCTTTTCGTTCCGGCGGGAGCGAACTCACCGCGCGCATGTCGGAGGAAGCTAAAGCGCGCCGGCCGACTTTTGATGCGCTGGAGACCACCTATGACTTCATGATGGTCGCGCGTGCCGGCAATCTGACGCGGCCTTACAATTCGCCGGCGCTGGCGGCTTATCCGAACGAAGCGAAAGAAAAAGCCGGGAAGGAGCTCACCTTCTGGACGATCTTCCGCGAGTCGTACATGGGCTTCGGCTACAGTAAAGAGCAAGTTCCTCCGAGCGCAGCACCGAAGGGCTTCGACGGTCTGCTTAATCCCCAGCTCAAAGGAAAGATGGGCATTACCCTGAACGAAAGCTCGGCCCGCATGATCGGCGCCATGATCAAAATCAAAGGCACAGGGTTCGTCAAAAAACTCAAAGCGCAGGAGATACGGGTCTACACGGTGAGCAGCGCCGCGCTGGTCGATCTGATGGCTTCGGGCGAGCTGGGCGCGTCATTTCATATCTATCGCAATCACGCGCTGGTTTCAGCAGAGCGCGGATCACCGGTGGCGTGGACGCCTCTCGAATTGGTGCCGACCAACTCGGGCTGCGTCGCGCTGGCGGCACAACCGCCGCATCCGCACGCCGCGGCTCTTTTTGTCGATTTTCTTCTGAGCCCCAGCGCGCGCAAGGTACTGGAAAAATTCCAGTACGGTCATCCGTCCAACGAAATGCCCTTCAAGCGTTGGCATCCCGGATTCGGTCGTTCTCTCGCACAGTTCGAAGACGACAGCGAGCATTGGGAGCGGCTCGCCAAAGAAATCAGCCAACGATAAAGTTTTTGGCTATTTATACAGACTGTCGATAAACCCGCTTTTGTCGAGCTTTTCGATCAAGCTTGCGTCGGTCACGTCTTCGTATTTCAGGCTCGTCGCCTTGGGCACAGACTTGGCGACTTCAGCGATGATGTTCATGATGCCGTCGCGATTGGGATACGGCTTCTTCAGCACGTAGTACTTGACCAGATCGTCATACACCGCTGTCGCGTCCTGCACCGACTTGAGCGCGAGTTGGGTCGAGAGGAGATCCGTGACCCGCGCGCGATGCGCCGGATTCAAAATAAACGCGTTGGCCTGAAGCAGCGCGCGCAGGACGCGCTCGATCAAATCCCGTTTGCTCTGCATGTTTTTCGCCGTCGTGATCACCGACGCGGTTTCCCAGGAAATATTGAGCGTGCGCAGATCGGCGAGAAGCGGAATGCCGAGAGCATCGAGCCGGGTGCGGTACTCCGGAGAGACCACGGTAGCCGCAATCGCGCCGGAGCTGAGTCCGGCGATTCGTTCTGGCTCCTGGCCGGCGGCCACGACGGTGATTTGTTCTTTGTCCGGATCGACGCCTAACTTTCTAAGTCCCACGAGCAAGGCCAATCGCGACGCCGACAACCCAAGCCCGGAAGAGCCGACCCGTTTGCCTCTAAGGTCGGCGAGGTTTTTCACTCCGGGCGCCCCAACAATCATGTAAGGCATGGTCGGCGTGCCGGCAAATATATCCACGACGGCTGCCCCGGCGGCCGTCGCGGTGATGCAGGAGATCGGATCGTCGAACGATACGTCTACGCCGCCGCTAACCATCATCTGCGCGCCCTGGGTACCACCGCTGATATTGATGATTTTGATATCAAGTCCCTGCTTTTTGAAAAATCCCTCTTCGTCCGCGATCCACAGCGGCGCGAGGCGCGCGTTTCGAAATGTAACGCCGAAATTGACCGTGCCCGTCTGGGCGTCGAGATCACCGCTGAACTCAATCAGAAACAGCAACGCCCAAAAAAACCGTGTCGCGAAAAGGAATCTCATTCCGTTCTCCTGAAACGACTGTCGGAATTACTCGCCGCGCGGCTCCGCTGCCGCTTGAATACCGCAGATAAAACCCTGGGTCGCGCAGCGACCCATGCCGTGCTGATTGAAACCACCGGCCGACTCTCCCGCGCAATAAAGGCCGGGGATGACCTTGCCGCTCATGTCAATCACCTGGCATTTCGCATTGATGCGCAAGCCTGAGCGGGTGTCGTGTACGACGGGCGTTGCCCAAGCCGCGTAAAACGGCGGCGTTAGAATCTTGTACTTTGGCGCCGGCTTGCCAAAATCCGAATCCTCGCCGCGATCGACCATCGAATTGTAGCGCGCCACCGTGGCTTCCAACACCGCACCCTTCATCGGCTTGGCCTGATATTCGTTTTTGATCGCCGCGGCAAGTTCCGCGAGCGTGCTCGCCGCGAAAAAAAAACCGTCGGGATCGACGTGAGGCGGTGTAATTTTCCATCCTTCGCGCTCCACCGCGTCGGTGTCGAAGATCGCCCACACCGGACCGGCGCAATAATCGGGCGGCTCGGAATATTCATTCATCGCCAGGGCCGCATGAGTAAAGTTGTACTTGGTCGGGCTGTATTTCACGTTCTCGGCGTTGCGATAATCGTTAGGCGTGTATGGCGTCACTTGGGCGCCGTTGTTGCCGTGCGGCACGTCGCCCTTGGTCTCGTCGTAAAATCGCTGACCAACTTGGTTGACGAGGATCAGATCCTGCCAGTCTTTCACGTTGAATCCGGTGGCCTTCACCAACGGAAAGATCGGACTCTCCAGCTTCCAGGTGGTGTAATTGTACTTGGTCGCGAGCGCCCGCTGGGTGCGCATGGTCGCGCCATTTTCCAGCGTCTGGTTCGCGAGCCCCCACAAAGAGGCACCGACGGCCATCGCCGCCAGTTCTCCACTGGCGTCCTGATAACTGTAGGGCTCACCGCCCACTTGAACCACGGGCGTGAGACGCGGGTCGAACATGCGGCGAAACTCGATGTGGCTGGTGCTGCCGCCGGTAGCGACGACGACCGCTTTGCGCGCGCGCAAGGTCATCGTCGGTCTATCGCTCTCGATATTGCCTTCTGAGCGAAAACTTTTCAGCGACGACTTTGCGCCGGGCATGATATGCGGCGTGTGCTGTACCGTGAAGCCGATCACCCGTCCCGGCGAGCCGTTGGATCCCGCTTCGCGAATCAGGCTGGTCATTTTGTAGTTCAACAAGAACTTGACGCCCTTGGTGCGCGCACTGGCTTCCAGGGGCCGGATCACGCCGGTTCCCGGCGCTGCATTGGGACTTTCCAATCCCGCGCCTTTGGTCCAAAACGCGTGGTTCTCGCGCGGCGCCGAGTTACCCGTCGTCGACGCGCCGTGATTGTCCGGCGGCTTGTCGGTGAATTCCACGCCGTTCGCCAGCAGAAATTCGAAGGTCTGCGCGCAATGATCGGCAAAGGCGCGCATCACCGCCCGATCGTTATAGCGAAAATCCGGCGAGCCATTGGGCTGCACGATCGACCAGTCGGTGAGATCGGAGAAAACCACATCCGGCGAATCTTCGATGCCGTATTTTCGTTGCACGCTCGTGCCGCCGCCGAGCGCCATGTGCCCGCCGCTTAAAATCGCGTGGCCGCCGACGTCGTAATTGGCCTCGACGACGATGACCGATGCGCCGCCTTCGACCGCCTTGATCGCCGCCGGCAATCCCGCCGCCCCGGAGCCGACCACGATCACATCGGCGTCGAGATCCCACGAATTGCTAGTTGCTTGAGCTGTCATCGTGAAGTCCTCCCGCTTTACACGCGCCGGTACAGCTGCGCCGCACGGGGCAAAATATCACCCGCCACGTCATTTCGTCGGCGGTCCACGCCCGTAGCCAAGTAGAACAGAGTCAATCCCAGCGAAATTACAGTGGCTGCGAATATCAGGCTACGAAACCCGGGAGTCAAAGTAACGCGGGACCGCATCAAAAGCCAAAAGCCAAACGGCAAGAAGTCGAGAGAAAACCGATAGCCCATTTGCTCGAAGCCGGTCGAGCGAAACGACAATACCACAAGCAGTACCGCCGTAACGTCGACAACGATCAGCTTGTTCGCAAGATCCCATCGATGGACCAAACAGAGATACACAAGGTAGGGTGAGATCAGCAAGACGCTGGTGCCGACCGCATTGATGCTCGGCAGACCAAATAAAAAGATCCAGAGGTGACTCGGAATGTTGCGCAGATCCAGAGGCGGTCCCGGTGTGTTACCCGGCACATTCCAAAGTGCATAGGGCGTACCGTAGCCATTTAACTGATAGGTGTAGCCCGACTCGAACGGATTTCCAAAGCGGGCAAAATTGTAGAGCGCCAAAAGCGCAACCACCGCGGCAAACGGCAGGAGCAATTTCAATAGCGCGAGTGCCTTTGGACGCACGGAGATGTCGCTCAACAAGACAACCAGGACAAAAAATAAAATATTGAGACCGGCAGGAGCGCGGATGGCCATAGTGAAACCGATTAAAAGGCCGATCAGCCACCATCTGGACTGTTCTTGGTATTCATTGATTGCGAAAAACAGTAAGGCCACGCACAGCACGTGAGCGAAAAAATTGCTTCCGGCCAAAGCAGACACGCCTACAAACGAAGTACCGAAACAAAAGGCCAGTGCAAACCAACCTGCCTCCGCAGGAGAGTATTCGAATTTCCGCGCCAGCCGAAAACAAAGGTAGAACACAGCGAGACTCGCAGCGAAGGACAACAGTCCCTGGTGATAAATTCCAGCCCGCACCAAAGGCATGATAAGTAGGGCAGGGAAAGGACCCAGCGCCGAATAATATCGTCCCTCGAATGGCGCGGTATCGGCGCCTGCCGGTGGAATCGAGAGCAAGTCAAGTTTTCCCGATAAAAAAGATTCGGCAAGCCGGCTATACTGCCGGTCGTCGGGAGTAATGAAATTGAGCCAGCCGATCAGGGCGAACAATACTGCGGCATAAACAAATGGCCAGCCGCAGCGTACAAGAAAAGGTGCCCGCCCGGCAGCACCGGTTTCAATGCCTTTCGGCAAAGGTTGCAGAATTGCCACAGTCCTAAGCTATGCAGTTTGATTGCCAGCTATCCGTTCGGATTGGATGGCGGCATACGTTGTCCGCTCACGATGATATCCCAAAGTTTGAAATCGGCTGCAACTGCGATCATAAAGAGATCTAAACAGCGATGCTAACAACGGCTCACAGAAATTCGCTTGACCGCAGCGAACGGGTCACGGAAAATTCTCCGCATCGCTTGCGATCGATGAGGATAATTCTGTTCCTTGGTCAGGACCTCCGACAAGTGAAACACCGATGCGCCGATCGCTTAAACTAATCCTGATAGTAATAGTGCTAGGCCTGCTTTACTGGCCCGGCATTCAACATCATTGGCAAATAGCGCACGATCCCTATTTCGTACCCTTTGACGCCGTTCAATATATACCTCCTTTTTTCAAATACGATTCCCAAGATCCAATCCCCACCACTTATGTAAAAGAATATTACCTCCATGCTGTATGCCCAATGCTCTATAAATGGGTAACCATCGCGGGCGCGCACTTTATGGACGTGCGAAGTTTTCAGCTTGAGATGATGTATGTGGCTTATCTGCTGTTTATTATAACCATCGGCCGCATTGGCTGGCTGTTAGGAGGAGCCTTTCTCAGCTTCGCAGTTGTTGCGCTAAGCATGACGGCTTGGATTTTTATTGGCCTTGGATTTATTGGTGGAGCGCCCCGGATGTATGCGTACCCGCTGATTGCTTTCATCCTTTACGCGCTCCTCAGGGATCGACCTTACCTGCTTGCAGCAGTCACAGTTCTTGGCGCATTGCTTTACCCGATTGTCGCGACAATCGGCGGATCGTGCCTCGCTGGCTGGTTACTTTTAGGTCGGCTATCACAGAAGGGAACCGTGGGTCGTTGGACTTGGTCTCGCCGCCTCGTGACGTTGGGTTTGACCGGGTTTTTGACAATCGCAAGCATGCTGCCACTGATTATGGGCAGCAGGGCCTACGGCCGACGGGTCGTGGAATCCGATATTGTTATGTACCCGGAGGCGGGTCCGGACGGAGGGTATCTTCCGCATGACCGGCTTCCCTATAAGCTATTCGGCTTCGAATGGATGGCATATTTTTTTGGTCCCATGTACAGCCATGGCGATCCGATCGCCAGTCGGCTGAACGTGCATAAAAATTTCGACCGCACCACAGCACTATTTGTGATGTCGATGACCGGCCTTATTGCCGTTATAATAATGCGGCGCGCAATGAAGTCACTCTTGGCGCAGGACGAGAGCGGATTGGCCGGGCGATTAATGAGCTTCTTCGGCACATGCGTGGCGCTTCACGTTGTTGCCTGGATCGCATCACCTTATCTCTTCATCCCCAATCGCTATTTCATGTTCTCTTTGCCCTTCGTTGTCACGCTTCTCTTCCCGTGGTCTCTGCAAACGGTTATTCGGTCTTCTACCAACCTCAAGTTACCAGCGGCTTTTCATAGCTCCCTCTTCCTTGGAATAATCTCCTTGTACCTTGTAGCGTTTGGCGGAAGGGGAAACGTTGATTTCTCCGGATTTTCGGTAGAGCCGCGTTCCCAACCTCTATTTGCAAAAGTCGCGAGCTTGCCAAAAGAAGCGATGATCGCGGCGTGGCCCATAGGGGAAGGGCAGAAACTGGAATACGTGGCTCGCCGAAATGTTTTCCTGACTCTCGACATTCATCATTTGTTTTACATCGAGTTTCTTCAAACTATGCGCCGCCGAATGGACGCGATCTTCGACGCCTATTTTAGCACTGAGGCCACGCCGCTCTATCGTCTCAGAGATCAGTTTGGCGTGACCCACCTTATCGTCGAAACGCGCGATTTCACCGACGCGAAACACCCCCCGGAGTATTTCGCTCCGTGGCGCAGCCGCATCGGTCCGCGGCTCGCGGCAATCAAGGGAAAAGAATATTTGCTAAATGAAGCGCTGCAAAAACGAGCGGCGATTTTCAACCAGAATGGTTTTGTCTTATTGGATTTGAAAAAATTGCCCTGAGGCAGTCCCTCCAAATACCGAACTCCATAAAAGTGCCTGTGGATCTAGCGGGTTGCCCGCAGGTTTCTGCTCGCTTGCCACACAATTGTCTTGCCCGTCGGTTTTGATATATAGCTTCCATGTCGGTGGAATCCAATCTTAGCTTTCAACCTGCAACCGGCGCTCCGAAGCCGTTCAAGCGCGAGGGCCTGACGATGCACACGATGTTGCGCAATCCGGCGCAGATGCTGTTCCTGTTCACGACGGTGATCCTGGCCTACCTCGTTCTGCCGCCGTTTTTCTTCATCCTGCATACAAGCCTCGTGACCGATCGCGGCCTGCAAGCAGGCAGCTTTACGATTCAGCACTTCCTCAACATCGTCGATTCGCTCGGCGACGTGAAGACTCTACTGAGCAACTCCCTGATCTATGCGGCGAGCAGCTCGGCGATCGCTTTGGTCTACGGCACGGCGCTCGCCTGGCTCGCCGAACGCAGCGACGCGCCTTTTCGCAAGCTCGCCTACATCTCCGCCTACGTCTCGTTCGCGATTCCCGGCATCATCAAAGTCGTCGGCTGGATCATGCTGCTCGGCCCCAAGGCCGGCATGCTGAACGCGGTCGGCAACGCGCTCATCGGCGGGCCGTTTTTCAACATCTTCTCGCTCAGTGGAATGGTTCTAGTCGAAAGCTTTCTCTGGATTCCGGTCGTTTTCTTGCTCATGTCGACTCCTTTCCGCTCCATGGATCCTTCGCTCGAAGAGGCCGCGACTACGGCCGGCAGCAACGGTTGGCAGGTCTTTCGCCGGGTCACTTTTCCGCTGGCCGTGCCGAGCATTTTGGCCGTCTTGATTCTCACCGTGATTCGCTCGTTGGAGGCGTTCGAAATTCCTGCCCTGATCGGTATTCCCGCCGGCGTCGAAGTCCTTACCACCAAAATCTATTTGCAAATCAAGGGCGGCTTGATTCCCAAATACGGCGAGGCCAGCGCTTACTCGATCATCCTGATCGTCCTGGTCGCTATCGGGCTGATTCCTTATTATCGCATCACCAGCAAAACCTATAAATTCACCACTATCAGCGGCAAAAACTTTCGCCCCAACCGCGTCGCCCTGGGCAAATGGCGCTGGCTCGGCGGCCTGCTCATGTTGGTTTTGCCGCTGCTTCAGTGCTTCCCCGTGGCCGCCATCGCGTGGTCTTCGTTTCTGCCCTTCGCGCAGGTGCCGTCGCGCAAGGCCCTCGAGCTTCTGACTCTCAGCAATTATGCTACGGCTTTCAACGACAGCGGCGTCATCCGCTCGATCATGAACAGTTTGACCGTGAGCATTTCCTCGGCGACGGCGGCCATCGCGATCACCTTCTTCGCCGCCTGGCTGATCGTACGCGCGTCAATCAAGGCGCGCTGGGTGCTCGACCAGATGGCGATGCTGCCGCTGGTCTTTCCGGGCATCGTCATGGGCATCGCGATATTGAAAATGTATCTCATGCTGCCGATCCCGGTTTACGGGACAATCTGGATTCTGGTGCTGGCGTTCATCGCGCGTTATCTGCCCTACGGCATTCGCTTCAGCCACTCCGCGCTCCTGAGCCTGCACAAGGAGCTCGAGGAAGGCGCGCTGGCGAGCGGCGCGAGCTTTTTCCAGATGGTGCGCCACGTCGTCGTGCCGCTGATCATGCCAGCCTTGCTCGCCGGTTGGATTTATATCTTTCTGATCACCTTTAAAGAATTGTCCATCGCTTTGCTGCTCTACTCGCCGGGATCCCAGGTGGTCGCGGTGACGATCTGGGAGCTTTGGGACAACGGCCATGTGGGCGAGTTGGCGGCCTTCAGCCTGCTCATCACCATCGGCACCGTGTTTGTCGGCTCGGTTTTCTTGAATATCGCGCAGCGCTACGGATTGCAGGACTGAATCCTGGGCCGGGTTTTGGGCTGTGGCGTTTTCTACCGGGTGCGAAACGCCAGTTTGATTTGTTTGTTTTTGGAGACCCCCGTCATGGAATTTACGATCATCGACGCCGATGCCCATCATCTCGACGGGCCGGCATACAAAAAGCACTTGCCGGAAAAATTTCGTGCGCGCAGCGGTCCGTATTTTCCAGCCTTCGGCTGGGATATTTTTCTGAATGATACCACCGGGCGCAAACCGGCCGACGCGACGGAATACTGCAAGGATTTGGATGTCGAAAAAATAAAGGACGCAGTGGCGTACCCGAGTAACGCGCTTTCGATCGGCCTGGTCCGCGAGTTGGATCTGGCTGGTGCACTGGCGGCCGCTTACAACGATTGGGCGTGTGATTTTTGCAAAGACAGCGGCGGCCGGATCAAATACGCGGCTGTCATCGCTCCTCAGGTCGTGCCCGAATCAGTCAAAGAGTTGCGCCGAGCCGTCACCGAGAAAGGCGCCGTCGGCGTGATGATGCCGACCTACGTGCAGCAAGGGCTCGATCTCGGCCAGCCGCAGTTCGATCCGATCTATGCCGCGGCCGAGGAACTCGGTGTGCCGATCGGTTTTCACGCCACCGCACAGGTCGCGGTCGGCAACACTCGTTTCACAAATACATCGGCGTGCACATGACCTCCCACCCCTTCGAGCAAATGCTTTCGGTGGTCTCGATCATTTCCAACGGTGTGCTCGATCGCTTCCCGAAACTCAAAGTGGGTTTCCTCGAGGCCGGCGTAGGATTTTTGCCCTACTGGATGGAACGCTTCGACGAAAAATACCTGATCCGCAAATCCGAAATGGAGCCGCTCAAGATGCTCCCCAGCGAATATATCAAGGACCATCGCTGCTACTTCACATGTGAGGGCGAAGAATCGGTGCTGCCGCTCGTCATCGAACAGTTCGGCGACGAGTGCATGATGTACGCCTCGGACTATCCGCACTGGGACATGGAATGGCCACACAGCGTCAGCCAGGTCGTCCGGCGAAAGGACATCACGGACCAGACCAAACAAAAAATCCTCGCCGACAACGCCAAAGCTTTTTATCGCTTTAACTGACACCTTAAACCCAACGCGGCGCTTGTCATCTCGAACAAAGTGAGAGATCTTCCCGAGGAGTAATTTCCTGGCTACGCCTGGAAACGGCAAGCTACAAACAAACCATTTGAACTTTAAAAACCACGGAGAAACCCATGCCTGACACCAAACTGATCAACGCCAACATCGACGAAACCACTGGCATCGCCTGGCTGACTTTGAGTCGACCCGAAAAGAAAAACGCCCTCAGCCTCGGCCTGCTGGCTGAGCTGTCCGGCCTGCTGCGCGGTCTCGCTGAAAACGACAAGATTCGCTGCATTGTCACCACCGGCGCCGGGGATTCTTATTCCTCCGGGCGCGATCTCTACGACATGCGCGGTCAGGACAACCGGCGCCGCACCCGCGGCTTTGGCGGCGTCGCCGAAATCGTCGATATCATGCGCAAGCTGCCGCAGGTCACGGTGGCGAAGGTGCGCGGCTGGTGTCTGGGCGGTGGTCTGGCGCTGATCAACGGCCACGATCTCGTTATCAGCGCGGACAGCGCGAAGTTCGGCATGCCGGAAGTGATCCGCGGCAGCTACGGCGCCACCGCAACCCCGTCCTTGTTTCACGCCGGCATCCCGTTCAAGAAGGCTTTTTACATCTCGCTCACCGGCAGAAACTTGACTGGGCTCGAGGCCGAGCGGGTCGGGCTGGTCTCCGACGTCGTCGCTGCAAAAGATCTTGACGCTTACGTCGATACCTTGGCGACAGAGCTTGCTAGCCGCAACGCCGCCACCCTAGAGAACGCCAAAATCGCCGCCTACATGCAGAAAGACTTGCCCTTCGACATGGCGCTCCGCGCCGACGACCTGGTGCAGCATCGCTTGCGTTACTACACCAATCCGCTGAGCGACGTGGAAGGCTACCTGCACTCGCAAAAGGGCGGCGCGTCAGTGAAATACGTCAAACCGGAGGATCGCAAATGAGTTGCTCTTGGCGCGGGTAGTGAGAAATGTGCAAAGTTCTCAATTGATGCGGTGAAAGGTGAGAGCGTAATTCCGCTGTCTCGCTCAAGATTGAGAGAATGTCGAATGAACTCGTCAGCCTCTAGATTTTTCATCCTTCACGGCCTCGCGCTGTTTCTTTGCGCAGTTTTGCATAATTCCACCGCCTGCGCCGCCGACCGTCTCCGCATCGGTCTCAGCTCGTTCACACCAATCAATGCAGCCCTGTGGATCGCCGAGGACAGGGGAATTTTCAAGAAATACGGCATCGACTCGGAAGTCGTCGTGATGGGCGGCGCATCGGCGGGCGGGGTGAGCTCGTTGATTGCGGGCGATGTGCAGTTTCTCGCCGGCGGCGGTGGCGGCGTGATCAACGCCGGCCTGAGCGGCGCCGACGTGATCATGGTCGCCTCCATCGTCAACAAGGGCGTGCAGAGAGTCGTTGCTCGGAACGAGTTCAAACGGCCTGAGGATCTCCGCGGCAAAAAAATCGGTATCACCCGCTTCGGCGCGGCGTCGCATCTGGTGCTGCTGATCATGTTGCGCGGCTGGAACATGAATCCCACCGACGTGCAGACGATCCAGGTAAACTCGTCTCCCGCCATGATGGCGGCCTTGGAAAAAGGCGGCATCGATGCGGCGGTCCTGACCGAGCCGACTTTTTTCTTCGCCGAAGATCAAGGCTACCGCACCCTTGCCGATCTTGCCGACATGGACATTTATTATCTCCACAGCATGATCGATACGACGCGCGGCTATTTGCGCACGCACCGCGACCTCGCGCTGCGCTTCATGAAGGGTTACGTCGAGGGCATCGCGTATTTCAAGAAAAACAAAAAAGACAGCATCGATGTGCTGGTCAAACGGCTCCGCACCGCGCCGGCGCAAACGAAATACGTCGAGCGTTCGCACGCGCTGTATGCCTCGGGCTACTTTGAAAACGCGCCTTATGTCGCGTTGAAGGGCGTAACGACGTTGTTGGATTTTTACGGCAAGGACAATCCCCGCGCTCGATCCGCCAATCCGCAAACTTTTTTCGACAACAGCCTGGTGAAAGAGCTGGAAGACAGCGGCTTCATCAAAAAACTTTACGAATAGAGGTTCCTTTTATGGCTCTTTCGCTCGATGAGCGCGTTGATCCCACGCACGGCATGTTGATCGTCGTCGATATGCAGAACGACTTCTGCCATCGCGACGGCGCCGCATGCAAGCGCGGCCGCGACATGGGGTTTGTGCAGAACATGATCCCGCGCCTGATCGATTTGGTGAATC
>Ga0310810_10001940_pt1 | contig 21977 bp, 22 predicted proteins | sample NCmetagenome_FD_207641 | JGI IMG/M metagenome (GOLD analysis project Ga0310810, IMG submission 207641) | Soil microbial communities from experimental microcosm in Duke University, North Carolina, United States - NC | ecosystem: Engineered > Artificial ecosystem > Soil microcosm > Unclassified ... | reverse complement strand
TGGCGTGCCCCGTCCGCGTTTCCCCCCCCTCCCTCCCCCCCTGTAAAGCCTCCACGGAATCGTCGTACATAGGGCGACAGGGTTGGAAGGAGGTGATCCGTGACTCCGACCATCCGCACCCTCGCCGTTCTGGCGGCGCTGGCAACGGCCTCCTGCGCCGTGGAGCTGGGCCCGCCCTCCCACGAAGTTGTCTACGACCATGGGGCGCCCGGCGAGCCCCTCTACGTCAGCGAGTCGCCCCCTCCTCCGCGGGAGGAAGTCATCGTTGACGTCGCTCCCAGCCCGACCCACGTCTGGGTCGGCGGCTACTGGACCCGCCGGCCCTCCGGCTGGGTCTGGGTCGGCGGACGCTGGGTCGCGCGTCCCCGCGCGGACGTGGTCTGGGTCCCCGGCCACTGGGATCGTCATCCCCGGGGCTACGTCTGGGTTTCCGGTCATTGGAGGTGATTCATGAAGACCCTGCTTTCTCTGGGTGTCCTGGGGGCCCTGGCCCTCGCCGGCTGCGACAAGTCGGACCAGAAGTCCGTGAAGGACATGGCCCCGAAGACCACCGACCTGGGCACCGGCCTGAACGCCGTGGAGAAGTCCTACGCGCGTCCGGCGGGCGAAATGGCGGACCTGGTCTCCTCCGTGCTCCAGAGCTTCGACCTGAAGGTCGAGAGCGCAACGCACGACGATCTGGGCGGCGAGATCGTCGCCCGGCGTGCCGACGGCCACAAGGTCACGGCGCGGATCACGGCGCGCGACGAGGCGGCCTGCGAGGTCTCCGTCCGGGTGGCCCCGGGCAACCGCCAGATGGCCGACCTGATCCAGGAGCGCCTCGGCGAGAAGGTGGGCGAGCTGCCGGCCAAGTAGGCGTCCGCCGCGGCCTAGGTCTTGGACTGGAAACGCGCATCGCGAATCGCGGTGGGAGCGTCCCCCTCTTTCTCCCCCCCGGGGGGAGCACTGGGGGGATCCCTCTGCCGCGATTCGCGATTCCCTAGTCGCGATTCTCGTCCAGGGCCTAGTGCTTCCCCGGACGCCCGCAGGTGCCGATCAGGTCGCGGAGCGCCCCGACCTTCGCCTCGGCCAGCTTGCCGGGGAGCGCGTCGAGGATGTTGGTGCAGGTCTGCGCGTTGGCGAAGTTGCCGGTGCCGACCTGCACCGCCGACGCGCCCGCGACCATGAATTCCAGCACGTCGTCCGCCGTCGTAATCCCCCCGATCCCGATGAGGGGCACGCCGGGGATCGCGCTCGCGACCTCCCAGACGAAGCGCAGCGCGACGGGCTTGATGGCCGGCCCCGAGAGGCCGCCGGTGGTCCCGCCGATCACGGGCGCGCGCTTGCGCCAGTCGATGGCGATGCCCTTCACGGTGTTGATCGCGGAGATGCCGTCGGCGCCGCCCTCCATGGCCGCCTTGGCGATGGGGACGATGTTCGTGACGTTCGGGGTGAGCTTCGCGAAGACGGGCCGCGAGGTCGCCTTCTTGGCGAGGCGGCAGACCCGCTCCGTGGCGGCGGGGTCGACCGCGTGGTCGGTCCCGTGGGACACGTTCGGGCAGGAGATGTTCAGTTCGAAGGCGTCGACCCGCGGGAGCTTGTCGATGGCCCCCACCAGCTCGCCGTACTCCTCGATGGTCTGGCCCGAGACGCTGATGATGAGGGCGCAGCGGTAGTCCTTGATCTCCGGGTAGCGCTTCTGGATCCAGCCCTCGAGGCCGTAGCCTTCGAGGCCGATCGAATTGAGCATGCCGCTGGCGGTCTCGACGACCCGCGGGTACGGGTTCCCCTTGCGCGGCAGCTTGGTGACGGTCTTCTCGACGAAGGCGCCCAGGCGGTGGACGTCAAGGACGCGGTCCATGATCCCGCCCGAGGTCCCCGACGCCACCATCATCGGGTTGGCGAGCTTGAGCGGGCCCAGCTGGACGGAGAGGTCGGCGCTCATGAAGGATCCAGTGTAGGGAAAGGACGGCGATGCTGCACGTGAGCATCGCATCGGCCAGGTTGAAGTTCGGGATCAGCGGGATGACCAGGAAGTCGCGGACGTACGTCAGCACCGCGCGGTCCCAGCCGTTCCCCATCGTGCCCGCCAGGATGAGGGCGCCGCAGACCAGCTCCAGCTTCCCGCGCGCCTTCTGCTTCAGGAACACCGCCGCGATCAGCGGGACCGCGGCGAGCGAGACGTAGGCCCAGACTCTCGACGGGAAGAGCCCCCAGGCGATGCCCCGGTTGGTCGCCAGCTGGATCCAGAGCAGATGCGGGACGAGGGTCGTGGTCTCCCCCGGGGAAAAGTGCGAGAAGGCGAGCCGTTTCGTCAGGAGATCCAGGCCGGCGCCTGCCAGCGCGATCGAGAAGAAGGCGACCCATCGGCGCGTCACTTCCCTTCAACGACCGGACCGGGCGCCGCGGCGGGCGGAACCGGCGGCGGGGCGGGCTCCGGCTGCTTGGCGGGCTCGTCGGGCTTCTTCCTCTCGTCGAAGAACATCATCTCGACCGTGAGGAGGAAGACGCCGACGCAGATGAAGGCGTCCGCGAGGTTGAAGAGCGGCCAGATCTTCCGCCCCCCCCAGGGGGTCCAGTAGATGAACTTGATGAAGTCGCGCACCTCGTGAATGCGCGTCCCGTCGATCTCGGCGAAGACGCGGTCGTACATGTTCCCGATCGTGCCGCCGAGGATCATGCCGAGGGAGATCGTCAGGATCCAGCGGGGCTTGCGGACCGTGTAGAAGATGACCAGGATGACCGGCACCGCGGCGACCGAGATGATCTGCCAGATCGTCTTGGCCCCGGCGCCCATCCCGAACACCACGCCCGGGTTGGTCGTCCTCCCGAAGCTGAAGAATCCGTCGATAATCCGGACTTCGTCGTAGATCGACGCGATGTGCTTGAAGGCGAGGTGCTTGGTCCAGAGATCCGTTCCGGCGCCGATCGCGGCCATGGCGAGGAACAGGGCGGTGTGACGAAGCATCACGGCGGGATTATACAAAAAGAATCCGGGGCGCGCGAGTTCCTGCGGACGGAAGGCGAGACTAGACCCCTTCTTCCTTCTTCTTGCACGCCACGCAGAGCCGGGCGTAGGGGATGGCCTTGAGGCGCTCCTTCGGGATCTTCTTCTTGCAGGACTCGCAGAGGCCGAAGCTGCCGTCCTTGATGCGCTCGAAGGCATCCTGGATCTCGTGGAGCTCGTCGGTCTCGTTCTCCATGAGGCCGAGCGAGATGTCCTGCTCGTGGCTGTCGGTGCCCAGGTCCGCCAGGTGCATCGGGAGGGTGGAGAGGTCGCCCGCCGCGTCGGTGCCCTTCTTACAGGCCTCGTCCTCGAGGGTCTTGACGTCGCCCTGGAGGACGGCCTTGCGCGCCAGGAGGAGGTTCTTGAATTCCTTGAGCTCGCTCTTGGAGAGGCCGCCCTTGACGGGGACGATGGGCGCTTCCGCCACGGGTTTGGCCGCCGGTTTCACCGCGGGTTTCGCGGCGGCCTTCGGCGCCCCCTTGGCAGGCTTGGCGGAAGACTTACTTTTTCTCGGCTTTGGCTTGTGCTTTGAGCTCACGTTGACGCAGCACCGTCTTGATCCGGGCGATATTCCGGCGGTCCTTCTTGAACTGAGCCGGGTTCTCCACGACGTCGGTCACCTTGCGGAAGCGGAGCTTGAACAGGCCCTCGACGAGCTCGTTCAGCTTCTTCTTCAGATCCTCGTCGGTCTGTTCCTGGTAATTCTCTTTCTTAGGCATGGCGCCTCGACACCATCTTGCATTTCAGCGACATCTTATGGGCGACGTTGTTGAAGATCTGCTTGGCGAACTCCTCGCCCACGCCGGCGAGCTCGAAGAGCACGGTGCCGGGCCGGATCACCGCCGCCCAGTACTCGGGCTCGCCCTTGCCCATGCCCATTCGGACCTCGGCGGGCTTCGCGCTGATCGACTTGTGGGGGAAGACGCGGATGTAGAGGCGGCCCTCGGTGCCCATCGCGTGGGCGGCGCAGACGCGCGCGGCCTCGATCTCCCGGGCCATAAGCCAACCGTGCTCCAGCGCCATCAGGCCGAAGTCGCCGAACGACACGCGGTTGCCGCGCGTCGCGGGGCCCTTCATGACTCCGCGCTGGGACTTCCGGAACTTCACCCGCTTGGGCATCAACATGGCTGTTCTTCCCGAGTTCTACGCCTGGGGCGCCGCCGCCGGAGCGGGGCGCTTCTTCTTCTCTTCGAACTTCTCGCCCTTGTACACCCACACCTTGACGCCGATCGTGCCCTTGCTCAGGATCGCAGTCGCCGTCCCGTAGTCGATATCGGCCCGCAGCGTGTTCAGGGGGATGCGGCCCAGCACCAGCCGCTCCTGCCGCGCGATTTCCGCGCCGCCCAGGCGGCCCTTGGCCAGCATCTTGATCCCCTTCGCGCCCAGGTCCATCACCATTTCCGCGTAGCGGCGCATCGTGCGTCGGTACGGCGAGCGCTTCTGCAGCTGCTCGGCGATCGCCTCGGCGACGATGACCGAATTGAGCTCGGGCGTCTCGAGCTCCTTCACGTCCACCTCGACGGTGCGGCCCACCAGGCCGCCCACGTCCTCGCTCATCTTGTCGACCTTCGCGCCGCGCTTGCCGATGATCAGGCCGGGGCGAGCCGCCCAGAGGCTGATCCGGATCTTCTCGCCGATTCGCTCGATGTCGATCCGGGCGATGCCGGCGAAGGCGTACTCCTTGCGGACGAACTTGCGGATCTTGTGGTCCTCGACGAGCCAGTCGCCGTAGTTCTTCTTGCCGGCGTACCAGCGCGAGCGCCACCCTTCGGTGACGCCCATGCGGAACGAGATCGGGTTGACCTTCTGGCCCATCTACTTCTTCTCCTCTTTGGGCTTCGCTTCGGGCTTGGCCTCGGCGGCGGGCGCGGCGCCCTGCTCCTTCTTGGCGGCGGCCTTCTGGGCGGCCGCCTGGCGCTGCCGATCCTGCTTCTGGCGCTTCGCCCGCTCGGTGCGCGACTCCTTGAGGTCACGCTCCTCGAGCGCGAAGACCACGTGGCAGAGCCGCTTCTTGATCATCGTCGGCCGGCGCTGCGACGACGCGCGCCAGCGCTTGATGATGGGACCCGGGTCCACGCGCGCCTCGACCACGTGCAGCTTGTTGACGTCGACCTCGAGGTTGTTCGCCTCGATCGCGTGCGTTGCGTTGCCGAACGCGCTCTCGAGCAGCTTCTTGCAGAACGGCGCGCCGCGCTTCGAGCACGAGCGGAGGATGGCGATCGCGCTGTTGTAATCCTTGCCCCGGATCAGGTCCACGACGTAGCGCATCTTGCGCGCCGAGATGCGCGCGTAGCGCAGCTTCGCCGTGAAGCGGGGCTTGATCGCCGGCGCGGCCGGCGTTTCGGGCTTCGTTGCAGGTGCGGCTTCGGCCATGGCTTACTTTCCAGCCGGCGCGGGCTTGGACCCCGCCGCCTCGGCTTCCCGGGTCCCCGGGTGTCCGCGGAACTGGCGCGTGGGCGCGAACTCGCCCAGCTTGTGTCCCACCATCTCTTCCGTCACGTACACCTTGATGAACGACTTGCCGTTGTGCACCAGGAACGTCATCGTCACGAACTCGGGAGAGATCGTGGACCGACGCGACCAGGTCTTGATCGGGTCGTGGCCGCCCGTCGCCTTCAGCTTGGCCACCTTGGCCTGCAGCTTCGGATCGATGAACGGTCCTTTTTTGAGCGAGCGACTCATGGCTTACCTTCTATTGGCCTGATGCGGGCCCGTCCGACGGAACCGCACGATGAAACGCTGCGACGGCTTCTTGCTCCGCCGCGTCTTGCCGCCCTTGGCGAGCTTCGTGCCCTTCCAGTTGCAGGGCTGGCGGCCCACGCCGCCTCGGCCGTCACCGCCGCCGCAGGGATGCGACACCGGGTTCATGGCCTTGCCGCGCACGGTCGGGCGGACGCCCAGCCAGCGCTTGCGGCCCGCCTTGCCCAGCACGATCTTCGACCAGTCGGCATTGCCCATCTTCCCGATGGTCGCCCGGCAGCGGATATGGATCTTGCGGACTTCCCCGCTGGGAAGCACGATGTCGGCGTAGTTCCCTTCCTTCGCCATCAGCTGGGCGAAGGTGCCGGCGCTGCGCGCCAGCTGGCCGCCCCGGCCCGGAGTCAGCTCCACGTTGTGGATGAAGACGCCCGTCGGGATGCTCTTCAGCGGCATGCAGTTGCCGGGCTTCGGTTCGAGCTTCTCGCCCGACTGCACCTCGTCGCCGACCTTCAGGTCTTCCGGCGCGAGGATGTAGCGGCGCTCGCCGTCCTTGTACTTGATCAGCGCAATGCGCGGCGAGCGGTTCGGATCGTATTCGATGGTCTCGACGATGCCGGGGACGTTGTCCTTGGTCCGGCGGAAGTCGATGATGCGGTAGCGTTTGCGGTTGCCGCCGCCGATGTGGCGCATCGACATGCGGCCCACGTTGTTGCGGCCGCCGGTGTGGCGCAGCGCGACCGTGAGGTTCTTCTCGGGGACGTTCGTCGTGACGTCCGAATAGTCGGACACCGAGGCGCCCCGGCGACCCTTCGACGTCGGCCTGTAAAGTCGTACCGGCATATTAGATGATGTCCAACCGGAAGCCTTCCTTCAGGGTCACATACGCCTTCTTCCAGTCCTTGCGGCGTCCCTGAAGGAGCTGATTCTTCATGCGCTTGTACTTGCCCTTCACCTTCACGGTCCGCACTTCCTCGACCTTCACGTTGAAGGCCTTCTCGACCGCGGACTTCACCTCGGGCTTCGTGGACTCCGGGGCGACGATGAAGGTGTAGACGCTCTTCTGCTGGTTCGCCATCGACTTCTCGGTGACGACCGGCTTCTTGATGACCAGGAACGGGCTCTTCACGCCTTCTTCTCCTTCCGGGCGGCGACCAGGGTGTCGAGCGCCTCGCGGGTCAGGAGCAGGTCCTTGTGCTTCAGCACGTCGTAGGCGTTGAGCTCGCCGACGGGCCGGACGCTGAGGTCCTGAAGGTTCCGCGCGGAGAGCCAGACCTTCTGGTCGTGCTTCGGGATGGCCAGCAGGATCGTCCGCTTGAACCCGATGGCCTTCATGAGCTTGGCCATCTCCTTGGTCTTCGGCTTGTCGAAGCCCACGCCCTCGATGACCGAGACTTCCTTGTCCTTGATCTTCCCGAGGAGCGCGGCATTGAGCGCGGCGCGCTTCATCGAGTCGGTGGCGATCATGCGGTATTCGCGGGTGCGCGGGCCGAACACGATGCCGCCCTTCACCCAGATGGGCGACCGCTTCGTGCCCATGCGCGCCATGCCGGTGTGCTTCTGGGGCCACATCTTCTTCGTGGAGCCCTCGACCTCGCCGCGCGTCTTCGTGTGGGCGTTGCCCTCGCGCTGGTTGGCCTCGTGGATCAGCACGACCTGGTGCAGCAGGCGCTTGCGGACCTTGTCGCCGAAGAGCTTCTCGTCCACGGAAACCGTGCCGGTGCTCTTGCCGTCCTTGGAGAAAAGAGGGAGTTCAGCCATGGCAGTCTCTACTTCTCGTCGAGGAGGGCCTTGACGCGGATGTCGACCCCCGCAGGCATGTTCAGATTGCGGAGCTCGTCGATCGTCTTGGCCGTCGGTTCCGTGATATCGACCACACGCTTATGCGTGCGGATCTCATACTGCTCACGCGACTTCTTGTCGACGTGCGGCGAACGAAGCACGGTGATGCGCTCGATCTTCGTCGGCAGGGGAATCGGACCGCGGACCTTCGCGCCGGTGCGCTTGGCCGTGTTCACGATGTCCATCGCCGACTGGTCGATGATCTCGTGGTCGTAGCCTTCGATGCGGATGCGAATTCTTTGAGCCATAAAGGAGTCGTAAGTATAGCGATGGAGACCTCGAAGTCAAGCGAAACGTCCGGGGTCTCCATCAAAAAATAAATTCATATTTAATTCACTTTTTATCGCCCGGAGGCGTATACTTCATGGGGCGAGCAAGCAAACCTAAAAGCGGGCGCCATCGGGGCGAGACGGCGCCCGCTTTTTTATTTCCCGCCAGCCCCCCTACTCCGAGAACTTCTTCATCTCCTCCGGGGGAATCGGCTTGTACTCATAGGGTTCCATCGCGTGCTGGCCCCGGCCCTGGGTCAACGAGCGCAGCGTCGTCGAGTAGCCGAACATCTTCGACAGCGCCACATTCCCCTTCACCACCCGGGCCCCCGCCACCGCGCCCATATCCGTGATGTCCGCCCCGCGACGCTGAAGGTCGTTGATCACCCCGCCGGCGTAATCGTCGGGCACCGTCACCTCGAACTTCATGTGCGGCTCCAGGATCGCCGACGTGGTGTCCCGCAGCGCCTTCCCGAAGGCCGTCACGGCCGCCGCGCTGTAGGCCTGCTCGACCGACTCCGTCGTCACCGAGCCGCCCGTGATCGCGATCTGCGTGTAGATCATCGGGAAGCCCGCGATCGACCCTGAGCCCGCCGCCGAGAGCACGCCCTCCTTGATCGAGGGCAGGAACTTCCGAAGATCCTTCTCGAGATCCGGCGGCAGCTCCACCACGACGTTCGGCTGCAGGTTCACCCGGTCGGGCCGCAGTTCCAGCGCCACGTGGCCGAAGAACGTCTTCTCGCCGGCATGGATCGTCGTCCGATCCTCCGCCTTCCCGGCCGCCTGGATCGTCTCCTTGTAGGCGACCCGCGGCTTGCCGACGTTGGCCGGCGTGCCGAAGTCGTTCTGGATCCGGTAGAGCAGCACGTCCGCGTGGACCTCGCCCATGCAGTGCAGGATGATCTGGCCCGTGTCGGCGTCCTGGCTGACCTTGAACGTGGGGTCGTCCTTCGCGAGCCGCGCAAGGACCTCGTCGAGCTTGTCCTTGTCGGCGCTCGACTTGGGCTCGATGGCGATGCTCAGCACCGGCTCGGGGAACTTGATGGTCGGGAGGATGATCGGGTAGCGCTTGTCGCAGAGCGTGTCGCTCGTGACGGTCTGCTTCAGGCCCACGAACGCGACGATCTCGCCCGGCCCCGCGGTCTGGATGGCCTTCCGCTCGTCGGCGAACATCCGGAACATCTGCTGCGTCCGCTCCATGCGGCCGAGCCGCGGGTTGTAGAACGCCTCGTTGGCGTGCAGCTCGCCGGTGTAGAGGCGGACGTAGGTGATGTCGGTGTGCTTGTCCGTCGCGGTCTTGAACGCGAACGCGGTCAGGCTCTTGTCCTTGCGGATGTCCCGCGTGATCGGCGTGTCCTTCTCGGGATCCTTCCCCGTGACGGTCGGCACGTCCAGCGGCGACGGCAGGAAGTCGACCACGGAGTCGATGATCGGCTGCACCCCCTGGTTGTGCAGCGACGAGCCCGCGAAGGCGGGCTGGATCTTGCCCGCGATGGTCCCCTTGCGGAGCGCCGCGTTCAGCTGGGCGGCGCTCACGGGCTTGCCGTCGAGCGCCGCGGCCATCACCTCGTCGGAGAAGTCGCTCGCGGCCTCGACCATCGCCTCGCGGTACACCTGGGCCTCGTCCAGCAGCTCCGCGGGGATCTCGGACTCGACGACGTCCTTGCCCCGGTCCCCCTCGAACGTGAGCATCTTCATCTTGATCAGGTGGATCACGCCGCGGAGGTTGCCCTCCGTGCCGACGGGGATGCAGACGGGGACGGGGCGGCCGTCGAGCTTCTTCCGGATCGCGTCGAGGGTCTTCTCGTACGACGCGCCGGGGCGGTCCATCTTGTTGACGTAGATGAGGCGCGGCACGTTGTAGCGGACGGCCTGGCGCCACACGGTCTCGGACTGGGCCTCCACGCCGTTGACGCCGTCGAAGACGATGACCGCGCCGTCGAGCACCCGGAGGGAGCGCTCGACCTCGGCGGTGAAATCGACGTGGCCGGGCGTGTCGATCAGATTGAGCATGTGGCCGCGCCACTCGCAGGTGACCGCGGCGCTGAAGATGGTGATGCCCTTCTGCTTTTCGAGGATGTACCAGTCGGTCGTCGTGGTGCCCTCGTCGACGTTGCCGACCCGGTGGATGGCTAGAGTGTAATAGAGCACCCGCTCCGAGGTCGTGGTCTTGCCGGCGTCGATGTGGGCGATGATGCCGAAGTTGCGGATCTTTTCGAGGGTCACCCCATATGGGGCGGGATTGTATCCAACGCCCGCCGCCTCCACAAACAAATCATCGATGGAAGGGGGATTCCCCTAAACACCCGCTCCGGAACGCGCCATAGGGGGAGAAGACGCGGGAGGACTCGATGCTTCGAGCGATGGCGCTGCTGCTTCTGGCCTGGGGCGGGATGCCCGACCAGGACGCGAAAATCAGCCGCATGTGGAAGGGCCAGGACCTCTGGGCCTTCGGCGGCGGCCGCTACGCCGGGAAGCCCGACGAGGGCTGGCAGGGCATGGCCGGATCGACCATGACCCTCCACTATTCCGGAAAGGGGCCCCTGCCCGCCCCCAAGGAATTCGTCGTCCCCCTCGAGAAGCCGCTCCCGCTGGGCAACTACCGCCTCTTCGTGAAGAACTTCTACCTGGGATCGATGGAGGCCACCCTCGGCGACATCACCCTCCCCCTCACGATCCGGCGCTACGACTGGACCCCCGGCGTCACCTTCGAGACCAACGCGCCCGTCGACCGGATCACGCTCCGCTACTTCCCCAGCCGCATCATCGCCGACACCGGCGCGCCGCAGAGCCAGAACATCATCGTGCAGGGCGTCTTCCTCACGACCGACGTCCACCAGGTTCCGATCCGCGACGGCGAGATCGTCACGTCGCTGCCCGAGGAGAAGCCCCCGGCGAAGCCCGGCAACTACCTCCAGAACGGCAGCTTCGAGTGCGGCCTCTACCCCTGGGGCAAGCCCTTCGGCGTCGGCGGCCACGTTGACGCCACAAACCTGGATCCGTCCACGGCGGCGCACGGAACGAGCAGCTTCCGGCACCTCGTGCAGGGCCGCTTCGGGCTCGAAACCAAGATGGTCCGCCTGCCTCCGGGAACCTATACCCTCTCGTTCCACGCGAAGGCCGACGCGCCGCTCGTCCTGGACGCCGGCGTCTACGGTCCCAGCGAGGACCTCAAGGGCGACGCCGGGGCGGGCCTCGGGCAGCGCTTCACCTTGAGCCCCCAGTGGCGACGCTACAGCGTGACGGCCGAGCTTCGCTCGCTCCCCGGCCTGCTCTACACGGTGCGCTTCGGCGCCGCGAGCCCGACGCCGGTCACGCTCTGGATCGACGCCGTCCAGCTGCAGAACGGCCCCATGACGGAGTTCCGCCCCGCGGCGCCCGTCGAGGCGGGCGCGCTCGTCTCGCCGCCCGGACATATCTTCTATGACGGCCAGGGCGCCGAGGCCGAGCTGCTCGTCTTCCAGGACTCCGACGCGGCGCAGACGGACCTGGGCTATCGCATCATCGACTACTGGGGCCGCGAGGTGGCCGCCGGCCGGGTCAGCGTCCCGCTGTCGGGCAGGTCGGGAAAGCGATCGCTTCCGCTCTTCAACCGGCGCAAGGGGATCTACCGCCTGCTGCTCTCGGCCGGCCCGAGCGTCTCGGAGCTGACCTACTCGGTGCTTGCGCCGAACACGCACCTGGGCGTCAAGTACCCCCAGGGGACCCTCGGCGTGGACACCAACGCCGGCGAGAAGCATCTGGCGATCCTCAAGCGAGCCAACTTCAACTGGGTGAACAGCAAGTTCCTCGGCCGCTGGTACCTGGTCGAGCCCGAAAAGGGCCGCTTCGTCTTCAACGACGACGCCGTCGCGGCCTTCGACCGCAGCAACATGATGCTGATGATCCAGGCCCTGAACGTCGACTGGGGCGCGCAGCCCTGGCTGAAGCCGCTCTGGAAGCCGGGCGGCGGAGCGGTCTGGGAGAAGCGGTCCGACTTCATGCGAAGCTGGGGCGACTACATCGAAGGGCTCGTCCGCCGCTTCAAGGGCTCGGTGAAGACCTGGGAGATCGAGAACGAGCCCAACTACGTCTACTCGGCCGAGGAGTACGCCGAGCTGCTCGCGACCGCGTCGGAGCGGATCCGCCGCGTCGACCCGGAGGCGACGATCGTCGCGTTCGCCGGCGGAGGCTACCGGAAGGAGTACTACGACAAGGTGCTGAAGATCGTCCGTCCGGACGCGTTCGACCGGATGAGCGTGCACTTCTACGGGAACGAGCTGGCGACTCACACGGCGTACGCCGAACTGCTCCGGAAGGTCGGGAAGCCCGGCGTCAACAGCGAAACGGGGACGACCTGTCCCAGCTTCTTCACGACGCTGCCCGACTATGAGAGTCTCCGCCGGAAGGACTATGCCGAGTTGCAGGCCCGCGACGTCCGCCGGGTGACCGCCCAGGCGGTGCAGAACTATCTGCTCACGCTCTCGGCGGGAGGCATGGAGCGCTGGTTCCACTACTTCTCGCGCGACGTCAACTCGGGCCCCGCGCAGCCGACCGCCCGCTTCGGGGGCGGCAAGGACCTGACGGAGTACGACGGCAGCCTCCGCGCCAACGCCGTGGGCCTGAGCGTCGCCAGCCACTTCGTGGACGAGGCCCGGTACGTCGGGCCCGTCGACCTGGACCCGAAGATGCAGACGTACCTGTTCCGGAAAGCGGGCGACTCGATGGGCTTCTGCTGGACGAGCGCGGGGCAGCCGCTGCGCCTGGGCCGCCTGCCGCGGGGCCTGGCCTTCTTCGACATCCTGGGGAACCCGCTCTCCGGCGAGGCCGTGGACGTGAGCGACAGCGTCGTTTACTTCACCTCGGGGATGGCGCCGGAGGCCTGTGCCGCGGCGCTCAAGACCATGAGCGTGGCCGACGCGCGCTAACGGCCCTCGAGCTTCCGGCGCATCGTGGCGAGCATCTCGCGGAGGCCGGCGAGCTCGTGGGCGACGTCGTCGAAGTCGCTGTCGCGCGCCTCCTGCTGGATCTTCCCGATGCGCTCGTCGACCGCGCCCATGCGCTCGAGGATCTCCTGCGGGGTCTTGGCCTGCTTGGCGAATTCGCTGAGGTCCCGCGCGGCGGCGGCGATCTCGCCCGCGCGCCCCCGGTAGGCCTGGAGCGCCTCCATGCGGGCCTGGATCTCGGCCGCGCGCGACTCCATCCGGGCCGCGGCCTGGTCGGCGCGGCCTCGGGCGTCGTTGATGGCCGCCAGGAGCCCGTTCACCTTGGCGCCCAGAAGGTCGCGGTGCTCGGCGGCCGTCTTGAGCGCCCGGGCGGCGCGGGCGATGTTCTTGTCCGTGTTGAGGCGGAGCCGGGCCGCGTCGGCGACGGCCTCCTCGCAGCGGCGGAGTTCGTCCTCGAGCTGCTGGGCGGCAAGCACCAGGGCGGGCGTCGGTTCGGAAGCTTTGGCCACGCTCCCTTTGTATCCAACGCCCGCCCGCACCACAAAGCAAATCCGGCCGGCTAGCGGAAGCCGCCGTGGGCGGCCTGGATGAGGCGGATCATCGACTGGAGCTCGTCCGCGGAGACCTTCGCCCCCGCGCGCGCCATCACGCGGTGAAGCAGCGAATCGCCGTGGTAGGCCACGAGGGCCGCCAGCGCGTACTTCGTCAGGGCGACCCCCAGCGTGGACTCCCGGGTCAGCTCGTCGAGAACCGTGTCGAGGTTCATCGCCGGCAGGACCTCCACCGCCATGGCCTGGACGTCGGGATTGTCGGAGCGGAGCTGTTCGAGGACGATCGGCGTCGCCGCCGCCCCCTTGACCTGCGCCAGCGACTGGAGCGCGGCGCGCCGCACCGGGACGTTCTCGTCCTTCAGGAGGCCTTCCAGCTTCTTCGCGGCGTCCGGGTGCGGGAGGCCCGCGAGGGCCCGGGCGGCGGCCTGCCGCACCGCCGCGTCCTTGTCCTCGACGGCGGAGACGACCTCGCCCGCCAGCGCGCGAAGGTCGAGCTCCCCGATCAGTCCGACGAGCGCCGCGCGGGGGGGCGGCCCGCCCGACGCGAGCCACTCCTTGATCAGGTCCTCCGGCCCGAGCACCCGGAACGCCGCGATCAGGCGCGCCCGGACCTGGGAGGGCTCGGACCCCGGGTAGTAGTACCGGCGCGCCCCGGGAGCGCTCGCCAGGTCGCGGCGGGCGCGATCCTCCACCGACTGCTTCTGGATGCCGTCGACCAGCTGGGCCGCCGCCTGGCGCACGCGGTGCCGCGCGACGTAGTCCGCCGCGAGGGTGATCTCCTCCCAGTCCGCAGAGCCCAGCAGGTCGAGGACCTCCTTCACGGACTCGTCCGGCGGGATGCGGAGCACCGCCTCGCGACCGATCGACTGGCGGACGTTCCGCTGCTTTCCGTTCCACAGCTTCAGCGCCGTCTTCAACGACACCGGGATCCGGCCGCTGGAGAGCTGGTTCGCGATGGTGTACGCGGAGGATTCGTCGGCGTCGTCCAGGAGCGCCTGGATCACCGGATCGAGCTTCGATCGCTCGGCCTTCAGGCGGACCAGGAGTTCGAAGATCTGACTGAGGTTCGGACGATTCTTCATCCTGGGGATGGCCTTGAGGATCTCGTCGCTCGCCTCCTTGGGAAGCCGCATCCGCTGGAGGGTGCCCAGGACGTAGCCCGTTTCCTGATCCTCCCGGGACAGAAGGTCGACCAGGGAGGGCCAGATGTCGATGATCTGGCTGCGCTCCGCGAGGCTGATCAGATTCTGCCGATGCGTGTCCGCGACGGCGGGACTCAGGATGACCGCGTTGAGGACCCGGACGGCCTGCCGGCGGTCCAGGGTCTTGGTCCGGATCGCCGCATCCAGCCGCACGTACGCCTGCTGGGCCTCCCCCTCCTCGCCGGAGAGGTCCTTGACCCAGCGGCGGGCGAGCGTGAGTTCGCCGATGACGCGGTCGAGCCGCGAGCGGACTTCGGCGCCGGCCCCGCCGCGGGCCTTCTCGAGGAGCGGGACGATCGTCTCGTCCATGCCGCTCAGCTCGCGTTCCGCCTGGCTGCGGGCGTCGGGCTCGTCCGCATCCAGCTTCTCGACGAGGGCGCGGATCTTCTTCTCGTCCGGGCCGGGCTTGACGTCCTGGGCGGCGGCCGGAACTACGCGCAGGAGCGCGAGGACGCAGAGAACCGGAATCATGAGCCCCTCCCCGATCAAAAGGTTGCCTTCCGGATTATACGCGACCGTGTTCCATCCGTCATGAACGGACGTCGACCCGGGAGGGTGCGGCGATAAAAAAACAGCCCCATGGCTGGGGCTGTTTTCGACTCGTCCAGAGAATCCGGACGTTAATACGCGAGGTGGGCGAAGGCCTTGTTGGCCTCGGCCATCTTGTGGACGTCGTCCCTCTTCTTCATGGCTTCGCCTTCGCCGCGGTACGCGTTGTACAGCTCGTCGGCCAGCTTCTGGGCCATGGGGCGTCCCTTCTTCGCGCGGGCCGCGGCGAGGAGCCAGCGGTACGCGAGGGAGACGCGGCGCTTCTGGGGAACGGGAACGGGCACCTGGTAGGTCGCGCCGCCGACGCGGCGGGAGCGGACCTCGATGACGGGCATGACGTTGGTGATCGCCTGGGTGAAGATGGCCTGGAGGTCCTTGTCGGCGATCTTCTTGTGCACTTCCTCGAGCGCCGTGTAGAAGATTTTCTGGGCCGTCGACTTCTTTCCGCCCTCCATGAGGCAGTTGATGAACTTGCCCATCATCTTGTCTTTGAACTTCGGATCCGGCTTCAGCAGGCTCTCGAAGGAGCGGAATTTCGCGGACATTCGTGTTCCTCTTCTACCTTACTTACTTCTTGGGCCGCTTGACGCCGTACTTGGAGCGGCTCGTCTTGCGGTCCTCGACGCCGGCGCAGTCCAGCGTGCCGCGGACGATGTGGTAGCGAACGCCCGGCAGGTCGCGCACGCGGCCGCCGCGGACGAGCACGATCGAGTGCTCCTGCAGGTTGTGGCCTTCGCCCGGGATGTAGGCCGTGGTCTCGCGGCCGCTCGAAAGGCGCACGCGGGCGATCTTCCGGAGCGCGGAGTTCGGCTTCTTGGGCGTCATCGTCTTCACGATGAGGCACACGCCCCGCTTCTGCGGGTTGGACTCCAGGACGGGGGACTTGCTCTTGTACTTCGGCTTCGTCCGCCCGAACCGGATCAGCTGATTGATCGTCGGCATAAGGTCGCCTATTCTAGTAAACCGGCCCTCGAAGTCAAGACCGTTAAGCGGGCACCAGGGCTTCCTGGGCCGGCGGTTCCGTCGTTTCCGGCTCGTCGCGCTGCAGCTTCATGCCCAGGTACTTCTTGAAGCCGGTGCCGGCGGGCACCATGTGGCCCACGATGACGTTCTCCTTGAGGCCCACCAGCTCGTCCCGGCGGCCCGACAGCGCCGCGTCGGTAAGCACCTTGGTGGTCTCCTGGAAGGACGCCGCCGCGATGAAGCTCTCGGACTGGATCGCCGCCTTGGTGACGCCGAGCAGCAGCGGCTTGAACGTCGCCGGCTTCTTGCCGCCCTTCTTCGCCTTGGCGTTCTCCTCCTTCATGCGGAACTTGTCCACGACCGCGTTCGGGAGGAACGGGGTGTCGCCGGGGTTCTGGATGCGCACCTTGCGCATCATCGCCGCGACGATGAGCTCCACGTGCTTGTCGTTGATCGTCACGTTCTGGGCGCGGTAGACCGACTGCACCTCGCGGAGGACGTACTGCTGGACCTCTTCCTCGCCGCGGATGCGGAGGATGTCGTGGGGGACCAGCGGCCCTTCGATCAGCGGCTCGCCGGCGCGCACCCGGTCGCCCGTGTGGACGCGGATGTGGCGGCCCAGCGGGACGACGTGCGGCTTCTCGATGCCGGTCTCCTCGTTCTTCACGATGATGGTGCGGCGGCCGCGCTTCTTCTCGCCCAGCTCGACGTACCCGTCGATTTCGCTGATGACGGCGGGCTCCTTCGGCTTGCGGGCCTCGAAGAGCTCCGTCACGCGCGGCAGGCCGCCGGTGATGTCCTGCGTGCCGCCGATCTCGCGCGGGTTCTTCGCCAGGATCGTGCCGGCGCGGATCTTGTCGCCTTCCGCGACCTCGATGTGCGCCTTCTCGGGCAGGGGGTGCACTTCGAGCACGCCGCCCTTGTCGTCGGTGACGACGAGCTGCGGGTGCAGCTCGCCCTTGTGCTCCATGATGACGCGGCGGAGGACGCCCGAGCGCGGGTCGCGCTCCTCCTGCATCGTCTCGCCCTTCTTGATGTCCTCGTAGCGGACCGCGCCGTCCTTGCCCGCGATGATGGGCACGTTGTGCGGGTCCCACTGGGCCAGGAGATCGCGCGGCTTGACCTTCGCGCCTTCCTTGACCTTCAGGTACGAGCCCGAAGGCACGATGTACTTCTCGATCTCGCGGTCCTTGTCGTCGACGATGACCATCTCGCCGTTCCGGTTGACGACGATGATCTGGTCATCCTTCGTCGGAACGTACTTGATGTTGACGAGCTTCACCACGCCCTTGGTCTTCGAGAAGATCTTGGACTCCTCGGCCGTCTTGACGGCGACGCCGCCGATGTGGAACGTCCGCATCGTCAGCTGCGTGCCCGGCTCGCCGATCGACTGCGCGGCGATGATGCCCACCGCGCTGCCCTCCTCGACGATCCGGCCCTGCGACAGGTCCATCCCGTAGCAGTTGGCGCAGATGCCCGAGAAGGCCTCGCAGGTGAGGCCCGAGCGGACGCGGATCTTCGTGAAGCCGAGGGACTCGATCTTCTTGGCGGCCTCGTCCGTGATGATCTCGTTCTCCTTGACGATCACCTCGTCCGTCACGATGTCCGTGATGTTGTCGCGCGAGACGCGGCCCGTGATGCCCTGCGCCAGGGACACCTCGACCTTCTCGCCGCGGTAGACGACGCCCTTGGTCACGCCGTTGAGGGTGCCGCAGTCCTGCGTCGCGACCACCACGCTCTGGCAGACGTCGACGAGCTTCCGGGTGAGGTAGCCGGCGTCGGCCGTCTTGAGCGCCGTGTCGGCCAGTCCCTTGCGGGCGCCGTGGGTGGAGGAGAAGTACTCCAGCACCGTCAGGCCCTCGCGGAAGTTCGACAGGATGGGCGTCTCGATGATTTCGCCGGACGGCTTGGCCATCAGGCCGCGCATGCCGGCCAGCTGCCGCACCTGGTCCTGGGAGCCTCGGGCGCCCGAGTCGACCATCAGGCGGATCGGGTTCAGGAACGGCTTGTTGTTGCGCGTGTCGATGCGCAGCTCGGCCATCATGGCCTCGGTCACCTTCTCGCGGCAGTGCGTCCACTCGTCGATGACCTGGTTGTAGCGCTCGCCCGGCGTCAGCGCGCCGCGCTGGTAGTTCTTCTCGATCTTGTCGACCTTCTCCTGGGTCTCCTTGACGATCTTGTCCTTCTCGGGCGGGATCGTCATGTCGTCCTTGGAGAACGAGATGCCGGCGCGGGTGGCGTACTTGAAGCCCGTCGCCTTCAAATCGTCCAGCAGCCGGAGCGTGTGCTCCTTGCCGCAGAGGCGGTGGCAGCGGTTGATGACGTCCTGGATGCCCTTCTTGTCGAGCTCGTAATTGAAGAACGGCATCGTCGCCGGCAGGACTTCGTTGAAGAGGATGCGGCCGACCGTCGTCTTGATCCGGGCGTTCGTGTGCTGCTCGCTCTGCGAGCGCGACTGCAGGACCGTCTTCTGGCCCGGGAAACGCACCACGATCTGCGAGTGGAGGTGCAGCTTGCCCATGTCGTACGCGAGGATCGCGTCCTGGGGCGAGCCGAAGATCTTTCCTTCGCCCATGAGGCCGGCGCGGCCGACGGTGACGTAGTACAGCCCGAGGACCATGTCCTGCGTCGGCGAAATGACCGGGTTGCCGTGCGCGGGCGAGAAGACGTTCTGCGTCGACATCATGAGCGTCTTCGCCTCGACCTGCGCCTCGTACGACAGGGGCAGGTGGACGGCCATCTGGTCGCCGTCGAAGTCGGCGTTGAAGCCCGTGCAGACGAGCGGGTGCAGCTCGATGGCGTTGCCTTCGACCAGCACCGGCTGGAAGGCCTGGATGCCCATTCGGTGCAGCGTCGGGGCGCGGTTGAGCATCACCGGGTGGTCCTTGATGACCTCCTCGAGGATGTCCCACACGCTCTCGTCGCGCCGCTCCAGCATCTTCTTGGCGCTCTTGATCGTGTCCGCCTTGCCCAGTTCCTTCAGGCGGCGGATGATGAACGGCTGGTAGAGCTCGAGGGCGATCTTCTTGGGCAGGCCGCACTGGTGGAGCTTGAGCTCGGGGCCGACCACGATGACCGAGCGGGCCGAGTAGTCCACGCGCTTGCCGAGCAGGTTCTCGCGGAAGCGGCCCTGCTTGCCCTTGATGATGTCCGAGAGCGACTTGAGCGGGCGGTTGTTCGAGCCCAGCACCGGCCGGCGGCAGCGGGTGTTGTCGAAGAGCGCGTCCAGCGACTGCTGGAGCATGCGCTTCTCGTTCCGGATGATGACCTCCGGCGCGTTGAGCTCCAGCAGCTTCTTCAACCGGTTGTTCCGGTTGATGAGGCGGCGATAGAGGTCGTTCAGGTCGCTCGTGGCGAAGTTGCCGCTGTCCAGCAGGACCAGCGGGCGCAGGTCGGGCGGGATGACGGGGATGACCGTCATGACCATCCACTCGGCCTTGTTGCCGGACTCGATCAGCATCTCCGTCGTGCGGAGCCGCTTGACGATGTCCTTGATCTTCTGGGCGGACGTCGTCTTGCCGAGCTCGGTGCGGAGCAGGTCCGAGAGGGCCTTCAGGTCAACTTTCTGGAGCAGGGTCCGGATCGCGGCGGCACCCATGTCCGCCTCGAAGTCCTCGCGGTAGCGCTCGCGCGCCTCGCGGAACTGCTCCTCGGTGAGGAGCTGCTTCTCCTTCAGGGGGCACTTCTTGGAGCGGACCTCGGTGACGATGTAGTCCTGGTAGTAGATGACGCGCTCCAGCTGGCTGGTCTTCATGGCCAGCAGGCTGCCGATGCGCGACGGGATGGTCTTGAAGAACCAGATGTGGGCGCAGGGCGCGGCGAGGTTGATGTGGCCCATGCGCTTGCGGCGCACGCGGGCCTGCGTGATCTCGACGCCGCAGCGGTCGCAGACGATGCCCTTGTACTTGATGCCCTTGTACTTTCCGCAGAAGCACTCCCAGTCCTTCTCGGGACCGAAGATGCGCTCGCAGAACAGGCCGTCCTTCTCCGGGCGGTAGGTCCGGTAGTTGATGGTCTCCGGCTTCTTGACCTCGCCGTAGGACCAGCTGCGGATCTCCTCCGGCGACGCCAGCTTGATGGTCACCGCGCTATACTCGTTGATGCGGTCGTACATCAATTCCATCTGCGGTTCCCCTTTATCGTGGTCAGCGTTCCAGCCCCTATGGCCACAACCCTGAATCCGTTCATCACGACGACGACGACGACGACGGGGCTTCCTTCTGCTTCTCGAGCTTCAGGCTCAGCCCCAGGCCCTTGATCTCGTTCGTGAGCACCTCGAACGACACCGGCGTCCCCGGCTCCAGGATGTTCTCGCCGCGCACCATCGACTCGTAGATCTTGGTGCGGCCGTCGACGTCGTCCGACTTCACCGTGAGCAGCTCCTGGAGGATGTTCGCCGCGCCGTAGGCCTCGAGGGCCCAGACTTCCATTTCGCCGAAGCGCTGGCCGCCCGCGCGGGCCTTGCCGCCCAGGGGCTGCTGCGTGATCAGCGAGTACGGTCCGGTCGCGCGAGCGTGGATCTTGTCGTCCACCAAGTGGTGCAGCTTCATGATGTACATGATGCCCACCGTGACGTTCTCGTCGAACGACTCGCCCGTGCGGCCGTCGTAGAGCTTCACCTTGCCGTGCCGCGACAGTCCGGCCTTATCCAGGTACTCCTCGATCTCCTTCTCCTTGGGCCCGTCGAAGGGCGGGCAGATCGCGCGCATCCCCAGCTTCTTCATCGCCCAGCCGAGGTGCACCTCGAGGATCTGGCCGACGTTCATGCGGCTGGGCACGCCCAGCGGATTGAGCACGATGTCCACCGGCGTCCCGTCCTCGAGGAACGGCATGTCCTCTTCGGGCAGGATCCGCGCGATGACGCCCTTGTTGCCGTGGCGGCCGGCCACCTTGTCGCCGACCGACAGGTTGCGCTTCGTGGCGACGTACACCTTCACCATCTCGAGGACGCCCGTGGGCAGCTCCTCGCCGCGCGTCAGCTGGTTGATCTTCTTTTCCTTCTCGTTCTCGAGGGCCTCGATCTGCGTGAAGAGGTTGCGCAGGATCGCCTCGGCCTCCTCGAACTGGCGCCGGCCCTTGATCTCCATGCCGGCGATCGAGAGCTTCTCCTTCAGCGAGCGGAGGTCCTTCACCGAGCCCTTCGGGCCGTACTCGAAGCCCTTCGCGGGAGCGCGGCCCAGGACGTCCTTCAGGTCGTCCGTGCCGTGCTCGATGAGCTCGTTCATCCGCTTGTACATCTCCCGCTCGATGTCCTTCGACTCTTCCTTGATCTTCTTCTTCTCGGCGGGCGAGAGGTTCGTCTTGCGGAAGAAGGTCCGGGTGTCGATGACGATGCCTTCCACGCCGCTGGGCACCTCGAGCGATTCGTTCTTCACGTCCTCGCCCGCGCGGCCGAAGATGGCGTGCAGGAGCTTCTCTTCCGGGGTCAGCTCGCTCTTGGACTTGGGCGCGACCTTGCCCACCAGGATGTCGCCCGGCTTCACCCGGGTGCCCGGCTTGATCACGCCGGTCTCGCCCAGGTTCCGGAGCATCTTCTCCGAGACGTTCGGGATGTCCCGGGTGAACTCCTCCTTGCCGAGCTTGGTTTCGCGGATCTCGACCTCGAACTCCTCGATGTGGATCGAGGTGTACGCGTCCTCCTTGACCAGCTTCTCGGACACGATGATCGCGTCCTCGAAGTTGTACCCGTCCCAGGGCATGAAGGCGACCAGCACGTTCCGCCCGAGGGCCAGTTCGCCCTGCGAGGTCGACGGGCCGTCGGCGATCGGCTGGCCCTTCACGACCTTGTCGCCTTCCTTGATGATCGGACGCTGGTTGAGGCAGGTCCGCTCGTTCAGGCCGCTGTACTTGCGCAGCTTGTGGACGATCTCGCGGCCGCCCGACGCGCGCACCACGATCTCGGTGGCGGTCGCCTTGCGGACCACGCCGTCCTCCTGCGCCTTGACGATCATGTCCGAGTTCTCGGCCACCCACTTCTCCATGCCGGTGCCCAC
>Ga0310810_10001939_pt1 | contig 21980 bp, 22 predicted proteins | sample NCmetagenome_FD_207641 | JGI IMG/M metagenome (GOLD analysis project Ga0310810, IMG submission 207641) | Soil microbial communities from experimental microcosm in Duke University, North Carolina, United States - NC | ecosystem: Engineered > Artificial ecosystem > Soil microcosm > Unclassified ... | reverse complement strand
CCCATCTCGCGACAGGCGCGGATGACGCGGACCGCGATTTCGCCGCGGTTCGCGACGAGCACTCGGCGGATCGGTCGTGGATCCATACGCGATGCGCTACGGCTGCGTGATCCAGGCCGGCGTCCGCTTTTCGAGGAAGGCGCGCATCCCCTCCTGGCCTTCCGCCGACACGCGCTGCCTCGCAATCGCCTCGATACTGTGTTCCGCCGCCGAGTCGGCATCGCTCGACACGACCGATGCGATGAGCGCTTTCGCCGCGGCCACCGCACGCGGCCCGGAGGAGGCGAGGTCGTTCAGATGCTTCGAGACGGCGCGGTCCAGGTCCGCGGCATCCACGACGGTGTGCACCAGACCGATCTCCCGCGCGCGAGCCGCCGTGAATCGCGCTCCGGTCAGGAACAGTTCACGCGCGGCGGATTCGCCGATCTTCGCGATCGCAAACGGCGAGATGACCGCCGGCACAATCCCGAGTTTGACCTCGGTAAACCCGAATATCGCGTCCTCCGCGGCCACGACGATGTCGCAGACCGCCGCCAGGCCGATGCCGCCGCCGAGCGCCGCCCCGTGCACGCGCGCAATCAACGGGATGGGCAGCCGGTTGAGCGCCTCGAGCATGCGCGCGAGCGCGCGCGCATCCCGGATGTTCTCTTCGTGCGAATACGTGATCGTTTTCGCCATCCACGTCAGATCCGCGCCCGCGCAGAATACCTTGCCCGCTCCCGACAGCACGGCCGCGCGCAGTGGGCCGCCGGGGTGCACCGACTCAGCCCAGGCCGTCAGTTCCTGGATCAATGCGTCGTTGAACGCATTGCGAACGTCCGGACGGTTCAGCGTGACCTTCGCGACAGCGTTCTGGACTTCAACGTGTAAGAGCATCTACTGCACTCACTTCAGGTCCTTGCGTTTCACTACATCCGGAACACGCCAAACGCCGGCTCCGGAATCGGCGCATTGAACGCCGCCGACAAACCGAGCGCCAGCGCCGATCGCGTCTCTGCCGGATCGAGAATTCCGTCGTCCCAGAGGCGGGCCGTGGAGTAGTAGGGGGAGCCCTCGCGCTCGTACTTCTCGATCAGCGGGCCGCGAATCGCCTGCTCTTCCTGCGCATCGAGCGTCTTCCCCTGGCGGGCAAGCTGATCGCGTTTGACCGTGGTCAGCACGCCGGCAGCCTGCTCGCCCCCCATCACCGAGATCCGCGCGTTGGGCCACATCCACAACAGACGGGGCTCGTACGCGCGGCCGCACATGCCGTAGTTGCCCGCTCCGAAGGACCCGCCGATGATCACCGTGAACTTCGGGACGACGGAGTTCGCGACGGCGTGCACCATCTTCGCGCCGTCTTTCGCGATTCCGGCGCGTTCGTATTCGCGGCCGACGATGAAGCCGGTGATGTTCTGCAGAAAGATCAGCGGGATCCCCCGGAGATTGCAGAGCTCGATGAAATGCGTCGCCTTGAGCGCCGACTCCGAGAAGAGGACGCCGTTGTTGGCGACGATCCCGACGAGAAAGCCGTGCAGCCGCGCGAACCCGGTCACGAGCGTCGTGCCGTAGCGCTCCTTGAACTCGTCGAACCGCGAGCCATCGACGAGCCGCGCGACGATCTCGCGGACTTCATACGGCTTCCGCGTGTCGGCGTTGACGATGCCGTAGATCTCGCGCGGATCGTACGCCGGCTCTTCGGGTCTCGCGGTGTCGGCGGGCAGGTGCTTCACGCTCGTCAGCGTTTCGACGATCGTCCGTGCGATGTGGAGCGCGTGCTCGTCGTCTTCCGCGAAATAGTCGGCCACACCCGAGAGGCGTGTGTGGACGTCCGCGCCGCCCAATTCCTCGGCGGTTACCTCTTCGCCCGTGGCGGCTTTCACGAGCGGCGGACCGCCGAGAAAGATCGTTCCCGTCCCGCGGACAATGACCGTCTCGTCCGACATGGCGGGCACGTAGGCGCCGCCGGCGGTGCACGATCCCATGACGACCGCGATCTGCGGGATGCGTTCGGCGGACATGCGCGCCTGATTGAAGAAGATCCGCCCGAAGTGATCGCGGTCGGGAAACACGTCGGCCTGAAGCGGCAGAAAGGCGCCGCCGGAGTCGACCAGGTAGACGCACGGCAAACGGTTCTGCAGCGCGATGTCCTGCGCCCGCACGTGCTTCTTGACGGTCATCGGGTAATACGTGCCGCCCTTCACGGTCGCGTCGTTGGCCACGATCACGACTTCGCGCCCGGAGACGCGGCCCACGCCGGTGACAATCCCCGCGGCGGGAGCGTCGTTCTCGTACAGGTCCCACGCCGCCAGCGGCGAGAGTTCCAGAAACGGCGAACCGGTGTCGAGCAGCTTCGCGATGCGATCGCGCGCCGTCAACTTGCCCTGATCGCGATGGCGCTGCAGGTAGCGTTCCCCGCCCCCTTGTCGAACGATTTGCGTGCGCTCTCGCAACTCGTCGACGAGCGCCGACATCCGCTCGGCATTGCGGCGAAACTCCTCGCTGTTCGCGTCGACGTGTGACGCCAGGCGGTCCATTACCAGCCGCAACAGTCGGTCTTGTATCCGCAGTTCGGGCAGCGCCAGACGGCGTGCATGCGGAACATGTCCGTGCCGCAGCGGTCGCACGGCATGCGGTCGGTTGAGCACGTGGTCGGTCGGGGGGTAACGTCAGTCGGCCGCACTGGCGCTGACGTGGAGTGGGGCGGTGGCTCCGGCCGGGTCGGGTCAGCCATCGCTGGGATTATATCGTCATACGGGTGTATGCCCCGGAAACGCTTTGGCTGCAGAATTTACCGTATCAAAATAGAACAAATGTCAAATTCGTAGACAGTTCGTCGAGGGTCTGTATAATTCTGTGATTGATATGTCGATGAAAAAGAAGTACCGCGTATTGGCGGTGGACGACGAGCCGGCGATGATCGAGTGGCTGAAAATCCTGCTCGAACACGAAGGCTACGAGGTCCGCACCGCGATGATTGGCACCCGCGGGGAGGAGATTTTCAAGACATGGAAGCCCGACGTTGCGATCACGGACATGATGCTGCCGGATCTTGACGGGCTCGAGCTCCTGCGTCGTTTCAAGCAGACCCACGCCGACACGGAGGTCATTGTCATCACCGGCCACGGGAGTGTGCCGAAAGCCGTGGAAGCCATGAAGGCCGGCGCCCACAGCTTCGTCGAGAAACCGATCGAACCGGACACGCTCCTGGCGATGCTGGAGCGCGCCATCGAGCGGCGGGATCTCGTCGGCGAGAACCTCCTGTTGAAGCAGAAGCTCGAGGGGCAGTTCCGTTTCGGCAACATCATCGGCAAGAGCAAGAAGATGCACGAGGTGCTCGAGCTGGTGGAAAGCGTCGCCGGGTCGGACGCCAACATTCTCATTCAGGGTGAAAACGGCACCGGTAAGGAACTGATTGCCAACGCGATTCACTACAACTCGAAGCGCGCCAAGGGACCGTTCATCAAGATCAACTGTGCGGCGATCCCCAAGGACCTGATCGAATCAGAGTTGTTCGGCTACAAGAAGGGCGCGTTTACGGGCGCGGCAACGGACAAGGAGGGCCTCTTCGAGATGGCGGAGGGCGGCTCCCTGCTGCTCGACGAGATTGGCGAAATGCCCCCGTATCTCCAGACGAAGCTGCTTCGCGTTCTCCAGGAGCGGGAATATCGCCCGATTGGCAGCGATCGCATCGTCCGGGTCGACTTCCGCCTGATTTGCGCCACGAACATCGACCTCGACGCGGCGCTGCGGGACGGCAAGCTGCGGGAGGACCTGTACTTCCGGATCAACACGATCACGCTGCGCGTGCCGCCGCTTCGCGAGCGGACAGAGGACATTCCGCTGCTCTGTGAGCATTTCCTCGAGAAATACCGTCAGCGGCACGGCCGCAACGTGAAGTCGATTGCGCCGGCCGCCTATCACGTGCTCATCCGGCACCGCTGGCCCGGCAACGTGCGTGAACTCGAGAACGTGATCGAGCGCGGCGTGCTCGTCGCCAAAGGGCAGGAGATTACCGTCAATGACCTGCCTGAGTCGCTGCGCACCGAGAGTACGACCACAACGGAGTTCGTGATTCCCCCGCACCGCACGCTGGCGGAGATCGAGCGGATGGCGATTCTGCAGACGCTCCAGCGGACGAACTGGAACAAGCAGGAAGCGGCGCAGATTCTCGGGCTGTATCGTCCGACGCTCTACAGCAAGATGAAAAAGCACGAGATCCAGGACGGAGCCAAAGCGGCCGGACGCCGGCCCGCAACCGCCTGAGTTCGTCTGCATTCGCTGCGACGGCTCTGCTGAGGCGCCCGTTCGGGCGCCTTTTTCTTTGGTCTTTGGCCGGCTCATGACCGCAGCGGACGGCCGGACAGTCCGTGGCACAGCATTTGGATTCATTGGATGTGGTTAGGAGCGTGCGTCCAATGCGCCGCACGTGAAGGAGGCCGACGTGGAAGAGCGATCGCGTGTATTGCTGGCGACGGTGCTCGGCGCCGTAGCGGGCGGCGTGTGGGGATGGTTGTACATGACGGAGCAGGGCCGTCGGGTTCGGAGTCAGATCGAGCCGAAGCTCGACGATTTCATCCGTGAGGTGCATAACCTGCGCGGGACCGTGGAAAAGGCGAGAACGGCGGCAAACGAAGGCTGGCGTTCCCTCGGCGAGATGACCGGCGGCGCACAACCGGGCGGCACGTCACAAGGACGCTGGTCTGCATAGGAGGGCGCATGGTCGATCTCCACATGACGAACGTGCTCCTCGGGATTATGGCGGCTGTCAGCGTGCTCGAAGCGCTGGTGTTGATCGGCGCCGGGGTCGGCGGCTTCCTCGCCTATCGACGCGTGATGCAGCTCGTTGGCGATCTCGAGAGCCGCCAGATTGCGCCGCTGCGCGCGAAGGTCGACGCGATCCTCGGCGACGTCCAGACGATCACCGCGCGCGTCAGCCAGCAGACGGAGCGCGTGGATCACGCGATCACCGGCACGTTCGATCGCGTGGACGAGACGGCCGATCGCATGCGCTCGTCCGTACGGGAAAAGGTCTATCAGGCGGTCGGAGTGGTCCGCGGCGTCCGCGCCGCGATCATGTCCGTCCTGCAGCAGGCGTAGCGCGCGAGGCGCGAGGCGGAAGGCGCGAGGCGCGAGGATGAGAAGGCGGCAGGTGCGAAAGGTGCGGCCGCGGCGGGCGCCGCACCACGGACGACGGACGACAGTTAACGGATTCAAGGAGGTTGCATGGCGTACGAATACGATCGCTACGAGCGGGAAGAAGGCGGCGGCTCGTTCCTGATGGGGCTGCTGGCGGGGACGGTGCTGGGCGCAGGCCTGGGCATGTTGTTCGCGCCGAAAGCGGGTTCGGAACTCCGGTCCCAGTTGGGCGAATCGGCCGGCAAGCTGCGCTCGACGGCGAACGATGCGTATCAGCAGGCGTCCGACAAGGTCAGCCAGATGGCGGACCGTGGGCGTGATGCGTACGACCGCGCACGGTCCAGCGTGAGCAACATGGCGTCGGGCGCCACCGGGACAACGGGCACGACCGGTTCCACCGGTTCGGCGGGGTCGACATCGGCGTCCACATCGGCGTCGAACACGACGACCGGCGGCGCCGGGACGACGCGTAACCGCGACATCGGGTCGACCAGCACGCAGGGCGGCACGCACTAATCGCGACGCTCATGACAGAGCACCAGGCGCGTACGGCCGCGAACGTCGTCATGGCGGCGACCGCGGCCGGCGCGGCATATGCCGTGCTGCGTACGCCGCGGCTGCGGCGGCTCGCGTGGCAGCTCGCGCGCTCGTGGGCGCGGGGGCCCCTCGCGGTCTGGGCGGCAACCGAACTGCGGCACGCGTGGGACGTTTCGGACCACGCTCGTTGATATCATCGGGCCGTGACCGCGCGTCCGCGCACGGCCGCACGCATCCGGGGCGAGATTCGTCTGACGGGTCTTGCCATCTGGCGCGGCGTGGTCGGCATCTATAACAGCAACGACCTGACGTTTGCGTCGTCCATCGCGTACTACGCGCTTCTTTCCCTTTTCCCGTTCTTCCTGCTCGCGTTTTCAGTCCTCGGCAGCGTCACGGTCAACGCGGGCGACCGCGCGGAGATCCTCGGGTTCGTCCTCCGCTACTTCCCTCAGCATTTCGAGTTCGTGACCTCACAGCTGGACGCGCTGCAGCTCGAGCGCATTCGCCTGGGCATCGTGGGCAGCATCGTCATGGTGTGGGCCGCGATGGGGGTCTTCAGCGCGATTACGTCGGCCGTCAATCACGCGTGGGGTGTGGAGAAGCAGCCAAGCTACTTCAAGCACAAGCTGATCGCGCTGATGATGCTCATCGCCGCCAGCGTCCTCATGCTCGCGGGGCTGCTGCTGGTCAGCGCCATCAACGTGATCGAGGCGCGGTGGTTCGCCGTCGTCCTTGTCCGCACGCCGGCGCTTGCGGTGCTGCAGAACATCGCAGTGAAGATTGGCAGCACGGCTGTGTTCATCTTCGTCGTCGGGTTGATCTTCTATTTCGTTCCGAACGCGGAGGTGCGGTTCCGCGACGTGTGGGTCGGCGCCGTCGTGACGGGGCTGCTCTGGCGCGGAACGCTCTTCGGATTCTCGCTGTACCTGCGCCTGAGCATGGCCCGCCTGGCCAACGTGCACGGGTCGATTGCGGCGGTCGTCGTGTTCCTCGTATGGATCTACACGTGCGCCGTGCTGTTCCTGTACGGCGTCGAGGTCACGGCCGCGAATGCGCGGCTGCGGCGTCATCGTCCCGAAGAGATTCCAGCAGCCCCGGCGCCGCGGATGTAGACGCGCCGTTCTATGGGACGCGATCGAGATTCTTTGCCGCCGGTCCGTTGATCACGCTGCCGGATTTGTCGAAGCGCGACCCGTGGCACGGACAGTCCCACGTCGATGCGGCAGGGTTCCACGCCACGATGCAGCCAAGATGCGGGCAGACGGCGGACATGCGGTGCAGGTCGCCGCGTTCGTCGCGATAGACGGCAATCTTTCGACCGGCTTCCACGATCACCGCGCCATCGTTCGGCGCGATTTGATCGACCGATTCGACGTCGCCGCCCGTGATCCAGGCCCTGTACTGCAGGGCGACGTTGACGTTCTCCCCGAGCCACTCCAGCGCGGCGCCGGTCCGCGTCCGTGATGGATCGTAGAGCGCGGTCCACGGGTTCGTGCGCCGGAGGATCAGATCGCTGAGGAGCATCCCGGCGATCGTGCCGTGCGTCATGCCCATGCCGGAGTCGCCGGTCGCGATATAGACGTTCGCGGCGTCCATAGGATTCCGGCCGATGAAGGCGAGGCCGTCCATCGTCTCCATCACCTGGCCGGACCATCGCCATTCCACATCACGAACGGCGGCGAAGCGCTCCCGCATCCACGCCTCGAGCCGGGCGAAACGCTCGTCGGCATCCTTCGCCTGTGCGGCCTTGTGATCTTCACCGCCGGCGATCAGCACGTCGACGGGGTCATCGGTGTCGCCGCCCAGGTGCCGCTCGGTCGTTCGCTGCAGACGGACGTAGTGGTATGGATCCGCGGTGTCCCAGTAGAGCGCGTGCGTGATCGCACCCGGCGGTACGCGCGCACCGATCGCGTACGTGTGGTAGGGATACTGTTTCGTGTGAATCGCGACGAGGTCGTTGAACGGTGAGTTCGTGGCGATCACGATCGATGCACACTGAATCGTCTGCCCGCCGGCTGCCGAGACGCGCCCGCTGTCGCCTCCTTCGGCCGAGACCGCGCGCGTGCCCGAATAAATTCGGCCCCCGCGTCGTTCGATCGCGCGGGCCAGCCCATGCAGATAGCGGAGCGGATGAAACTGCGCCTGGTTCGGGAAGCGCAGACACGGGCCGCTGTGGAAGCCCGTGACGCCAGCATCGGGCAGCCTGATCACGTCGGCGCCGGCCAGGCGCGCCGCCTCGAGTTCGGAGTCGATCACGTCTTCGCGCTGCCCGTCCGCAAGGAACAGAAAGCCGTCGACCCGTTCGAATGCGCAATCGATCGATTCCTCTCTGCAGATCCTCTCGATGGTGTCGATTGCCTGGCGGTGACTGTCGCACGCGAGACGGGCGCCGTCGGGGCCGTGAAGCCGGACGATTTCTTTATACGTGTCGTCGATCTCGTTGGACAGGTGCGCGGTCGTAACCCCTGTCTGTCCTGCTCCGATGTCCTGGGTGTCGATCACGAGCACGTCGCGGCCTTCGCGCGCGAGCAGAAACGCCGTCGTCAAGCCGGCAATGCCCGCTCCCACGATGCAGATGTCGGCGGTCGCATCAGCGGTCAGCGGGGGAGTGTCAGGAGCGGTCGTCGTATCACGCCAGAGAGAAGTGCTCTTCGCCATCGACAGTCACCAGTCACCAGTCACCAGTCACCAGTTGCCAGTTGCCAGTTGCCAGTTGCCAGTTGCCAGTTCGAAGTTACCAGTCGCAGTCGCAGTTTCAAATAGGGCGCGTTACCCTTTCACTCTTTTGGCGCTATCAGGATGGCAGGACAGGGAGGTCCGAAGACGCTCCCTGCAGCCTGTTGGCAGGGTGTGGTGGCGGGGCGGTTGCCCTGGCAGAACACCTGGGCGGCGGGCCCGGCCACCGTAGCGACCGGACGCCTCGTTAAAAAGCAACCGTGATGCCACCGTCACAAAGAGGTGGGAACGGACAAAAAGCCGCCAGAAGGCGGCCTATTGTGGAGTTGGTTACCTCGTGCGATGTGGAAAGTGAGTAGCGCGTGATACACGCGAGTAAAAAGGTTCAGCTATGGCGCGATATTGTCGGGTGGTGGAGGCGTGAGCGGGGGCGTAGCGGTGGGGGTCGACGTGAGAGGCGCCGGTTCCGCCCCATCCCGCGCAATCAGAGACCCGTTGATGTACGCGGCGATGCCGAGTACGAAAATGCCTCCGGCTACGCCGAATGCCGTTGCCGGCATTCCGGCCGCAAAGGCGATGAGCAGGAACAACGCCCCGCCAAGTCCCATCAGCATCACTCCCAGCGTCCGGTAGCGTGCGCTCTTCGGGCTCGAGCCGCGTCTCGCGGCATACGCGAGCAGCATCGCCCGCTCGAATCGAGCCGGATCCGCTTCCGGTGCCGGCAGTAATCCGCGCTCGATCATGGCAATGCGCTCCTTGATCGCCAGTTCCCGCAGCCGCTGATGCCCCAGCAAGGTGATCGCGATGAGCGACATGGCGCTGATCACGGTCAACAGGATGAGGATGCCTACAGTGAAATCGTTCACGAGCCCTCCTGGCCGTCAGTGTCAATTAGACTGCCGGCCGAGCGGCATTGTTTCAGCAGGGGTGTGAAACAATCCGTCTGTGCCGGCGCTCTAATCATCCCGATGGCCGTCCGGGCGCAATCCGATTGAGATGGAGCAGGACGCCGAACGCGCGCTCATCGAGCGCTGCCGGACGGGCGACGAGCGCGCGTTCGCGGAGCTCGTCGACGCCTGCAAGGACCTGGTGTATGGGATGGTCTGGCGTCTCGCGCGCGACCGGTCGCAGGTGGAGGATCTGGCACAGGACGTCTTTCTCAAGGTCCACCGCGGCCTGCCGTATTTTCGAGGAGAGGCCAGACTGTCGACGTGGATCTATCGCATCGTCATGAACGTCTGCTCGCAGGCGAATACCCGGCGTCCTCGCGAGGTCTCGCTGGACGATGACCGCGGCGGGCGGCCGATCGAGCTGCGGCGGGACGATTCGGCGTTTGGCGACATGGAGCTGCACGATCGGCTGGAGAAGGCCATTGCCAGATTGCCGGAACAGTATCGCGTGCTGATCGCCGCGCATCATCTGCACGGCGTGCAGTACGAGGCGCTGGCCGAGGCGCTGGGCATCCCACTCGGCACGGTGAAGACGCATCTGTACCGCGCGAAACGACAGCTCCGGGAGCTGCTCGAGGAATCGTGACCATCGGGCTGATTCAGCGATGACGTGCGCGCAAGCCGACGATCAAATCGAAGCGGTCGCCGCCGGAGAGCCGGCCAGCGACCGGTTCCGGGACCACGTGGAAGGCTGTGTACGTTGTGCGTCGGCGCTGGCCGGCGCGCGCCGGATCGAAACGCGGCTGGCCGCGCGCCCGTCGCCTCCGGCCCCCGCGCGGTTCACCGCGGCGGTCGCCTCGCGTATCCGCAGCGAACGGTGGAAGTCCGAGCAGCAGGTCGACCGTGTCTTCAACGCGCTGCTCGCGTTGGGGCTGCTCATCGTGATCGGCGGCGTTGCGGCGCTGCTCAACGTCGCCTCCGTCGCATCGGCCGCATCGAGTGCGCTGGAATTCGTGGCGCACGCGGGTGCGCGTGCGCCCGCACCGCCGACGCCATCGCTCTCGACGTATCTCGTCGGCGTGGCGTTCTTCGGCACCGCGCTCGCCGCGTGGTGGTGGGCGGAGCGCCGCTTTCAGTTGTAGAGACGATCGAGTGGGGGTTCCGGGCGTTCTCAGCCAGCGATCCCGAGACGCTGCTCGATCGGCGTGACGCAGTTATCGCAGGTGCCGCAGCGATCGAACGCCACACCTTCGCCGAAGTACTCGAGCAGCAGCTTCCACCGGCACGTGCCGCTCTGGGCGTACTGCACCATCCGTTCGAGCTTCGCGCGGTCGCCTTCCTGGCGGTCCGAGTACTCCTTCGCGACCGCCTCCAGGCGGTCGATTGGGATATCCTCGCCGGTGACCAGCCGGAATCGCGCGCCGCGCAATTCGCGTACGAGGTGCAGCTCCTTCATCATCGAGAGAATCGACCGCACCTTGTTCTTTGGCACCGGCGCTGACAACTCCTGAATGACCGCCAGCGTCGCGGCATTCGAGGCGGCGTCCGCCCGAATCAGCGCGTCGCGAACCCCAAGCAGCGCCTCAGCGCCAGGGTACTTCCCGCCGAGAAAGAACTGATGCGTGCGGCGATCCTCGACCTTGTAGAGCAGCAGGCACTCGGCCGGATCGCCGTCGCGGCCGGCGCGGCCCGATTCTTGGTAGTACGACTCGAGCGACCCTGGCATGTCGTAGTGAATGACGAATCGAATGTCCGGCTTGTCGATCCCCATCCCGAACGCATTCGTCGCCACGATCGCTTTCAGTTCACCGTTCATGAAGCGGTCCTGCGTGTCCGTTCGCGCTTTTTTCGCGAGGCGGCCGTGATACTTCGCGACGGGCAGCCCCTCGGTCTCGAGCACACGCGTGACTTCATCGCAGTGCTTGACGGTGGCGACGTACACGATGCCGTTCCCCTCGATTGCCCGAAGCCGCTCGATGAGCGTGCGTTGTTTCCGCACGTCGCTGGCGGTGTGCTCGACGGAGTAATGCAGGTTCGGACGATACACCCCGAGATTCACGTGCACCGGGTTTCTTAGACCCAGTTGTTTGACGATGTCGTCGATGACCCGGTCCGTGGCCGTGGCGGTGAGCGCGAGCACGGGAGGATGTCCGAGATCCCGGACCGCGGCACCGAGGGACAGAAATGCAGGACGGAAGTCGTGCCCCCATTCCGAGAGGCAGTGCGCCTCGTCGATCACGAAGAGATCGATTTCAATGGACTTGAGGAGGCTGAGGAACTCGGGATCCTCGAGCCGCTCAGGCGTGGCGAACACGAAGTCCACCGCGCCCGCGCGGACCTCCTCCAGCGCGGCGTCGGTCTCTTTGGAGGTGAGCGTCGAATTGATCGTCTGTGCCGTTACGCCGAGCTCGCGCAGCTTGTCGGCCTGGTCCTTCATCAGCGCGATGAGTGGAGACACCACGATTGTCGTGCCCGGCAGGTGCAGGGCGGGAAGCTGGTAGCAGAGCGACTTGCCCGCACCCGTTGGCATGATCGCGACCGCATCACGGCCGTCGACCATCGCGTTGACGACCTGCTGCTGCCCCGGCCGGAACTCGGACAGGCCGAAGGTTCCGCGCATGAGGCGCTCGAGATGCTTCAGTGATCGTGCCATCGCCAACGGGTGAGCAATGCGCGTACCGCGCGCTGACCCGTGCCGCCTAGGCGTACTGCGCGAGCGTCTCGAGGCGGCTGTGGACCAGACGGCGAACGGGCATGAAGAGCAGATAGCTCACACCGATCGCCACCAGGCACCACCCCAGCGTGAAGATGGGCGCGAGCCCAGGCCTGTGCAGCCATCGTGTCGCGAGGAGAACCAGGACCAGCGACGGTGCGCCGGAGACGGCAAGCGCCAGCACGGACAACAACCCCGCGGCCTGATGGGCGTTGCTGCCGTTGCCGATGCGGCTCAGATCGACTTCTCGGGGGAAGATCGCCGACAGGGCCGCGACAATGGGAGCAATCGTCACGTAGGTGGCAATCCACGCGGGCGGCAGTGCAAGCCAGAGCGCGGGCTCACCGCCGGGGAACACAGCCGCGGAGAGGAGAACGCACACGAGCGCGGGGCCGAGACAGATCAGCGCATTGCCGACCGCCTTGCCCGCGAGCAGCTCGCCGACGCCGAGGGGCGAGAGCATCTGTCGTGTGAATCCCGCGCGGTCTACGGCGAACTGGTTCGCGGCGATCGGCATCACGGCGAACATCGCGATGAAGCTCGCGACGGTGGCGAGCGTGAGGCCATCGGAAATCGACAGGCCGGCAAGCGGCATTCCTCCACGGCGGTAGAGCAGCGTGCCGAAGACGCCGAGCAGCATCAGCGGACTGATCAGGATGGAGCGGCCGCGCGTCGATCGCAGCGCCAGGCGGAGCTGCGTCAGCGCAACGGCCGACGCGCCGGCCGTCAGCCCTGGAATCGTATGGCTCCAGAGGCCGCCGAACGCTGCGCCCCGCCGCGCGCCGAGCGTCTGCGGCATATCGAGCACACGGCTGAACGCGGCGAACCCGAGGAGCTGCAGGCCCACCCCGATTGCGAGTAGTTCCACCAGCGGAGCGGCTGTCGCCCCGCGGCGCTGCACAGCGCGGAGACCTGTCTCTCGATACAACTCCGACGGAGTGAACGCTGCCGCGCGCTGCGTGATCCGGTCCACGGCGGTCGGCGCGTGCGCGATCGGCTCATGTCCAGCGCGTCCTCGCGCGCGGTGGTGGTCGCCGCGCATCATTTCGGGGATCACGCCAAACATGGGAAGGATCAGCACGAGCAGGAGCATGACGATCTCGCCGCGCCGCCTGTTGCGCAGGAGCAGGTGCACGACGGCAGAGGTGAGCGCGCTGGTGCTGGCGAGGATGAACACGAACACCGCGCCGGCCAGCAGCGCCGCGAGCGCGGCGAGTGGCTGTCGGCCGATGAGGATGCCAACGGCCACACCGAGCACGGCTGGTGCGCTCAGCAGAATCCACGGATCGGCGAACGTTCCGACGAGGTTGGCCAGGTAGAGAAGTTGCCGCGGAACCGGAAGCAGCAGGTAGCGGACGGGATTCCCCGCATCGCGAGAGGGCAGCGCGATCGGGCCGACGATCGAGAACGCGACCGCGGCGAGCAGCAGGTACCGCAGCACGTCGAACGGCAGGAGCCAGGCACCCGAGGCGAGTCCGAATCCGGCGGCTCCGCCGAGCACGGCCATACCAAGCGACGACGGCACGAGCAGGAGCAGCGCGATGATGGGCCCGATGTTCTCGACCGCAATCGAGAGGCGGTCGAGGGTGTCGCGTGCGCCGGTGCGTTCCAGCGAATTGACGAGGACGCGCCACCGCAGCCAGACGAATGCTCGCAGGAGCCGCACGGCTACAACCAGTGCAGTTCGGCGGCCGGGCGTTCGCCGCCGACGAGGTCGATGAACAGCTCTTCGAGCGTCTTCGCCCCTCCGGCGCCCGCCCGAACGTCCTCGATCGGGCCCTGCGCCACCAGCCGGCCTCTGGCGATGACGCCGATATGCGTCGAGAGGCGCTCGACGATTTCCAGGATGTGCGACGTCAGGAAAATCGTGCCCCCGCGGGCGACGAACCCGTGCAGCAGTTCCTTGATCTGCCGTGATGCGACCGCATCGATGCCTTCGAACGGCTCGTCGAGGAACAGGAGCTTCGGCGCCGGCAGCAGCGCGGCGGCGAGCGCCAGCTTCTTACGCATGCCATGTGAAAAATCCGCAACCAGCGTCGTCGAGGCTCCTGTCAGCTCCATCACCGACAGGAGATCCGCCGAACGGCTGTGAAACGTTTCTGCGGGGATTCCGTACACCTGTCCGATGAACGTCAGCGTCTCCGCCGCGGTGAGGCGGTCGAAGAGCGCGAGGTCTTCGGGAACGACGCCGACGCGCCGCTTCACGGCCACCGGATCCTTCAGCGGATCGAGCCCGAGAATTCTCATCTCGCCGCCCGATGGACGCAGCAGCCCCGTCAGACATTTGATCGTCGTCGACTTCCCGGCGCCGTTGGGACCGAGAAATCCGTAGAAGCTGCCGACCGGCACCTGAAGGTCGATGCCGTCCACCGCGCGCAGCGCGCCGAAGCTCCGCGAGAGCCCGCGTGTCTCGACCGCCAATTCCATGTCGCAGAGATTCTATGTCAGCATGGCTGGATGAATCGTCTCGCGCGGGAGCGAAGCCCGTACCTGCTGCAGCACGCGGGCAATCCGGTCGACTGGTACCCGTGGGGCGACGAGGCGTTCGAGACCGCGCGGCGCGGGAACAAACCCATCTTTCTCTCGATCGGCTACTCCACGTGCCATTGGTGCCACGTCATGGAGCATGAATCCTTCGAAAACGACGAGGTCGCGCGGCTGCTGAACGCCTCGTTCGTTGCGATCAAGGTCGATCGCGAGGAGCGGCCGGACGTCGATCGCGTTTACATGGCGTTCGTGCAATCGACGACGGGGAGCGGTGGGTGGCCGATGTCGGTCTTCCTTACGCCCGAGCTGAAGCCGTTCTTCGGCGGCACGTATTTCCCGCCGACTTCGCGGTGGGGACGGCCGGGATTCGTCGACGTGCTCCGCGAAATCGTGCGCGTGTGGACGGAGGACCGCGCGCGCGTGGATTTTGCCGCCGCGGAACTCTTCGATCGTCTGAAGAGCGTGACGGGCAGCGACGGACGTTCGCGCGCGGAGTCCGAAATCGCTGGCGCCGACGCGCTGACCCACGCGGCCGCCGAGTATCTCTCGGCCTTCGATCAGCGGAATGGCGGGTTCGGCGACGCGCCAAAGTTTCCGCGGCCCGTCGAACTGCTGTTCCTGCTGCGTGAATACGCGCGGACGCAGGAACCCGCGCTGCTCGACACGGTCGCAGCTACGCTGCGCGCCATGGCGCATGGCGGAATGCGCGATCACGTCGGCGGCGGGTTCCACCGGTACTCCGTCGATGCGGCCTGGCGGGTGCCGCACTTCGAGAAGATGCTGTACGACCAGGCCCAGCTCACGATCGCGTTTCTCGAGTGCGCCCAGGCGGCGGGGCAGGAGTTCTTTGCGGCGGTTGCCGAGGACACGATTGCGTACGTCCTTCGAGAGATGCGCGACCCGCAGACGGGCGGCTTCTATTCGGCCGAAGACGCGGACAGTCTTCCCGCGCCGGATAGCTCGCAGAAGCGCGAAGGGGCGTTCTATGTCTGGACCGACGCGGAAATCCGCGACCTGCTCGGCGATGATACGGACGTCGTCCGCGCACGCTTCGGGATCGAACCGCAGGGGAACGCGCCCGAGGATCCGCAGGGAGAGTTCACCGGCCAGAACATCCTCTACAGCGCGCGGTCGCTGGACGCGGTCGCGGCCGACACGGGCAGATCCATCGACGAGGTCGTCGCGGCGCTCGGCCGCGCGAGGAAGGTGCTCTTCGACGCTCGCGCGAGGCGCCCGCGTCCGCACCTCGACGACAAGATTCTCGTCGCCTGGAACGGACTCATGATCGCGGCGCTCGCCCGTGCGGCGCGTGTGCTGCCCGAAAGCCCCGACGCCGCGGAGTGGCTGGAGGCCGCCAGGCGCGCCGCCGCGTTTATACGCGCGACCCTCTGGCGCAGCGACCAGCAGCGGCTGCTGCGCCGCTATCGGGACGGTGATGCGGCTATCGATGCGTACGCCGAAGATTACGCATGTTTGATCTGGGGGGTGATCGAGCTGTTCGAGTGTGACGGCGATCCCTCGTGGCTCGCCTGGGCGCGTGACCTGCAGGCGCGTCAGAACGAGCTGTTCTGGGACGCAGAGGAGGGCGGCTGGTTCAGCACGACGGGCACCGACCCGGCGGTGCTTCTCCGCCTGAAGGAAGACTACGATGGCGCCGAGCCGGCGGCAAGCTCGGTGTCCGTAATGAACCTGCTGAGGCTGTCGCATCTCCTCGGAGACGAGACCGCGCGTGAGATGGCCGGGCGCACGCTGGCGCGATACGGCCCGCGCGCAGGGCGGGCCGGGCGGGTGATTCCCTTCATGCTCGCTGACTTGTCGGCCTGGCACGCGGGTATCGGACAGGTGATCGTCGTTGGCGATCCTGCCAACCCGGCGACGCTCGCGCTGAAAGCCGAACTGGGCAGGCACTATCTGCCGTTCGTTGTCGTCGTCCCGGTGGTGCCCGACACGAACGTCGACGGGCTGACGGAGATGATGCCTCTCGTACGTCCGATGGCGGCGCGGTCAGAGCCGACGGCATTCGTCTGCCGCGATTTCGTCTGTCGCGAGCCCGTGACCACTGCGGCGGCGCTGGCCGGGCAACTGGGACCAGCCGCATGACGGCGCCGCTCTCGGTGGACGTCAACAGCGACGGAACGCGCGCGGCGTTCAGGTTCTTTCACCCCAAGGGCAACATCATCACAGCCGACATGGTGTCGGCGTTGTCTGACGCGCTGGCGGCCGCCGGGGAGAATCCACACCTCAAGCTGATCACCCTCGAGGGCGCCGGCCCCGACTTCAGCTTCGGCGCGAGCGTGCCCGAGCACGCGCCTGGCGAGATCGAACGCGTCCTGCCTCGCATGCACGAACTGATTTATGCGCTGCTGATCGCGCCGGCACCCACCGCGGCGATCGTACGAGGACGATGTCTCGGCGGTGGATTCGAGCTGGCGCTGGCGTGCGACTTCATTTTCTCATCAGCTGACGCGGCGTTCGGGCTGCCGGAAATCGCGCTGGGGGTGTTCGCGCCGGCGGGCTCCGTGCTGCTCGGAGACCGCGTCGGGTCGGCGCGAGCCACGCGCGCGCTGCTCACCGGCCGTTCCAGTTCGGCGGAAGAGTGGGCCGCCGCCGGCTTGATCGAACTCGTCGCCGATGGGGCGGCGCTCGGAGACGAGGTGGAACGCTGGTTCGCGGAGCACCTCCGCGTCAGGTCGGCTGCGAGCCTGCGGCATGCCGCCTTCGCCGCGCGCGCCGGGACGACCGCGCGTGTGCGGCAGTTGCTGCCCGCGCTCGAGCAGTTATACTTGCGAGACCTGATGGACACGCTCGATGCTCCCGAGGGCATCACCGCATTCCTCGAAAAGCGCGCGCCGCGCTGGACCGACCGCTAGCTCCATGCAGTACGACATCGAGATCGTCCTTCGGGAGCGCAACTTCGCCGTGACCGAGCAGATCGAGCACGGTATCGAGCCGCGCGCCTGGGGAGAGCGCGACGTCAGGATCGTGCTGGAGCAGATCCTCCGCGCGATCGATCGCGTCAAGAACCCGGACAATCCGGCGGCCCACATCGCGCTGCGAGGCTTCAGTTGGATTATCGAGCCGGTGGACGAGGGCGTGGTGATCGCGATTGAGATCCCGACAGGCGCCGCCGTGGCCGGCCCGTTCGCGATCGAGCAGGAAAGGCTCGACGCCATGGTCCGGCGGGTCATTGCCGCGGCCGCCGTCCCGCGCACCACCATTCATTAAGCCGCTAGCAAATAAGCCGCGTGCTGGACCGCGGCTTCAGACAACTACGCAACTCCACAACGACACAACTACGCAACTACGCAAGGTAATTGTCCTGGAAGTTGACGCCTTGTGTAGTTGGTAGTTGTGAAGTCGTGGAGTTATCTGGCGTCGCGTGTGAGCGAAGCGTGCTCCGCGAAGGTCGGCGCGACGCGATGTTTCGTGAGAGTTTCGTACGCATACGCGAGCGCGATCAGCCGGGGTTCCGACCATGCGTTCCCGATGAACGAAATCCCCACCGGCAGCCCGAAGGCCTCGCCCGCCGGAACCGTGATGCTCGGGTATCCGGCCACGGCAGCGGGTGTCGAGCTCGCGCCGCCGAAGTGATCGCCGTTCACCAGATCGGTCGTCCACGCCGGCCCTCCTGTCGGCGCCACGATCGCGTCGAGGCGGTGCTGACGCAGCACGAGATCGATCCCCTGCGCTCGCGCGAGCGCGCGGCACCGGGCGCGCGCGGCGACGTACTGTGGATTGGTCAGCGGCCCGCGCTTCTCCGATTGGAGAAAGATCTCCTGGCCGAAGTACGGCATCTCGCGATCGCTGTGCTCCTTGTTGAACGCGATCAGATCCGCGAGCGTCCTCCGAGGTGCAGACGGTCCGAGCGACGCGAGGTATTTGTTGATGCCGGCCTTGAACTCCGTCTGCAGCACCTCGTTCTCGCACGCGTCCATTTTCGACGCGGTCGGAATATCGGCGGGATCGACGATCACCGCGCCCGCGGCCTTCATATCGGCAATCGCTTTCTCCGTGATCGCGTCGGTCACGTCGCTGTATCCGAAGTACTGCTTGCGTGCGACGCCGATGCGGGCGCCGCGGAGCGCGTTCGCGTCGAGGCTCTTCGTGTAATCGCGTGACGCGTACGACGCACTGGGCCCGCTTGCCGCATCAGCCGGATCGACCCCGGTCATTGCGCCGAGGAGCAGCGCGGCGTCGGTGACGGTCCGCGCCATCGGCCCCGCCGTATCCTGCGAGTGCGAGATCGGAACGATTCCGGAGCGGCTGATCAACCCGACGGTCGGCTTGATGCCGACCAGGCCGTTCGTACCGGAGGGACACACGATCGAGCCGTCGGTTTCCGTGCCGATGCCGATTGCCGCGAGATTGGCCGCGATGGCTGCGCCCGTGCCCGAACTCGAGCCGCAGGCGTTGCGATCCAGCGCGTACGGATTCCGCACGAGGCCGCCCCGGCCGCTCCACCCGCTGGTCGAATGCGTGGAACGAAAGTTCGCCCACTCGCTCAAGTTGGTTTTGCCGAGAATGACGACGCCTGCGGCGCGCAGCTTCGACACGACGAACGCGTCCCGCAGCGGATGCGATCCCTCGAGCGCCAGCGATCCCGCCGTGGTCGACATGTGGTCGGCCGTATCGATGTTGTCCTTGATCAGAACCGGGATGCCGTGGAGCGGGCCGCGCGGTCCCTTCTCGGCGCGTTCCTTGTCGAGCGCGTCGGCAATCGACAGCGCGTCGGGGTTGATTTCGATCACCGAACCAAGCTGCGGCCCTTCCTTGTCGATGTGCTGAATCCGATCGAGATACATCTGCGCGATCTGATGCGCGGTGTAGCGGCCGCTCGTCATCCACTCCTGCAGCTGCGGTGCCGTAGCTTCCTCGAGCGGAAACGGCGGGGGGGCGGGCTGGAGCAAGGCCGCGGCCAGGGCAGCGGCGAGCAACTGTTTGGTCATGGCGCCGCTACTGTAGCAACGCCGCCCCTGTTTACCAACTGATGGCGATTCGGCAGCGCGTCACACGGCGAACGGAAGGTCTTGCTGCGGCTATGCGTTCAGACGGTCGACGATCGCCTGCCACGCTTCAACCGTGCGTTCCTCGGTTTCCGCGAGCGCCGCGCCGCAGATCGTCGTACCTGTCTGCGGAATGACCGCGGCCCAGACCGGTTCAACCGCAAGCTGCAGGCCGATGCTGGCCATCTCGATCTCGAACGCGGAGGGCAGCGGCGACTGGTCGGGCAGCTCGAGGCGGAGGCCGCCGTAGGATACGTCGACCACGGCCGCCGGCCGCCCGTCGGCCATGACGCGGAACCCGCTGTCCAGCCGCTTTCGCGGCCAGCGGCGCCGGCGTCGTACCGTGCTCAGGGCGTCGTCGACGGTCTTCAGGAATTCTGCGGGACGGATCGGCTTCTTGACGAACCGCGCGTTGTACCGGCTGGCCTCGAGGGCCATCGCCGGTTCGTCGTAGCCGGTCGTGATCACGATCGCGGTGTCGGGGTGCTCCGCGCGGGTGTGCATCACCAGATGCAGCCCGTTATGGGGCCGCAAATGGACGTCGGTGACGAGCAGATCGAAAACGGATTCGGCGAGGGCGCACTTCGCCTCGTCGTAGGTCGCGGCGGCAGTGACGTCGTGCCCTTCTTCACACAGGAGCTCGGACATCCCGACCAACGCGCTTTCGTCGTCATCGATGACGAGAATGCGATACGGCCACTTCGCCATAGCGGTGTTCTTGGAGTTGCAAGACGCTGAGCAGCAACTCGGATGCCGCAGGCGATGCACGGTTTTGCGGGCGTTCACGGTGAGTCTGGGCAAACCCGGATACGGAACCGTCAGGCGGCCGCTACTTCTGAAACGGTAGGCCCCGATTGGTGTCTCCTGAGCGCGACACCCTCAATCGACTGCCAGTCGGCTGAATCTGTGCAAGCCTGGCGCGGTCAGTGGCCGATACAGCGCGACGGTTCCTGTAAAATCGCAAGGCCATCTGTGGCCGGGGTGGCGGAACTGGCAGACGCATCGGACTTAAAATCCGAAGACTCCACAAGAGTCGTGCGGGTTCGATTCCCGCCCCCGGCACTGTTTGTTGTCACCGGCGCGGGCTCCCGTAGCTGGCCGTCTGCGGGACCACCCGTCTCTGTTATCTTTGCGCGCGCTTCGGCACGGAGAGTGTCGCGCCGCACCGTTCGCACGCGAAGGCGGTCGCCCGGGACGTTTCGGCGAGCATCGTCATCGGCGTTCCGCAGCGACTGCAGATGGCGCGGATAATCGGCCTATCCGTCTCGAGTGCTCCGCCACCGACGAACGCGGCGAGCACGGTCACCGCAACCTCTTCGCTGAAGGACAGCAGCGAAAACTCCAACGCCCACACGATTGTCAGGACCGCCAGGTAGGCAATCATGAAGCGGACGACCTTGATGGTGCCGGCCACGCGCTGCCGGTGCGCAGGCTGCGCCCTGAGCGCATCCGATACGCGCGATCCGCAGTAGCGGCCGAGGGCGGCGGCACCCGCAATCTCGAGCGCCTTGATGAACAGTGTGGCTGTCGGCAGACCGCTATCCTGCTCTACGGCGGCCCGGACCGCAAGCAGGCGCGTCGTTTACCGCATTATTCGGCAGCCGGGCGGCGACGACGTGAACCGGATGTGCGGCCGCCCCAGCCTGCGGCGAGCAACCCCGTTCCGAGCAGCACCAGCGTGGCAGGTTCCGGCGTGTCCGCAGCCAGGGGTGTCCCCGAAACACTGAACGCCGCGTTGAATTCGCGCGTCCCAGTTACCCACGTCGGACCGTTGTTCAGGCGGGCCACGTCCGTCGCGGGCGGCGCTTCGAGAGGCGACAAGAACCACAGCCCGTCCGCCTGTCCGAGTGTCGTCGCTTCGATGAAATAAGTGTCTCCCGCTGCGAGCAGCGGGTTCAGCACCGACGTGAAATGCGCGACCGCGTTATAGATCGGGTCGCTCGTACTGAAGCTCTCCAGCAGCGCGCCGGGGACGGCTCCATTCGCGGAGTAGACATTGACTTGCAGCACGCCGTCGCTGAACGAGAACGGAAACGTCAACGGAAGATCGAGACCTGAAAGGTTGACCGTCGACGACGGCACGAACGCGAACGCGCGCGAGAAGGTCGAGTCCGGGTCGCCCTCTTCACCCGTATCGAACCCGAAAAACGACGCCGCGTCCTGATACGAGTTGCCGGCGTCGAAACTCGTGTAGACGACCACCGGGTCCGCGAAGGCCCGAAGCGGGAGCATGGCCGCGAGCACGGCGAGTGCGAAAGTCAATCGGTTGCCGCTCAATGGACATCCTCCTCCCAGAAAGAGGCCAGCGGGTGTCACGCAGCCTCGCGCGTTCCGGCGAACCACGATCAGAGCAAGCGGCATTCCGCGCGACGGTCCGACGAGTTACACTTTGGGCACGACGCGCAGGACAACTGGCGACCACGAACTGGCTACTGGCCACTGGCGACTGGAGACTGGCAACTGGCGACCGACGTAAAGCTGCTGAGCGTGTTGATGCCCGTGTACAACGAGGCACGCACGCTGAGAACCATAGTGGCGCGCGTGCTCGCCAGTCCG
>Ga0310810_10001938_pt1 | contig 21988 bp, 21 predicted proteins | sample NCmetagenome_FD_207641 | JGI IMG/M metagenome (GOLD analysis project Ga0310810, IMG submission 207641) | Soil microbial communities from experimental microcosm in Duke University, North Carolina, United States - NC | ecosystem: Engineered > Artificial ecosystem > Soil microcosm > Unclassified ... | reverse complement strand
ATCACGCGGATGACGAAGTGTCGGCGTCGGCGGCGCGGCACATGGAGGCGGATCTCGAGCGACTCGAGCGCGTGTCGCACCGGTTCGAACGCATCGGCCGTCCGCCGCGCCGCGACAAGCTCGACCTGGGTGACCTCGTGGTGCGGGTCGGCGCGTACTTCCAGGCGCGCGTGCCCACGCTGGCGCACGCGGTGACGCTCGTGGCGTCTCGCGCGAACGAGCCGATCGTGATCGAGGGCGACGAAGTGCTGCTCGAGTGGGCGCTCGAGGTGCTGGTCAAGAACGGACTCGACGCGCTCGCCGGTCGTGGCGGCCGGTTGTACATGACCACGAAGCGTCTCGACCCCGACCGCGTGCGCGTGCGCGTGGCCGACGACGGACCGGGCGTGCCGCGCGAGCTGCGCACGCGCATCTTCGAGCCCGGCTACTCGACGAAGCAATCGGGGTGGGGCATTGGCCTGTCGTTGGCCAAGCGCATCGTCGAAGAGAATCACGGCGGCCGCCTCATGCTCGCGCCGTCGGAGAAAGGTGCGACGTTCGACGTTATACTTCAGGGATGAGTCGCACCGCAACCTCACCGGACACCCTGGCCTCGCTCAACGACGCGCAACGCGAGGCCGTCTTGCACTTCGAGGGACCGATTCTCGTGCTTGCCGGTGCGGGCTCCGGGAAGACGCGCGTCCTGACCACGCGCATCGCGCGTCTCATCGAGCATCACGGCGTGGATCCGCGCCACATTCTCGCGGTCACGTTCACCAACAAGGCGGCGGGCGAGATGCGCGAGCGCGTCTCGCGTTTGTTAGGCGCCGAGCCCGAGGGGATGTGGGCGGGGACGTTTCACGCGATCGGTGCGCGGATGCTGCGGCGCGAGGCGCCGCTCGTCGGACGCACGGCCAGCTTCACGATTTACGACGAGGACGACAGCCTCGCCCTCGTTAGGCGGGTGATGGAGCAGGCGCGCATCTCCACCAAGGAATGGGCGCCCAAGGCGCTCCGGGCCGAGATCTCCGACGCGAAGAACGCGCTGGTGACGCCGGACGAGTACGCGAAGCGCGCGCTCCACCCGGTGGAGCGCGCCGCGGCCGTGGTGTACCCGCTGCTCGAGCGCGCGCTGCGCGAAGCGAACGCCGCGGACTTCGACGATCTCCTGGTGCTGCCGGTGCGGCTGCTCGAGCAGCACCCCGACCGGCTGGCCGAGTATCGGCGCCGCTTCCAGTTCATTCTGGTGGACGAGTACCAGGACACCAATCGCGCCCAGTACCGGTTCATCGCTCTGTTAGGCGGAGAGCACGGCAACGTGCTGGTCGTGGGCGACGACGACCAGAGCATCTACGGCTGGCGCGGCGCCGACATCCGCAACATCCTCGACTTCGAGAAGGATTTTCCCGCCGCGCGCGTGGTGCGCCTCGAGGAGAATTATCGTTCCACGCCGCAGGTGCTCGAGGTGGCGAACGTCGTGATCAGCGCCAACACGAGCCGGCGCGGCAAGACGCTGCGCGCCACGCGCGGCGCCGGCGAGACGGTGACGCTCGTCGGCAGTCTCGATGAACGCGACGAGGCGGAGTTCGTGACCACGGAACTGCTCTCGCGCCGCGCCGCCGACGAGACGCTTCGCCTCAGCGACATCGCGGTGCTGTATCGCACCAATGCGCAGAGCCGCTCGCTCGAGGAGGCGTTCCGGCTGCGGGCGATTCCGTATCGGCTCGTGGGCGCGGTGCGCTTCTACGACCGGCGCGAGATCCGCGATCTCGTGAGCTACCTCAAGCTCATCGCGAACCCGGCCGACGACGAGGCGTTCCGGCGCGCCGTCGCCGTCCCGCGCCGTGGGTTAGGCGAATCGACCATCGAGCAGCTGGCCGAGCGCGCGCGCGCGGCGGGAATTCCGCTGCTGGCGGCCGCGGGCCGTCCCGACTTGCACGACGGCCTGCGGCCCGCGGCCCGCACGGCGCTCGCCGGCTTCGCCACGCTCATCACGCGCCACCGCGAGCGCGCGGCCGACTCGGCCGTCGATGAGCTGCTGCTGCAGCTCATCGAGGACATTCGCTACGAGGACGCGCTCCGCGCCGAAGGCAAGGAAGGCCTCGACCGGTTGGACAACGTGCGCGAGCTGATCACCGGCGCGGCCGAAACGGTGATCGACGAGGGCGGGGAACTTGGCCTCACGCCGCTCGACCATTTTCTGCAGCGCGCAATGCTCGTCACCGACTTCGACCGGCAGAGCGCGGATGCCGACGCGGTGACGTTGATGACGCTGCACAACGCGAAGGGCCTCGAGTTTCCGCTCGTGTTCATCACCGGGCTCGAGGAGGGACTGTTCCCGCTCTCGCGCGCGCACGATGCGCCGAATGAGCTGGAGGAGGAGCGCCGGCTCTTCTACGTGGGCATCACGCGCGCCAAGCGGAAACTGTTCCTGTCGCACGCGCGGAGCCGCCGCCGCAACGGCGAGACGATGCCGTCGGTGCCGTCGAGTTTTCTTCGCACCATCCCCGAGGCGCTCGTCGAGCAGCGCGCCACCATCCGCCTGCGCGCCACGGGCCGGGCGGTGCTGCCGCAGTCGGCGGCGCTGCGCCGCCCCGGCGAGCCTGTCGTTAGGCGGTCGGCGCGGTGGGACCCGGACATCGACGCGTCGCAGGACGCGCCGCGCTTCGTCAAAGGCGAGCGCGTCAAGCATCCGCGCTTCGGATCCGGCACGGTGATGGAGCTGAGTGGCACGGGCCGCGAGACGAAGGTGACCGTCGACTTCGATGACGAAGCGGTGGGCCGGAAGCGTCTCGTCGTGGCGTACGCGGGACTCGAACGCGACTGGGAGTGATCGATGGCCGTTACGCGTGACGATGTCGCACACATCGCGGGGCTCGCGCGCCTGGCGATCTCCGACGACCGGATGACCGAGCTCGTGGAGCAGCTCAACACGATTCTCGGGCACATGGAAGTGCTGCAGCAGGTGGACACGCGGCACGTCGAGACGACGGCGCAGGAGGGCAACGAGGCGTTGCCGATGCGCCCCGATGCGGGTCCGCGGTTCGAGATGCACCGGACGCTCGAGGAGATGGCTCCCGACATGCGCGACGGATTCTTCCTCGTGCCGCGCCTGGCGACGCACGAAGACGTGAGCGACGCATCGTGACGGGGCCGACGGCGGTCGACGCGGTGACGGCGTCGTTCGCGCGCATGGAGACCGTCCGCGCGGGCGCGGACGGTCTCAATTGCGTGCTCTGGTCGGACCGCGAGCGGGCGCTCGCCCAAGCGCGCGCGGTGGACGCGCGCGCCGAGCGAGCGCCCCTCGCGGGGTATCCGGTCGCGGTCAAGGACAACATCGCGACGCTCGAGCTGCCCACCACGTGCGCGTCGCGCATCCTCGAGGGCTACGTGAGCCCGTACGAGGCGACGGTGGTGTCGCGTCTGCGCGCGGCCGGCTCGGTGGTGGTGTGCAAGACCAACTGCGACGAGTTCGCCATGGGCTCGTCCAACGAGAACAGCGCGTATGGACCGGTGCGCAACCCGGTCGACTGCACGCGCGTCCCCGGCGGCTCGTCGGGTGGGTCGGCGGCTGCGGTTGCCGCCGGCATCGTGCGCATTGCGTTAGGCTCGGAGACCGGCGGCTCGGTGCGCCAGCCGGCGGCGTTCTGCGGCGTGGTCGGCGTCAAGCCGACGTACGGACGCGTGAGCCGGTTCGGCCTCGTGGCCTTCGCCTCGTCCCTCGACCAGGTGGGCGTCGTCGGCCGCACGGTGGACGACGCTGCGTTAGGCACGGAAGTGATCGCCGGTCGCGACCCTTACGACTCCACCAGCGCCGACCGCCCGGTGCCGCGCTACCGTGACGCGGCGTCGCAGCCCATGCGCGGCATCATTGTTGGCCGGCCGGCGGAATACTTCCCGCCGTCGCTCGACCCGCGGGTCGCCGCGCTCTGCGACCGCGCACTCGACGCGCTGCGCGCGCAGGGCGCCCAGGTGCGCGACATCTCGCTGCCGCACACCGACCTCGCGATTCCGGTCTACTACATCGTCGCGCCGGCAGAAGCGTCGTCGAACCTCGCGCGCTTCGACGGCGTGCGATACGGCCTGCGCGTGACCGGCGACGATGGACTGCGCGCGATGTACGAGCGCACGCGCTCGCGCGGCTTCGGGCCCGAGGTCACGCGCCGCATTCTGCTCGGCACCTACGTGCTGTCGGCGGGCTACTATGACGCGTACTACAAGAAGGCGCAGGAAGTCCGGGCGTGCATCACCGATGATTTTCGGCGCGCCTTCGCGTCGGGCGTCGACGTCATCTTCACGCCCACCACACCGTCGCCGGCATTCGAGCTGGGCGCCAAGTCGGATCCGTACGAGATGTACTTGAGCGACATCTTCACCTGCACCGGAAACCTGGCCGGCGTCCCCGCGATCTCCATCCCGATCGGACGTGTAGGGGGCCTACCGGTAGGCGGGCAACTCATCACCCGCCACTTCGACGAAGCGGGGATGTTTGCGGCCGCGTACGCGCTCGAACACGCGTTAGGCGACGAGGCGCACCGATGACCGGCCTCCGCGATGCCCCGGCGGACGTCACCGCCGGCTATGAGATGGTCGTGGGCCTCGAGGTGCACGTCCAGCTCCGCACGCAGACCAAAGCCTTCTGCAGCTGCGACACGACCTACGGCGCGCCGCCTAACGTCAACACGTGCCCGGTGTGCCTGGCGCTGCCCGGCGCCCTGCCGGCCCTGAACCGCGAAGCCGTCCATCTCGCCATGCGCGCGGCGCACGCGCTGGACTGCACGGTGAATCCGGTGTCCGTGTTCGCCCGCAAGAACTATTTCTACCCGGACCTTCCCAAAGGCTACCAGATCTCGCAGTACGATCGGCCGCTCGCGCTCGCCGGCCGCCTCGAGATCGGCGATGGCGATGCCGCACGCACCGTCGGCATCACGCGCGTCCACATGGAAGAGGACGCGGGCAAGTCCATCCACGACCGCTATCCCGGCGCCACCGCCATCGACCTCAATCGCGCCGGTGTCCCGCTCATCGAGATCGTGAGCGAGCCGGACATGCGTTCGTCCGCCGACGCCGTGGCCTACCTCTCGGCGCTCAAGCAGATCCTCGAGTACATCGACGTCAGCGACGTTAACATGGAAGAGGGCAGCCTGCGCGTCGACGCCAACGTGAGCGCGCGGCCGCACGGCGCCACTGCGTTAGGCACGAAGACCGAAGTCAAGAACATGAACTCGTTCTCCGGCGTGCAGCGCGCGCTCGAGGCGGAGTTCGAGCGCCAATGCGCGCTCCTGGGACGGGGCGGGCGCGTTCACCAGCAGACGATGCTGTGGGACGGCGCGCGCAACGAAGTCCGTCCCGCACGCTCGAAGGAAGCGAGCCACGACTACCGCTACTTCCCGGAGCCGGACCTGCCGCCGCTCGTCCTCGACCCGCAATGGATCGACGACGTGCGGCGCGAGCTGCCCGAGCTGCCGCGCGCGCGGCGCGCTCGCTTCGCACGCGAGTATGGACTCGCCCCCGCCGACGTCAGCGTCCTCACCGTGACGGCCGCGCTCGCGGAATATTTCGAGGCGGCGGCCAAAGCACACGGCGACGCCAAGTCGGCGGCGAATTGGGTGATGGGCGAAGTGCTCGCCGCGCTCAACACGTCGAACGAATCGATCGAGACCTTCCGCGTCGCACCGGCGTCACTTGCGCGCCTGCTCGACCTCGTGCGCGATGGGGTCGTGAGTCACTCGGCGGCCAAGCGCGTGTTCGCGCTCATGGCCGAAACCGGCGACGCGCCCGACCGCGTGGCCGAGCGCGAGGGACTCGTGCAGGTGCGCGACGCCGACGAGCTCACGCGCTGGGTAGATGAAGTGCTCGCCGAACATCCCGCCGAGGCCGGCCGGTTCCGCGCCGGCGAGAAGAAGTTGTTAGGCGTGTTGGTCGGACTGGTGATGAAGAAATCCAAAGGGCGCGCCGACCCGCGCCGCGTCAATCAGTTGGTGTCGGAGCGCGCCGGCGGATAGATCGGCGCGCTCAGGCGCGACGCGTAGTCCAGCGTTGTCTCCGGCATCCCAAAATTTCGGTTTGCTTCTTCTGCGACGTGGAATTCCATGCGGCTCAACCGCGCCTGCCGCCTAACTTGCTTCGCCAGGCGCAGCGCTTCGTCGCCCGATGGGTCGAGCGCGTACGGCTCCGAGTGATCGAGCCGGCTCAGCAGATCGATCACATAGTCGTAGCTGCGCTCCATGTAGCGCACCACCTCGGGCGTGCTGAGGTCCCAGCGGCTGTTCTCGGCCGCGAGATGGAAGATGCGCTGCCACGATTCGCTGTCGGTCACGTACACCATGCCGCGGAAAATCCGCCGGTTGGTCTGCGTACTGAAAATCGTCGGACTGAGAATGCGGTCGAGGTGCGCGTCGGCCGGCGAATGGTCGCGCACGATGAGCTCGCGCGCGTGCCGGGGATACGCGGGCCCGAGATGCGTCTCGAACCGGCTCTCCCAGTAGCTGTGGCCTAACCCGGTCGTGCGCGAGGCGATGATCAGGTAGCGCGGCACGAAGTAGTTGTGCGCCACCGTGTCGGCCGCGAGGTGCGCCAGGTAGCCCATGCCGAAGCTGCGCAGCGCTTCATCACTCGCGCGGTCGAGTATCTCGAAGCCAACGGTCCACGAATGGCAGTGCCGCCCAACGGGCGCGTATTTCTTCGCGATGCTCGTGTCGGCGGCGATCGATCCGTAGAGGAACTCGTACGGAAACGCGCGCAGTGTGTCCGCGACGGCGACCGGCAGCTGCTCGAGCGCGCCGAGAACAGCCTGGCCGAGAAACACGTGCGTTCCCGGCGTCCAGGCGTAGCTCGCCTCGGGCAGGAATGCGAGACCGAGCACGACAGCGGCGGCGCCCGACGCGACCAACAGCCATACCGGCGGACGCCTAACGGCGCACCGGATCCACGCTCGGACGAGCTCGATACAAACCATTATCATCCGCGAATGACGAGCTCAGACGCCAAGGCGTTTCCGCTCGCGCCGGATGGCCTTCCGCAAATCGCGGATCTCGCGATTCACCGCATCGTCAATGGATTGGCGCGCGGTCTCGAGGTACTCGGCTACGGAGTCGCCGATCTCGGCGACGGGAACACCGTCGCGCAGCGCCTCACCGTGCTCGACCGCCCATTTGGTGCCTTGGTCGCGCAGACGCCGCGCTTCCTTCACGCCGCGGCGGGCGAACCGCTCGAGCCGCGCCATGGGACGGCGACGACGCGCGCGCTCGCGCGCGACGAGCGCGACGCCCGCGCCCAACGCCAGACCCACTCCGATCGCCAGCAGCAGATCGGTCGACGCGTCATTCTTCCTGTGGCGCCGGAGAACGCCTGACTTTCGGCCGCGGCGCAACACGCTCGGCATTCCGTGTTTCATCTCGATGGTCATGTTCCAGCTCCTCATCGTGGTCGCGGTCCTGATCGCGCGCGTCACGGTGGCGACGGGCGCGGCGCGTGCGCGGCGTTGGCGCTCCGCCTAACGCAGAGACTCCCGCTTGCACGCCCTCCAACGTGGCCGCGGTGGACACCACCGCGTGCTCGAGCTCGTTCTGTGCGATCGTCAGCAGCGTGTTCAACTCGCCCACGCGCTGCTCCACGCCTTCCACGCCGAGCCTGGCCCGCTCAGTAACGTAGCGCACGGTGCGGCTCACTTCCTCGACGTCCGCACGCACGGTGCCCGAGATGGAATCTACGTTGTCGGAAATCCTGTTGGCGCGTCCCACGAGCGGCGACAACTCCCGGCCCAACCGATCGAGCAATGCACTCGCCTTGTCCGTCGCCCGGCGAAAACTCAACGCTGCCGGAACCAGGATTGCGACGAGGACGATCACAGCGATCGCGACCACTACGTTCGCGATGGCGGTCATCGTGCCGAGAGGACCCGTCGAGAGAGCGACTTGTTTCGTGACGATCGTATCCGGAAGCGCACTCGCTCCGGCGGCCTGCACCAGCCACGCCGCCACTGCAATCGGTTCCCGCAAGCTCAATACCATGACCATGGCTCGAATGCCGAATGTCGTGTCTGGCAGCGCACGCGTTCGGCGGCTGCAGGCCTACGCGTCGAGCTCCGGGGCGAGTCCCACCACGCGCTCGATCGGGAGCGTGAACACGATGCCCGCGCCAGGCACGCTCAAGCTGCCGCAAACCTCCTGAATGAGCGCGATTGCCGCGTCCACTTTCTCTTCGTCGATCGCGCTCAGGAGCATCTGGTTGCTCGGCCGCGATCGCGTCGTCAACGACCGCAGGCCCGCAAAGATGGGGACGTCCTGCGTCAGCACGTGTCCCATCCCTTCGCTGTTCACAACGGTCGCACCCGTAATGCCAAGCTCGACGAATCCCGCCAGGATGTCGTCGACCTGTTCTACGTGATTGATCACGGCGACGAGAAGCTGCATGGGCGAGATCCGGGGTGAGCAGCATAGCGTAGGCCTCGCGCGACGGAGTGTCAAGCAGTTGCTTGACTTCCGCGCGCAGCGATGTCCATAGTTCGCGGCCCCTCCGCCGTTTGTCGTCCCTCGCACTCGTCTCATGCAATTCGTCGTCGAAGGTTCTCGTCCGCTCAGCGGGACCATCCGCCCATCCGGCAACAAGAACGCCGCGCTCCCGATCATCGCCGCGGCTTTGCTCACCGAACATCCGGTCGCGCTCGAGAACGTGCCCCGGATCCGCGACGTGGAAACGCTGGTGGAGCTCGTGAGCACGCTGGGCGTGAGCATCACCTGGTCAGCTCGCAATACTTTGGCCATACACGCGCGCGAGGTGCGCGCCACCGCGCTCGACTCGCGGCTTTCGGCGCGCATCCGTGCGTCGATTCTTCTGGCCGGTCCGCTCCTCGCGCGGTGCGGCGCCGTCACGCTGCCTCCGCCGGGCGGCGATGTGATCGGCCGGCGTCGCGTCGACACGCACTTTCTCGCGTTCGAGCAGCTCGGCGCGACGTATCACGTCGATCACTCCTACGAGCTGCGTACCACCGGGCTGCGTGGCGCCGACGTCTTCCTCGACGAGCCCAGTGTGACGGCCACCGAGAACGCGCTCATGGCTGCCGTCGCGGCTCAGGGCACGACAATCCTGCGCAACGCGGCGAGCGAGCCGCACGTGCAGGACCTGGCGCGATTTCTCGTCGCGATCGGTGCGAGTATCGACGGCATCGGCACCAACTGCATGACCATCGAAGGCGGTCGCACGTTGGGCGGCGCGACGCATCGCATCGGTCCCGACCACATCGAAGTGGGCTCGTTCATCGGACTCGCGGCCGTGACGAACTCCGAGCTGCATGTCGAGCACGCGGGCGTCGAGCACCTGCGCGCCGTTCGCATGGGATTCGAGCGACTCGGTATCGAATGCGAATGCGATGGCGACATGCTCATCATCCGCGCGAACCAGGCGCGTGAGATTCGCCCCGACCTGGGCGGACACGTACCCAAGCTCGAGGACCAACCGTGGCCGGCGTTCCCGGCCGATCTCATGTCGATCGCGATCGTCGCGGCCACGCAGTGCAACGGCCTCATCCTCATGCACGAAAAGATGTTCGAGTCGCGCATGTTTTTCGTGGACAAGCTCATCGCGATGGGTGCGCGCATCGTGCTGTGCGACCCGCATCGCGCGCTGGTTGCGGGCCCGTCGCGGTTACGCGGCGCCGTGGTCGAGTCGCCCGATATCCGCGCCGGCATGGCGATTCTGTTGGCGGCACTCTGCGCCGACGGCACGAGCACGATCAACAACGTTGGGCAGATCGAGCGCGGCTACGAGCGCATCGACGAGCGTCTGCGCGGGCTCGGCGCGAAGATCACGCGAGTGGACGACACGAAGTCGTGAGCCTCGACGTACCGCGCGAAGACGTGGCCGATCTCGCCCAACTCGGCGTGATCGCGTTCACGACGACGCGAGATGCAGGCACGTTCGGCACCGCGGGGCGCGAACCCGTGGGCGACGTGATGGGACGCTGGTGGTCGTTGGTCGAGGCGCTGCACGAGTACAGTCCGCGGCTCGCGACATCGCGACAGGTGCACGGCAACCACGTGCTGGTGCACCGCCTAACGTGGGACGGATGGCTGCGGTCCGACGGTGCCGACGGACACGTCGCGCCGGAGCGGGGCACCGCGCTCGCCATCACCGTAGCCGACTGCGTGCCCGTGTTCGTCGCGCATCCAAACGGCGCGTGTGCGCTGCTGCACGCGGGCTGGCGCGGCACCGCCGCGCACATTCTCTCGAGCGGCGTGGCCGAGCTGGTGCGCTCGGGGCTCGATGCGCGCGACCTGTACGTGCACCTTGGCCCCTCGATTTGCGGGCGCTGCTACGAGGTCGGACCCGACGTGTACCAACAGCTCACCGGACAGAGCGCGAGCGCGGCCGAGTGCGTCGACCTGCGCGCGATTCTCGCGCGGGAGGCGCGCGAAGCCGGCATCACGCGCGTCTCGGTGAGCGAATTTTGCACGCGCTGCCACAATGATCGCTTCTTCTCGCACCGGGCCGGCGATCCTGGACGCATGCTGGCCGTGATCGTGGGTCCAAGCGACTGCGGGGTCTCGTCGAAAACTGCTTGGAACGGATAACAAAAGTGAAACACTCTTGTTATCCGTTTCAAGCAGTTTTTCCGACCACTTGCTCTGAACTCCTGCTCGATCCCTTCCTACCGACCTGAAGCGCCCATCTCGGCCGGCAGCTCGCCCTTTACTTGAGGTGCGAACGGGGCGCTGGAGTCGTGGCTTGACTCCACTTAACTCCAATTCTATAATTACTTACGGTTCCCCGGCACCTGGAGCGCCGGGCGGAAATGTGGGGATGACGCCCCACATTTTTTTGTTATTGTGACCTGCGATGACCGAGACTGACGCGTTGGAGCGGTTGATTTCGACTCGAGTCGAGGCGCTCGGATTCGAGCTCTTCGAGTTGCGAGTCGGCGGTACGCGCTCGCGTCCCGCGGTGCAGGTGCGGATCGATCGGTTGGACGGTGGTAAAGTGACGGTTGACGACTGTGCGATCGTATCGCGCGCCGTCGAAGCGAAGTTGGACGAAGACGGCTCGTTGGGCGATCGGTATACGCTCGAGGTGTCGTCTCCGGGTCTCGAACGGCGGTTGAGAAATGCAGCCGACTGGCATCGGTTCGTGGGGCGGATGGCAAGCGTATCGAGTCCGGCGCTCAACGGCCGGGAGGAGGTGGAAATCCTAGCCGTCGACGGAGAGCCGGGTGCGGAAGTGGTGGTGCTCCGCGACGAGCGTGGTCACGAACAGCGCGTTGCGCTGGCCGACGTGAAGGACGCGCGGTTGGCGTTTCACTGGTAATTGAGCGAGGCAGTCGCGATGGCTTCCGACGACATCCTGAGTGCGATCCGCGAGGTGAGCAACACGAAGCAGCTCGATCGATCCGAGCTGCACGCGTTGCTCCAAGACGGCATCTTTGCCGCGCTCGCGAAAAAGTACGGCCCAACGGTACAGGCGGAAGTATCGATCGACGAAGCGAAGGGCGAGATCCGGATCATTCGCCTTCGATCGGTCGTCGATGCCGTGACGGATCCGAGTCGCGAGATCTCGGTGGAGGAAGCACGCATCTACGACGAAGGCTTCGAGCCGGGCGACCAGCTCGAGGAGCCCATCGACTTCGCCGAGTTCGGACGCACCGCGGCGCAGGCCGCGAAGCAGCGCATCATTCAGCGCGTCCGCGAACGGGAACGCACGCGCATCCGCGACGAATTTTCGGGTCGCGTGGGCGATCTGCTCTCCGGCGAAGTCCAGCAAATCGAGCGCGGCAAGCTCGTGATCATGCTCAACAAGTTCCGTGAGGCGGAAGCGATCGTTCCGTACCGCGAGCAGAACCATCGCGAGCACTATCACCAGGGCGAGCCGATGCGCGCGGTGCTCAAGCGCATCGAAGAGACGCCCAAGGGACCGCGCCTCATTCTCACGCGGGGCGACGGATTGTTCGTGAAGGCGCTCTTCCGTCTCGAGGTGCCGGAGATCCAGCAAGGTATCGTCGAGATTCGCGCCGTGGCGCGCGAGGTGGGCAGCCGCACGAAGATCGCCGTCTTCTCGCGCGACGACTCCATCGATCCGGTCGGCGCGTGTGTTGGACTCAAGGGCTCGCGCGTGCAGGCCGTGGTGAACGAGTTAGGCGGAGAGAAAATCGACATTGTGCCGTGGTCGTCCGATCCCGAGCGGTTCGCGAAGATGGCGCTCGCGCCGGCGCGTGTAGCGCGCGTGTTCAGCGATCCCGCCGGTCGGGCGATCCAGGCTGTGGTCGACGAAGATCAGTTGTCGCTGGCCATCGGCCGCAACGGACAGAACGTTCGGCTCGCGTCGGAGCTCACGGGTTGGAAGATCGACCTGTACTCGAGCCGTGAGTGGCTCGAGCGCGGTGGCGAGGCGCCGCTCTTCCAGCCGTTGCCGGAAGAGAGCGAAGCGGCCGACGTGAAGTTGTCGGAAATCGAAGGCCTGGGACCGGCCACGGTGGCCGTGCTCGAGGACGCCGGATATCGCACGCTCAACGACATCATCGACCTCGAGCGGGAAGATTTCCTGAGACTGCCGGGCATCGCGCCCGAGGAAGCGGACCGGATCATGGCGATGATCGACGAGCTCACCACGGAGGAGGGCGGTGACAACGGCGCCGGGGCTGGCGCCGACGGAACGGACGAAACGGCGGCGTGACGGACGCGGAGCGCAATCGCCGCCTGGCGGGTCTTGTCGGACTTGGCCACCGCGCGAAGAGCGCGGTGGTGGGCGTGGAGCGGGTGCGCGAGACGGCGCGGCGGGGTGGGCTGGCCCTGGTGGTGGTGGCGCCGGACGCGTCGCATCACAGTCTGGCGAAGGTGATTCCGCTGCTCAAGGCGCGGCGTGTGACGATCGTGGAAGGTCCGAGCGCGGCGGCGTTAGGCGCCGCGGTTGGCCGCGAGGCGACGGCGGCAGTAGGTATTGTAGATCGTGATTTGGCGCGTGGCATTCGCGCCGTTGCGAGATCGGCTCCCGGCGGGGGCTCCAGAGGAGGGGTGTTTTGATCAAGCTGCGTGTGCATGACCTGGCAGGCGAGTTCGGAATTTCCAACGACGACCTGATGACCATGCTCCGGTCGATGGACGTTCCGGTGCGGAGTCATCTGAGCCCGTTGACGGACGAGCAGGTCGCGAGACTGCGCGCCCGGTGGGAGCGGGAGAAGCGTGCGCGTCAGGAGAAGCCGGCGCCGGCGCCGGGACGCCGTCGCCGTGCGACGGCGTCCGCGGCACCGGCGCCCGAGCCGGAGCCATCCGTGTCGGCGGAGCCGGCCAAGCGTCGTCGCCGCCGGGCCGCGGACATCGCGGCCGCCGAAGCGGCGGCCGCGGAGGCCGCGGAAGCGGCGGCGGTGGGGTCGAACGGCAGCGCGCCGGCCGACGTCGACGAGGATACGCGCGCCGATGACGTCGAGGTGCCGCGCCGCGGCTTCGAGACGCCGACACAGCCCCTCGCGCCGGCCGGTCGCCTAACGCCAGCCGATGCCCAACGCGGCGTGCACCCGCCGCCGCGCGCCTTCCCCGATGCCGGCGCGGCCGAGCACGGCCGCGCCGCGATGCCGGGCGATCACCAGGCGGCGCCGGCACACGCCGGTCCTGCGGCGGCGCCCGCCCAACGGCCCGCCGCTCCGCCGCCGGCCGATTGGCAGCGCCCGCGCCCGGTGGTGCCGGGTCCGCCGCGGCCCAAGCCGGTCGCGTCGTCGACGCCGTTCCCGCCGCGGCCAATAGCGTCGGCCGCGCCGGGCGCGGCCACCGGTGCACCCTCGCGCCGCGAAGAAAAGCGCGGCGGTAAGCGCAAGAAGGGCAAGCGCGGCGTCGTCGATCAGGAAGCGGTGACGGCGAATATCTCCCGGACCATGACGGCCCTTCGCGGCGCACCGACGCGCCGCGGTCCGCGGCGCGCCGACGAAGGTGCGTCGCGCGAGGAGATGGAAGCGCAGCGCGCGGCCGAGGCCGAGCGCGAGCGCACCACCGTTCACGTGAACGAGTTCATCACGGTCAGCGAGCTGGCATCGATCCTCAAGATTCCTCCCACGCAGATCGTGACGTTCGCGCTCAAGAACCTCGGCCTCATGGTCACGATCAACCAGCGCCTCGACTTCGATCAGATCGAGTTGATCGCCGGTGAGTTCGGATTCCACGCCGTGCGCGAAGCCGAGTACGCCGCGGCCGAGGAAACGGTGGAAGAGTCGCCGGAAAATCTGGCGCCGCGTCCGCCGGTGGTCACCATCATGGGCCACGTCGACCATGGGAAAACGTCGCTGCTCGACTACATCCGGAAAGCGAACGTGGTTGCGGGCGAAGCCGGCGGTATCACGCAGCACATCGGTGCGTATCACGTGTCGCTGCCCGGCGGACGCCAGATCACGTTCCTCGATACACCGGGCCACGAGGCGTTCACGGCCATGCGTGCGCGCGGGGCGCAGGTCACCGACCTCGTCGTGCTCGTCGTCGCCGCCGATGACCAGGTGATGCCGCAGACGATCGAGGCGATCTCCCACGCCAAGAACGCCGGCGTTCCGTTAGTCGTCGCCATCAACAAGATCGACCTGCCGAGCGCCAACGTGCAGAAGGTGAAGCAGGACCTGCTGCAGCATGGCGTCGTGCTCGAGGAATTCGGCGGCAACACGCTCGCCACGCCGATTTCGGCGAAGAAGGGAACGAACGTCACCGAGTTGCTCGAGCAGGTGCTGTTGCAAGCGGAGATTCTCGATCTCAAGGCGAACCCGACGCGCAAGGCGATCGGTACCGTGGTCGAGGCGCAGCTGGATCCGGGCAAGGGTCCGGTTGCGACGCTCCTCGTGCAGCAGGGCACACTGCGCGTAGGCGACGACTTCATCTGCGGCATGTACTCTGGCCGCGTGCGCGCGCTGTTCGACGAGCGCGGCAAGATCGTGCCGTCCGCCGGCCCGGCGATCCCGGTGCAGGTGTTAGGCATCGAGGGCGTGCCGATGGCGGGCGACCAGCTGCTCGTGGTCGAGGATGCGACGGCCGCCCGCGACGTCGCGCAGCGGCGACAGCGCCTGGACCGCGAAGCGAAGAGCCGCCGCACGTCGCGCGTCGCCGTGTCGCTCGAGGACTTCATGGCGCAGGCGGCGGCCGGCCAGGTGCGCACGCTACCGCTCCTCATCAAGGCAGACCAGGGCGGTCCGGCCGAGGCACTCGCCGATGCGTTAGGCCAGCTGTCCAACGCCGAGGTGAAGGTCGAGGTGGTGCACCGCGGCGTGGGCGCCATCACCGAGAGCGACATCCTGCTCGCCAAGGCGTCGGGCGCGATCATCATCGGCTTCCACGTGAGACCGGACAACAACGCGCGCGCGGCGGCCGAGCGCGAGGGCGTCGACCTCAAGCTCTACCGGGTCATCTACGAGGCCGTGGACGACGTGCGCGCCGCGCTGAGCGGCATGCTCCGCCCCGAAGAGCGCGAGGTCACGTTAGGCGAAGCCGAGGTTCGGCAGCTGTTCCGCGTACCCCGGATCGGCGTCGTGGCCGGATGCTTCGTGCGCAGCGGCATCATCACGCGCCAGGGTCGTGTGCGCGTGGTGCGCGATGCGGTCGAGATCTACGACGGCACCATCGCGTCGCTCCGCCGCTTCAAGGATGACGTCCGCGAAGTGCGCGACGGTTTCGAGTGCGGCATCGGCATCGAGCACTTCAACGACCTCAAGGTCGGCGACGTGATCGAGTGCTACCGGAAGGAGGAAATCGCGCGGACGCTCTGACGCACGAATGACCATCGCGTCCATCTCGTGGGATCTGCACGTGCCAGCCGCGCACTCGCTCAAGGAGAAGCGGTCGGTGCTCTCGCGCATCAAGGCCCGGTTGCACAACGAATACAACGTGTCGGTCGCCGAGACGGGCCACCACGACGCATGGCAGCGGGCCGAGCTCACGGCGTGCGTCGTCTCGGCCGACCGTCGTCACGCGGAGTCGGTGTTGTCGACCATCGACCGGGTGGTCGCCACCGCAGCCGGGTGCCGCGTCATTGACTCGGTGCGCGCCTTCTTCTGAGCCTAACGCACACATCCCCTGTGTTCTGCCGCCCATGAGTCCAGATCATCGCCGCGCCGACCGCGTCGCCGAAGGCATCCGCGAGGTGGTCGCGCGCTTCCTCACCGAGGGCGTGAAGGACCCGCGTGTCGTTGGGCTCGTCACCGTCACCGGCGTCGAGGTGACGCGCGACCTGCGCCACGCGCGCGTGTACGTGACTGTGTTAGGCGACGAGGCGGCGCACCGGTCGACGCTCGAGGGCCTCGCCAGTCTCGCCGCACACCTGCGCCCGCTCGTGGCGCGCTCGCTGCGCCTGCGCCTCGCCCCGGAGATCGAGTTCCGGCGCGACGAGACCGCCGAGCACGCGACGCGCATCGAGTCGCTGCTCGCGCGGCTGCGCGACGATCGCGCGCCGGGTGAGTCGGCGTCGTCGGATGAGGATGCCGACGATTGACGGGCTGCTGCTGGTCGACAAGCCCGCCGGCTGCACATCGCACGATGTGGTCGCCATCGCGCGCCGCGCGCTTGGGCGAAGCCGCGTGGGACACGGTGGGACGCTCGACCCGTTCGCGACCGGCCTGCTCGTGCTGCTCGTTGGACGGGCGACGCGACTCTTACCGTATCTCGAGGGCGAGCCCAAGGTGTACGCCGCGACGATCCGGTTGGGCGCCGAGACCGACACCGACGACGGCACCGGCGCCACCGTGCGCACCGCGCCCCTACCGGATCGCGCGGCTGTGGAGCGCGCGATGCGCGGCCTAACGGGAGACGTGGCCCAAACGCCGCCGGCGTACTCGGCCAAGCAGGTGGCGGGGCAGCGCGCACACGCCGCGGCTCGCCGCGGCGCGCCGCTCGCGCTCGCACCCGCGACCGTCACGGTGCACGACTGGGCGACGCAGGCGTGGCGCGACGACGAAGTGGACGTGACGGTGACGTGCAGCGGCGGGACGTATGTGCGCGCGCTGGCCCGCGACGTCGGACGCGCCGCTGGCAGCGCGGCGCACCTCACGGCGCTGCGCCGATTGCGCAGCGGTCCGTTCGACGTCGCGGGCGCGGCGACACTCGACGCGGTGCGCGCCGGAACGGCCGCGATGTTGCCGCCCTTGGCGGCGGTTCCGTCGCTGACCGTTGTCACGCTCGACGCGGATTCCGTTAGGCACGTGCGCCAGGGTCGCGATGTGCCGGCGGGCGAGTCCGCGCCCGGCGCCGATCGCGCCGCGCTCGTCGACCAGACCGGCGCGCTGGTAGCCATTGCCCAACGAAACGGCGACTGGTGGCATCCCCGGACGGTGCTCGCCGATGACTGAGCGCCTCCGTGCCGTCGACGGCTCGGGGCTGCCTAACGGGCGCGGCACCGTCGTCACCGTCGGCACCTTCGACGGCGTGCACCTGGGCCACCGCGACGTCCTTGCCCACATCGTCGCGCGCGCCCGCGAGATGTCCCTCGACAGCGTGCTCGTCACCTTCGACCCGCATCCGCTCGAGGTCGTCAATCCGACCGCCGCGCCCCTCCTGCTCACCGTTGGCGAAGAAAAGCTCGAGGTCGTAGCCGAGAGCGGCGTGCGCTACATGGCCATCGTCCCATTCACGCCGGTGCTGCAACGATACAGCGCCGCACAGTTCGTGGACGAGGTGCTGCGCCACCGCTTCCACGTCAAACATCTCGTCATCGGTCACGACCACGGCTTCGGCCGGGGCCGGGAAGGCGACGTCGAGGTCATGCGCGCACTCGGCCACGAGCGCGGCTTCGGTGTCGAGGTCGTGAGTGCCGTCGCCACCGATGATGGCCGCGTCGTGTCGTCCACCGTCATTCGGCGCGCCGTGGCTGGCGGCGACCTCCACCACGCCGCCCGGGCGCTGGGCCGGCCGTACTCCGTGCAGGCACGCGTCCGCCGCGGCGACCAGCGCGGTCGAGCGTTAGGCTTTCCCACCGTCAACCTCGAGTCCCCGCCGCCCCGCAAGCTGCTGCCGCCCGATGGCGTCTACGCGGTCCGGGCTCAAACGCCGGCCGGCGCCTTCGGCGGCATGATGAACCTGGGACCGCGTCCCACCTTCGGCGACAACGCGCGCTCGCTCGAGGTGCACCTGTTCGACACCGACGTCGACCTCTACGGGGCCCCGGTGCGCGTCGACTTCGTGGAGAGGCTGCGTGAAACCCGCGCGTTCACCGGCCCGGACGAGCTCAAGGCGCAGCTCCGGCGCGATGACGAGCGGGCTCGCGCCATCCTTGCTCGGCGCGTTGACTGACGCGCGCTAGCTCGGTAACCTTCAATACTTTACCGGAATCCCCGCGGCCCCATCCTCCCGCCGTCGCATGGCCACTATCCGCAACCGCGTCATCCTCATTCTCGTGCTCATCGGCGTGTCCGTGTGGGCGCTGTTTCCGCGCAACGTCTCCATTCGGCAGCTGAATCAGAACGGCGTCTGGTACGACACCACCGAGCGGCACGTCCCCCTCAAGAAGGGCCTCGATCTGCAGGGCGGGATGTACCTGGCCCTCGAGGTCGATGAATCGAAAGGTGCTGTCGCGAACAAACCCGAGGCCATCGACCGCGCGCTCAAGGTCGTGCGTAATCGCATCGACCAGTTGGGAGTGGCCGAAACGGACGTACGGAAAGTTGGCACAGACCGGATTACGGTCGAGCTCCCCGGCGTCACGGATCAGCAGCGGGCGGAGCAGCTCGTCGAGAAGTCGGCGTTCCTCGAGTTCCAGATCACCGACAAGACGAGCGCGTTCGACAAGGTGATGCCGCGCATCGACCAGATCGTGCGGAACAAGGGGTACGACAAGGCGACGCCTGGCGCCTCGCCCGCGGCGCCGAGCGCAGACACAAACAAATCGGCGATCTCATCGCTTTTCACCCCGAGCGACAGCGCAAGAGCCAAGGCCGACACGGGCAAAGCGAAAGGTGCGGCGGCGTCGAAAGGCGCTGCTACGGGCGACACGACCACGGCCAAGTCGGATACCTCCGACAGCGGCATCTTGAACGGCTCAAGCAACGGTCCGTTCAGTCGTTTGATTCAACCGGGTCAAATACCGGGCGAGTACTTCGTGAGCACGAGCGACGTGCCCACGGTGAGCAGGTACCTCTCCTACCCGGACATTGCGGCTGCGCTGCCGCCCGGCAAATCTCTGCTGTGGGGCACCACGTCGGATGTCAGTGCCGACAACAAAGTCACGCCGCTGTATGTGGTCGACAGCAAACCGATCATCACCGGCGAGTACCTCACTGATGCCAAGCCGGCTACTGATCCGGTCGAAGGCAACATCGTCCAGTTCACGCTGAACAGCGAAGGCGGCCGCCGCTTCCGCCAGCAGACAGGGAAGCACGTCAACGACTACATGGCCATTGTGCTCGACGGCAAGGTGATGGGACGTCCGCCCGTGATCGAAAGTGCCATCGGGACCCGCGGTCAGATCACGATGCGTGGCCAGCCGCTGCAGGCCGTGCAGGATCTGGCGTTGGTCCTGCGCGCCGGCGCCTTGCCGGTTCCCCTCAAGGTGGTCGATTCGCGCACCATCGGCGCGACGTTAGGCGAAGACTCCATCCACGACGGGATCAAGGCCGGTATTTTAGGCATTGCGTTAGTCGTGCTGATCATGCTCGGGTACTATCGCTTCTCGGGTTTCCTCGCCGTCGTCGCGCTCGGCGTGTATGTCCTGTTCACGCTGGCGCTGCTCGCCGGTTTGGATGCCACACTGACGCTGCCGGGTATTGCCGGCATGGTGCTGTCCGTCGGTATCGCGGTGGACGCCAATGTGCTGATCTTCGAGCGAATACGAGAAGAGATGGCGCGGGGAAAAACGGTGCGCGCGTCCATCGACGAAGGCTTTCGTCATGCGATGTCTGCGATTGTCGACTCGAATGTGTCGACCGCGCTGACGGCCGCCGTGCTGTACTGGATCGGCACCGGTCCAGTGAAGGGCTTCGCCGTGACGCTCATCTGCGGCATTGCAGCGTCCATGGTGAGCGCGATCTTCGTGGTTCGGACGTTCTACCTCTTGTGGCTCAACCGCACTCGCGGCGCCCGCCAGTTGAGTATCTGATGCTGCGCATCTTACACGACACCAAAATCGACTTCATCCGGGTGTGGAAGATCACCACGATCGTGACGCTGCTGTTCATGGTGCCCGGGATCATCGCGATCGCGATTTCCGGCTACCAGTACAGCGTCGAGTTTACGGGCGGCACGCTGATGCAGGTGAGCTTCCCCAAAGCGCCGGATGTCGGCGAAGTGCGCAGCACGCTCGACGCGGCCGGTATCAAAGGCGCGGAGATTCAAACATTCGGTAAAGACACGGTACTCGTCATTCGCGCGCAGGATCCACGATCGGTGGCCCAACAGACGCGCGGAGCCGAGTCGGTCGCCGGTGACATCACGGGTGCACTCACCAAGAAATACGGTCCGCCGCCTGCGTTTCGCGTCGACCGCACCGAGGCCGTTGGGCCAAAGGTCGGTGGTGAGCTCCGCCAGAAGGCGTTCTACGCCGTGCTCCTGTCATTCGTGATCACCTTGATCTATTTGGCGTGGCGCTTTGAGTGGCGCTTCGGACTCGCCGCCGTCATTGCGACAGCACACGACATTCTCGGCACGCTCGCCTTCATCAAGTATCTTCACCTCGAGATATCGCTGATTGTCGTGGGCGGTGTCCTAACGATGATCGGCTACTCGCTCAACGACACGATCATCATCTTTGATCGTGTACGCGAAGATCTTCGCAAGCGACGGAAAGAATCGCTGTATGAGACGCTCAATCGAGGCGTCAACGAAACGCTGCCGCGATCGGTGCTCACACACACTACCGTCTTCGCATGCCTCATGGCGTTGGCACTCTTGGGTGGGGAAGTGATCCGGCCCTTCGCTCTTGTCATGATGTTCGGCGTCCTAACGGGTACGTTCAGCTCCATTTACGTCGCGCCGGTCATCTTGCTGTGGATCGAGCGGAAGTGGCCGCGCGCCGCGGGCGAGAAGGGCGGCGTTGGGCCGCGCTCCATGCGTGACACGCCGGCATCGACGCCCCAACAACAGAAGCGCCGCAAAGCGGCCGGCGAATCCTGAGTCGCACGATCCCTCCCGGAGCCGCCGCCCTTTCGAGGGCGGCGGTTTTCCATCATGGCCCAGTTCATCGACAGCCACACACACCTGGCCGACCAGGCGTTCGACGACGATCGCGGGGCCGTGATCACGCGTGCGCGCGGGGCGGGAGCCGTGGCTCTCGTCTGCATTGGCGAGTCGATTGAGGCGGCGCACCGGGCGCACGCGATCGCCAGCCGTCACGCTGGTCTCGTGTTCTGGACGGCCGGTATCCACCCGCACGACGCGGCCTCCTTCGACGAGGCGCGCGACATCCCCGCCCTCGATGCATGCCTAACGGACGGCGCCGTTGCCGTCGGCGAGTGCGGGCTCGACTATCACTACGACAACTCGCCGCGCGATGCGCAGCGCGCCGCGGTTCGGGCGCAGGTTGCGCTTGCCGCCCGCCGCGCGCGACCCGTCGTGATCCACACACGCGACGCCGAGGACGACACGCGCTCCGTGATCGCCGAAGCGGCGGCAGCCGGCGTCGCCGGCGTGCTGCACTGCTACACGGGTTCCGCGGCACTCGCCACGCACGCCGTCGATCGTGGCTGGTACGTCTCGTTCAGCGGCATCATCACGTTCAAGAAATTCACCGACGACGCGTTGCTCGCGCTCGTGCCGCCAACGCGCGTGCTCGTCGAGTCGGACGCGCCCTATCTCGCGCCCGTGCCGTATCGCGGCAAACGCAACGAGCCCGCATGGGTTCCGCTCACGCTCGCGCGTCTGGCGCGCGCCCGCAACGCGGACCCAACCGAGCTGGCGGCAGCCACCATAGAGAATGCGCGCCGGCTGTTCGGCCTGGTGTCATCCTCCCCGGCCGGCTAGCTGGCGAGCATCCGCGCACGCGCGATAGAATTACGCGTCTCGTTCCACGCTCTGGTGAGGTGCTGGTGTCCACGACTGTTCCATCCGATATCGAGATTGCCCAACGGGCGCGC
>Ga0310810_10001937_pt1 | contig 21988 bp, 27 predicted proteins | sample NCmetagenome_FD_207641 | JGI IMG/M metagenome (GOLD analysis project Ga0310810, IMG submission 207641) | Soil microbial communities from experimental microcosm in Duke University, North Carolina, United States - NC | ecosystem: Engineered > Artificial ecosystem > Soil microcosm > Unclassified ... | reverse complement strand
ATGTACGCGCTGGCCGGGCCCACGGTGGGCACCGCGCTGACGATCGCGCTGTCCGAATATCTGCGGATCGCGTTCGGGCTGAAGCTCATCGGCATGGCCGAGACGATCTACGGCTTCCTGCTCATCGTCTTCATCATCTTCCTGCCGGCCGGCATCTACGGCAGCCTTCGCGACCTCCTCCGACGCCGGCGCCCCACAGCGGTGGTGGCCTGACGTATCCTTGGGGCCCATGGCGGACTATACGGTCTATCCCGCGCAGGAGCCCTCGAAGGCCGCCCGGGCGCTCGCCGAGCAGGTGGCGAGCGACGGCGGTCACGTGCTGGCGATCTACCAGGAGCCGATCGGCGAGCACTGGCAGCTCTTCTGCTTGCTGCCCCGCGCCAAGGTCACGGCCAGTCCCTACCAGCGCGACGTGTCGCCCACCCACGTCAAGCGGCTGACGGAGGCCGTGAAGAAGATCGACCGCTTCGTCGATCCCATCCTCGCCGTGTCGCCCGAGCCCGGCGTGTACTGGACGCCCAACGGCAACCACCGGCGCACGGCGCTCGACAAGCTCAAGGCCGACTACGTGCCGACGATCCTGGTCGTGGAGCCCGAGGTCGCGTTCCTGGTGCTGCCGCTCAACACGGAGAAGGCGCACAACCTCAAGGAGAAGTCGCTCGAGGTCATCCGGATGTACCGCGACCTCGTCGAGCAGAAGCCCACGGCTTCCGAGGACGACTACGCCTTCCAGTTCGAGTCGCCCCACTTCATCACGCTGGGCCTGCTCTACGAGCAGAACAAGCGCTTTGCGGGCGGCGCCTTCGCGCCTATCCTGCGCCGGGTCGACAAGTTCCTGAAGGGCACCCTCCGCAAGGGACTGGAGGAGCGCACCGAACGGGCCGAGCTGGTGCGGGCCGCCGACGAGACGCTGGCCCAGGTGGTCGCCAAGGTGAAGAAGCGCGGCATCAATCACCCGTACGTGAAGAACTACCTGCTAGCCCGGACCACGCCGCTCACTCGCGCGCGCAAGACCCTGCCCTCGTTCGAGCAGACGTTCAAGAAGCTGCGCGACAACCTCGAGGATTTCGACGTGGCCAAGGTGCGCTACGACGAGATCCAGCGGTCGGCCATCATGATGGCGCCCGTGGCGGCGGACTGAGCGATGGCCAGGGTGGCGCTCGTCACCGGCGGCAGCGGCGCGCTCGGCCAGGCCATCACCCACCGCTTCCTCGGCGACGGCGCGATCGTGTGCGTGCCCTGGGTCGTCGAGCACGAGCGTGAGCGGCTGCACGCCTCGGTGGCCGCCGCCGATCGGGGCCGGCTGATGCTCGAGCAGTGCAACGTCGGCGACGACGCCGCGATGAGCTCCCTGGTGGCCCGCGTCGTCCAGCAGCACGGCCGGATCGACGTCCTCGTCACCGGCGTCGGCGGCTTCGCCATGGGCGGCCTGGTGGAGACCGATCGCGCCACCTGGGATGCGCAGATCGGCCTCAACCTCACGACGACCTACGTGGCGGCGCACGCCGTGGTGCCGGGCATGCTCGCGGCCGGCAGCGGTCGCGTCGTGGCCATCGCCTCGCGGGCGGTCGTGCCGCCGGCCGGCGGCATCATCGCCTACACCGTCGCCAAGGCCGGCGTCATCGCCTTCGTGCAGGCGCTGGCCCAGGAGACGCGCGGGCGCGGCGTGACGGCGAACGCCGTGCTGCCGAGCACGATGGACACGCCGGCCAATCGCGCGGCCATGCCCGACGTCGATCCGAAGACCTGGACGCCGGTCACCGCCGTGGCCGACGCCGTCGCCTACCTGGCCGCCGAATCCAGCGGCCACGTCAACGGCACGCTGCTGGCGATCTAGCTCGTGTATCCGCACCAGGCCGAGCGGCTGCAGGCCGAGCAGGAGCGCGGTGGCTTCGCTGCGCTCGTCGCGGTCACCCCCGCCAACGTCGCCTACGTCACCGGCTTTCGGAGTCTCGTCGCGGCCGTCGATCCCGCCACCGAGGTCTATGCCGTCGTCGGGCCGGACGGCACGGCGCTCGTGGTGCCGATGATGGAGGCGATGGCGGTCGCCGAGGGTGACGTCGACGCGAGCCACGTGATCTGCCATGGCCGGTTCCACTATGCGGAGACCGACGGCCCGGGCGAGCGCGCCACGCGCCTGCGACGGCTGATCGCCAAGCCGGCCGCCCGCGGCGCCGACGCGCTGGCCGCGGCGCTGGCGCTGGTCGGCGTGCGTCGTGGCCGGGTCGGGCTCGACGACGTCACGCTGCCCGAGGCGCGCGTCGCCGCGCTCCGTCAGACGCTGTCCGGCTACACGCTGGCGTCGAGCTCCGCGGCGTTCGCCACGGCGCGAGCGATCAAGAGCCCGTACGAGATCGACTGCCTGCGCCGCGTGCTGCACGCGACCGAGGAGAGCCTCGATGCGGTGCTGGCGCTGCTGCATCCGGGCGTGAGTGAGCACGAGGCGGCGACGGCGTTCGTGCACGAGACGGCGAAGCGTGGCGCCACGCCTTATCGCACGGTCATCGCCTTCGGCGCCGGCGCGGCGGTGCCGGCCTCGGCGCCGGGCGAGCGTGCGCTGAAGCTCGGCGACCTCGTGCGCTTCGATCTCGGCTGCACGCTGAAGGGCTATTGCTCCAACGTCGCCCGCATGGCGGTGATGGGCGAGCCGAACGAGCGCCAGCAGGCCCGCTTCGATGCGCTCCACGCCGGCGTGGAAGCGGCACTCGAGACGGTGCGCCCCGAGATCACTGCCGGCCAGGTGTTCGACGCGACGGTGGCGGCGATCCGCAAGGCCGGCCTGGCGGACTACGCTCGCCACCACGTCGGCCACGCGATCGGCCTCGATCCCGTCGAGGCGCCGATGCTCGCACCCGGCGATGCGGCGCTGGAGATGGGCATGGTCGTGTGCGCGGAGGCGCCGTACTACGCGGTGGGCGACGCCGGCTTCACGATCACCGAGACCGCGCTGGTCACGCGGACCGGCGCGCACAGCCTCAACCGCTCGCACCGAGGCCTGATCGTCCTGGAGTGATTTACATGGGGGCCACGACATGGCCCCCAAACCCCCACATGTTCGTCACGCCCCGGCGGAGCCGGGGCGCTCCTCTGTCTCGCGTTGCGTAGCGCGGCCACGACATGGCCCCCCGGGGGGGCTGCTCAGTTTGGCGCCGGGCGGGGGTTAGAAAGCGGCCGAAGGGCGCGTGTCAGGATCGCGAAATAGTCTCGTAACCTGGTGATGTCGTGGACGTAAATGGGTCCGGCATCGGCCTTGCTCAAAGAGCGTTCCATGCTGAAACCTGGGTTCTTCCGTCGTGAGGTCGAGCAAGCGCTGCGCGCCATCGGCGCGGGGCTCGTGCTCAGCGCGTTCATGGTCACCCTGGGCTGGGGCTATCAGCAGAAGCAGCAGGCTCAGGCGTGGCGCGAGCAAGCGTGCACCTACCGGTTCGCCGACGTGGCCCGGCGAGCCACATTCCTCGGAGAGGAGACCCGTGACGCCTGCGCCCGGCTGCAATCGCTGGGCCTCGGGCTGCGCACCTCCGCCTCTCCCCTCTACATCGAAACCGCCCGTCCCTGAGCCGTCTTCGGGGGCGCCGGCGCCTTCCGTAAACGCCGGCGCCCCCCCTCCCGTCGAACAGGTCAAGCAGGATCACTCCGGTTCGACAGGAGCCACGCCATGAGACTGACCGCGATCGTGATCACGGGCAGCCTGCTCGCTGCACTCGCCGCGACTCCCGCGGTGGCCGACGACGAGGCGCGTGACCGGCGTGACGTCCGCCAGGATCGCCGAGAGATCCGCGGCGACAACCGGGAGATCCGCCAGGACCGTCGCGAGCTGCGCGGCGACCGGCGCGAGCTGCGGCGCGACGTCAAGGCCGGCCGCACCGACGAGGCGAAGGGCGACCTCAAGGAGATCCGCGGCGATCGGCGCGAGCTCCGTGAGGACCGTGCCGATCGCCGCGACGACGTGCGCGACCTCCGCCAGAATCGCCGCGAGCTCCGCCGCGACTGATCACGCTGGGCGGCCCCGTGCGTGCGCTCGACGCGCTCGTCTGCAGCGCCGAGCGCACGCGGCGCCGGCAGTGCCCCGCTTGCACGCGGAGTGGGAGGAATGGGATCGTGGACCACTGGGGTCACGTTGACGCAGGAGATCTCGGATGAGGCGCTGTGTCGTCGTGTGGCCGCGCGAGACGAGGCGGCATTCGACCTGCTCGTCACTCGCCACCAGGGACGTGCCTACCGCCTGGCCTGGTCGCTGCTGCGCAACGCCGATGATGCGCGCGACGTCTCGCAGGAAGCCTTCCTGCGCGTCTATCGCACGGCCGCGGGCTTCCGCGGCGACGCGCGCTTCTCGACCTGGTTCTATCGCATCCTCGTCAATCTCTGCCTCGATCATCGGCGGCGCGGTCGCTGGTGGCAGCGCGTGCTGGTGCGGGACGACGGCAGCGGCGACGCCGACGTGCTGGAGCGTCAGCCGACCACCGACCCCGGACCGGGTGATAGTCTCGGGGCCAAGCAGATGACGGCCCGGCTGTGGGCCGCGGTCGATCGGCTCTCGCCGCAGCAGCGGGCCGCCATCGTCCTGCACGCGCAGGAGGAGCTGCCGACGAGCCAGATCGCCGAGGTGTTGAAGTGCTCGGAGGCGACGGTGCGCGTGCACCTGCACCGCGCGGTGGGGGCGCTGCGCCGGATCGTGCGCGAGGAGTAGACGATGCATCCCGAGAGCGAGCTGACGGCCTATCTCACGAACGCGCTGGCACCGGCCGAGCGCGCGCGGGTGGCCGAGCACCTGCAGAGGTGCGCCGAGTGCCGGCGCGCGCTCGAGGAGAGCCGCGCGGTGCTGTCCGGCCTGGCCGCAGTGCCGGCGGTGCCCGAGCCCGAGTGGGGTCGGTATCGCGCCGAGCTGCGCGCGCGCCTCGAGGCGCCGGTCCGGCGGGCGTGGTGGGCCCGGCCGATGCCGGCGATGGTCGCGGCGGGGGTGGCCGGCGTCGCCGTGGTCCTCGCCCTCCAGGGCCACCACGAGCGGCGTCCCGTCGAGCTGGCCGCCGTCGAGGAGACGATGCTCGGTGCCCGCCTGCCCCTGCTCGAGCAGTATCGCGTCGTCGAGCGCCTGGACCTGCTCGAGGACCTGGAGGCGATCCGCCATCTCGATCGCCTCGGGGACGGCGGGCGCTGAGGTGCGCGTGCTGGCCCTGGCGCTGGTGGCGGCGGGCCTGCTCGTCGCCCGCGCGGTCACCGCGGCCGAGGAGACGCCCGACGCTCAGCTCCTGCTCGATCTCGACCTGCTCATGCAGGCCGGGCCGCAGGAGCGCGACCTGATGCGCCGCATGAGCCTGGTGGAGCGCATGCGCCTGCTCGAGCTCTTCCGCTTCCTGGAGACGCGGCCTGCCCCGCAGACGACGACGCCGGCCGATGGGCGACCGGTTCCGGCGCCGGGAGATCGCTGATGTTCCGCTGGCTCGCCGGCAGCGTGGGCAGCACCGGCCTCGTCCTCGCCGGACTGCTGGAGTTCGCGTGGGGCCAGACGACGCCGCCCGGCCTGGAGAACCTGTCGCCGGACGAGCGCGCCGTCGTCGAGCGCAACCTCGAGCGCTGGCGCCGGCTGCCGCCCGAGGAGCGGCAGCGGGCGATGGAGAGCTATCGCCACTGGCGCGCGCTCACCCCGGAGGACCGCAAGGCGGCGCGCGAGAACTTTCGCCGCTTCCGTGACCTGCCGCTCGACGAGCGCCAGCGCATCATGGAGGACTTCAAGCGCTGGAACGAGCTGCCGGAGGCGCGCCGGCAGGAGCTGCAGCACGCCTGGGAGCGCTTCCAGCGGCTGCCGCCCGAGCGGCGGCAGCGACTGCAGGAGCGCTTCGAGCAGTTCCAGAAGCTGCCGCCCGAGGAACGCCAGCGGCTGATGGAGAACTTCGAGCGCTGGCAGCGGCTGACGCCGGAGGAGCGCGCGCGCATCCGCGAGCGGCTGCGCGCGATGCCGCCCGAGGAGCGGCAGCGCCTGCGCCAGATGACGCCGCAGGAGCGCCAGCGCGTCCTGCGCGAGCGCCCGCACGAGGCGCCGGCGCGATGAGAGCCGCGATGGCCCGGCGCGTGGTGGCGGCGCTGGTGCTGTCGCTGCTGGCCGTGGGTATCGCCGGAGCGGGCACGACGGACGCGGCGATGCCGGTCACGGACGACGCCACCATCCTGCACGTGCTGCAGCGCGTGACCTACGGGCCGCGCCCCGGCGACGTGGCGCGCGTGCAGGCCATCGGGCTCGAGGCGTGGCTGGAGCGTCAGCTCGATCCAGCCCGCGTCGACGACAGCGCCGTGGAGGGCGCGCTGCGGGCGATGCCGACCTTGACGATGTCGATCGCCGACCTGCAGCGCGAGTATCCGCGGCCCGACGCCGAGACCCGGCGCAAGCTGGCCGCCGGCAACCTCGATCCGCGCGAGATGCGCGAGATGTACCCGGTGGAGAAGCGCCCGGCGCGCATCGTGGGTGAGCTGCAGGCCGCGCGCATGCTGCGGGCCGTGACCAGCGAGCGGCAGCTACAGGAGATCATGGTCGATTTCTGGTTCAATCACTTCAACGTCTTCGCCGGCAAGGGCGAGGTGCGCTGGTACCTCACCGCCTATGAGCGCGACGTCATCCGCCCCCACGCGCTGGGGCGCTTCCCCGACCTGCTGCGGGCGACGGCCCATCACCCCGCGATGCTCTTCTATCTCGACAACTGGCTCAGCGCGCGCCCGGGCTACGTCGTGCGGGGCGGCCCCAACCAGGGCCGGCGCGCCGGGCTCAACGAGAACTACGCCCGCGAGCTGCTGGAGCTGCACACGCTCGGCGTGGACGGCGGCTACACCCAGGCCGACGTGACCGAGGTGGCGCGTGCCTTCACGGGCTGGACGATCGATCGCCCGCGCCAGGACGCCCGGTATCTCTATCGCCCGCCCTTGCACGACTACGGCGACAAGCACGTCCTCGGCCGCGTCCTCCGCGCCGGGGGCGAGCGTGACGGCGAGGAAGTGCTGGCGCTGCTGATCGAGCATCCCTCCACCGCGCGCTTCATCGCCGGCAAGCTGGTGCGACGCTTCGTGGCCGACGATCCGCCGGCCGCGCTGGTCGAGCGGGTGGCGGCCGCCCATCGCAGCAGCGGCGGCGACATCCGCACGATGCTGCGCGTGATCTTCGCCTCGCCAGAGTTCCTTAGCCCCGAGGTCGCCGGCGGCAAGATCAAGAAGCCGTCGGAGTTCGTGGCCAGCGCCACCCGCGCGGTCGGCGCCGCCGTCGATGCCCGCGGCGCGCTGGCGCTGGCCCGCGCCGCCGCCGAGATCGGCGAGGGCTACTACGAGGCGTCGCCGCCGACCGGCTATCCCGACCGCGCCGAGGCGTGGGTGAACCCCGGGGCGTTGCTGGCGCGCCTGAACTTCGCGCTCTCGCTCGCCGAGGGTCGCGTCCCGGGCGTGCGGACGGATCTCACCACGCTCGTGCGCGAGGCGGATCGCCGCCAGCCCGACGTCGTGCTCGCTCGTCTGCTCGCCGGGCTGCTGCCGGGCCGGGTGAGCGAGGACACGCGAGCGGTGCTGACCGCGCAGCTGGCGCTGCCCGAGATCACGCGCCTCACCGCCGACGACCGCGGGCCCGCCAACACCGATGTCGCCAAGCTCGCCGCCCTGGTACTGGGCGCCCCGGAGTTCCAGCGGCGATGATGCTCACACGACGCGCGCTGCTGCTGGGCGGGGCCTGTGCGCTGGCGGCCACCGCCGGCCCGCCGCGCTTCCTGACCCGCGCGGCCGGGGCGGCCGAGGCGCGGGGCAAGATCCTGGTCGCGCTCTTCCAGCGCGGCGCCGTCGACGGGCTCAGCATGGTCGTGCCGCACGCCGATCCCGCCTACTACGCGGCCCGGCCGAGCATCGCGCTGCCGCGCCCGCGCCGGGGCGACACGGCGGCCGCGGTCGATCTCGACGGCTTCTTCGCGCTGCATCCGGTGCTGGCGCCACTGCAGCCGCTGTGGGACGCCCGGACCCTGGCCATCGTCCCGGCCTGCGGCTCGCCGGACGTCACGCGCTCGCACTTCGACGCCCAGGACTACATGGAGAGCGGCACACCGGGCGTGAAGAGCACCCCCGACGGCTGGCTCGGCCGCGCGGCGGGGGCGCTGCCCGCCGGCGGCTCGCCGTTCCGCACCGTCGCGCTGGGCGCGCGGCTGCCCCGCGTGCTGCGCGGCGACGCGGGGGCGCTGGCGCTGACCTCGCTCGAGCGCTTCGACGTGCGGGCGGCGGGCGCGCCCGGCGTGAGCCAGCGCGGATTCGAGTCCCTCTATCGCGAGGGCGTGGCCGATCTGCTGCACGGCACCGGTCGCGAGACGTTCGAGGCCGTGAAGATGCTCAAGAGCGCCGGCGCCACGCGTCTGGCGCCGGCCAACGGCGCCGACTATCCGCGCGGCCGCTTCGGTGAGTCACTGCGGCAGATCGCCCAGCTCATCCGGGCCGACGTCGGCCTGCGCATCGCCTTCGCCGACGTCGAGGGCTGGGACACGCACGTCGGCCAGGGCGCCGAGCAGGGCCAACTCGCCAATCGCCTCCGCGACTTCGGCGCTGCCCTGGCCGCGTTCGCCCGCGACCTGGGCGATCGCATGGCGGACGTGCTCGTGCTGACGATGTCGGAGTTCGGGCGCACCGTGAGCGAGAACGGCAACCGCGGCACCGACCACGGCCACGCCACCACCATGATGGTGATGGGCGCCGACGTCCGGGGCGGTCGCATCATCGGCGGCTGGCCGGGGCTGGCGATGGAGCAGCGCTTCGAGGGTCGCGACCTCGCCGTCACCACGGACTTCCGCACGCTCTTCCACCAGGTGGCCACCCACCACCTGGCCCTGCCCGCGGCGGCGCCGCTCTTCCCGGGCTGGACGATCCCGCCGAGGACGCTCGGCCTGTTCGCCTAGTCGGCGCTCAGCGCGGCGCCTGCGCCTGGGCGCGCTCCAGGAGCCGCGTCGTCTCGGCCGGCGTGACGTCGAGGAACCAGAACGCCGACATCCGCTCGCCGTCCGAGCGCACGACGAGCGCCAGCACGTCGACCGGCGCGCCGCCGTCCGGCAGCGACACGCTGAGCCGCACCGGCGTGCCGGGCGTCAGCCCGTGATCCAGCCGCGCCAGCAAGCCCGTCGCGCTCACCTCGGTGACCGCACCCGCCGCGACGACGCCCGATTCGGTCTTCACGCGCAGGGGCAAGGTCACCGGCAGGCGGCTGGCGCGGCGGCGCTCGTGCAGCATCGGACCGGGCGTGGCGGGATCGGAGAGCACGGCGACGTAGTCGAGCACCGTGGCCAGGACGTCGAGCGGCACCGGCTTGGCGAGGAACTCCACCGCGCCCAGCCGCAGGCACTCGCGGGCCTGTGCCTCGGTGACGTAGCCCGAGACGACGATGATCGGCACACCGGAGTCGCGCACGGCGGGCAGCGCCATGAAGTCGAGGCCGCTCATCCCCGGCAGGTTCACGTCGAGCAGGATCGCGTGGGGGAGCTCGGCGCCCATCCGCTCCAGCGCCGCCTCGGCCGTCTCGACCACCTCGACCTCATGGCCGACCTGCCGCAGGAAGTCGGCGAAGACGCGTCCGAGCTCGCGCTCGTCCTCCACCACCAGGAGGCGCAGCGGCGCGGCGCGCGGCTCGCTCACAGCTCGGGCCGGCAGATCGAGCGGAAGTTGCACCATCGGCAGATGCGCAGCTCCTCGGTGCGCTCGAAGTCCTCGATGCGCGCCCGGTTGGCGGCGGGATCGACGAGATAGGCGCGCATCGAGCGGATCGACAGCCGGAGCTGCTCGCGGATGCTCTCCAGGCGCGCGTCGTCCCAGGCCAGCGGTGTCACCACCGGCTCGCGCAGGTTGGCCTCCAGCAGCTCCACGCGATCGGGATCCACGCCCAGCACCTCGCGGGCGTAGAGCGCGTAGCAGCCGAGCTGGAACGCGGTGGCCTCGGTGTCGGAGCCGCCGGTCTTCCAGTCCACCAGGGTGAGCGTGCCGTCGGCGTTCCAGAAGCCGAAGTCCGGCGCGATCCACACCGGCGTGCCCTCGAAGTCGAACACCTTCGACCAGTGCTCGATCGACCAGTGCTCGGGCGTCGTCTTGCGTACGGCCTCCAGCAGCGGCAGCCGGAAGAAGTGGCGCAGGCAGGTGGTGACGTGGCCTCGCAGCGCTTGCCAGACTTCCGGCTTGAGGTCGAGCGCGTACTCGTGCTCGAACAGCGCGAGGGTCTTGGGCTGCTCGCGATAGCGGCCCTGCCGGGAGCTGCGCCACTCGGTGCGCATGCGCTCGACCACGTCGGCGATGAAGGGCTCGACCGGCACCTCGTGCCCTTCGCGATAGACGTGCAGGGCCATCTCGATCGCGTCGTGCACGATGCGCCCCGCCCACATCTGGCGGGAGGCGAGCTGCTTGAGGATGTAGAGTCGGCGGACCTCGACGGCGGCGTCGGCCGCCCAGCCGCCCCAGGAGCCGTAGTAGTGATAGAAGTACTTCCGGCGGCAGTCCTCGAACGTCGCGTTGCGGCTACGCGACCAGGAAAACTCGTTGACGAGGTCGGCCACGGCCCGATTCTACGCCCCTTGACCCCCCTTCATTGCCTTGCTAGCGTCAGCCCCATGGCCACTCCGTCGTTCGTCGTCGCGTGCCCCTGCTGCCAGGCGAAGCTCACGATCGATCCCGAGCTGGGCGCGGTGATCGCGCACGAGGCGCCGCCGGCCAAGCGCACGGTGGAGGACCTCGGTGCGGCCTTCGACGTGCTGCGCACCAAGGCCTCCGAGCGGGAGGCGCGCTTCCGCGAGCAGATGCAGGCCGAGGGGCAGAAGGGCAAGCTGCTCGACCGCAAGTTCCAGGAGAGCCTCAAGAAGGCCAAGGACTCACCGGACCCGCCCAAGCGACCTTTTGACTTCGAGTGACGAGCTGCTCGGCGACCTGCTCCGGCAGGTCAGCCGTAGCTTCTACCTCTCCCTCGCCGTCCTGGCCCGTCCGCTGCGGAAACCGCTGGGCCTCGCCTACCTGCTGGCCCGCGCCGCCGACACCGTCGCCGACACCACGCTGATCGCCCGCCCCGCGCGCATCGAGCACCTGAACGCGCTGCGGGCGGCGTACGCCGACGGCTCCGGTGACACCAGCGTCGTCGTGCGCGCCTGCACCCCGCACCAGGGGCAGGCCGCCGAGCGCCGCTTGCTGGAGCGCGTCGACGACATCCTCGCCGCCGTCGGCGCACTGCCCGAGGACGACCGCGCGCGTGTCCGGTCGGTGCTGGCCACGATCACCGACGGGATGCTGTTCGACCTCACGCGCTTCCCCGGCGAGGACGCCGCCAGCCTGGCCGCGCTCGACACGCTCGACGACCTGGATCGCTACACCTACCTGGTCGCCGGCTGCGTCGGCGAGTTCTGGACCGATCTGCACGTCGCCCATCGCCCGCGCCTGGCCAGCTGGGACGGGCCGGCGATGCGGGCGCTCGGCGTGCGTTTCGGCAAGGCGCTGCAGATGACCAACGTCCTGCGCGACGTGCGCGGCGATCTCGCCCACGGACGCTGCTACCTGCCGGCGCACGAGCTGGCGCCGCTGGGGTTGTCGCCCGCCGACCTGCTGGAGGCCCGCGGGGCGGCTCGGGCCCGCCCGCTGCTCAATCGCCTGCTCGGGATCGCGGCCGCCCACTACGAGGCGGCCTGGCGCTACACGCTGGCGATCCCTCGGCTCGAGTGGCGCATGCGTCTGGCCTGCACGTGGCCGCTGCTGATCGGCCAGGCCACGCTCGAGGCCCTGGCCGCCCAGGACAACCCGCTGGCCGCCGCACCCGTGAAGGTCAGGCGCTCCGACGTGCGCGCGATGGTCGCCGGCTCGACGCTCACCGTCTGGTCCAATCGCGCGCTCGCCGCCGCCGGCGCGCGCTGGCGCGCCCGCATGACCGCCATCGGCGTCTAGCCAGGCCGCCTGGTGGCGGTGTTATTCCCGGAGATCGAGGGACATCAGCGTTGCGGGGTCGATGCGGGCGCCGGCGAGGTTGGCGCCGAAGTGCAGGTGCGGCCCGGTGGCGCGGCCGGTCGACCCGACGGTGCCGAGCTGCTGGCCTCGATCGACCATCTCGCCGTCGGTGACGGCCACCGTGTCGAGGTGGAAGTAGAGCGTGTAGAGCCCGAAGCCGTGGTCGAGCGCGACCATGCGGCCCGGGAAGAAGAAGTCGGCGACGAGGGCGACGCGACCGATGTTGGCCGCGACCACCGGCGTGCCCCGCTCCGCCGCGTAGTCCGCGCCGCTGTGAGGCGCACGCGGCTGACCGTTGATGATCCGCCGCGAGCCGAAGCCCGAGGGCACGCCGTGGCCGGCCACCGGACGCACGAAGCGCCCGCGCCAGAAGCGCTCGGGCGTGATCGTCTCGTAGAGCGTGCGCAGGCGCGCGCTCTCGGAGACCGCGCGGCGCTCGGTCTCGGGGTCGAGATCCACCATCTTCTCGGGCAAGGTGAGCCGCTGGACGGGGAATTCGCGGCGCTGGATGGTGAGGCGGCCCTGCAGGTGGCGCGCGGCGCGCCCGGATTCGAGGATCGCCACCGTCCAGGGCTGCGGTCCCGGCTTCACCTCGAGGTCGATCCCGACCACCGCGGCCTGGCCGCCTGCGTAGGGAAAGAACGTGAGCGTGCGCGGACCGAGCGAGCCCTCCAGGATCGCCTCGCCGGCGCCGCGCACCTGCACCCAGGCGACGTCACCGGGATGCGGACGGGCCGGGTGCCACGTGACGGCGGGCGGTTCGGCGGCGCTCGCGGGCAGCGCGAGCAGGATGAGGGCGAGGGTGAGAGCCGCCAGGCGGCGGCGAGCGATCACTCGGGGCGCTGCTGCCGCAGGAACTGCTCGATCTCCGCGACCAGCTCGGAGGCCGGCGGCAGGTCGCTGCGCTGCCCCTGCTCCTCTGCAGGCTCCTCGGGCTTGTCGCGCGACTCCAGCTTGGCCACGTAGGCCTTGATCTTGGCGTTCTGGCTCACGATCTCGGCGAGGTTCTGGTCGTACTGGCGTGAGGCCTCTTCCAGATCGCTCAGGTCCGCCTCGAGATTCAGCAAGGTGAGTGTGCGCTGCACGAGGGCCAGCGCCGCCTTGGGGTTCTCGATGCCGGAGACGTAGTGGGGGACGTTGGCCCACACGCTCGCGGTGGCCAGGTCCTGCTCGCGGGCCGCCACGTTGAGCACGCCCACGATCCCGGTCGGCCCCTCGTACTTGGAGGGCCGCACGCCAAGGCGCGCCGCCAGCTCGGGATCGGAGGCGCTGCCGGTGATGCGCACCGGCCGCGTGTGCGGCACCTCGGCCAGCAGCGCGCCGAGGGTGAGGACCAGGGTCGCCTCGCAGCGGCGGGCGAGCTCCAGCACGCTGGCGCAGTAGGTGCGCCACTTGAGGTGCGGCTCGATCGCCACGCCGATGATGAGATCGCGGGAGAGGCCCGAGGCGCGCGCCACCGAGAACTCCGTGGCCGGCCACACGATCTCCCGCTCCGTCTCCGAGCCGCTCTTGTAGCGCACGTAGGGCCGCGACAGCCCGAAATGATAGAACTCCTCGGGGTCGATCTCGGCGAACTTCTCGGCGCCGAAGCTGGTGGACAGGTACCGGGCCGCGGTGGTGGCGGCCTCGGCCGCGTCGTTCCATCCGCTGAAGGCGGTGATCAGCACCGGACGCCGCAGTCCCTCGGGCAGCGAGTGGATCGTCAGGTGAGCAGCCATCGATGCTTGCGAGTCTACCATGGTTGAAACATCGCCCCGCCGCAGGTAGCATTGGGCCGCACGCTGTTATCTGGTCTTGGACGACCCCGTTGGAGGGTGATCATGCACACCGACCGCTGGAAGATCCTGCTGGCTGCGACCGCGCTCTTCGCCACTGCCGGCTGCGCGTCGAGCGACGAGTGGCAGACTTGGCGCGAGCACCCCACGCACTTCGCCTCGGGCGACCACCTGTTCTTCTCGACGCGCAACGGCGAGGGGAGCGCACCACGGGTGACGCGGCAAGACATCGCCATGGCCCGGGATCAGGGCTGGTGGGGCAAGCCCATCACGGTGGATCAAGGACAGATTCTCGAGCGCTGACAGAGGCCTGACAGCGTCGGCGCCCGGGTGTCATCCGGGCGTCGACGCCCCTGCTCTCGTGCCGCAGAAGCCGTCGACAATTCAGGGGGAGCCAGCCATGGCACCGGCCGTGCAGATCGGGCACCACATGCCTACCTCACAGATCGCTCACCGGGTGACATCCACGTTCCGCCGCGGGTTGGCCGCGATCACCCTCGTCGCCCTCTCCACCGTCGTGGCGCCGCCGGCCTGGGCCGCGCCCTCGGACGAGAGCGTGCTCTCGCCGGAGCAGCACACCTCCGAGAAGGGTCGCCGCCTGGCGACGACCTATGTCGGGGCGCTGCGCGACATGAGCGCGAAGATCTACCACTGCATGCCGTGGGTCGAGGTCAAGCGCAACGGCATCGGCTTCTACAAGCCCAAGCACCTCGAAGGTGACGTGCGCTACCTGTCGGTGAACCTCTACATCGACCAGCAGCCGTCGCCGGAGTTCGCGGCCTTCACGGTCGAGGAGCGGGCGTCGCGCATGTTCTCGCGTTACGTCGGGCCGATGCTCAAGCGCATGACGCGGGCCCCCGGGATTGTTTCCGATCCCTCGCTCGACGGCTTCACGGTCATCCTCGAGTGGCTGAAGCAGGTGCCGACCAGCGCCAGCGCTCGTCCAGTCCACGAGACGATCGCGGTCTTCCTGGAGCGCCCGATCGTCGTCGACTACGTCAATGGGCGGATCGGCCCGCGGGACCTGGCCGCGCGGGCCCGCGTGCTCGGCTGGGACGGTGAGACCTCGCTCGGTCCGCTCCGCCTGGCCTCGTGGGACGACGACTTCGTCTCGACCTACAAGGTGGCCAACTACCAGCTGGCGCCCGGCGTCTCCTGCCCGTAGCGCGCTCGATGGAGGGGGCCCGCGCGGCCCCCTCCGTCATCGCCGCGCTCGCCCGCCTCGCTTCGTCCGACCGATCGTCTCGAGATAGCGCCGCACCACACCGACCACCGAGGGAAACGCGATCTCGCGATAGGGAATCGCCGCGCGCTCGAACCAGCGCAGCTCGGCGACGTCATCCGCGGCCCGCACGCGCCGCGACGTCGGACGCACGCGGTAGATCGCGGTCAGCACCGTCACCCCGCGCGGCCCGTAGCGATCGTTGGCGAAGCCGATGAGCGTGGCGCGCGCGACGCCCACGCCGAGCTCCTCGCGCACCTCGCGGCGCAGTCCCGCCAGCGGCAGCTCGGCCGTCTCGATGAAACCGCCCGGCACGTCCCAGGCCCCCGCGTAGGGTGGCCCGGCGCGACGTCCCAGCAGCAGCCGGCCGCGCTCGAAGACGACCGCCGCGGTGGCGGGCACCGGGTTGCCGTAGTAGGTCCAGCCGCAGCGGCGACAGCGTCGGCGCCGCCGGCCCTCGTCCACGCGCGTGGCCAGGCGCCCGCCGCAGACGAGACAGAAGCGCGCGATCACGCCGGGGTGAGGCGCAGCGTCTCGCGCAGGCGGCCGGCCATCGCGGTGATGGCGAGCGCGGCCGGCGCCTCCGGTGCGGCCGCGACGTAGGGCTGCCCGGCGTCGGCGGCCGCCGCCAGCGCGGGATCGAACGGCACACGACCCAGGAACGGCACACCGCTGTTGCGCGCGAGCGCCTCGGCCCCCTCGCCGGGAAACGCGCCCGCCATGTTCTCGATGAGCCCCAGGATCGGCGCGGGCGCCGCCGCCGCCACCGTGATCGACTTGCGGACGATCAGCCGCGAGACCTCGGACGGGATCGTGACCAGCACCGTGCCGGCCAGCGCCGGCACCAGGCTGACGATCGTCGCCAGGCGATCCGTGCCCGGCGGCAGGTCGATCAGCAGCACGTCGAGAGCCCCCCAGGCAGTGTCGGCGAGGAACTCGCGCAGCGCGTTCGCCTCCATCGTGCCGCGCCAGGTGTGGGCCTCGGCCTGGGTGGGCGCCGACCAGGTCAGCGGCGTGGCGTCATCGGCCAGCAGCAGGTCCATCGACATGACGCGAATGCCGAGTGCGCCGGCCGGCGGCTCGACGCCGTCCGGGCCGACGGCGAGCGTGCGGCCGCGCACGCCGAGCATCGTCGCCATCGACGGGCCGTTCAGATCGGCGTCGAGCACGCCCACGCGCGCGCCGGCCAGCGCGAACGCGCCGGCGAGGTTGGCGGTGATCGAGGACTTGCCCACGCCGCCCTTGCCGGAGACGACGGCGACGAGCGACTTCACGTCGCGCAGCCGCGCGACCATCCGCGCCTGCTGGGCCTCGACCTGGCCGACGATGTTCGAGCCGCCGTCGCCGGCGATGTCGCGGTAGCGCTTCATCGCAGCACCTCGTCGGCTGGTCCGGCGGCGGGCGGCACGAGGGCACCGATCTCGGCGCCGGATCGGCTCACGGCTCCGCCGCCGGGCCCGACCAGGCCGCTCGAGCAATCAGCGCCAGGGCGACGACGGTGAAGACGAGGAAGACGATGGCGCCGAGGCGGAACGGGATCGCCTCGCCTCCCGGCCCCGCCACGGTGGCCGTGACCGGCCGGACGGCGACGCGGAGCACCGCGATGGCGCGCCAGACCATGAACAACGTCAGGATGCGCGCGAAGTCGCGACGGCTCAGCAGCCAGCGCTCGAACCACGGGCGGCGCCGTCCCAGCAGCCAGGGAATGACCAGCAGCGGGACGAGGCCGACGAGCGCCCAGAAGGCGACGTACACGTTGCGCTTGTACTCGGTGATGGGCCCGGGAACACCCACCCCGTGCCAGACCAGGTAGACGCCACCGATCCAGTAGACGATCGCGTAGGCGACGTAGGCGCGGGCGGCGAGGCGGAATCGATCATCACCGGCCACCGCTCAGGCCTGGGGACGGAAGCGCCCGCCCCACGTGCTGCGCACGTCGGCCAGCAACGCGGCCGTGATCACGTGCTCGCCGCGGTTGCGCGCGTAGGCCTCCACCGCCTTCACCACCATGCCGCGTGCGAACGAGGGGATCGCCTGCAGCCGCTCGCGCGCGGCCGGCTCCCAGGTGAGCTGGTAGTCGACCGGCAGACCGAACGTCATCGTCGCCGGCAGGTCGATCACCGCACCGCCGTGACCGCCGGGCTGGTAGCCGCACGCGGGATCCTCGGCGAGGTAGTCGCCGTAGGTCGCGTAGGCGCGGCAGCGGCAGCCACCGCAGACCCTGGAGAACTCGCAGGCGCCGCAGCGTCCGCCGAGCTGGGGATCGCGGAGCGCGTCGAACGCGGGCGACGTCGTCCACAGCGCGTCGAACGAGGACTCGCGCAGGTTGCCGACGGCCACCGGCATGTACGGGCACGGCGTCACGTCACCGGTGGGCGTGATCCGGCAGTAGTACTTCCCGGCCGGGCAGGAGCCGTGCGCGTAGTTGCGCAGCAGCGGCGACGAGGGGTTCATCTCCCAGAGGATGCGCCGGAAGTGCGGCGCGCACTTGGCGCGGATCAGCAGGCCGTCGGTGCGGCCCACCGGCGTCGACCACGGATCCTCGAACGCCGGCGCGGCCGGGCGCAGGCCGCCCGGCAACGCCCCGGCGGCGGCGCCGAGGAGCTGGCGCACGAAGCTCGGCGGCCCCTGGCCCACGCCCTGGGCCTGGGCCAGGTAGGTGAGGATGCGCTCGTAGGCCGCCGCGTCGATATCGGTCAGGTCGCGACCCCGGCCGGTGCGGACGAGGAAGAAGAAGTTCAACACCTTGGCGCCGAGCTCGCGGGCGAGATCGATCATCGCCGGCACCTCGGCGACGTTCCAGTCCGTCACCGACATGTGCAGCGAGAAGTCGAGGCCAGCGTCGGTCAGCACCCGGGTGGCCCGCAGCGCGCCGTCCCACGCGCCGGGCAGCCGGCGGAACGCATCGTGCTTGACCTTGTCGGTCGAGTCCAGGCTGATCGAGGCGCCGAGCAGGCCGCTCTCGCGCATGCGCTGCGCCTCCCGCTCGCGCAGCAGCACCCCGTTGGTCCCGAGCACGGTCGTGAACCCCTTGGCCGACGCGTACCCCGCCACATCGAAGATGTCGCGCCTCAGGAGCGGCTCGCCGCCGGTGAGGATCAGGAAGACGTTGGGATTCACCCGAGCGATCTCGTCGATCACCCGCTGACATTCCGCGGTGGAGAGCTCCCCACGTACGTCGGCGCCGGCGTGCGCCGACATGTAGCAATGCGCACACTCCAGATTGCACCGCTGCGTCAGATTCCACGACACCGAGTACGCCGTGTACGGCGACCGCACCGACGCAGGTGACGCAAGCGCCGGCGAGGCCTCCGAGGCCGGCTGTCCGGAGCCCGAGCTAGATGACGTCATCGATCGCAAATGGAGCGAGGTCGCGCCCATGTGGTGGCGCGCGGGCTCGCCACCACCACTCCTACCGCGGCTTCTTGTTCGAGACGTACCCCGCGATGACCTCGTTCATCGTCTGCCGGGCGTGGCCGATGCCGTCCTCGCAGACGGCGAGATCGATCGTCGTCACGCCGCGCTCGGTCGCGACCTTCTCGATCTCCTCGCGGGTCATGTCGCGCATGAACCCGGCCGGCACGCGATCGAGACGCGCCACCGCATCGTCCGTCCATGCGAACGGGCTGGGCGCAACCGTGGCCTCGGCGGCCGGCGCCGCCGGGACCGACGCGGGCTCGAACGTCGTCTTGGCCAGCAGGGTGTCCCAGCCGGCGCCGAGCTTGTCGCGACCCACGGTCTCCTCGATCATCGGCAGCGCCAGCTGGCAGGTGATGACCGGGATCTTCCGCGAGCGCGCGTACTTCTCGACGCGGGCCTTGGCGCGGCGCCGCAGGTAGGCGTCGGACACCTCGCGCAGCGCGTCCCGCGCATCGGCCGACCACTTCACCTGCACGCCGGGCATCGACTCCTCCTCCTCGATGCCGCCCTCCTGCGCCGCGATCGTCTCGACCACTTCCTTCGTGATCGTCTGGAACTTGTCGGCGGAGGCCGAGCACACCGGGCAGGTCACCACGGCGTTGGGGCCCTTCACGGTGTAGCCGCAGATCGAGCAGATGGCGGTGGCGGTCTGGTTGTCCTTGCGGAGCTGAGCGACGGCGAGATCCTCGGCGAGGATCTGCATCTTCTCCGCCATGCGCGTCGGCATGAAGATGGCCATGGCCTCGTCGATCACCTTGTTGGTGATGACCGTGTGGCCCTGCTCGATGGCGTAGCGGAGCAGTGCGGTGCGGGCCACGCCCTTCACCTGGGGCGGCACGCGCTCCATGCGCGCCTCGGCCTCCTCGGTCCAGGAGATGATCTCCTCGGCCTTGACGTCGAGCGGCGGATAGAACTTGCCGTTGGTCAGCAGCACGTTGCAGGGGGCCAGGCGCAGCAGGTTCTCGGTGTTCGAGCCCAGGTCGACCTCGTGCTCGTCGGAGTGCACGCCCACCCGGCCGAGGATGAGCAGCCAGGGCTGCTCCTTGCGCGCAAAGGTAAGAATCTTCTCGAAACACTTCCCGTCCAGGAGCGTGATCGACAGATCGACGCCATCGTCTGAAGCGAGCTTGCGCGCGATCTCCAGATGCGACTGGTAGATCTTGGCCAGGCCGGTATCGATGATCTCCTCGTGCAGCTGCTCCTGCTCCTTGAACCGGAAGATCTTCGACGCCTTCTCGTTCAGCACGCCGACGATGCCGTTGAACATCGCGTAGTGCAGGTAGGGATCGTAGACGGCGATGGCCTGGACCGGCCGGTTGACGGCCCGGCCCAGCGCGATGCCGAGCTTGAGGCCGTGGAAGGACTGGGGCGAGCCATCGAGGCCGACGACGATGGCGCCCTGCTGGTCGCGGAGCGCATCGTGGTTGCGGACGACCAGGATGTCCCGGGTCACCCGGCGCACGAACCGCTCGGTGACGGAGCCGAGCTGGCTGTCCTTCACCGCGCCCATGCCGAGGGCCCCCATCACCACCAGGTCGTAGTCGGAGGCCTGGGTGTCCTCGATGAGCGCCTTGTAGTGCTTGCCGTCCATCATCTTCGGCGTGAAGGCGAGGCCGGCCGCCGCGGCCTTGGCCTGCATCACGTCGAGGTAGGACTCGGAGATGAGCTGCAGCCCCATGGCGATCAGCGAGTCGTGGATCTTGCGCTGGCGCTCGAGCTCGGTCTCGTCCTTGTACTCCTCGGGCAGCGTGTACTCCATCTGCTTGAACCGGTAGTCGTGCAGCCGGGCGGCGTACACGTGACAACCCGTGAGCCTGGCCCCGAAGCCGCGGCCCAGCTCGACCGCGAGGTCGATGGCCCGGTTCGAGTAGTCCGAGTTGTCGACCGGAACGTAGATGTGCTTGTACATGCTCGGCCTCTCCTATCTGAGCTCGAAGTCCGCCGTGGCGGTCGCGCCGGGCGCGATGGTCACGTCCTTCGTGCGAGTGCGGGGCGCATCGTAGAGCGGACGCCCGTCGCGGTCCAGCCCCCGGGGGCGGTAGCCCTCGTGCCACATGCTGATCCGGTACGTGCCCGGCGGCACGCCATCGATGCGGTAGCCACCCCGCTCGTCGGTGACCGCGTGGTAGGGACTGTCGTGCACGATCAGCCACGCCGTCATGTGGGGATGGGCGTCGCACACGATCCGGATCGCGCCGGGGCTCGTCAGCCGCCGGGTGATGTCGATCATCTGCTCGCGGCTCGGCAGGGCCAGGTTGAACACCGGGGTGGTCCCCAGGGTGCCGCGGGTGTGGTGCAGGGTGTCGTCGGAGCTCTTCACGCGGGTGCGATCGCCGAGCGTGACGGCGGTCACGTGGGAGACGAAGACGCAGCCGCGGTTGTCGAGCACCGCCTCGCCCGCGGCCTTCTTGCCACGCGTCACGCCGTGCACCAGCACCACGCTGCCGCGCACGCCGCGCTCGGGTCCCAGCGCCAGGACCTCGGCATCCTTCTGATCGCCGCACGCCTCGCGGTCGCGGCTCACGGTCAGCGGGTCCAGCCGCGGCGGCGTCCCGACGAAGCGCACCACGCCGGCGACGGCGCCCGCGTCCGGCACCGGCGCGACCTCGTAGGCGACAGCCGGTCCGGCCAGCGCCACGACGGCGGCCAGCATCGTGAGGCGTCTCAGCACGTCAGGGCTCCGGGTTCAGGCCGTACTCCAGCCCGAGCCACAGGCTGCGGCTGTAGCGGAAGAACCACAGCGGAAAGGCGATGACGAACGGCACCCACAGGGCGAGCTGTCCGACCGGGCTCAGGTCGGCATAGCTCCACAGCAGGAAGCAGCCGCCAACCGCGATGAGCACGGTCACGCCGTAGTTCACGTAGATCGCGCCCACCCAGTAGCCCTGCGCCCGCTCGAAGCGCAGGTCGCACACCGCGCAGACGACATTCATCGCGAACCAGCCCCGGAACAGCGGAGCCCGGCCGCACCGTGGACAGCGCAGGCCGAGGGCGTGCCGCTCGGCGCGCCCGACACGCACCAGCACCCCCTCCCCCGCCATGCCGCGCCCCGCACGTCACCGGCGCTGGGTCAGTGCTTGGCCGGCGCTTCCGCCGCCGGCTTGAGGTTGGCGGTCTTGTGATTGACGTGGAAGGCGTCGGGCAGGATCACGAAGACGAGCAAGGTGGCGATGGCCAGCGGCGTGATCGCGATGAGCCCGAGCGTGCGCGTCTCGAACTTGAGGTGCATGAAGTACATCGCCACGACCGCCGCCTTGCCGACGGCCAGCGCGCAGAGCATGGTGCCGTTCACCACCTTGCCAAACGGCAGGAAGACCACGATCAGCTCGATGACGGTCAGCGCCGCCAGCAGCCAGAAGATCGCCATGTAGTTGGGGTGCTTGTGCTCGCCCGCCATGGATCTCGTCTCCTTTAGAGGAGGTACATGAAGGTGAAGACCATGATCCAGACGAGGTCGACGAAGTGCCAGTACAGCCCCACGATCTCCACGACGTTGTAGCTGGCCGCCGGCGCAGGGCGCCGCGAGACGACGCCGGTGACAGCGAGCAGGTAGATGACGCCGGCCGTCACGTGCAGGCCGTGGAAGCCGGTGACAATGAAG
>Ga0310810_10001936_pt1 | contig 21992 bp, 19 predicted proteins | sample NCmetagenome_FD_207641 | JGI IMG/M metagenome (GOLD analysis project Ga0310810, IMG submission 207641) | Soil microbial communities from experimental microcosm in Duke University, North Carolina, United States - NC | ecosystem: Engineered > Artificial ecosystem > Soil microcosm > Unclassified ... | reverse complement strand
AGCTCGCGGCCGGAGCGGTGGTGATCGCCGACAACACCGGCGTCTTCCGCAAGGACGTCGCGCCGTACCTGGCCTACGTGCGCGACGCGGCCTCACCCTGGCAGTCGCGCGAGCACGACTTCGGCGATGACACCATGGAAGTGAGCATCCGGAGGCAGACGTGAGACTGGCGACGTTCCTCTCTCCCGGCGGCGATCTGGCGGCGGGCATCGACTGCGCGCGCCGCGCCGAGGCGCTCGGCTACGACAGCGTCTGGGTCACGCACGGCCTGGGCCGCGACTCCTTCCTGGTGCTGGCCGCCTACGGCGCGGCCACCACGCGCATCGGCCTCGGCAACGGCGTCGTCCCGATCTATCCGCGGCATCCGGTGGCGATGGCCCAGGCCGCGCTCACGCTCAACGAGATCTCGGGCGGTCGCTTCCGCCTCGGCATCGGCGTGAGCCATCGGGCCTCCATCGAGGCCATGCTCGGCCTGGCCGTCGTCGAGCCGCTGGCGGTGATGCGCGAGTACGTCGCCGTGCTGCGGGGGGCGCTGGGCGCCGGCGCCGCCTTCGAGGGCAAGCACTACCGCGTGCACTGGAGCCTGGCCCTGCCCTCACGCCCGCCGGCCTCGCCGATCTACCTGGCCGCGCTCGGGCCCAAGATGTGCGAGCTCGCCGGCGAGATCGCCGACGGCGCGATCCTCTGGCTGTGCCCGCCCGACTACGTGCGCGAGGTGGCCCGCCCGGCCATCGAGCGCGGGCGCCGGCGGGCCGGCAAGACGCTCGAGGGCTTCGAGCTGATGGCCGCGGTGCCGCTGGCGGTGGCCGACGACGTCGCCGCCGCGCGCGCGGCATTTCGCAGCGAGCTGGCGCGCTACGCGGCGCTGCCGTTCTATCGCGCCATGATGGAGGCCAGTGGCCTGGGCGATGGTCTGCGCGCCTTCGATCGCGACGGGGCGGTGCCCGAATCGATGGCGGCGGCGCTCGGCGGCGTCGGCGACGCCGGCACCGCGCGCGCGTACCTGGAGGCCTATCGCAAGGCGGGCGTGACCTTGCCGGCCGTGCGTCCGATCACCTTCCCCGACGCGCCCTGGTATCGCCGGACGCTGGAGGAGGCCGCCGGCTGGTAGTACGGCTGACCCTGGCGCTCGTCGCCCTCGCGGCGCTGACCGTCGGCTGCGCGGGCAACGAGAACGATCGCGTCCGCCGCCTGCCTCGCGACAAGAACGCGCCGATGCTGTACGTCGCGCTCGGCGACAGCACGGTGGAGGGCGTGGGTGCCAGCCGTCCGGGTGCCGAGTACGTGGCGCGGGTGCACGCGAAGCTGCGGACCGTCTTTCCGCGCGCTGGCCTCGTCAATCTGGGCGTGGGCGGCGCCACTTCCCGCGACGTGGTCAACGATCAGCTGGAGCGCGCGATGCTACTCCGGCCGCGGCTCGTCACGCTCTCCGTCGGTCCCAATGACATCACCGGGCGCGTGCCGGTGGCGACGTACGACCGCAACGTCGACACGATCATCGGACGCCTCACGCGCGAGACGGCGGCAGTGATCGTGGTGAACCTGCTGCCGGACCTGGCGATCACCCCGCGCTTCCGGGACCAGGAGTCGACGGCCGAGATCGGGGGGCTGACCGTGCAGTTCAACGACGCGCTCACGCGGGTGGCGCGCACCTACGACGCGGAGATCGTCGATCTCTTCCGGCCGAGCCGGGCCGAGGTTCCCGCTCACCCGGACCTGATCGCTGCCGACGGGTATCATCCCTCCGACCGCGGCTACGAGCGCTGGGCGGAGCTGGTCTGGGCGGGGATCGCCCGGCGACTCACGACGCGCTGAGCCGGGCCGCCGGCGCCCACGAATAGGCGCCGGCCGCACGACGTCCAAGCAGCGTCGTCAGTCGTATGACTGACCGAGGGAGGCAGGGCAATGCGATTCGCTCGGGTGCTGGCTCTCCTGGTGGCCGCCTCGATGCTGCCGGCCGTGGCCGTCGCGGCCGATGCCGCCGACTTTCGTACGAGTCCCGGGAGCATGCGACCGATCTCGACACCGCCGCCCGCGCGAACCCCGTCCGTCCTGAAAGGCCCCGACCCCGGTCTGGAGCGGTTCGACCGCCATCGCGACCGGCCCGGTCACCAGCGGCCGATCATCGTCGCGCCGCAGACGGTCTTCCTGAATCCGGGCCCGTGCTGGCAGCCCGGCTACTGGACCTACCAGTACGTGCCGCAGACGTACGCGTACAGCACGAATACCTGGGTGGCCGGCCAGTGGTCGCCGGACGGCACGACGTGGATCGACGGCTACTACGCGCCGGCGTATTACAACGGCGGGTCCTACCAGCCGGTCTGGGTGGACGGGTACTACACCGCCTGCCAGTGATCCGTCCTCTTGCCGCTCAGCCCTCGGAGTAGACGAGCAGTAGCAGGGCGATGGTGGCGAGCAGCCCCGGCCAGGCCCGGGCCATCAGCGTCGGGACCGTCGTCGAGCGCTGGGCAATGTAGAGCGTGCATGCGCCGGCGATGGCCGCGGCACCCATCAGGGCGTGGTGGAAGAACATCCGGTCGAGATGTATCTCGCCGTGGTGGCTGTGCAGGAACAGGGTCGAGCCCCCCAGCAGCGTCAGGCCCGGTAGCACCAGCCGCCAGCGCGGAGAGCGCAGCCAGCCGGCCCGCCCGAGCACGTCCATCACGCCGATCAGCAGCGGGATGAACGAGAGCATCTTGTGCTGGAGCACCAGCGGATCGGCGAGCGCATCGGCGATCGAGCCCGGCCCGATCGGCCACGCCTCGGGATCGACGCTCAGGAACAGGTAGACGCTGAAGGCCATCCACAGCGGAGCCGAGGCCACCGCCCACGGCAGCCGACGCGGCCGGCGTCGCTCCCACCACACGACGATCGCGATCACGAGCAGGAACGCGCCCGCGACGTGATGGTTCAGGGTCGAGTACGCGGCCTCGGCCTCGGTGCGCGCGTGATTGTGGCTTTCCGGCGTGCCGCCCCACGGCGCCAGCGCCGCGTTCGTCGGCGCGAACGGCCCGGCCGGATTCTCGATCCACGCCCAGACGTGGGCAACGGCCAGTGCGGGATGCCAGAGCACGAACGGTGCGTTGCTGCCGGGATGCCGGAGCGGACACTCCTGCGCGCGCGTCGCCGGCCACTCGAGATCGTCGCGATAGTGGCAGGACGCCTCGTGCACGTGCCACGCCGAGGCTGGCAGCGGCCCGCCCTCCGGTCGCGCCGGTAGCGCGTACTCGACACCCGCCAGACGGAAAGCGCCCTCGCGCTCCACGTACAGCAGCATCGGCGGCTGGGCGAGGTCGAGCCCGAGGGTGGCGGCGCGGAGCTGCAGCGTCGGGTTCACGAAGTGGATGCCGTGCAGCGCCACCATCCCGCCGCCCGCCACGAACCCGTCGGCGCGGGCCCGGGCCACGTCCTGGTAGCGCTCGGTGTGTCGGCGGACCTCGGCGACCACGTCCTCCGCTGCCGCGGCGGTGCCGGCGGCTGCGGCGCCGGCCACGCTCGCGAGCACGACGGCCAGCGCGGCGGCGATCCGCCGGGGGGCGATGCGCATGCCCTCGATCATACCGGGCCGAGCGCGACATCTGGGGCCTCGTGTCGCGGGCCTGCGATAATACGCGAGCCCATGGGCGTCTTCCTCACGACCGACGGGCTCATCGCCCTGCTCACGCTGACCGCGCTGGAGATCGTGCTCGGCGTCGACAACCTCGTCTTCATCTCGATCATCAGCGGCAAGCTGCCCGCCGCCCAGCAGCCGCTGGCCCGCAAGGTGGGGCTGATGCTGGCCCTCGGCACCCGCGTGCTCCTGCTGTTCACGCTCTCCTGGCTGATGGGCCTCACCCGGCCGCTCTTCCGCGTCCCGCTCGGCGGGGACATCTCCGGCCGCGACCTCATCCTCCTGCTGGGCGGGTTGTTCCTCATCGCCAAGGCGACGTGGGAGATCTACGACAAGGTGGAGCTGTCGGAGCATCTGCCCTCCGGCCGCCGCGCCCCCGCCGGGTTCCTCTCGGTCGTCCTGCAGATCATGGTGCTCGACATCGTCTTCTCGCTGGACTCGGTGATCACCGCGGTCGGCATGGTGAACCACCTGCCGGTCATGGTCGCGGCGATCGTGCTCGCCATGGCCGTCATGCTCTTCGCGATGGAGACCGTCAACGGCTTCATCGAGGCCCATCCGAGCCTGAAGATCCTGGCGCTGTCCTTCTTGATCCTCATCGGTGTCGTGCTGGTGGCCGACGGGCTCGGTCAGCACGTGGCCAAGGGCTACATCTACTTCGCGATGTCGTTCTCGCTGGCGGTCGAGCTGCTGAACATCCGCTACCGCGGGCGCCGACGGCGCCGCTGAGATCCGGTTCGCCTCGTGCGCCGCTACGTCGTCGCCCGCCTCGCCCAGTCGGCGCTGGTGGTGCTGCTCTCGCTCTCGGCGGTGTTCGGCATGGTCCGGCTCGGTGGCGACCCGGTCCTGCTCTTCCTGCCGATGGACATCCAGGCCAAGGACGTCGAGGCGATCCGCCAGCAGATGGGCTTCAACGACCCGGTGCTGGTGCAGTACGTCCGCTACATGCGGGGCGCGCTGCACGGCGACTTCGGCGAATCGCTGCGCTACCGGCGCGACGCGCTCGGCCTGGTGCTGGAGCGCCTGCCCGCCACCCTGCTGCTGGCCGGCAGCGCGATCCTCTTGACGCTGGTGATCGCCGTCCCGCTCGGCGTGGTCACGGCGGTGCGCCGCGACACGCTGGTCGATCACCTGGGCACGATCGCCACCGTGCTGGGCCAGGCCACGCCGGGCTTCTGGCTGGGCCTCCTGCTGATCTACGTCTTCGCCGTGCAGCTGCGCTGGCTGCCCACCGGCGGCAGCGGCACGCTCGCCCAGCTGGTGATGCCGTCGTTCGTGCTGGCCGCGTTCTTCGCGGCGCGGGTGGCGCGGCTCACGCGCTCGGCCACCCTCGACGTGCTGGGTGAGGAGTACATCAAGACCGCGCGAGCCAAGGGCCTGGGCGAGGGACGCGTGGTCACCAAGCACACGCTGCGCAACTCGGCGATCCCGATCATCACGCTGGCCGGGCTCGAGGCCGGCCAGCTCCTGGGCGGCGCCGTCATCGCCGAGACGATCTTCGCCTGGCCCGGGCTGGGCCGGCTGACCGTGCAGGCGCTGCTCAATCGCGATTTCCCCGTCGTCATGGCCGCGGTGTCCTTCACCTCGATCGTCTACACGCTCATGAACCTCGCCGTCGATCTCTCGTACGGCTGGCTGGATCCGCGCGTGCGCGTGCGCGCGTGAAGAAGCCGCTCGGCCTCGCGCTCACCTTGCTGGCCGCGCTGGCCGCGCTGGCCGCGCCGTGGCTGAGCCCGCACGATCCGCTCCAGGCGGACTTCGCCGCGTTCCTCAAGCCGCCCGGCACCGACGCTCACCCGCTCGGCACCGACCAGCTCGGCCGTGACCTGCTGGCCCGCGTGCTCTACGGCGCCCGGCTGGCCCTCTTCATCGGCGTGTGCACGGTGGTGGTGACGGCGGTGGTGGGCGGCCTGCTGGGCCTGGTGGCGGGATGGGTCGAGGGCTGGCCGTCGGCTCTCCTCATGCGCATCGCCGACGTGCAGCTGTCGTTTCCGTTCATCCTGCTGGCGCTCACCATCAACGCCATCGTGGGCCTCGGCCTGCGCAACATCATCCTGAGCCTCTCGGCGGCCGGCTGGGTCGTGTACGCGCGGGTCGTGCGCGCCGAGGTGCTCGCGGTCAAGCAGCGCGACTTCGTGCAGGCCGCCGCCGCGCTGGGCGTGGGCTCGGGCCGGCTGCTGTTCCGCCACGTGCTGCCCAACGTGGCCCCCTCGATCATCGTGGTGGCCAGCCTGCAGTTCTCGCAGTTCATCGTCGCCGAGGCCGCCATCAGCTATCTCGGCTTCGGCGTGCAGCCGCCGACGCCGGCCTGGGGCAGCATGCTCAGCGAGAGCCGCGACTACCTCTTCGTGGCGTGGTGGCTGGGTGCCTTCCCGGGCGGCGCGCTGGCGCTGACCGCGCTGGGCGTCAACCTGCTCGGCGACTGGCTGCGCGACACCTTCGATCCCAAGCTCCGGGTGTGATCCCACATCGGCTGCGCGGCGCGGGCGCCTCGCGCTACACTACGGTCCCTCGTCACCTCGACCTCAGGAGAGACTCATGAGCGTGCAGCGTCGACTGGCCGTGCTCGTTGTCGCCCTCGTCGTCGGGGGGGCGCTCACCCCCGCCACGTTCGCCCAGGACCGCGTCAAGTCCAAGGAGATCGTCGTCGCCTTCGGCGCCGAGCCACGCACGATGCTGGCGGTGATGATCGTCGACTGGACGACCAACGCCATGCTCGAGCACATCTACGACCGGCTGCTCGACCGCGACGCCAAGACCTTCAAGCCCAAGCCGATGCTGGCGACGGAATGGAAGATCGTCAACGACACGACCTGGGAGTTCAAGCTGCGCCGGAACGTGAAGTTCCACAACGGCGAGCCGTTCACCGCTGCCTCGGTGAAGGCCACCGTCGACTGGGCACTCGACCCGGCCAACAAGAGTCACTTCGCCTCGGCCGCGTACTGGGGGCTGGTGAAGGAAGTCCAGATCGTCGATGACTACACCGTCCGCTTCATCACCAAGCAGCCGTGGCCGAACCTGCTCGACAGCGCCTCGCTGATCAACTCGCTCATCATGCCGGCCAAGGCCCTCAAGGAGCTGGGCCCGGCCAAGCTGGCCGAGCATCCGATCGGCACCGGGCCGTTCAAGTTCGTCGAGTGGAAGCGTGACGACCGGCTCGTGCTGGACCGCAACCCCGACTACTGGCAGGGCCCGGCCGACGCCAGCCGGGTCACCTTCCGCTTCATCCCGGAGTTCAGCGCGCGAATGGCCGCGCTGCTCTCCGGCGAGATCGACATCATGAAGGACGTGCCGCCCCAGGCCGTCGAGGCCATCGAGAAGAGCGGCCGCGCCCACCTGCGCGCCACGGTCTCCTCGCGCGTCAACTACCTGGCGCTGGTCAACCTCAAGCCGGGGCCGATGCAGGACGTGCGCGTGCGGCGGGCGATGAACCACGCCGTCGACGTCGACGAGCTCATCAAGCAGGTGCTCAAGGGCCGGGCCACCCGCATGTGCGGTCCGCTGGCCCCCGCCAACGTCGATTACGCGCCGGTCGAGTGCTACAAGTACGACCCGGCCCGGGCCCAGGCGCTCTTCAAGGAGGCCGGCGTCGATCCGACGAAGCTGTCGCTCACGCTGGATACTCCATCCGGACGGTACCCGTTGGACAAAGACGTGTCGCTGGCCATTGCGGCACAGCTGCAGCGAATCGGCATCAAGACCAACGTCGTCGTCAACGAGTGGGGAACTCACCTGGACAAGATCAAGAACCGCAACACCGGGGAGCTGTTCTTCCTGGGCTGGGGTCCGGCGCTGCACGGGCAGGGCACGATGCAGCCGCTCTTCCTCGCCGACCAGACCTACTCGTCGTACGGCAACAACAAGGTGATCGACGACAAGATCGCCCGGGCCCAGACGCTCATGGATCCCAAGGCCCGGGCCCAGGCCTACGCCGAGCTGCAGAAGATCGTTCACGACGAGGCGCCCTGGGTCTTCCTCTGGCAGCAGCACGATCTCTACGGCGTCGCTCCCTCCATCGAGTGGACGCCCCGCGCCGACGAGAAGGTCTGGATGTACGACGCCAAGATCATCGCCCGATAGACGGATTTACCCAGATGATGGGAGCAGATAGACGGAGCCGGCCCGTACCTAAGCCAGGCCACCCACGCTTCTAACCGACGCCAACGAGATCGCCACAACGGAGACCGTTACAATGTCCATCACCGTCTTCACCAACGCGTTGCTGATCGACTGCACGGGCGCCGACCCCATCGAGGGCGCCGCCGTGGTGGTCGAGGACGATCGCATCAAGGAGGTCGCGTCCAAGGGCCAGGTCGGGGCGCTGCCCGGGCGCGTGGCCACGCTCGACCTCAAGGGCAAGACGCTGATGCCCGGCCTCACCGACGCCCACGTGCACATCTGCGCGGTGACCGAGAACATCACCGACCAGCATCGCTTCTATCCGCCCTCGTACATTGCCGCCCGGGCGATGAAGCGCGCCGAGGAGTGCCTGATGCAGGGGTTCACCACGGTCCGGGACGCCGGCGGCGCTGACTACGGCTTCCGCATGGCGCTGGAGGAGGGCCACTTCGTCGGCCCCCGCCTGCTGGTTTCCGGCCGCTACATCTCCCAGACCGGCGGCCACGGCGACAAGCGGCGGCGCTCGGAGTGGACCGATCCGATCGACTGCTGCGTGGGCATGGTCGGCTTCATCGCCGACGGGCCCGACGAGGTGCGGCGGGCCGCGCGCGAGAACATCCGCCGCGACGTCGATCAGATCAAGATCATGGCCTCGGGCGGCGCCATGTCGCCCTCCGACGAGCTCGACACCACGCAGTTCACGGTGGCCGAGATGCGAGCCGCCGTCGAGGAAGCTCAGGCCGTCGGCAAGTACGTGCTGAGCCACGCTTACTCCGACACCGCCGTCCGCCGGGCCATCGAGGCCGGCGTGCGCTCGATCGAGCACGGCAACCTCATCCGCGAGACCGCCGCCAAGGCCATCAAGGACGCCGATGCCTTCCTGGTGCCGACGATGGTGACCTACGAGGCGATCTATCGCGAGGGCAAGCGCTACGGCATCGGCGATCACCAGGTCGCCAAGATCGACATGGCGCGCCAGCAGTCGCTGCAGGGATTGACCTACGCCTACAAGGCCGGCTGCAAGATCGGCTCGGGCTCGGACCTGCTCGGCGACATGGCCAGCCAGCGGGCCGTGGAGTTCGAGCTGAAGGGCCAGGTGATGACGCCGATGGAGACCCTGCTGTCGGCGACGAAGGTCAACGCCGAGCTCTTCCGCATGCAGCACCAGATCGGCAGCGTGGAGCCGAACAAGCTCGCCGACCTGATCGTGCTGGAGGGCAACCCGCTCAAGAACCTCCGCGCGCTCCAGAACCAGGACAACCTGAAGGTCATCATGAAGGGCGGCCGCGTCTACAAGCAGACGCTGTAGCCGGACCGCGGCTCAGGGACGGCGACCGATGACCTTCGTCACCGGCGCCGTCCGCTGGCTCTCCTGGCCGTCGCGGGTGCGCGCCGCGATCGTCACGCTGAGGGTCCCGCTGGCGTAGGGGATCGTCAGCGTGTACTCCCGCGTGGCGCCGCCGGCGGGCCCGGAGGCCGGGACGGTCACCATCGTCTCCGCCCCGTCGTCGACCCGCCAGTAGATCCGCATCTCCATCAGATCGTTCAGCGGCCCGGGTGTGCAGGGCGCCGGCCGCCCGGCGCAGTCGCGCGTGGTGGGCTCGGTGTAGCCGACGACGTGCGTGGTGGGCTCGGGGAGCACGGCCGGTCGCCCCGGCACGGCGAAGGTCTGGCACGTCGTGACGATGCAGATCCAGGCGGTGGTCGGAGCACTCCGGTACGGCAAGGTGAGCGTCAGCGGCGAGGCACCGGTTCCCTGCTGGAAGAAGGCGCTGTCGCTGTAGGCGCTGGCCCACGACAGCGGCGTCGAGCCGGCCCAGGTGACGCTGACGATCACGCCGTCGGCGCCCAGGATCGGCGCCGAGACGCTGACCTTGCCCGGGGCCGCCTGGGCCGCCGCCATGCCCGTCGAGCCGAGCACGCCGAGCAACGCGGCGATCAGCGCGAGCACCGTCGGGGTTCGTGGTCGTCGACTCATCTCATCCATGCGCGAAGAGCGGGCCGCGGCGCGAGCAGCGGACGATCAGACGGTAGCACGGCCCGGCGCGCCGGGCGCGCGCCAGGCGTGTGGCGAAGCCGCGCGCCCGGTGGTAGGCTCCGGCGCGCGGTCCGCGCACGCACCCCGACGAGCCAGCGCTCCGGGAGAACATCGCCGCCCGACGGCATTGAGGACAACGATGCGCATCGTCGATCTGAGCTTCCCGATCCGCCCGCACTTCCGCTGGAAGGTTGCCCCGGAGCTGAAGAGCTCGCACGCTCGCGGCGACAACTTCCAGTCGACGGTCGTCACCATCGGCTGCCACGCCTATACTCACGTCGACGCGCCCATCCACTTCCTGCCCGGCGACCGAGACATCGCCGCGATGCCGGTCGATCAGTGGATCGGCCCGGCCGCCGTCGTGAATCTCACCCACCTCGGCGACAACGGCGAGGTGTCGGCGGCCGAGCTCGAGCGTCACGCTGGCCACGTGCAGGCCGGTGACATCGTGCTGCTGTGGACCGACTGGCCGAAGAAGGTCGACGTCTCGACCGAGAAGTTCTGGAAGGACGCGCCCTACACGGCCAGGAGCGCCTGTGACTGGCTGGTGGCCCGACGCGTGAAGGCCGTCGGCTACGACTACCCGCCCGACTACACCGTGCGGACCGGCATCTTCTCGCCGGGCACGAAGGTGCCGCGCGAGGAGTGCACGACGCACCACGTCTTCTTCCCGGCCGGCATCACCGTGATCGAATACCTGGCCAACCTGGACCAGATCGGCGCGCCCCGCTGCCAGTTCACCGCGCTGCCCCTGCGTCTGGAGGGCGCCGACGGCTCGCCGGTCCGGGCGATCGCGTACGTGTAGGCTCCGGCCCCTCCGCCGTACAATACCGGCGTGAGCGATCTGGATCTCCGTCTGGCGCCCATGGCCGCGGTCACCAACGCGCCGTTCCGCCTGGTCTGCCGCGAGGCCGGCGCGGGCTGGCTGACCAGCGAGGAGATCGACGCGCACGCCTACGTGCGCGACAACGGCAAGACGACCACGCTGACGCACTCCCTGCCCGAGGAGCATCCGCTCTCGATGCAGCTGCTGGGCGCCGATCCCGACCTGCTGGCGGAGGCCGCGCGGCGGCTGGAGGCGGCGGGCGCCGACGGCATCGACCTGAACATGGGCTGCCCGGTGCGCAAGATCGTCTCCAAGGGCCACGGGGCTGCGCTGATGCGCGATCCGCTGGCCGCCGCGGTCATCTTCCGCACGATGCGCAAGGCGGTGCGCGGCCCGTTCACCATCAAGATCCGTGGCGGCTGGGACGAGCGCACGCTCAACGCCGTGGAGGTCGCGCGGCTGGCCGAGAGCGAGGGTGTCGACGCCATCACCGTGCACCCGCGCACGCGCAGCCAGCAGTTCACCGGGCGCGCACCCTGGGACGTGATCGCCATGGTGGTCGCGGCCGTGCGCGTGCCGGTGATCGGCAACGGCGACGTGCGAAGCCAGGAGGACGCGCGGGCGATGGTCGCCGCCACCGGCTGCGCGGCGGTGATGATCGGCCGCGGCGCCCTCGGCGCCCCGTGGATCTTCGCCGGGACGCCGGTTGATCGCGCTGACCGCGCCGCGATCATCCGCCGTCACGTCGCGCTGATCGAGACCCACCTGCCGGAGCGGACGGCGCTGGTGCAGCTCAAGAAGCACCTGGCGTGGTACTCGACGGGGCTGCCCGGCTCGGCCGCGGTGCGCGAGCGCCTGTTCGCCGCCGATTCGGCGGCCGAGGTGCAGGACCTGTTCTGGGCCCTGTGGGCGTGAGCCAGCGCTGGTTCGAGGACTTCCAGGTCGGTGATCGTTTCGGCAGCCCGGCCCGCACGCTCACCGACGCGCACTTCCTGTTCTTCGCCGGCCTCACCGGCGATAACCATCCGATCCACTACGACGACGAGTACGCGCGGCGCACGCGCTTCGGCCGCCGGCTGGCTCACGGCCTGCTGCTGACCTCGCTGACCGCGCTCGGCGCCTCGACCCTGGCGCCGATCCTCGAGCACTCGATCGTCGCCTTCGTCGAGCAGAGCACGCGCTTCCGGGTCCCGGCCTTCATCGGTGACACGCTCAAGCCGGACCACGAGGTCGTCGCGCTGGAGCGCAAGCGCTCGGCCGGCCTGCTCACGCTGCGGGTGATCCTGACCAACCAGCGGGGCGAGATCGTGCTGGAGGGCGAGCACCGCTACCTGATCGCGTATCGCCCGGCCGCGTGAGCCGGGCTACCCGCTGGGCACTCCTCCTCCTGCTGCGGCTCGCCGCGCCGGCCGCGGCCGAGGACGACTCGCCGCTGACCCTGGCCTCGCTGGGCCTCAAGGGCCAGGCGGTGTTCAAGAGCTACGTCTCGTTCGACACGACGCCCAACGACGATCAGCTCGTCGTCAACGAGGGCATCCTGCAGCTCGAATGGTCGCGGCGCTTCGGCTGGGGCGCGGCCAGGCTCGTCGGCGAGTTCCGCGACGACGACTTCGGCTACACGCGGGGGCTGCACTTCCAGATCCCCGAGACGAGCCGGCACCGCAGCTATCTCACGCTGAAGGAGGCCACGCTCACCACGCGCCAGGGCCCGGTGGAGGTGACGCTCGGCAAGCAGATCTACGCCTGGGGCACCGCCGATGCGTTCAATCCCACCGACAACCTGAACCCGTACGACTACCTCGACATCCTCGACAACGAGAAGCTCGGGATCTGGTCGGCCAGCGCCCGGCTCACGCTCGGCCCCACCAGCCTGGTCTTCGCCGTCGTCCCGTTCTTCACACCGAGCCGGCTGCCGCTGCCGCGCAGCCGCTGGACGCCGACGGTCCCCGCCGGCTTCGTGGCCATCGTCGACGATCCGGAGCCGCCCGATCAGGACCTGGGCGCCACCCAGTACGCCGCGCGGCTGCGCACGACCATCGCCGGCTGGGACGTCTCGGTCAGCTACTACGACGGCTTCGATCACACGCTGTCGTTCCGCCAGTCGCTCGTGCAGGCCGCGCCGGGCCTGTTCATCCCTCGCCTCACGCCGGTCTACTCGCGGGTGAAGGTGCCGGGCGCCGACTTCTCCACCACGTTCGGCAAGCTGGAGGTGCACGGCGAGGGCGCGTTCCGCCTCATCGAGGCCGACGGGCGCGACCACCGCTTCCAGGGCATCGCCGGCGTGAACTACACCCAGGAGGTCGGCTGGCGCTACCTGGACCAGATGATCTTCATCGTGGAGTATGCCCGGGAGACGGTCCTGAGCCGGGTCCGTCACTCCGGCATCGTGGAGAAGGACCACTCACCGTTCGTGGGCGACCTGCTCTCGGACAGCGGCTTCCGCGACGCGATCATCGGCCGCATCCAGGCCAAGCTCACCGAGGACACCACGCTGAAGCTGAGCGGGATCGCCGACCTGGCGGTGACGCCCAGCTACTACATCCAGCTCAAGGGCAACCACCGCATCACCGACGCGCTGCACGTCGAGGCGGGACTGGACTTCGTGACCGGAAAGCCCGACACTTTCTGGGGCCGCTGGCGGGACAGCGACCGCTTCTTCATCGCCGTGCGCTACCTCTTCTGACGGAGGCGTCATGTCGGTTCACCGCTTCCTGCCCCTCGCGCTCGTCGCCGTCCTCGTCGGGCTGTCGTGGGGCGAAGCGGCCCGGGCCGCGAATCCCGAGGCCGCCGACATCATGAAGAAGCAGCGCGAGATCCATCGGGTGAAGGACGAGGAGGAGCGCCAGGCTCTCAAGCTGGTCAGCAAGGGCGGCGCGACGAAGGAGCGCAAGCTGATCCGCTACCTCCTCAGCGGCGCCGGCGACCTCGACAAGATCCTGGTGCGCTTCACCGCCCCCCGCGACGTGGAGAACACCGCGCTGCTCACCTGGGAGGGCAAGGACGGTGCGGACGACCAGTGGCTCTACCTGCCGACGGTGAAGAAGCCCAAGCGCATCGCCGCCAGCGGCAAGAAGAACCGGTTCATGGGCACCGACTTCGCGTACGAGGACCTCCGCCCCGAGAACGTGGCGGCCAACCGCTACGAGATGGTCAAGAGCGAGGCCGTCGACGGCGTGGAGTGCTACGTGATCGACGCCACGCCGGCTACCGAGCGCCAGGCCGCCGACAGCGGTTATAGCCGCCGCCGCCTCTGGGTGCGCCAGGACACACTGGTCACCGTCAAGCGCGAGTACTACGACAAGCAGGCCAAGCTGGAGAAGGTCGAGACCCACCGCAAGCTCGTCAACATCGCCGGCGCCTCCTGGCGGGCCGACGAGATCGAGATGCAGGACGTCGTCAACGGGACGCGCACGCTGATCGTCGTCGAGAGCCGCGCCGTCAACCGCGGCCTCAAGGACGACTTCTTCACGGAGACCGAGCTGATCCGGTGACGCGCGCGCTGCTCTGGATCCTGGATCACCCGGCGGCCTCGATCGTCGGGACCCTGGTGATCACGATCCTGCTCGGCGCCCAGATGCCCCGGCTGCGCATCGACGAATCGGCCGAGGGCCTGATGGTCCAGCACGATCCGGCCCGGCGCTTCTACGAGCAGGCCAAGCAGCGCTTCGGCAACGACAACCTCACGGTGGTGCTGGTGAAGGCCGACGACGTCTTCACGCCCGAGGTGCTGGGCGTCGTCAAGCGCCTGTCCGACGGCCTGGCCGCGCTCCCCGACGCCACGCGCGTCGAGAGCCTCACCACCGTCAAGAACATCAAGGGCGAGGGCGACTCGCTCAACACCGATCCGCTGGTCGAGACGGTCCCGCGCACAGTCGCCGAGGCGGCGTCGATCCGTGCCGACGCCCTCGGCAACCGGGTGCTGGTCGGCAACCTGGTGGCCCGCGACGGCAAGGCAACGGCCATCACCGTCTACGCCGATCCCAAACCCACCGACGTCGCCTTCAACCACCGCTTCGTCGGCGAGGTCGAGGCGCTCATCGCTCGCGAGCAGCGCGAGGGGCTCACGATCTTCCAGGTGGGCGCGCCCTACACGAAAGCGACCTACGCCGACTACGTGAAGCTGGACCAGCGCACGGTCGTGCCGCTGTCCATCCTGGTGCTGCTGATCACCCTGCTGCTCTCCTTCCGGATGCTGCAGGGCGTGGTCATCCCGATCGTCACGGCGGTGGTCAGCATCGTGTGGGGCCTGGGCCTCATGGTGGTGTGCGGCCTGCCGCTGACGATCCTCACCGGCATCCTGCCCTCCTTGCTACTGGCCATCGGCTTCACCGAAGACGTGCACATGATCTCCGAGTACCATCACCGGCTCGAGCAGGGTGACGAGAAGCTCACCGCGATCCGGACGATGCTGCGCGAGTCCGCGCTGCCGATCCTCATCACCACCGCCACCACCGTGGTGGGCTTCGGCAGCCTGGTGACGACCGACATCACCATGCTGGTGCAGTTCGGCTGGGCGTCCTCCCTGGGGCTCACCGCCAACTTCATCGTGACCATGGCGCTGCTGCCGCCGATGCTGCGGCTCTGGCCCGTGCCGCGCCGCTTTCGTCACGCCGTCCTCACCGACGAGTCCGAGCACGGCGCGATCCCGGCGTTCATGCAGCGCCTCGGCGAGTTCAACCTGCGCTACCGCACGCCGATCTTGCTCGGCACCGGGCTGCTCACCGTCGGCTCGCTGGTCGGCTGGTATAGCCTGCGCGTCAGCACCGATCTCATCAGCTTCTTCCCCGAGCGCAGCCCCATCCGGGGTCGCATCGAGGATCTGCACCGCTCGCTGGCCGGCGGGCTGGGCTTCTACGTCGTCGTGGACAGCGCGCGGGCCGACGGCGCCAAGGATCCGAAGTTCCTCACCCTGGTGGCCGAGCTGCAGGATTTCCTGGCCGGGACGGGGATGATCGATCGCAGCGTGTCGGTCGCCGACTACATCCGCAAGATGAACCGCGAGATGCACGGCGGCGATCCGGCCTTCGAGACCATCCCCGACGGCAGCGATCAGATCGCCCAGTACCTGCTGATGCTGGAGGGCAAGGAGCTGGCGAAGTTCCTCGACTTCGACGCCGCGGCCGCCAACATCGTCGTGCGTCACAACCTCACCGGGTCCGGCGACCTCTCGACGCTGCTCCGCAAGCTGGACGCGTGGACCGCGACCCACGTGCCGGGCCACCTCGCCGTGCGGGCCACCGGCGAGACGGTGCTGTTCAACAACGCCTCCGACTACATGGCGATCAACGAGCTGACCAGCTTCACGTGGACGTTCCTGATCATCGGTGTCATCCACGCGCTGCTGTTCATGTCGATCAAGGCCGGCCTGCTCTCGCTCATCCCCAACGTGGTGCCCATCCTCTTCAACTACGGGTTGATGGGCCTGCTGGGCATCCCGCTCAACACCGGCAACGCGCTCATCGCCACCATCGCCATCGGCATCGCGGTCGACGACACCGTGCACCACATGGTGACGTACAACCGGCACCTCAATCGCCTGCACGACCAGAAGCTCGCCATGTTCCAGACGATGCGGGCCCAGGGCCGGCCCATCATCTACGTCTCGCTGGCCCTGGCCGCCGGGTTCATGACCCTGGTGTTCTCGAGCTTCGTGCCGACGGTGCAGTTCGGCTGGCTGGCCGCCCTCGTGATGCTGCTGGCGATGGCCGCCGAGCTGATGCTGACGCCCATCCTCATGTACTCCACGCGGCTGGTCACGGTGTGGGACCTCGTGAAGGCGCGCATGGAGCCGGCCGTGGTGCGCGCCGCTCCGCTGCTGCAGGGGCTCTCGGCGTGGGAGGCTCGCAAGGTCGTGCTGCTCGGCCGCCTCGATGCCGTCGCGCCCGGCGAATTCGTGGTACGAAAGGGCGAGAGAGGCACCGAGATGTACATGCTGGTGAGCGGGCGCGTGCGTGTCTCCGACCGGCTGCCGGACGGGACCGAGAAGGTCCTGGCCCGACTCGAGCCCGGCGCGGTCTTCGGAGAGATGGCGCTGGTCAGCCAGGAGCCCCGCAGCGCCTACGTCATCGCCGAGACGGCCGTCGAGGTGCTGCGGCTCGATCTCGACGCCTTCGAGCGCATCCGCCGCCGCTTCCCCTACACCGGCGCCAAGCTCTTCCGCAACCTGGCCCGCATCCTGGCGCTGCGCCTGCGTCACACGACCACGATGCTGCTCGAGGGACAGCCGCTCGCCGTCCTGCCCGGCCCCAGCGAGGACGACTGACGTGCTCGCCCGGCAGACGTGGGACGTGGTCGTCGCCGGCGGCGGCCTCTCCGGAGTGTCGGCGGCGGCCGCCTTGCACGGCATCGGACAGCGCGTCCTGCTCATCGAGCCCGGTCTCGACAGCACCAAGCGCCTGGCCGGCGAGCTCATCCACCCGCCGGGAGCGAACGACCTCGCGGAGCTCGGCCTCCTGGCTCCGCTGGAGAAGGCCGGCGTGGTGCTCGCGCACGGCTTCGCCGTCTGGCCCGCGGCGACGGCGGCGCCCCACCTGTTGCCCTACGGCGAGATCCCCGGCGTTCAGCGCTCCGGCTTCGCGATGGACCACGCGGTGCTGAGCACCACCCTGCTGGAGGCGGTGTCGCGATTGCCCGGCGTCACGCTCTGGCCCGACGCGCGCGTCACCGCGCTCGACCTCACCGATCCCGATGCGGCCACGGTGACGGTGACGCGCCGGCAGCGCATCGTGACGGTGCGTGGGCGGCTGATGGTCGCCGCCGACGGCGCGGCGTCGATCCTGCGCCGGCTGGCCGCGATCCCCCATACGCGCGTGCGCATCTCCAGCATGGTCGGTGTGCAGGTGACAGGCGAGGTGCCGAGCCTCGGCTTCGGCAACGTGTTCCTGGGCGGGCCGGCGCCCATCCTTGCCTACGCCATCGCCCCCGGTGCCGTGCGCGTCATGTTCGACGTACCGGGCAATCCGCACGGGGTCGACGCCGTGCGCCGCGATCCGGCCTATCTGGAGGCGCTGCCGTTCGGCTTCCGCGAGCGCGTGCGGGCAGCGCTCGACTCGCAGCCACTCCTCGTCGGCGTCAATCATTCGATCGTGCTGGCCGCCGTCACGGCCGGGCGCCTGGCACTGGTGGGCGACGCCGCGGGCTGTTGCCATCCGCTGACCGCGACGGGGCTGAGTGTCTGCACGCGCGACGCGCTGCGGCTGCGCGAGGCGCTGCGCGCCGCCGGCGGCGACGTGGTGCGCGCGCTGGCCGCCTACGAGCGCGGACGCGGCGCTCCCCAGCGCACGCGCGTGGCGCTGGCCGGCGCCCTCTACCGCGCCTTCGCCGGCCAGTCCGAGGAGATGCGCCTGCTGCGCGAGGGCATCCTGCACTACTGGCAGCGCAGCCGCCGGGGCCGCGCCGCGTCGATGGCGCTGCTCTCGACGCACGAGGGCCGGATGTCGGTCATGGCGGTGCAGTACGCGCGGGTGATCGGCTACGCGCTGATGGGACTGATCCACATCTGGCGCGCGGACCGTCGCTGGTCACGCTTCGCGCGCCTGCGCGCGCTCTTCCGTCTCTCACGCGCGACGATGCAGATGTTCGTCTCGCGCTGGCGCCTAGCCGGCTGACGAGAAAGGCCCATCTGCTTCGTTGGCGCATCTGGACCTTCTCCTCAGCCTGCGAATCGTTGCGAGGGTGCTGCCGGCAGTAGGTGCGACGGCTAGGCGCGCTCGGCGCGGTCGAGAGTGTCGCGGGTGATCTCGACGCGAGACGGGCGGCGAGTGCCGGCGCGCCAGCCCAGCCAGGCAATCGCCGCGAGCAGCGCGATGACCACGGCGATCGCTGATACGCGCGAGATCGCCGACATCACGGCCAGGGTGGTGCTCGACAGCCCCGCGAAGACCAGCCCGACCACCGGCAGGACCGGGGCGCCGCAGCCGACGACGCTGCACGGCCCGGTCGACAGCCCGAGCACGCTGGCCGCGGCGGCAAAGGTCCCACCGGCCCGCCCCGATCCGGCGCGCCAGCCGCGGACGCCGGCCGAGCGTCGATCGAGCCACAGCGCGACGTAGAGGCCGACCAGCACCGCGGTCAGCAGGAAGCGCAGGACGTCGCCGCCGTCGACCGCGAACCCCCACTCCGGCTGGCCGTAGGGCCCGTCTGCCGAGAACCAGAACAGGGCGACCCGCCCGAGGAAGTCGAGCTTCTCCGACCACGGCGTGGACGACGTCAGGTACTCGGGCAGGCGCTTCAGCCACGGGTTGAAGGTGAAGAATGTCCACGGCTTGCGCGTGACCGAGAGCAGCAGCGGCGGCAGCAGGACGTCCACGGCGAGCACTCCGACGGCCGCCAGCACCGCCGCACCGGGGTGCGCGCGGACGGCCCTGCGCACGCCCCGCGCAACGGCTCGGATCGCTCCGAGGAACTTGCTCACCATGACGGACATTATAGGTTTACAGTCTCGTGTTGACAGTGGTCAGACCACATGCTACTGCGGGGTCACCCAGGGCAATGCTGCGGCCGGCAATCCCACACGGAGCACGCGAGGCGGACCTTCCCGCACTCACCCCAACGGAGGGACACACATGGCGGAAGTGAATCGGCGTGATTTTCTGACCGGTCTTGGAGTCACGGTCGGCGCCTCTCTCGCGGCCCTGCCCGGGTTGCCGTCGGTCGGCGTGGCCCACGCGCAGACGCCGCCCAAGGGCAACATCCCGGACACGCCGTACAAGATCGGCCACATGACCTTCTTCACCGGTCCCGCCGCGGTGCTCGGCGAGCCGATGTTCAAGGGCCAGCAGCTGGCCGCCGAGGAGATCAACGCCGCGGGCGGCCTGCTCGGCAAGCGAAAGATCGAGCTGCTCAAGGCCGACGAGAACGCCGGCACCGACGCCAACGTCAAGGAGCTGCGCCGCCTGAAGCTGTCCGAGAAGATCGACTTCTTCTGTGGCATCACCTCCTCCGGCAACACCCCGGCGCTGGGGCCCGTCGCCGAGGAGCTGAAGGTCCTCACGATGTTCGTCGACGGCTGCACGGACTTCCTGTTCGACAAGGCCGTCCCGAACCCGCACTACGTGTTCCGCACCACCAACATCCAGTCCGCCGACGGCATCACCACGGCGCTGGCGATCGTGCAGACGTGGCCCAAGGCCAAGCGCATCGCCCACATCCATCCCGATTACTCCTACGGCCGCAACGCCTTCGACCACGTCAAGATCGTCATGAAGAAGATGATGCCGCAGGCCGAGATCGTCTCCGAGGGCTGGCCCAAGCTCGGCACGACGGACTTCTCCTCGCACATCACCAAGGCCATCTCCTCCAAGCCGGACCTGGTCGTGTCGTCCGTCTGGGGCGGCGACTACGTGGCCATGTACAAGCAGGCGCTGCGCTACGGGATGTTCGAGAAGGCGAAGTTCGCGACCACGCTGGCCCTCGGCGTGGCGCCCCACGCGCTCGGCAAGGACCATCCGGAGGGCGTCATCGCCGGCGTGCACAGCAACTACCACTTCACCTACCCCGGCGGCGACAAGTGGCCCTACAACAAGACGTTCGTCGAGAAGTACCACGCGCGCTTCAACGAGTACCCGAACTTCCAGGCCGAGGGCGCGTACACCACCACCTACATGCTGAAGGCCGCCATCGAGAAGGCTAACCGCCTCACCGGCGGCTGGCCGGATGACGACGCCATCATCGCCATGCTGGAAGGCATGATGCTGGCCGGCCCGGCCGGCTACGTCTACATCCGCCCCGACAACCACCAGGGCTACAAGGACGCGATGATCGGGTTCAGCAAGAACGTGGCGGAGTATCCGTTCCCGATCCTCGATCCGGCGCGCATCATCACGATCCCGATCCGCTCCATCACGGCACCTCCCGGCTGGCCGAAGGGCGAGCCGACCTCGACGTACACCTGGATCGACAAGACCTGGCCCCAGGCCAAGGCCTGAGTCGTCGCGCTGCGGGGGCCGGGTCACCACCCGGCCCCCGCCGTGTCTCGGTGAAGGTCCTCGCCGTCCTCCTGCTGCTCCTCCTGCTCGGGCCACTCGCCTGGGCGGGTCACGAGCTGACCTTCTATCCCGCCTTCTACCCGCAGGAAGTCAGCGTGCGCTGGGTCGAGCCGAAGGCCGCCGCGCCGCTGCTGCTCAAGAACGCGCTGCACGCGTACATCGGGAGCGATCCCCTGGACGCCACGCCGAACGAGAAGGTGCGCCACGTCGAGTCGCTGCGCGGCTGGGTGGTGCTGACCTTCCCGCGGCCCGGTGGTGACGCCGAGGCGCGCTGCGCGGCGGGCGCGGCCATCGTGAAGGCGCTCGGCACGCGGGCGCCGTTCGTCGCGCATCCCTGGCCCGTCACCCCCTACCACGACGACTACGTGCAGGAGTACGACCTGCTACAGCGCGCCCGCGAGCGCGGCGCCGGCAGTGCGCCCAGCGTGCGCGCGACCGGCCCGCTCGCCGCCTCGCTCGCCGCCGCCGGCGTGCGGGTCGCGCCGGACGGCGAGGCCGTCGTGGAGGAGATCCCGCTGTCATCGCTGCTCGATGGCGTCGAGACGCGGCTGCTCGGCTGGCACGGCCCGCCGTGGCTCAAGGAGGGCTGGTTCCACGCCTGGCTGCTGCTCTCACCGGCGCTGGCGCCGGCCACGCGCGGCGCTGCCGAGGAGACCGTGCGGCGGCGCACCGCGGCCGCGCCCCTGCCCGCCGCGGAGCGGATCAACCTCGAGCGCCGCCTCGTCGGCCAGGTGACCGCCGGCTGCGAGCGCGTGGTGCTCGGCTACACCGTGCGGCGCGAGGCGCTCAACGACGACTACAACGAGGGCGTGGAGAACATCGCCGTCGACTCGCAGGCGGGCGTGGGCTCGCCGATCTTCCTGCGCACCGTGAAGCTCAAGGACTTCCCGTGGAACGGTTGGCTGCACGTCGGCGCCGAGGGCGGCGCGCGGGCGGCGTGGAATCCGGTCGCGGGGTTCAGCGACGCGGCGGGGCGCGAGGTGTGGGCGGCGGTCGGCGATCCGGCCCTGCTCTTCGATCCCGACAACGCGCGGATCATCCCCAACCGGGCCCGCGTACAGTCGATCGAGGAGGCCGGCGAGGTGCCGGCGGATGCGCTGGTGCCCATCGCCGGAGAGCTCAGACCGGTGGGCCCCGGCGCGAGCGCGCGCCAGAAGATCGTCTATCGCGTGCTGCTGTCGAACCTGCACGATGGCCAGCGCATGAGCGTGGCCGACATCATGTATCCGTACGCGTTCGCCACGCGGTGGGGCGTGAGCGGCGCGCGCACCTACGATCCGGAGGTCGAGCGCGCGACGGCGGCGCTGCGCCAGGCGCTGGTCGCCGTGCGCGTCGTGCGCGTGGACACCGAGGTGCGGCTGGTCGACGATCAGCAGCTCCTCTACCAGGTGCCGCTCGTCGAGGTCTATCTCC
>Ga0310810_10001935_pt1 | contig 21993 bp, 24 predicted proteins | sample NCmetagenome_FD_207641 | JGI IMG/M metagenome (GOLD analysis project Ga0310810, IMG submission 207641) | Soil microbial communities from experimental microcosm in Duke University, North Carolina, United States - NC | ecosystem: Engineered > Artificial ecosystem > Soil microcosm > Unclassified ... | reverse complement strand
CAGCACACGTTTGCAGTGGATGCCGCCAGGAGGGCGCATGAAAGCAAAGGATGTCCTGGGGCTCGCCAAGGACCGCGGCGCGGTGATGGTGGACCTCAAGTTCATGGATTTCGTCGGGCTGTGGCAGCACTTCACCATCCCGCTCGCCGAGCTCAAGGAGGAGATCTTCGAGGAGGGGCTGGGCTTCGACGGCTCGTCGATCCGTGGCTGGGCGGAGATTCACGCCTCGGACATGCTGGTGATGCCGGATACGACCACCGCGGTGATGGATCCCTTCATGAAGGATCCGACCCTGAGTCTCATCTGCAACATCTCGGACCCCATCACCAAGGAACCCTACGGACGCGACCCGCGGAACATCGCCCTCAAGGCGGAGAGGTACCTCCGGTCGACCGGCGTCGCCGACACTGCATACTTCGGGCCCGAGGCGGAGTTCTTCGTCTTCGACGAGGTGCGCTTCGACAGCAAGCCGAACGCCTCCTTCTACGAGATCGGCTCCAGCGAGGCGGCGTGGAGCACGGGCAAGGAAGAGGGGAACCGCGGCTACAAGGTTCGCTACAAGGAGGGGTACTTCCCTGTCGCCCCGCTGGACAGCCAGCAGGACATTCGCACCGAGATGTGCCGCGTGCTCGCCGACGTGGGCATCGAGGTGGAGCGGCAGCACCACGAGGTCGCCACCGCCGGCCAGGCGGAGATCGACTTCCGCTTCAACACCCTCGTGAAGTGCGCGGACAACCTCAGCTGGTTCAAGTACATCGTGAAGAACGTGGCCTGGCGGCACGGCAAGACGGCGACGTTCATGCCCAAGCCGGTCTTCGGGGACAACGGCTCCGGCATGCACACCCATCAGTCGCTGTGGAAGAACGGCAAGCCGCTGTTCGCCGGTGATGGGTACGCGGGGCTGAGCGAGATGGCGCTCTATTACATCGGCGGCGTGCTCAAGCACGCACGCTCGCTCGCGGCGATCTGCAACCCCACCACCAACAGCTACAAGCGGCTGGTGCCGGGCTTCGAGGCGCCGGTGAACCTGGCCTACTCGAGCCGGAACCGGAGCGCGTCGATCCGCATCCCGATGTACAGCCCGAGCCCGAAGGCGAAGCGGCTCGAGTTCCGCAGCCCGGATCCGTCCTGCAACCCGTACCTCGCCTTCGCCGCGCAGATGATGGCGGGGCTCGACGGGATCGAGAACAAGATCGACCCGGGTGAGCCGCTGGACAAGGACATCTACGGACTCTCGCCGGAGGAGCTGAAGGACGTGCCGAAGATGCCCGGCAGCCTCGAGGAGGCGCTGGACTGCCTGCGCAAGGACCACAAGTTCATGCTCAAGGGCGACGTCTTCACCGAGGATGTCATCGACACCTGGATCAACCTCAAGATGGAGAAGGAAGTGAATCCGGTGCGGCTGCGGCCTCACCCGATGGAGTTCGCGCTCTACTTCGACATCTGAGGCGTGTGGGCAGTCTTCGCGGGCCGCTCGATCCACGAGGTCGGGCGGCCCGTCGTCGCATCGGGGGTTCTCATGGTCTCGAGGATGCGGACGGCGTCCCTCTCGGTGTTGCTGCTCTGCGCGTTCCTCTCCGCTCCGGCGCGTGGACAAGGTTCCTCGAAGCCGAAGGTCCGGGCCATCACCGGCTTCGTGCGCCTGGATCGCGCCCAGCTCGTCCAGCAGGTCGGCGACGCGCTGACGGTCCTCCGCAGCGCGAAGCGCGAGTTCGAGAAGCAGGGCTACGTGGTCGAGAGCCTTCGCATCGTCACCCAGCCGCTCGGAGAGCTCGTCGACGGACTCTCGGACTCCGACGCGCTCGCTTTCCTCCAGCGGTTCGATGCGCTCTCCACGAAGGAGCGCTTCTTGCCCGGCGTGGGCCCGGCCATGCTGAGAGACTCGGACAATCCGCGCCCCATGCGGCTCCTCGCGCGGGCCCTCTCCACGCTCCCCAACATCGAGGGAAGTGCCGTGCTCGCCGGGGAGGACGGGATTCACTGGAAGGTGATCCGGGAGAGCGCGGCCCTCCTTCGCGAGGTCACCGATCACAGCCCCGGGAGCATCGGGAGCTTCAACTTCACCGGAACGGCGATGCTGCAGCCCTACTCGCCCTTCTATCCGGGGGCCTACCACACCGGATCGGGCCGGCAATTCTCGATCGGTCTCGAAGGGGCGAGCGTCGTGCAGGAGGTCTTCTCGGCCAGGCCTCGCGACTTCGACGGTGCCGTCGCCGAGCTCACCAGGCAGTTGACCGTCCACGCGAAGGTGGCCGAGTCCATCGGTCAGCGGGTGGCGGCCTCGACCGGCTGGACCTTCGCGGGCGTGGATCCCACGCCCGCCCCTCTCGCCGACGTGTCCATCGGTGCAGCCATCGAGTCGTACACCGGTGCCCGGTTCGGCTCGAGCGGCACCATGACCGCGGCGCTGATCATCACCACGGCGGTCAAGGCCGTTCCGGTCAAGCAGGTCGGTTATTCCGGGCTCATGGTTCCGGTGATGGAGGACAGGGTGCTCGCGCGCCGCTGGGCCGAAGGGGCGGTCAACATCGATTCGCTTCTCGCCTACTCCGCCGTCTGCGGCACGGGTCTGGACACGGTCCCGCTGCCCGGTGACGTGAGCGAGGAGCAGGTGAGCCGGATCTTCGGCGACGTGGCCTCCCTGGCCTGGAAGTGGCGCAAGCCCCTGTCCGCGCGGCTGCAGCCGGTGAAGGGAAAGAAGGCGGGCGATCAGACGGAATTCAACGATCCGTACCTCTTCAACACCCTGATCCGTGCCCTGCCCTGAGAAGGAGCGCGCGCTCTACTTCGAGACCAGCCTGTCCTGGAGCCGCGCGCCGGCGACGTGGAGGTAGGCCTCGCGCAGCAGCTTCGAGACGATGTCCCAGCTCGTTCGCCGGTCCAGCACGACGCCGACCCACCCCGACGACCCGACGTACGGCGGACGGAAGAACCGCTCCGGCTGGGCCTTGACCAGCGATTCCTGCACGCCAGGAGGCACGGGGAGCCAGACCGAGAGGTGCTTCGCGCCGTGGTGGTGGTTGTCGAGCATGGCGAAGACCTTGCCCTTGCCCGCGAACCAGGTCGGCTCGCCGTGCGAGCGCCGCTCGTTCGCCTCGGGGAACGCGAGGCACAGCGCCCGCAGCCTGGTGACCGCCGGTGCGTCCGCCCGTGCGACCGGACGGACCGGATGACGCGAGGGGGTCGACGACTTCCGGGAGGACGCCATGGTCCGGAGTCAGTGATCCGCGGTGCGCATCGGTTTCAGCGCGGTGGCCCAGCGGTGGAGCTCGTCGAGCATGCCCGACGCTGCCTTGTCCTGGGAGTCGGTCGGGGTGAACGTCCCATCGGCGATCTGCTTGGAGACGAAGGGGATGGCGACCTGCTCGAAGATGGGCATCACCTTCACCGAGGTGAGCGGCACCTTCGCCATCTGCGTCGACCGGAGGCCCCCGCTCACCCCGCCGTAGCTGACGAAGCTCGCCGGCTTGTAGTTCCACTCCGTGTAGACGAAGTCGATCGCGTTCAGCAGCGTGGGCGGCATCCCGAAGTTGTACTCGGGCGTGACCAGGGTGAAGGCATCGGCGGACTCGACGCTCCTGCTCCAGGCGTGGGTGTGCGGCTTCGTGTACTTGCGGAGCTTCGGGTGCTCCGGCTCGTCGAGGAGCGGGAGCGCGAACTCCTGGAGGTCCACGAAGACCGCCTCGAAGCGTCCGTGGGCCACCGCCTTCCGGTGGAACCACTGTCCCACCGCGAGACCGACCCGCTCCGGCCGGGTGCTGACCACCACGACGTTCAGCTTGAGCATGACGTTCGCCTCCGCGCCGCTCGCACCATAGGCAGCGGCGGCTCGAGGCGCGACCCCGGCATCCTGGCGACCGGACTCGCCCCCCTCGACGCACCTCACGTCGCGCCGGGCGCCCGCGACGGGCCGGGTGCGCCTCAGCGCTCGACGCGGGCGAAGGTCGCCACCCAGTTCGCCTCCCAGGTCCGTCCCTGGTCGGCGGAGAACGCCTGCTCGAAGCGGAAGGAGTCCCGGGTGAGCTCGGAGAAGACGAAGCGCACGCAGATGGGCTTTCCGTCGAGCGTCTCCTGATCGCGGAACTCGCCACGCCCCTCGGCGAAGCCTCCCACCAGGCCCGGCGTCAGCTCACCGTCGCGGCTGGCCGCGAAGCGGACCGTCCATCGGCGCGTCGCAGGGTCGTAGAGGCGAAGCGTCAGGCCCTGGATGCGACCCGCCGGGCCACTGACGTCGAGCTCGCCGACGTTCGCCTTCCCGTCCCACAGGGGATGGACCACCGAGGTGCCCTCGTAGCTCACCCACTCCTCCGAGCCGGTGAGGGGACGGAGCCGCCGGGAGAGCTTCGCGGTCCAGCGCCCGAACTCGAAGTCGAAGTCGTGCTGACCGTCACCGCTGGCGGGGAGCGCCTGGCAGGCGGATAGCGCAGATGAGGCGGCCGTCTCGGCGGCGCGCGGATGACAGCCGAGCGCGAGACACACGGTGAGGACGAAGGTCGTCGGGAGCGAGCGAGGCATCCGGCGACAGTGCGTGCCCGTCGCGCCACTCGCCAGGCCAGGGCGCGACGAGCGCCACAGACCAGAATCGAGCCCTCAGCTCCAGCGGCACTCGGGCTGCCGGGTGCCCGGTCGGGTCATCACGATCTGGTACAGCTGCAGGAAGCGGGCGCGGAACGCTCCGGCCGACGAGAGCAGGTAGTAGCGCCAGATGCGCCGGAAGCGCTCTCCGTACCGGACCCTGAGGCTCGGCCATGCGCTCTCGAAGTTCCGGGCCCAGGCGATCAGCGTTCGCTCGTAGTGCGGTCCGATGTTGTGGACGTCCTCGGGGACGAACAGCCCATCCATCGCCTCGCCGATCTGCGCCAGGGAGGGGATGGCGGCGTTCGGAAAGACGTACCGATGGAACCAGGCGTCGATGAGGACCTGGCGTCGGTTGCTTCCGATGGTGTGGATGAAGGCGACTCCACCCGGCTTGAGACAGCGGTCGACCGTCTCCATGTACGCGCGGTGATTTTTCGGGCCGACGTGCTCGAGGAGTCCGATGGAGACGACGGCGTCGTAGCGACCGCGGGCGGCGCGATAGTCCGCGAGATGCAGCTCGACCGGAAGACCGCGGCAGAGCTCCGTCCCCAGCACGACCTGCTCCCGTGACACGGTGTAGCCGGTGACGTGGACGCCATACGTCGCCGCCGCGTGACGGGCGAACGTGCCCCACCCGCATCCGAGCTCGAGCACTCGCATCCCCGGGGTCAGGTTCAGCTTGCGGCACACCAGGTCGAGCTTCGCGCGCTGGGCCTCGTCCAGATCGCCGGCCCACTTCCAGTAGGCACAGGTGTAGGCGAGGGTCTCGCCGAGCATCGCCTGATAGAGGTCGTTGCCGATGTCGTAGTGGCGCTGGACCGACCGGCGCGCGCGCACCGTGCTCTGGAGATTCCACATCCGGGCCGCCGCCTCGTGGAGCGCCCCGCGCCAGCTCGGCAACGGTCGCCTCACCCCGGCCCAGATCAGGCGGGCGGTGAGATCCTCCAGCGCATCGGTGTCCCACTGCCCTTCGACGTAGGACTCGCCGAGGCCGAGGCGGCCGTCTCGGAGGACCCGCGCGTAGAAGCCGGAGTCGTGCACCCGGATGTCGTGTCGACGGTTGCCCCCGACGCGGATGTCGGCCGCCTCGAGCAGGGCCCGGACGGTCCGCTCCGCCACGCCGACCCGGTCCCGCGGGACGATCCGGAGGCTCGTGGTCACGCCGGCAATCCTCCTCGACGGACGCCGAGGGCGGCGCTCAGGAGGCGCCCTGCCGGGATCCGACGGCCGCTGAACATCCAGGCGAAGCCGCGCGCCGTCGCCGCGCGCGCGAGCGGGCCGGGCTCCCGTGGCGCCGCAAAGCCCCGGCGATGCAGGGCCGCGAGCACGCGGAGGAGCTCGCGGGTCAGCGCGTAGTCCCGGAACGTCGCGTGAGCCGCCAGGCGTGGCCCGTACGCGTGCGGTGCGCCGTCGAGGATCGCTTCCGCGCAGAGTCGCCCGGAGAGGACCGCCGGGAGGATGCCCTCGGCGGTCAGCGGATGGGCGAGGCCGAGCGCGTCACCCACGAGGAACGCGCCATCCCGCTCGGCAGTCTGCAGATGCGCCGGATCGAAGAGGTGGTAGGCGTGTCCCTCCACGTGCTGCAGCGGCGCACGCGCGCTCTCGGGGAGATGTCCGCTCTCGAGGAAGAAATCCCGCGCCGAGGCCCACGCGGACCGGACCCGCTTCGCGGACGCGGTGCCGCTGCCCACGTTCAGCCAGGCTCCCTTGGGAACGTTCCACGAGTAGCCGCCGAGGTCGTCGTGGAGCAGCAGCTCCGGTTCGCCGTCCGCCCCGACGCGCGCCGCGGCGATCTCCGCCGGATCCGCCTCGAACTCACGCTCCTGGGCAGCCACCGGGGGGCCGCGCCTTGCGGGGAAGATCGCTCGCGCGACCGGACAGTGCGTCCCTCCCGCGCCCACCAGCCAGGGCGCGGCGTGGACCCCATCGACGACCCACGCTCCGTCGCGCCGCTCGAGCGAGGAGACCCGAGTGCCCTGGATCCGCTGCGCGCCACTGCGGCGGAGCAGGAAGTCGTCGAGCTCGACGCGACGGATGAAGTCGCCGCGGGCTCCGATGGAGTGGTCGCGACCCCGGTACCGGACGTGACAGCGGCGCCAGGGCCACACCCCGCCGGGGTACTCGCGGCGCGAGAGCTCGAGCACGTCCCACACCGGCGCGCTGATCCAGCCGCCGCAGGGCTTCACTCTCGGGAAGCGCCGCCGGTCGATCACCGCGACGCGCAATCCGGCACGGACGAGCACCCGGGCACAGCTGCTTCCCGCCGGTCCACCGCCGACGATGATCGCGTCGAATCGGATCACGCTGGGCGCCACCCAGGTCTGCGGACACCGTGCGTCCGATCGCGATGCGTCCGTACCGGTCGCCCCGCGAGCGATCTGTTCCGGTCTCGCGCGTGGCCGCAACGAGCGTGGCGTCGCGTTTCTTCACGACACCTGCATCCACGGAGGAGCGCGCTTGGGAAGTGCCGACAGGTCGATCCGCGTTGAAGTGATCCCCCACCATCGCTCGATCCCGATGTACCTCTGCCACGCGATCGGAATCGCCGGCCCGTTCTTCGTCCCGTTTCGCTGGAGCTACGTCGCGCTGGCCGTCGCGGTCTACGCCGTGCGGATGGCCGCGCTCTCCGGGGCCTACCATCGCTACTTCGCGCACCGGAGCTACCGCACCGGACGCGGCTTCCAGCTCGTCCTCGCCTTCCTCGGCGGCACCTGCGCACAGCGAGGCGCGCTCTGGTGGGCCGGCAACCACAGGCACCACCACCGGCACTCCGACGACCCGACCGACCTCCATTCCCCACGCCACGGCGGCCTCTTCTGGAGCCACGTCGGATGGATCCTCTCCAAGCGCTTCGAGAGGACCAACCTCGACCAGATTCGAGACTTCGCCCACTTCCCGGAGCTCCGCTGGCTGGACCGTCACCACCTCGTGCCGCCGCTGGTGATGCTCGGGACCTTGCTGGCGCTCGGCGGGATCCCCGCGGCGATCTGGGGAGCGTTCGTCTCGTCGGTGCTGCTGTGGCATCTGACCTTCGCGGTCAACTCGGTCGCCCACGCCTTCGGCTCGGCCCGCTACGCGACCGGCGACGACTCGAGGAACAACCCGGTGCTCGCGCTGCTCACCCTGGGCGAGGGCTGGCACAACAACCACCATCATTACCCGGCGTCCTCGACCTTTGGCTTCTTCCGGTGGGAGATCGACCTGACCTACTGGGTGCTGCGGGCGCTGAGCGCCACCGGGCTCATCTGGGACCTGCGCCAGCTGCCGGCCTCGGTGCGTGACGACGTCGCACCTCCGATCTCCGGCGAGGTCCGGAGCACGCCGTGAGCCGGCAGGAGGTCCGGACGCGGCGCCCGCTCGAGTGGCTCCACGGCTCCGCGCTCGACGCGCGACGGGACATCCTGGGGTTCTACCGGCGATGCGAACGGGAGGGCGGCGTCGTCCGGACGCACATCTGGCGTCTCCCGGTCTACGTCGTGACCGATCCCGAGCTGGTCGAGGAGATCCTCATCCGCAAGCGGCAGTGCTTCATCAAGTCCGCCGGGCTTCGCTCGACGCGGCTGGCATTCGGCCAGGGTCTGCTCACCTCGGACCACGAGCTGTGGCTCCGCCAGCGGCGAACGGTCCAGGCTGCCTTTCATGCCCGGCAGCTGGAGCTCTATCGACGATCGATGGAGGAGGCCTGCCGGCGGCTTCTGGACGGATTCCGGGACGGCGAGACCAGGAACATCCACCACGACATGACCGAGCTCTGCTTCGAGGTGCTGGCGCGCTCTCTCTTTGAAGAGGAGCTGCCCGAGGCCCACGCGCTGGTCGCCGCGACCGCGGAGGCGCTCCACGCCTTTCACCACCTCTTTAGTCAGTGGGTCGGGGCCGCCGGCGGTCTCGCCTTCGCGACCGTCCGCGGGGTCGCGAACATGCTCGGACGTCCGGACTTCGTGCTCGAGCCCACCCTGCTCCCGACCTCGTACGCGCGCCGCTTTCGCGAGGCGGTGCGGGAGCTGGATGCCTTCGTGGGAGCGCTGATCGAACGGCGGAGAGGCGCTCCGCGCGGCGAGGACTTCCTCTCGCTCCTCCTCTCCGCGCGTGACGAGGGAAACCTGCCGCTGGAGGACCGGCAGATCCGCGACGAGATCGTCACCATGTTCCTCGCCGGGCACGAGACGGCGGCGAGCTCGCTGAGCTGGACGCTGTACCTCCTGGCCGCGCATCCGGAGGTGGCCCGGGAGATGGCGCGCCAGCTGGACGACGGTGGCGGCGGCGAGCTGGTCGAGCAGGTGACCCGGGAAGGCCTTCGCCTCTATCCACCGGCCTATCGGATCAGCCGCACGACGATCGCCCCGTGCCGGATCGGGGAGCACGAGGTGAAGCCCGGAGCGGAGATCATGATCCCGCAGTGGGCGATCCAGCGCTCGGAACGCTGGTTCGAGGAGCCGGACGAGTTCAGGCCCGGGCGGTGGACGCGGAGCCTCACCGAGAAGCTCCCCCGCTTCGCATACCTCCCCTTCGGCGGCGGCCCGCGGACCTGCATCGGAAGCGCCTTCGCCCAGCTCGAGGCCTCGGTCGTCCTCGGGACGACCTGTCGCCGGTTCACGCTGAGCGTTCCCGCCGGCTTCGAGGCGGAGCCGTTCCTCGGGGTGACGCTCCTCCCGAAGGACAACACGCTGCTGCTCCAGGTGCGGCGGCGCGAGGCTCGGCCGGGCCGGGCGGAGCGGCCCGCGGCCCAGGACCGACCCGGGCGCTGCCCCTTCGCCCACGGCGCCGGGCTCTCCGGCTGACCCACGCCGGTTCGTACTCAACAGAGCGCGACGCACCTCCGCTGCAAGAGCGGCAAAAGGGTGGGCACGGCCCGCGGTGCTCACCAGATGTGGTGCGCACGACGACGGAGGCGCGACGGATGGAACCCAAGCGGGGCTCGAAGGCGATCCACCTGCTCCTGCTGCTGCCGTACCTCGGTCTCCTCTGGGTACCGCTCTACAACCGGAGGGACCCCGCGCTGTTCGGTTTCCCCTTCTTCTACTGGTACCAGCTGCTCTGGGTACCGATCACCGTCCTCCTCATCTGGGCCGTCTACCGGCGGGTGGCTCATGAAGACTGAGATCGACGGCGTCGCGCTCGCCGTCTTCGTCTTCTTCCTCTTGCTGGTGACGGTGCTCGGGTTCGTCGCGGCGCGATGGCGCCGGCCCGAGACCATGGCTCACCTCGACGAGTGGGGTCTTGGCGGCCGGAAGTTCGGAACCTGGATCACCTGGTTCCTGGTGGGCGGCGACTTCTACACCGCGTACACGGTGATCGCCGTCCCCGCGCTGGTCTACGCGGTCGGGGCCTACGGGTTCTTCGCGCTGCCGTACACGATCATCGTCTACCCGTTCGTCTTCGCGGTGATGCCGCGCCTCTGGCACCTGGCGAGGGACAAGGGCTACGTCACCGCGGCGGACGTGGTGCACGGGCAATACGGTTCGCGCGGGCTCGAGCTCGCTGTCGCGGCGACGGGCGTGCTCGCGACGATGCCGTACATCGCGCTCCAGCTGGTGGGGATGGAAGCCTCGATCCGGGCGCTCGGACTGCGCGGCGAGCTTCCGCTGATCGCCGCGTTCGCGATCCTCGCCGTCTACACCTACTCCTCGGGGCTCCGGGCTCCGGCGCTGATCGCCTTCGTGAAGGACGTGATGATCTACATCGTGGTCCTGGTGGCCGTCGCGATCGTCCCCTCGAAGCTCGGCGGCTACGGCGCGATCTTCCAGGCCGCCGACGCTGCCTACCAGGGCAAGGCCGGCACCGGTCTGCTCCTCGCGCCGAACCAGTACCTCCCCTACGCCACGCTCGCCTTCGGGTCGGCGCTGGCGGCGTTCATGTATCCGCACACGCTGACCGGGATCTTCGCGTCCTCGCACGGCAACACCATCCGCAAGAACGCCATCCTCCTGCCCGCGTACACCCTGCTTCTCGGGCTGCTCGCGCTCCTCGGATACATGGGGCGCGGCGCCGGGCTGAAGCTCACCAACAACAACGACGTCGTCCCCAGCCTCTTCAAGCTGCTCTTCCCGAGCTGGATGAGTGGCTTCGCCTTCTCGGCCATCGCCATCGGTGCCCTGGTGCCGGCGGCGGTGATGAGCATCGGCTCGGCCAACCTCTTCACCCGGAACTTCTGGAAGGCCTACGTGAATCCGGACCTCACTCCGGCGGGCGAGGCGCAGGTGGCCAAGCTGACCTCGCTGGTGGTCAAGCTCGGAGCGCTCCTGGCGGTCATCTTCCTGCCCACGAAGTTCGCGCTCGACCTCCAGCTGCTGGGCGGGCTGTGGATCCTGCAGACCTTCCCGGCGCTCGTCTTCGGTCTCTACGTCGGATGGTTCCGTGCCCCATCGCTGCTGGCGGGCTGGGCCGTCGGGCTCTTCGGAGGGAGCGCGCTGGCCTGGGCGGACGGGCTGAAGCCGGTCCACGCCGTTCACCTCGGCCCGGTGCAGTTCTCGGCCTACGTCGGATTGCTGGCCCTGGTGGTGAACATCCTGGTCGCGGTGGTGGTGAACCTGGCGCTTCCGGCGCGGCCACCGGTGCACAGCCGGCTCGCGCTCTCCGGGTCGGGCGTCGGCGAGCGCTGATCGCCCATGTCACGGCCTCGCGGGGTGGCAAAGCGACCCTGAATGCCCGTGTTCACCGCCGGCCTGCCGCGTCAGGCTTCGCTTCCTTTCGAGACGCCCCCGTCTATCCTCGCGCCACCCCGGAGACCCCCGCATGGATCGCAAGACCTCGGCCGATTTCGACCAGGAGCTGCTGAACCTCTTCGACAAGTACGTGCACGGCGACATCGACCGCCGTGGCTTCCTCGAGCGAGCGGCCCGGTACGCCGTCGGCGGCATGACCGCCTCGATGCTCCTCGACGCCCTGAGCCCGAAGTTCGCCGAGGCGCAGCAGATCCCGAAGGACGACGCCCGCCTCAAGGCGAGCACGGTCGAGTTCTCCTCCCCCAAGGGGCAGGGGAAGATGCGCGGCTACCTGGTCCGCCCGGCCAAGGCGTCGGGCAAGCTTCCCGGCGTCCTGGTGGTGCACGAGAACCGCGGGCTGAACCCTCACATCGAGGACATCGCACGACGGATCGCCCTCGATGGCTTCATGGCGTTCGCGCCCGACGCCCTCGCGCCGCTCGGCGGATACCCCGGTGACGAGGACAAGGCGCGCGACCTCTTCGGCAAGCTCGACCTGGGGAAGGTCGGCGAGGACTTCGTCGCCGCCGCGGAGTGGCTGAGGAGCCGGCCCGACTGCACGGGAAAGATCGGCGTGGTCGGCTTTTGCTTCGGCGGCGGCATCGCCAACATGCTCGCGACGCGCCTCCCCGACCTGTCCGCGGCGGTCCCGTTCTACGGCGCCCAGCCGAAGGCCGAGGAGGTCGCGAAGATCAAGGCTCCGCTGCTCATCCACTACGCCGAGCATGACGACCGCATCGACGCCGGGATCCCGGCATTCGAGGCCGCGCTCAAGGCGAATCACGTGCGCTACCAGCTGTTCACCTATCCCGGCACCCAGCACGGCTTCAACAACGACACCACGCCCCGCTACGACAAGGCCGCGGCCCAGCTGGCCTGGCAACGGACGATCGACTTCCTGAAGAAGAACCTCGCCTGAGCGCGGCGCCGGGTCCGGCGAGCCACGGCCATCCCCGCCCGACCTGGAAGGACCAGCGCCGCCGCCGCTCCCACGAGCGCCGAGGCGGCATACCGCGGGGCACGCTCGTTCACCTGCTGCCACTGCGCGAGGTCGACGCCGCTGGACGAATCCAGTCGGGATGGCTGCTCGACGGCAGAACACGGTCCGTGCTCCGACGTTGCAGAGCCGGGCATCCCAGCGCCGGTTGAAGCAGCCGACGACACAGGACTCCCTCGTGAGTTGCACGCAGCGCAGCATGCCGCGGGCGATCCTCCCGGGATTTCCGTGGCTTCGGGCTGGCTCCGGCCATGCAACTCGTCGTCTGGCCATGAAGCGCCCGCTGCTCTCAATTGCCTCGATCGTCCTTGCGGGACGGCCCTGCCATCCCCTCGGGATGGTCCTGGCGGGCCTCCTCGTCGTCACGATGGGCTTGCTCGGAAACCTGCTCGGCGCGGGCCGGGGGATCTAGGTCATTCGCTGCCTTGCGCTGGCGGACGGAGGCGGTTTCGACGACAACCGGCCCTTCCCCTCCTGTCCGGAGCCGACATGCGCGTCCGTCCCTGGCCTCTCCTCCTGGCACTCCTCGCCGTCCCGGTGCTCGCCGCGCCGGTGCCGGACTGGGTGCGCGAGAGCGACGCGGCCGCTCAGCCCATGCTCAAGGTGATGGCCCAGTTCGCGCCCGAGGGCGCGCAGCGCCTGGGCGTCGAGGGCGTGGACGACAAGGTCGTCGACCTCGGACCGGGGCACGGCGAGCGGTACCGGGCAGCGCTGGAGACGACGGCGAAGGACCTCGAGGCGAAGCTGGCGGCCACCCGCGAGCCGAAGGTGCGCGAGGACATCCAGATCCTCATCGACAACGCCCACCGGCAGATCGAGGCAGGGAAGCTCGAGGACGCGCTGCTCCTGCCCTTCTACGCCCCGGCCCGGACCGCGTTCAGCGGCATCTTCGCCCTCCTCGACCCCCGGGTCCCGAAGGAGCGTCAGGCGGCGGCGCTGGTGCGGCTGCGGAAATACGCGGGCCTCGAGCCGGGGAGCACGCCGATCGCCGAGCTGGCGAAGGCTCGCACCGTCGAGAAGCTCGGCGACAAGAACCTCCTCGGCCCGTTCCGACCCGAGGTCGAGCAGGCGATGGCGGACCGCAAGCGACTGGTGTCCGGCATCGGTGACCTCTTCAAGAAGGCGGGGCTGACCGGGTACGAGCCTGCGCTGGCGAAGCTCGGCGAGCAGATGGATGCCTACGACGCCTGGCTCAAGGCGGAGATCCTCCCCCGCTCCCGGAACGAGGCACGACTGCCGCCCGAGCTCTACGCCGTGTACCTCCGCAACTTCGGGGTGAACGATTCGCCGGAGGCGGTCCTCCGGGCGGCGCTGATCTCCTTCAGCGAGATCCGCAACGAGATGAACGCGCTCGCGCCGCTGATCGCGAAGACGCACAAGCTGCCTGCGAACAGCGACTACCGCGTCGTTCTCCGGGCCCTGAAGAAGCAGCAGCTGAAGAACGCGGACATCCTGCCGCTCTACACGCAGCGGCTGGCCGCGCTGGAGGACATCGTCCGCCGCGAGCACGTCGTCACCCTTCCCCAGCGGAAGGCGAAGATCCGTCTGGCGTCGGAGGCCGAGTCGGCGATGCAGCCCGCGCCGCACATGGACCCGCCCCGGCTCATCGGCAACGCCGGGGAGTACGGCGAGTTCGTCCTGCCGCTCGCGACTCCGGGTGCGCCGGGCCAGAAGGACCTCCGGACGGACGACTTCACCTTCGACGCGGCGACCTGGACGCTCACCGTGCACGAGGCACGCCCCGGTCACGAGCTGCAGTTCACCCGGATGCTCGAGAACGGCGTGTCCATCGCCCGGGCGGTCTTCGCCTTCAACAGCGCGAACGTCGAGGGCTGGGCGCTCTACGCCGAGGCGGAGATGAAGCCCTACCTTCCGCTGGAGGGGCAGCTGGCCTCGCTCCAGCACCGGATGCTGCGCGCCGCACGCGCGTTCCTCGACCCGATGGTGAACCTCGGTCAGATCACCCCCGAGGAGGTCAGGCGGGTGCTGATGGAGGACGTCGTGCTGTCCGAGGGAATGGCGAAGCAGGAGGTGGATCGGTACACGTTCCGGGCTCCGGGCCAGGCAACGTCGTACTACATGGGCTACCGATCGATGCTCGAGGCGCGGCAGCGCGCCGAGCTCGCCCTCGGCGGTCACCTCGACCGCCAGCGCTTCCACGACTTCATCCTCGCCCAGGGGCTGCTGCCGCCGGACCTGCGGCTGCGCGCGGTGATGGAAGAGTTCGTGCCCGCGGAGAAGGCTCGGGCCGCGGCGAGCGCGCCGGCTCCGAAGACGAAGACCAACTGAAGGGCCTCGCGCCGCTCGAGGCGAGGCAGGGACTGTCAGGCGACGGAATGGGCGCTAGGGTGCCCCGGCCGTGATGACCTCGCTCTGGATCGCGATCCACCCGTTTGCGCGCCTCGCGCCCTGGATCGTCCTGGGCTCGGCGCTGGCGGTCTTCCCGGTGCTGTTCTTCGTTCCCGCCCCGTATGGCAGGCACTTCCGTCCCGGCTGGGGCCCAGCGCTGAGCGCACGGCTGGGCTGGGTGGCGATGGAGTGGCCGTCGGTGGCGCTCTTCGCTTTGGTGTGGCTCGCGAACCCCGACTTCGGCACGCCGATGGTCACTGCTCTCGGATTGCTCTGGCTCGCCCATTACGTGCAGCGCACATTCGTCTTCTCGCTGCTGCAGCGAAGCTCCGGACGGCGGCAGGCCCTGCTCACCGTCGTGCTCGCGGACCTGTTCAACGTGCTGAACGCGACCGGGAACGCGGCCGCGCTCCGCGAACGCCCGTTCGACGCGGCATTCGCCGCTGGGTCGGTGCTCTTCGCTGGCGGGCTGCTGCTCAACGTGCACTCCGACCAGCTGCTCCGGCGCCTGCGGCAGCCCGGCGAGACGGCGTACAAGATTCCCGTCGGTGGGGGATTCGCCTGGGTGAGCGCCCCCAATTACCTCGGGGAGATCGTCGAGTGGGTCGGCTTCGCGCTCGCGGCCCAGACCCTGGCCGCGTGGGCCTTTGCGGCCTTCACCGTGGCCAACCTGGCCCCACGTGCCGCCGCGAACCACCGCTGGTACCGGGAGCGGTTTCCCGACTATCCGGGCGAGCGACGGGCTCTCATCCCGTTCGTGTGGTGACGATGAGGAGGGGAAGACGCCGGATGCTGCTCCTGCTGAGCGTGCTCGCCGCGACGTACCTGGGGCTCTGCGCGATCCTGTTCTTCGTGCAGCGCGCCCTGGTCTTCCCTGCACCGCGCGATCGGGACTCCCCGGGCAGCGCTGCGATCGTCGATGTGCCCGGGGGCACTCCGATGCTCTGGAGGCCGGCCGATGCCGGCGGCCCGGTGGTGGTGCACTTTCACGGCAACGGCGAGCAGGTCGGCGGCCTGGCGTGGCTCGGCGAGAAGCTCGCGACCGGGCGCGCGTCGTTCGCCGCGGTGGAATACCCCGGGTATCCGGGCGCCGCGGGGACTCCCTCCGAGGCGAGCATCCTCGCGGCCGCCGAGGTGGCCCTCGAGCACCTCACAGGGCCGATGGGGGTCGCCCGGAACCGGATCGTCCTGAGCGGGCAGTCGCTCGGAACCGGCGTGGCGGTGCGGCTGGCTGCGAATGGCTGGGGGACGAGGCTCGTCCTCCTGAGCCCGTACACGTCGATGACCGCGGTTGCCGAGCAGGGCATCTACCGGCTGTTTCCGGTCAGGCTCCTGCTTCGTGACCGTTTCGATTCCGAGCAGCTCGCGCCTCGGATCCAGCTTCCGGTCCTGGTGTTGCACGGAACCCGCGACGAGGTCGTGCCGTTCGCGCTCGGTCGTGCGCTCTCTGCGAGGTTCCCGCGGGCTCGGTTCGTCGAGGTGCCGGGCGCCGGACACAACGATCTCTGGGAGCACCCGATCACTCCGAGCGAGTACCTCGGCTTCGTCACTCGCTGAGCAGGCCGAGTGGCGCGTCCCTGAAAAACGGCCGCAGCCCTCCCGGGGTCTCGGAGCCCGGGGAGGCCGCGGCCGACCGACGCAGGCGTGTCGGATCGATCCCCGCTCAGTTCCCGCGGGCGACTTCGACCGAGCCGCAGCCGGTCCAGGTGTACTTCAAGGCGGCGTCGTGGACCGGGACCGCGCCCGCGTTGCTGGTGCCGTTGAGCGTGCGGCGGATCTCGAGCGTCCCACCGGTGATGCAGTACGGCGAGGCCTGGTAGGTGAGGTTCGCGTCGAATCCGGCCGTGTACTGGTAGTCGTACGTCGTCGACCCGCTCGCGGCGTGTCCGCTGAAGGCGCTCCGCCCCTGGCCGACGATGGTGGTCTCGGTGACGGTGAGCTGACCCGTCCAGTTGTAGGTCCCGTTCGCGCTGACGTTCCCGGAGCTGTAGGCGTAGGTCACGGTCAGATTCCAGGTCACGGTGTTCCCGCTGACCGAGAGGCTCCCGTTCAGCGTCTCGTTGAAGCCGCTGCCGCTGATCGTGCAGTTGCTGTACGTGATGCTCGAGCTGGTGAAGGTGTAGCAGCCCTGGTTCAGCCCACTGGTCCGGTGGCTCAGCAGCGAGGCCTCGCCGCCGATGCTCGCTGCCGGATTCTCCGGGACGGCGAGGAGGTTGTTCGGAAGCGATCCGGCGAGGGAATCGGTCAGCGACGGGAGGCTCGCCGCGTTCGCGACCTGCCCGTTGACCGAGGCCTTCACCGCGTTGTTCATCTGCGTCTGGGCGCTGTTCGCCGTGTTCTGCTGGGCGGCGGTCGGTGCCTGCGGGCTCCCGTAGCTGAAGGTCTTCAGCCCCGGGGTGCCATTGTTGTTGTTGTTGTTGTTGTTTCCGCCATCGCTCCCGCCGCAGGCGAGAACCGTGACCAATCCCAGCAGTGCCAGCGTCCGCATCTGACCCTCTCCTTGACGCGGGGCCCGAGACGAGTGGGGCGGCCCCGCTGTCATCCAATGCGCAGAACGCCTGGAAAACCTGGCAGAGTCGCGAAGCACCTGAAAACACGACTTCTTTTGACAAATGTGCAACGAGATTGCGATAGCGAGGTGTTTGGCACCTCGAACCAGCGCCTCGAACCAATGGAGACGCTCGCTCGGTTGGGTTGCTAACGAGGTGTCGACCCCTCGCAGCTAAGGTCGTTCAGTGGACAGCTCCACTGGTCCAGGATTCGGTTGCTGACAGGGATCCCGGGCCGGGGCAAAACGATTCAGCCATGCCACGCGTGCTCATCATCCAGGAGGACCCGGCGGTGCTTGCCCTGATGCGTCACGGGCTGGTCCGCCGGGGGTACGAGGTGGACTCGGTCCGGTCCGCTCACGAGGCCATGGACCGGCTCAAGACCGAGCGTCCCGACCTGGTCGTCTCGGACGTCCACCTCGAAGACGCCCGGGGCGACCTCCTCCTCGGCGCGGTCGAGGCCCACTTTCCCGAGGTCGCGTGCCTCCTGGTGACCAGCGGGCCCACCTCCCGGTCGTCGTTCGGCGGCATCAGCGTGCTCCGCAAGCCCTGGGACATCGTCCACTTCGTGGATCGCGTGTGCACCGAGCTCGACAAGCGCGCCGCACGGTCCCAGGGCGACGAGCACGACGCCTCGGTGGGCACCGCCACGATCTCGTAAGACCTCGCGCGGACGAACCCCGGCTACCAGCGGCCAACGGTGCGGAGCAGCGCAGTCCCGTCCCGCGCCGGCGTGGTGCACGGACGCGCCTCGGTCCAGGCGCACCGGCTCGCCGCCACCGTGGGAGCACGGTGGAGCACGAACGCCGAGCGTGTTCCGTACCCGACCGCGTCGGCGTGGACGCACGTCCCGGCACGCGGCTCGGGACCATGCACCGACAGCAGGGCGAGCCAGCCCTCCAGGTCCAGGAGCGCGCCACCGCCCGCCACCCCCTCCTGGATGAGCCGACGGCGCGGGCCGTCGTCACCCGCTCCGAGGCTCTGCTCGGTGAGCAGGTGCACCCCGGCGGACAGACGCTCCTGTCGCAGGGTGGTCCCGTCGCTCCAGGTCAACCCGGCGGATGTCCCGTCCGCATAGGCGAGGTGGAAGCCGTTGTACGCCGATGGATCCAGCGCGGCGAGGCGGTGGTGCAGCGACGCGGCGTCGGGTGACTCGAGGGCCTCCACCACCAGCAACCCGCGCGAGCGCCGTGCCGCATCCCGGGGCCCCGCCGAGCGATTGGTGACGCCGACGAAGAGCCCCGATGCGTTCACGCCGAGCCAGGTGCCGCCCGCTTCCAGATCCCGGGGGGCGAGCCACCGTCCGTCGGCGGAGAGCGCAGGGGGCGACGCCGGCCGAGCGAGGAACTCGTCGCGGTTCGCGGCGATCTGCAGCACTCCGCCGGGAGGCGGGACGGCGAGGACCAGCGTGCACATGGGCGGCGCCGGAAGTCTGCCCGCCGGCCCTGGGCCGCGCCAGGAAAGCGCCCGGGACGCTTACTTCTTCGCGGTCAGGACCAGGACCAGCTGGCCGTTCTCGTGCGAGCCAGCCTGGAGGAACGCCGAGGCGTCCGTCCCCAGCTCCACCGTGGTCTCCAGCGGCGGCACCGACACCGCGACCTGGGGCCGCGGGTGCTCTCCGGGCTGGAGGGTGAGCGTCGCCGTCTTTCCCGGGAGCGCGACGTCGGTGGGCTTGCCGGTGGCGAGGCTCACCGTCTGCTCCGAGAGACGCCGGTAGGTCGTGAAGCGCAGCCCGGCCTTCTCGAAGCCCTGGCGCATCTTCTCCAGCCCCGGGTCGACGTGGGGCGCGCCGTTGGACGCGTGAACCACCTGGACGTGAACCTTGACCGGCGCGGCGGCGAGGACGGCTGCCACGCCGAGCGCAACCACCCCTGGCACGAGGATCACAGCTCCCCCGCGGTCTTCCTCTGCTGCGGAGGAACCGGCGCCTGCACACCCGGCTTGTCGGCCGGAAGCGGCGCCGCCCGGTGATTGCCGGAGGCGTCGGGCTTCTCGACCAGCCAGATGATGGCGTCGCCAGTCTCGGTCTTGAGCACGACCGGCCGGAGCTCGGGCTGAGCGTCTGCGGTGACCGACTGCACCACCACGCCGTCGACCGCGGGAGCGGGCGTAAAGGGATGGAGCACGAAGACCGCCGCGGCAGCCACGGCCACCAGCCCACCCACCGGCAGCCACGGCCCGCGCACGGCCTCGCGGAGACGCGCGAGCACCCCTGGCCGGCGCGACACGCGGGCCATCACCCGGTCCGTCAGGCCGGCGAAGTCGGCCTTCGCCACCTCGGCGTCGGACAGTGCCCGGACGGCCGAACCCAGGCCGCGCATCGAGCGCTCGATCTCCCGCACGCGAGGGTCCGCGGCCAGCGCGCGCTCCACCGTCTCGCGCTCGGCGGGGGTGAGCTCGCCGTCCACGTAGGCAGAGAGCAGCTGGAGAGTTGCGGGGTTCAGCGACATGACGACCGGCCCTTCCGTCGTCGTACGCAAGCACCCTGGCTCATATTCTGGCGATTCTCCATCAGTCTTCCTCGCCTTCCGCGGGGAGTGGGATGCCCAGCGACTCCGACAGCAGCTTCTGCACCTTGGCCCGGGCATGGAAGAGCCGGGACATCACGGTTCCCTTAGGAATCTCGAGGGCTTGCGCGAGCTCTTCGTAGCTCAGACCATCGAGCTCCCGGAGCAAGAGGATGGCGCGATGCTTCTCGGGGATCTGCTCCAGCGCCTCCTGGATCTTCTCCCCGAGCTCGCGCTGGAGAACCGACTTCTCCGGGTTGCTTCCGAGCTGGGAGGACACTGCGCCGAGGTTCGCCTCGGCGAGGTCGTGGCCGATCCGCTCGTCGAACTCCACCGAGTCGCTCCGCATCGCGCCCCGACGCCGGATGACGTCGATGCAGACGTTCACGGTGATGCGGTAGAGCCAGGTGTAGAACGTCGCATCGGCCTTGAAGCTCTCCAGCGACTTGTGGACCTTCACGAAGGCTTCCTGGACGACGTCCATGGCCTCCTCGCGGTCCTTCACCATGCCGAGCGCGACCGCGTAGACCTTCTTCTGATAGCGCTCGACCAGGGTCCGGAATGCGCGCTCGTCGCCGGAGCGGGCGCGCTGGACCAGGGTGTGGTCGTCGGTGGGCACCGGAGAAGAAGAACCCTAACAGGCCTGGTGATGCGTTTCCGCTCTCACACCCACGCTCGCGGAGCGCGGAGGACCGCCACCAGCTTTGCCTCCTCGCTCCCTGGCTCAGGCTGCACGTCGTAGCCCCAGGCCGCCTCGGGGGGCATCGAGACCAGGATGCTCTCGGTCCGTCCTCGGGTCTGGAGCCCGAAGACCGTGCCCCGGTCGTAGACCAGGTTGAACTCGACGTAGCGCCCCCGCCGGTGCAGCTGCCAGCGCCGCTGCTCGGCCGAGTACGGCAGCTCGCGCCGCCTCTGGACGATGGGGAGGTAGGCGGGGACGAAGACCCGTCCGCAGTCCTGGACGAAGGCGAACTCCTGCTCCAGTGGCCGCCCGGTGTTCTCGAAGAAGATGCCGCCGACGCCGCGGGCCTCGTCGCGGTGGGTGACCCAGAAGTACCGGTCGCAGTCGAGCTTCTGGCGCGCGTAGCTGCCGGGCTCGTGCCGCTCGCAGACCTCACGGAGCACGCGGTGGAAATGCACTGCGTCCTCCTCGTAGAGGTAGTGCGGAGTCAGGTCGGCGCCACCGCCGAACCACGCCTTCCCTCCCTGCTGGATGAAGCGCCAGTTGGCGTGGACCGTGGGCACGTGCGGATTGCGAGGATGAAGGATGAGGCTCAGGCCGGCGGCGAAGAAGCGCCGTCCCTCGCCCTGGAGCTTCCTCGCGAACTGCTCCTCCAGCTCGCCCCACACCGAGGAGACGTTCACCCCGGCCTTCTCGAACACCGCGCCGCCCTCGAGCACCCGGGTCCGCCCACCGCCGCCGCCCGGCCGTTCCCAGACGTCCTCGCGGAAGCGCGCGCTGCCGTCCTCGGCCTCCACCGCCTCGCAGATCGCGCGCTGGAGCTGCTCGACGTGGTCGGCCATCCGCCGGCCGAGGTCTCCTTCGGTCTCCGGTGCGCCGGGGCGCATCAGTGCACCGGGAGGCTCGGGTCGCCGGGATCGACGACACCGTACTTGGCCTCGAACTTCTGGAGGTTGTCCACCATCGCGGTGACGAGCCGCTTCATGTGCCGGGGGCTGGTGATGATCCGCGCCTTCACCCGGGCCTTCGGCTGCTGGGGCTGGACGTAGATGAAGTCCAGCGTGAACTCGGAGTCGGTATGGTTCACCAGCGCCATGTTCACGTAGACCCCGTCGGCGACCGCGTCGTCGATGTGGATCTGCAGCGCGGTCTCGGGCAGCTTTGGGTCAGCCATGGAGCGCCTGCATACCGCCCCTGCCGCGCAGGAGGCCAGAGGCGGGGCGGGGTCGGCGGACGTCGCGCTCGACGAGGGAAAGACCGCGCCCTTCGACCTGCCGGGTGACCGGGGCGCGTGCCTGCTCATCCACGGGTTCACCGGAACGCCCTGGGACGTCCGCCCGCTGGGCGAGGCGCTGTCGCGCGTCGGCATCGGCGTTCATGCGCTGCGGCTGCCCGGGCACGGGACCACGCCGGAGGCGATGCTCCAGGCGCACGCACCGGACTGGCTCCTCGCCTGTGACGAGGCCCTGGGTCGGCTCCCGGGACGGCGGGTGGCGGTGGCCGGCCTGTCGATGGGGGCGCTCCTCGCGCTCGTGCTCGCCGCGCGACACCCGAACCGCGTGGCAGGGGTGGCGGCGCTGGCGCCGGCGGTGCGCTTCCGTGACCGGACGCTCAACTCGCTCCGGGCGGT
>Ga0310810_10001934_pt1 | contig 21994 bp, 12 predicted proteins | sample NCmetagenome_FD_207641 | JGI IMG/M metagenome (GOLD analysis project Ga0310810, IMG submission 207641) | Soil microbial communities from experimental microcosm in Duke University, North Carolina, United States - NC | ecosystem: Engineered > Artificial ecosystem > Soil microcosm > Unclassified ... | reverse complement strand
TGAACGCGTCGTCGAAACCTGGAGAATCGTGACCCGCCCATCGCGCGAGACGGCATACCGGTCGAGGCCACCCGGCATGATCGTGTCGATCGAGGAACGATCATCCACCGGCACGCGAAGAATGCGCGCTGAAGCGAGACCCTTTGGCGCGACCGAAATCAGCGCCGCGCGCCCATCGGCGCTCCACCCAGGTTGGCTGATGTCGCCATTCCCCACGTCGAGTACCGTGTTGGTCCCTCGCGTGAAATCGACAACCCGGATCTCTGTCGCTCCACTGGAGCTGATCGCCTTCGTGAGGAGCGAGCCACCGTCCGGCGAGACGTCGAAGCCCGTGTAGTTCGCCGGTGGCAGCGCGAGTGTGTCGACGCGACCTGCGGAGTCGAGCCATGCGAGGTACCCGATCGCGGGATCGGCTCCAGCGACGAACACGATCGTGCCGTCGTCGGCCACATCGAAGTCCGCTGCGCCGAACAGGTCTCCTCGCACACCGGAGACGACCGGCGCCGGCGCCGATGTCAGTCGCGCCGCCTCGACGTCGATGGTGGCCGACAGGACGACATTGCGCTCCAGCCAGTACAGGCGATTGCCCACGACCCGAGGCGCGCCCCCGAGTACGGCCGCAGTGGAATCCGTCGCGTTGAAAGGTCGGATCCGTCGGATCAGACCATCGGTCACCGAGGCCACGACCATCGGTCCGCTGCGCGACAGCCCTACCGCGTACCGGTCGCCGGGGACCATTGCGGGAAAGTTCAGCACGCCGGTCGAGTCCAACTCGGTGCCGGTCGGGGCGGACGCCCTGATAGGCCTGATTCCACCACTGCGGTCGATCAGGCTGATCACGCTGTTCTCGACAGCAATCAGAACGCTGCCGTTCGTTAGGTAGGTGCCTCCGCTGGGGCGGGAGAGATCTCTGGCGAGGACGCGCGTCTCGCCGTTGTTGAGGTTCGTCTCCCGAAGCTCGCGGCCGCTGAAGTATCCGAGCCGCGACCCATCGTTGGAGAGGAAAGGAGCGAACGCGCCCGCGGTGCCCGGGACGGCTCTGATCGTGTACGAGCTCAGGTCGCGCACGTACAGCTGCACACCGTCTCCAGTCGCGCGGGGGATCGTCCCGATCCAGGCGATTCGGCGTCCGTCGCCACTGATCGTCACCGAGCCCTGGCCGCCGGGAGCGTCGAGATTCCCCCTGAAGGCGACGCGAATCGAGTCGGGCAGGTCGATCGCGAGCTGTCGCGACGGCTCGATCACCGCCGCGGGTTTCGCGAACACGCGACCGAGGCCAACGCCGGCGGCGAGCGCGCCAACGCCCACCGCGACAACGGACCAGATGCGCGATGACCGCATTCGGTGGGCTCGCCCGCTGGATCGAACTGACGCCGGGGCGTCGGCAAGCAATGCGGCAGCAAACTCCGCGGCGCGTGAGTAGCGATCTGCTGGGAGTTTCTCGAGCGCGCGCATGACGGCGTGCTCGACTCCCGCTGGAACCGCGCGGCGCTGAACCGCGAGGCTGCGTGGCTCTTCGGCGAGGAGGCGCGCGACGATCGCCTGCACGTTCGGTCCGGTGAACGGCGGCTCACCCGCCAGCATCTCGTAGGTGACTGCCCCGAGCGCATACAGGTCGGAGCGGCCGTCGATCGTGCGCTCGCCCATGGCCTGTTCGGGCGACATGTACTGCGGTGTACCTAACGACAATCCGGTCTGCGTCATGCGGGCGCCGCCAGCCGTCTGCACGGCCAGGGCGATGCCGAAATCGGCGACCACCGCGTGCCCATCGCGCAGCAGGATGTTCTCCGGCTTGACGTCGCGATGGATCACGCCCAGCCCGTGGGCGTAGCCGAGGGCGTCGGCCACCTCGCGGGCGATGGAAATGGCGTCATCGATCGGCAGTTGCTGCTCGCGTTCGAGCCGGTGCCGGAGCGTCTCGCCGCTCACCAGCGGCATCACGTAGTACAACAGGCCGTCAGCCTCGCCGCTGTCGAGGAGCGGCAGGACGTGTGGATGCTGCAGGCGCGCGGTCGTCCGAATTTCCGAGAGAAAACGCTCGCTGCCCAGAGCCGCACCGAGCTCCGGGTGCAGGACCTTGATGGCCACGTCGCGCTGATGCTTCAAATCGACCGCGCGATACACGGTCGCCATTCCGCCGGCGCCCAGTTCGCGCTGGATTTCGTAGCGGCCTGCGAGGGCCCCGGCGAGGCGCGTGAGGACATCAGTCATCGGCATGGGGGCCCGTAATCGAGTAGATCAGTCTTGCGATTCCACGAACTTACCGCTGAGCCGCCGTCGTGGTGCCGCCAGCTGGCGTGCAGACTGGCTTCCGCGTGGTCGCGCCGTTTTACGACCTGCGTCAGCGCTCGTTAGGCCTTCTTCGGGGGCGTTGGAGCGATCCAGGAACAACCACCCGCACTCGGCGTCTTCGCATTGACGGACCACCCCGCGCGAACCTGCGGTGAGAAGATCGACTGCCGCTGTCAGCACGGGATAGAGCACATAATCGGTACTCCGCGCACTCGACGTCCAGGACCAACGAATCTCGTCTCCGTCCGTCGAGAGTCGCCCGCACTCTGGCGTTCGATGCTGTTCCGCTGGTGTCGCCAGTGAGCGCGCTGGCGAGTCTGGTGGGCAGCGAGCAGGACGGGGGGCGCGAGCCAAGTGCGTGTCATCGACCTCCCAACATGGGAGCGGGAGCGTCGCGCCGGAACGTCATCGTGTCAAGGATCGCCATCTTTGACGGCGGACGGCACGAACGGCACAGGGCACAGGCGGCACACGACACAGACTGCGCACGGCACAGAGGGCGCAGGACACGAACGATAACGGCGGCCGTTCCGCTCCTGCCGTCTGTGCCGTCCGTCTTTAGGAGGGAGTCGGCCTCGAGACGCAACCTTTGCCGAGACCTGCCCGTCTGAGTACTCATATCGACTCGAGACACTCAAACCCTCCAGATATGCCTGCGAACCGCACCCATGAACTGATCGCCGGCCGGCGCGAGTGGCTCGCCGAGGTGCGTCAGGACGCCGCGTACGCCGTGCGACAGCTCGTCCGAGCGCCGGCGTTCACGGCAGTCGCCGTGCTGACACTTGCGTTAGGCATCGGGGCCACGACGGCCATCTTCAGCGCCGTCTGGAGTGTGGTGTTGCGACCGTTCCCGTTCGCGCATCCGGACCGCGTGGTCCTCGTCACGGAGCGCTGGCAGGGAAGTGACGGAGATGTCTCCGACGGCAACTTCGTCGACTGGTACGCCCGCCAGACGGCGTTCGAGCGGCTCGCCGCGGAGCAGTTCACCAGCTTCACGCTCGCCAGCGCGAGCTCGGCCGACCGGATCACCGGCGCCCTGGTCACGAAGGACTTCTTCGGCGTCTTCGGTGTGCGGCCCGCGTTAGGGCGCACGTTCAGTCCGGAGGAAGACGAGCCGGGCGCCGACGGCGTCGTCGTGCTCTCCGACGCGCTGTGGCGGACGCACTTCGGCGCTGACCGTCGCGTCCTTGGGCAGCAGCTGCAGCTCGACGGACGCCCGCGCACCGTGATCGGCGTGATGCCGCCGTCGTTCGACCCGACGACGTCGGGCGAGCAGCTGTGGGTGCCGGCGGCGTTCACGCCGGAGCGCAAGGCGCAGCACGACCAGCATCACAACACCGTGGTCGGGCTGCTGACGCCCGGCGCGTCGGCGGCGCGCGCGCAGGCCGAGCTGGCCGCGGTGCAGCGGGAGCTGAACGCCCGCTACCCGAATCAGAACGGCACGCGCGGTGTCGGCGTGCGGCCGTTCGCCGATGTCGTCGTCGGCGACTATCGGCAGCGCCTGTGGGTGACGTTAGGCGCCGTCGGGTTCGTGCTGCTGATCGCGTGCGCCAACGTGGCGAACCTGCTGCTCGCCCGCGGCGCGGCGCGCGCCAAGGAGCTGGCCGTGCGCACCGCGTTGGGCGCGAGCCGGGGCCGCATCGTGCGGCAACTGCTCACGGAGAGTCTGGTCCTCGGTTTCGCCAGCGCGGCGATCGGCCTCGTCCTCGCGTACGCGGGCATACGGGTGCTCGTCGCGGCGGCTCCCGCGGGAATCCCGAGGCTGGGTGAGACGCGCATCGACGTCGCGGTGCTCGCGTTCGCGGTGAGCGTGGCGCTCGTGAGCTCGGTGGTGTTCGGACTCGTCCCGTCGCTCCGCGCGTCGAAGCAGGACGTGCAGTCGACGTTGCGCGATGGAGGGCGCGGCGCAGGTGTGGTTCGCGACCGCGTGCGTCAGGCGCTCATTGTCGCCGAGGTGGCGCTCGCGTGCACGCTGCTGGCCGGCGCGGGGCTGCTCGTGCGGAGCGCGCTCTATCTGCAGCACGTGAAGACCGGCTTCGATCCGAACGGCCTCGTAACCGCGCGCGTGGCGCTGCCGGAGGTGAAGTACAAGGAGCCCGCTCGCGCACTCCAGGCGTACCACGCGCTCATGGAGCAGCTGGCGAGGCTCCCGGGCGTGCAGTCGGCATCGCTCGGGTCGACCGCGCCGCTCGTCGGTGGCGATTTCACCAATGGCATCATCGTAGAAGGCCAGCCGGCGACGGACCTCGAGCATGTCCTCCAGGCGGCGTCGCGGTTCGTCGTACCGCGCTACCTCGCGACAGTGCGCATCGCGCTCGTGCGCGGCCGCGACTTCACGTCCGCGGACGTGGCGGGAAGAGAGCGCGTGGCGATCGTGAGCGAGTCGTTCGCCGAGCGCGCGTGGCCGAACCAGGATCCGATCGGCAAGCGCTTCACGTGCTGCGATGGCAGCCGGGACGACCCGCGGTGGCGTACCGTCGTCGGCGTCGTCGGTGATGTGCGCGCGGACGGGCCGACGGCCGGACTCCAGCCGCAGTTCTATTTGCCCGTCGACCAGATGCCGGTCGAGGCGTGGGACTGGACGGGTCGCGCGATGACGGTCGTTGCGCGTCTCGACCGTGACGACGACGCGCGCGTGGCGAACGTGATGGCGGCGATCCGCGCGGCAGTGCGCACCGTGGACCCCGGGATCCCCGTCTACCGCATGCGACCGATGCGCGACCTGGTGCGCGGCTCCACGGCGGAGGCGCGCTTCAACACGCTGCTGTTGGGCCTCCTCGGCGCCGTGGGGCTCGCGCTCGCGATGGCCGGGATCTACGGCGTCGTCGGCTATGTCGTCGCTCAGCGCACCACGGAGATCGGCGTCCGTATGGCGTTAGGCGCCACGCCGGGTGACCTGGTCCGGCTGCTCGCGCTCCAGGGGACGCGCCCGATCCTGTTGGGCATCGGCGTTGGGACGGCGCTCGCGTTCGTTGCGATGCGGCTGCTGCGCACGGCGGTCTACGGCGTCAGCCTCAGCGACCCGATGTCACTCGCGGGCGCGGCCGTGATGCTGTTTCTCGCCGGCGTGACGGCGGCGCTGGTGCCGGCGCGGCGCGCAACGCGGGTCGATCCGGCGCGTACGATCATGCGGGGTTGATCGATTCATCGAGAAGGTCAAAGAGGACATGCAGTTCCCGCCGACCCCGGGCGAGACTGACGCCGGCACACTCACGGTCGCGAAGGCCGAGACGACGACGGCGGTGAGCCCGTCAGTGTGGACTGGCCCTGATCTAAATGGGACGGGCGCATCAGTCGCGAGGACCAACTGCGTGCGCTATTGAAGGCGCGTGCACCGGCGCTCGAGCAGCGAGACCTCTCGCCGATCCTGAACCGCATGCGCGAGATCAAGAGTCCAGCGGAGATCGCGATCATCAACCGGGCAACGAAGATCGGCGGCGAGGCGATCATCGAAGCCATGCGAAGCACCGTTCCTGGTTTGACGGAACAGGAGCTCGATGCAGTCGGCCAGTTCTTCTTCATCCGGCACGGTGCGCAGGGCGAAGCGTACCGCGCGATCGTCGCCAGCGGCGCCGTCGCGACGAACCCGCATCAGCGCGCGGGACCGAAGGTAATGGTCGATGGCGAGCTCGTTCTGATGGACTACTGTCCCGACCTCGGCTACTACCGGTGCGACATCACGCGGCAGTGGCCGGTCAACGGGAAGTTCACGCCCGTGCAGCGTGAGCTCTATGGCTTCTACCTCGGCGTCTACGAAGCGGTGCTCTACGCGATCAAACCGAACATCACCGCGCAGGATGTCGTGAAGGCCGCGCTGACAACGATGGAAAAGATTCTGGCCGAGACGAAGTTCTCGAAGCCGATCTACGAGAACGCGGCGAAGGAATACGTAGAGCGGTATCGTCGTATGCTGAATCCGGATACCGCCGGACCCAACCGCGGACGTGGCGCCAACCTCGGACATGCCGTCGGGATGGCGACCCATGATTTTGGCGGCGGCTCCGGCGTCATGCGTCCCGGGATGGTGTTCACGATCGAACCCGAGTTTCGCATCCCGGAGGAACAGCTTTACATCCGGCTCGAGGACATGATAGTGATCACGGATGCCGGCGCGAAGATCACGTCCGACTTCGTCCCGCGGAGCATCGCCGCCGTCGAGAAGACGATGGCCGAGTCGGGCTTGCTGCAGACGTATGGCCGCATCAGATAGCGTGTCTGCTCGAAGCATCGGTACAGGGGCACGGCGGCCCGAACCGGAGACCTGCTTCAGCGCACGTTAGGCGTTCTTCGATAGTAGTTGCGCGCCTTGTTCCGGTTGCCGCAATCAGCCATGCTGCACCACCGCCGTTTGCGGGCGTTGGAACGATCCAGGAACAACCACCCGCACCCGGCGTCTTCGCATTGACGGACCACGCCGCGCGAACCTGCGGCGAGAAGATCGACTGCAGCTGTCAGCACGGGATAGAGCACATAATCGGTACTCCGCGCACTCGGCGCCCAGGACCAACGAACTTCGTCTCCGTCCGTCGAGAGACGCCGCTTGGCGGAACACTCGTGGAGCGCGGTGCCGACTCGGGCGAGGGCGTGCGCTGGGATCGGATCACCGTTAGCAATTGCGTGGAACACGGCAAATAATTGCTCGCGGACTTCGCGGATGTGCCGCACTGCCGTCGCTCCCACTCGACGGCCCGACGTGATGGCCACCCCGTCCGGCAGCTGCGCCTGACTCGCCCACCGCCGTACATCCTCGGCGCGTTGCAGGTGGTCCTGCACCTTCGCCGCATCCGCTCGAAACGCCACCGTGTTGACGAAATCGAGCGCGAGGTTCCCGGCGATGAATTGGAATCGATAGGTCTCGTTGTCCATCACTCCTGTCCTTTCTAACCGAACGACAGTATTCTATGCGGTTATGGTAGTCTAACCACATTACACGAATTGGTATGGTTACACTGACCGCGACAACCAACCGCGCCACACCACGTACGCGAATCGTCGCCATCCTGATCGCGACGCTCGTGGTCTTCGCCGTCGTGATTGTCGATCTCGCGACCGGTGGCCGCCCCGATCCGCCAGCGCTGCGCGCCCAGGCGACACTGCTGGATGGCGCATGGGCGTTCCACGTCGGCGATGATGTGCATTGGGCGGACACCAATACGGATGATAGCGACTGGGAGACGATCGATCTGACGCCCAAACCCGGGAGCCACGACGACGATGTGGGGCTCCCCGATTACGTCGGTGGCTGGATGGCGCATGGTCATCCCGGCTATCGCGGCTACGCCTGGTATCGGAGAGCGGTGATCGTGCCGTCGGGTCGCGTGTCGTGGGACATCCTCGGGCCGACTCTCGTCGATCACGGCTACGAGCTCTATTGGAACGGCCGCTTGTTAGGTGGCGCTGGCCGACTCGGCGCCGCACCGCGCCTCGTCGGCACCCGACCACTGCGATTTGCCCTTCCTCCCGAAGCGGCGGGGGGCCGAGGCGTGCTCGCGTTGCGTGTCCTGATGCTTCCGGGTGGGGCCAGCGCCGATGGCGGGGGCATTCACACCGCGCCGCTACTCGCGCCACGTCCCGTGAGCGACGGGCTCCATCGCGCGCAGTGGGAGCGAACGATCGCCGGCTACATCGTCGATGCCGTCGAACCTCTCGCGATGTTCGCACTCATCGTTCTGGCGCTCGTGTATCGCCCTCGGTCGGAGTACAGCGGTTTCCTGATCTTCGCGAGCATTGCACTCGCGTTCATGGCGGAGCGGCGCCTCAACAATGCGATCGTCGCGTGGACCGACCTGCAGGATCTGCGGACGTACGCATGGCTGGCGACCTGGATGTGGATACCAGCGGTAGCCGCGTGGGCGCTGGCGTGGAACCGTTGGTGCGTACGGCCGTGGCGAAGCATCGACCTGACGGCGGCTGTTCTGGCGGCCGCGGCGATTTTCGGTGCCGCCTTTCACGCTGCGAGTGTCACACGCGCCGCTCGACTCGGGTGGATCGCGCTCTTCGTCGTGATCGCTGCGCGCATTGCCCGGGGCGGCAGCATGCGAGCTCTGGCGCTGGTCACGTTAGGCGCGATCGTGATCGGGTTGTTCGGCGGCGAGCTGCTCGATCCGATCGGCGTCCCGGGCATCTGGTTCCCGTTCGGCATCGGTGTGTCCCGGACGCAGTACGTGTACACGATCGTCATACCGCTGTTGGCCGTGGTGGTCCTTCGGATGCCGTCTGGCATCGCGCATGAAGAGCGACCACTAGTTCGCGTTGACGCAACGGAGGTGCCCGCCTAGCGCCCGAGTTCAGTTGTAATGAGGCGGCTGGCCGCCCCGGCGACGTGGTGGCACTGTTCCGCCCCACACGGTGTACCGCGGTCAACGCCTGAGCGGCATCTCGCCGGCGGACGGCCCTAACGAGCGCTACGAACGGTCAAGCACAGCGTTTCGTACTTGACACGGAACGCCGCTTCACAGAAGCTGCGGGCGAACTGTCGGCATTGCGGCGTAGCCGCTTATTTAGATCGCCCGTCAGTTGCAACGATGGACTTGAGTGAATACGCGCGGGTCCGGTCGCGTCCGGAACTTACGGAAACAGCGGCGGCGGTATTCGCTTCTTCGTCGCCTGTTCGAACGCATACGCCAACTCGATCAACTTCGGCTCCGAACACGCCGTCCCCGTAAAGCTCACGTTGAACGGCGCCGGCTTCGGCTCGAAGCCCGCCGGAAACGCGTTTGGCCCCGGCGGCGGAGTCGCCGGCACGAACGCGTACGGAACCGTCACCGTCGGATAGCCCGGCCGCGCCCCAATATTTGCGCTGCTCACGCCCGGGAATAGCAGGGCATCCAGCCGGTTTGCCTTCAACGCGGCATCCAGACCATTGGTCGCCGACAGACGAATGTCCTTCCGCCGATCCGCCTCGTAGCGCTCGCGGTCCGCCTGCAGGTTCATCTCGTCCGAGATGTCGAGATTCGCCTGGCCGTACTTGATCGACCCCGCACGCTGATGCGCGATATTCCACTGGCGCAGCTCCGTCAGCGTCTTGACCGGCGCCTTGTCGCCTAACGTCTTGAGCCACGCGTTGAAGTCGCGCTTCATGCCATACTTGAACGCGATCGTGCAACCCGCATCCAGACCCTTCGCGTTGTCCAGGCCACTGCACGGGCTCCAGTTCGTGAGGTTCTCGCCCGCCACGGTGTCGATCACGCTCGGGATGTCCGCGGGATCGACGATCGTCGCGCCCTGCGCCTTGAGCACCGCGATCGCCTCGTCCATCGCCTTCTTCTGCGCGTCGCTCAGGCCACCGCGCGGGCTCGTGGCGCCGGCGGACGTTCGCTCATAGAAGAACGCGCGCGGGATCCCGATCCGGGCGCCCTGCAGGCCCTTCACGTTGAGGAACTTCGTGTAGTCCCTTCCCGCGGGCGGAGGACACTTCTGCGTCGCGGCATCGTTCGGGTCCGGCTTCGCGCTCTCCATCGCGCCGAGCATGATCGCGGCGTCGCTGACGGTGCGGGTCATCGGGCCAGGGGTGTCCTGATCGGCCGTGATCGGAATGACGCCGTACCGGCTCACTCTTCCCACCGTGGGCTTGATGCCCACGAGGAAGTTCTGCTGCGACGGGCTCAGGATGCTGCCCGACGTCTCCGTGCCGACGTTCCCGGCCCAGAAGCTCACGTTCGTGCCCACCCCCGAGCTCGAGCCGCCGGTGCCTAACACGGGACGCCCATCGAAGAACGCGTCGCGCGGGTCCATGCGCGGATCCCACGGGTTCATGCCGTAGCCATTCAGGCCGTTGTAGTTGCCCGGCATCCCGCTCGCCACCCAGTTCGCGAGCTCAGTGAGCTGCGTCTTCGCGAGGATGATCGCGCCGGCATCCTCGAGGTTCTTCGTCAGCGTCGCGTCGTACGGCGGCACGAGATCGGCGAACGCGAGCGCGCCGCCGGTGGTCCGCATGGTCGTCGTGTGGATGTTGTCCTTGAGCGCGACGGGAATGCCGTGCAGCGGACCATGTATCCGCCCTCGCGCCCGCTCGCGGTCCATCGAGTCGGCGATCGCGAGCGCCCGCGGGTTTACGGTGATGATCGCATTCAATTGATGCTCGTACGTCGCGATGCGCGTGAGATATTGCTGCACGATCTCGTGCGACGTCGTGCGCTTCTGCTCGAGCGCCTTCCGCATGTCGTCGATGCTGGCTTCGACGACGGAGAAGGGGGCGCGCGCCTGGGCTGCGAGCTGGAGAGGGGAGGCGGCGGTAACGGCGGCGGCGCCGGCGAGGGCGAAGCGGAAAAGACTGATCTGATTCACGAGATCGGAGGCAGGCGGGAGGGGAGGCGGCTTATCCGGACACGGGCGCAAGAAAGTACCGCCCGGTTACCGGAGGCGCGACCATGTCATCCCGAGCGAGCCGCAGGCGAGTCGAGGGATCTACTGTGCTGTCATCGTAGCCGGTCTGGCCACGAGTACTTCACGCTAGATCCCTCGACTCGCTTCGCTCGCTCGGGATGACATCCGCCTTGTGCGTTCCTGTCACGACCGTGGTCACGCGACGCATCACGGACGCAATCGCGTGGTACGCCTCGATCCACGCCGCCCGCGCCTCCGGCGTGAACTCGGGGCCGAGTGCCTGTTCCAGCGTCCATAACAGGGCGACGCCGGCGGAGTCGTAGTCGCTGTCCCGGACGCCATAGACCAGGTGCCGCTTCCCCAGCACCACCAGGTCATTGATCAGCCGCTCCGCATCATCCAGCTCGGCCACCAGCTCCCCGAGCGTCTCCATCAGACGGTGCCGCTGCTCGTTCATGTTCGCGCGCGCGAACATAGTGCGCGACTCGGGGTCGAGCTCGAACAGCTTGTCGTAGAAGAAGCGCGCGTGGTCCGCCGCCTTCGGTTCGAACTTCGCCCACGTCGCGCGTACGAGTTTCTCACGCTCAGGGGTCATCGGTCACCTCCACTCAACGTCATGTCCGGTTTTCGCGGCTCGCCGCGCGTCTAGCCACGAGGCCGATTGGGGCACGGTAGTATCGCAGCGACCGGTCACCATAGAATCACCGTCACCGCATCGACGCCGGATCGGTACCGCGATCGTGTTACGGTTCAAGACGTTAGGTCAAGTTTTCCTGCAGCGGGATGGGGCGCGCGTCGCGGGTGCGGCTGCCCAGCCGCGCCGGCTCGCGCTGCTCGCCATCCTCGCCGCCGCCGGGCATCGCGGCGTGTCGCGCGAGCGGCTGATGGGCCTCCTCTGGACAGACACCGACGAGGAGCGCGCGCGGAAAGGACTGAACCAGGCGCTTTACGCCCTGCGCCAGGAGATCGGGAGCGACGAGGCGATCACGGGCACCCGCGACCTCGTACTCGCGGCGGACCAGGTCATCACCGACATCGCCGAGTTCCACGCGGCCATCGGTGCGGGCGACCTGGAACGCGCGGTCGCGATCTACGAGGGTCAGTTCCTCGACGGCTTCCATCTGCCCGGCGCTCCCGGCTTCGAGCGATGGATGGAGACGGAGCGCTCCGGCCTCGCGCGCGACCACGCCACCGCCCTCGAGAAGCTCGCTCGGCGCGCTGAAGAGCGGCACGACCACGCGGCCTCGGTCGAATGGTGGCGTCGCCTCGCGGCGCTCGACCCGCTCGATGGGAAGACGACGCTCCGCCTGATGGAAGCGCTCGTCCGCGCCAACGACCGCGTCTCGGCCCTCAAGCAGGCGCGCATCTACGAGGTGCTGCTGTCTCAGGAGCTCGACCTGCCGCCGGACCGCGGCGTGATCGACCTGGCCGAGCGGATTCGCGCCATGGAGTCCGCTCCTGCGTTGCCGGCTGTGTTGCCGGCTGTGTTGCCGGCTGTGTTGCCGGCCGTGGTGCCGGCTGTCGTGCCAGAGGTGGCAGCGACACCGGAAGTGGTCCACACGCCCGAGTCGGTCGTGCAGCCCGTCATCAGCGCACCCGCGCCCGCGCGCATTCCCGCGCCCCAACCGGTCACGCTCGGCGCACCAATGACGCCGGTGATGCCGGGCGCGCCGACGCGCGTGCTCACATCGCCCAGGAAGTCACGCCGTCGGACGGGCCGTTGGATGATGGTCGCGGGTATCGTGCTCGTGTCGGCGACGGTCCTCGCGGTGCGGTCATCGCGCGGCCCGCTCGCGCGACCCGACCTCGGCGCCTCACGCAAGATCACGGTCGACGCCGGCCTCGAGGTGGACCCGGTGCCCGCTCCCGACGGGCGCACGCTCGCGTACGCGCAGGGGCCCGAGGGGGCGATGCACATCTTCGTGCGTCGTCTCGATGGCGGGCGTGCCGTGCGCGTGTCCGGCGATCTGCCTGGCGATCATCGGCGGCCGCGCTGGTCCCCCGACGGCTCGCGTCTCGTGTTCCAGGCGGGCGGCGGCATCTGGATGGTTCCGGCGTTAGGCGGCACGCCGCGGCCCGTGATCGCGGCGCTGCCGGATCCCGCGGTGCGTGCGCTCTATCCGGAGTGGTCGCCGGACGGGCAGACGCTCGTGTGGGTGCGTCGCGACACGCTGTACGCGCGCCCAGTCGGTGGCGGCAGCGCTCGCGCGATGGCCACCGTGGCCGAAGCGCATTCGCTCGCATGGTCGCCGGACGGCCGCTGGATCGCGACCGTCTCCGGGAACGAGGGCTTCGCGTACGGCGCGGGCGCATCCACGATGGACATCGGGTTCATCAGCATCGGGAATCTGGCGCCGAGCAGCATCTGGCTCATCCCGGCGAAGGGCGGGAAGCCGGTGCGGGTCGCGGCAGGCAATCATCTCAACACGAGCCCGGCGTGGCTCGGGCGCGATCGTCTGCTGTACGTCTCTGACCGCGATGGCAGTCGTGACATCTTCGCGCAGACGCTGAGCGAAAACGGGGAGCCGTTAGGCGACCCCATGCGATTGACGACGGGGCTCAACGCGCACAGCGTGTCGACGCAGCAGGATGGGCATGCGCTGGCCTATTCCGTGTTCACGCTGAGCTCGAACATCTGGTCACTGCCGATTCCATCGGGCGCGCCCGTTGGCACCACCGCCGCGACGCCGATCACGAGCGGGACACAGATCGTCGAAGCGATGGACGTCTCGCCTGACGGGCAGTGGCTCGCGTTCGACGCCGATGGCGCCGGGAGCCAGGACATCTACCGTCTCCCGTTAGGCGGTGGCGAGGCCGAGCGTGTGGTGGAGACGCCGACGGACGATCATCGTCCCGTGTGGGCGCCCGACGGGCGGTCCATCCTGTTCTACAGCTTCGTGGACGGCGTGCGACGCGCGTTCGTCGTGCCGGCCGAGGGCGGTGACCCGCGCCCGTTGCAGCCGGGCGGTCGCGAGGAGCAGCACACGCCGGTGTGGTCGCCCGACATGCGTCACGTGCTGTATCACCGGCCGGAGCGTGGCGTGGATCAGATCTTCGAGTTGACGAAGACCGGCGACTCCACGTGGAGCGCCCCGCGTCAGCTCACGAAGCGCGGCGGCTTCGGCGGACGCTGGTCGGCAGACGGAACGCAGCTCGCGTACGTCTCGCCGCGGCAGGTGCGCGTGATGGGTGATGGTCCGGATGGCGAGGCGACGTCGCGGCTCCTGTACGATGGGAGCATCATGCCGAACAAGCCGAACCCGGTGGCGATTCGCTGGTCGCCGGACGGTCGCGAGATCTACATGAAGACGTTCGACGTGCGCGGCCAGGCGGCGCTGTGGCAACTCGACCTCGCCGGCGGGCCGCCGCGATTGCTCGTGAAGTTCGACGAGCCGCTCCGGCCGACGCGGAGGCCCGAGTTCGCCACCGATGGACGGCGACTCTACTTCACGCTGACGCAGAGTGAGAGTGACGTTTGGGTAATGGGGCTGCGCGACCGGCGTTAGCAGGACCCGGATACGGCGGCCAACCGGCGGTCGGCGAGTCCCAAGTGTGCCAGTCTTTAGTCGTCGGTCATCAGTTTTCAGTCCCCGTTCCCTCTGACTGGGTGACTGGGGGACTCCCGGCTGAGAACTGATGACCGACGACTGGCGACTCGGGACTCACGACTCACGACCTGCCTGCCGCCGCGGATGCCATGGCCCTCTACCGGGACGCCGAGGATTCCTCCCTCACGTCGCTGGCGCTCCTCAGGGCAGGCGCTGCGCTCGGAATGACTATCGCAGGTTGGCGTTAGGCTTCCGTCGTCTCGCATGCGGCTGCATGTTCGCCGGCGCCGACGTTCCCGACCTCGCCCCGCCAATCCCATTTGCCATGCGCGTTCGCCATCTCGCAGCCGCGACGGTGCTCCTCTCCGCCTGCGGTGGAACCGAGTCCAAGCCCGCTGACTCGACGCCCGCTGCCACCCCACCCGCGACGACTGCCGCGGCGACGCCCGCGCTCGGTCCTGGTGAAGCAATGCTCCCCGTTCGTGGCGGCCGCATCTGGTACAAGGTGTCGGGCACGGGGAAGGGAACGCCGATGGTGCTCCTCCACGGTGGGCCGGGAGCGGGGAGCTTCTATCTCAAGCCGTTCGAGGACCTGGGTGACGATCGCCGCGTCATTCGGTACGACCAGCTCGGCGCCGGGAAGTCGGATCGCCTCACCGACACGACGCTCATGGTCATTCCCCGCTTCGTCGAGGAGCTCGACTCGCTGCGACGCGCGCTCGGGATCGACAAGTGGTTCCTCAACAGCCAGTCGTGGGGGACGGTGCTCGCGCTCGAGTACTACAAGGCGCATCCCGAGCACGTGGCGGGCATCGTGTTCGCCGGGTCGGTGTTCGACTGGCATCAGTACGTGCGCGAGGCGAACGCGTGGGTGAAGCAGTTGCCGGATTCGTCGCAGCGGGCGATCGACGCGTGGAAGAAGGGCGGCAGCGCCGAGACGCCGGCCTTCAAGAACGCGACGGATGAGTTCTACGCGAAATTCGTGTGGCAGCGCCCCGTGAAGGCGGATCTCGATTCCACGATGGCGACGTTCGGCGCCGAGCAATACAACTACATGCAGGGGGCGTACGAGTACGTCGTCACGGGCACGCTCAAGGATTACGACGCGCGGGCGGACTTACCGAAGATCAAGGTGCCGGTGCTCTCGACGACGGGCGAGTTCGATGAAGTCGGACCGAAGACGGTCGAGGCGCACGCGAAGCTCATCCCGGGCGCGAAGTTCGTGCTCTATAAAGGCGCGGCGCACGTGACGTCGTGGGATGCACGCGACGCGAACGTGAAGGACGTACGAGAATTCCTGCGCAGCGTCGACAAGTAGTCAGCCGGGAGGGGCGGCATCTCGACCTGCATCCCGGTCACTGAGTCGTCCTGCTGGGCTCGCTCGAACGTGGCAACTACGTTAGCTCCTCCTGCTTGCGGCGTGGGCCTTCGCGACGCTAACGATGACCATGCTCTCACAGCTCGGATCAGCGCTCGCCGACCGGTACGCGATCGACCGTGAGATCGGCGCAGGCGGCATGGCGACGGTCTACCTCGCGCGCGACCTGCGCCATGACCGGCCGGTCGCGGTCAAGGTCCTGAATCCGGAGCTTGCCGCGGTACTCGGCGTCGAGCGGTTTCTGGCCGAGATCCGCGTGACGGCGAATCTGCAGCATCCCAACATCCTGCCGCTGTTCGACAGCGGCGAGGCCCGTCCCGAGGGGCCGAACGGCTCCTTCCTGTACTACGTGATGCCGTACGTGGACGGGGAGACGCTCCGCGCGCGGCTCGAGCGCGAGCGACAGTTGCCCGTCGACGAGGCGGTCCGGATCGCGTCCGCTATCGGGGGGGCCCTCGAGTACGCCCACCAGCACGGCGTCATTCACCGCGACCTCAAGCCGGAGAACGTCCTGATCCAGGCGGGTCAGCCGGTCGTGGCGGACTTCGGGATCGCGCTCGCCGTCAGCAAGGCTGGCGGGCAGCGGATCACGCAGACCGGACTGTCGTTAGGCACGCCGCAGTACATGTCGCCCGAGCAGGCGACGGGCGACCGCGCGATCGATGGCCGGAGCGACGTCTATTCGCTCGCGGCACTGACGTACGAGATGCTGAGCGGCGAGCCGCCGCACACGGGCAGCACGGCTCAGGCGATCATCGCGCGCGTGCTCACCGAGACCCCGCGCCCGATCCGCGTCGCGCGCCCCGCGGTGCCGGAGCACGTGGAGGCCGCGGTCGCGCGTGCGCTGGAGAAGCTGCCGGCGGACCGGTTCTCGACAGCGCGCGAATTCGTCGACGCACTGAAGTGGCCGGGACTTGCCGGAGGCCCGGGGAGGGCGAGGCAGGTCACTGCGCCGTCGACGCGAACGGTCTCGTCGCAGTCGTGGCAGCTTCTGGGTGCGGGTGCGGTCACACTGGCCTCGGTTGCTTTCGGGATATGGGGCTGGCTCCGCGCCACGCCGGAGCGTCCCGAGCCGGTCGTGCGATCGGTCGTGACTCTGCCTGACGAGGCGCGAGCGGAGGCGCAGCAGCCGGGAACGCCGCTCGCCCTGTCCCCCGATGGTTCGGTGCTCGTGTACGCCGGCAAACAGCAGCTGTTCGTCCGCCGCCTGGACCAGACCAATGTCGTCCCGATCCCGAACACGTTAGGCGCCCAGCAGCCGTTCTTTTCACCGGACGGGCAGCACATCGGGTTCGTCGCGGGCGGCGCGCTGAAGCGCGTGCCGCTCGCCGGCGGACCGGTCGAGACCATCTGCACCGTGCCGCAGATGCAGGGTGCCACGTGGGGTGACGGCGACGAGATCGTGTTCGCATCCGGCCTGGGCGTCGGGGGATCGCTGTTCAAGGTCTCGGCGTCGGGTGGCACCCCGGAACTCCTCTTCGAGGATTCCACGCGCAAGGCGCTGTATCGTTGGCCCGACTTCCTTCCGGGCGGGACTCGAGTGCTCGTGTCCATCGGAGCGGCCTATTCCTATCAGGCGGGCATCTTCGACATTCGGACGCGTCGGTTCGAGACGATCCCCGGGACCGCGTCCAACCCGCACTACGTCGAGTCCGGCTCGCTCCTCTCGGTCAGTGCAGAAGGAACGGTGATCGCCACACCGTTCGACGTGCGGGCAGGTCGCGCAACCGGTCCTGCGGTGCCCGTGCTGGACGGCATCAGCCTCGGCCTCGCTGGAGCGGCGAAGCTCGCCGTGTCGCGCAGCGGGTGGGCGGTGTACGTCGAAGCCGCCACGCGCCAGCGTCACCTAACGATGGTCGATCGTCGCGGCACCCCGACGCCCATTGCGGCCGAGCCTCAGGCGTACAGCGACCCGCGCATCTCGCCGAGCGGGCGGGACGTTGTCGTCACCGTCCTCCGTCCCGGGGGCGGGCTCGCCGGCGACCTCTGGGTGCTCAACCTCGCGCGCGCGACTCTTTCCCGCGTGACGTTCGAGGGCTCGGACCAGTTCCCGGATTGGTCGAGCGACGGTCAGCGTATCCTCTACAACACGCTCACTGGGGCGAACGGCGTCTACTGGAAGCCGGCTGGTGGCGGCCCGTCGGAGCTGCTGGCGGACAGTGCCGGCCGGATGGTGTACGAGGCGATCCTGACACACGACGGGAAACGCGTCATCTACCGCGAGGGCGGCATTCCCGGCGATCTGTCGTTCGTGCACCGCGACTCGCTGAAGGTACGGCACCCGCTGCTGGCGTCGCGGTTCGACGAACGCTCGCCGGCGATCTCGCCCGATGACCGATGGCTCGCGTACGTCTCGGATGAAACGGGGCGCGACGAGGTGTACGTGCGCCCGTTTCCCGACGGCGGCGGCCGCTGGGTGATCTCGGCGGCTGGTGGCATCGAGCCACGATGGCGTCGCGACGGCCGCGAGCTGTTCTACCGAAACGCGGACACGGTCATCGCGGTTCAGGTCCGCACCGATTCTGCGTTCGCGGTGGGCGAGCGGGCAGCGCTGTTCACGGCGAACTATTACAAGACGGGGCGGCACGCGACGTACGACGTTTCCCCGGATGGACAGCGATTCATTTTCATCTCGGCTGCCGGAGATGAAGCGAGCGCGTTGATGCTGGTGCAGAACGTGGTGGCAGCCGCGAAAAGGCGCCCCGAGAACTCGAAACGGTGAGCGTCACTCGGAGGCGTCCCGGTAGAGGGGCTTGGGTGGACGACCCGGGAGGGCTGGCACTGGAGTTCATCACCCCCAGTCATCGAGTCTTGAGTCGTTAGTCGGTAGTCATCAGTTCTCAGTCCAGACGGCGGGGTGCCCACCGGGCCTGACGCCGCAGTATCGAAACCGATGACTGATGACCAACGACTAACAACTGACGACTCAGTGACTGGGGATGCAGGTCGAGATGCCATCCTTCTCGGGTCTCACCACCCAAGCACCTCTACCGGGACAGCAAGGATTCCTCCCTCACGTCGCTGGCGCTCCTCAGGGCAGGCGCTACGCTCGGAATGACAGACGTCAGTAGATCGAACCGGTCGAGGATGAGACTACTCCGTTCGAAACGCTGAGCGTGTAAGGCGTATTGGTCGTGCTCGACCAGCTGCCTAACGTGAAGTTCCCGCCGTTCGCGACGTGCACGGCGCTCACCGGCGTGTACGAGAGCGGAGTGTTCGCGACGCACGTACGGCTGGCATTCGAGGCGACGCTCAGGTAGTACGCGCCGACGCCCGTCCCGAACGTCGTGGTGGAACCGTTCGACGCGACACCCACGCCTGACCCTTCATCGATGCCGATCGCCTTCGGCGCCGTCGCCATCCCGTCCTGCTGCAGTCGCGCCATGAACACCAGCAGGCGGCCCAGGCGATCGCGCGTCTTGAAGTGCGAGTCCGTGAGCACGTTCGCGAGCAGCGGCACGTTGAACAGCGCCGTCTGAAGCGTGACCGAGGAATCGAAGGGGTTCTGCAGCACGATCGCCGACTCCGCCGACGCATTCAGCGCCGCGTACACGTATTGCCCGAGCACCGCGAGTCCGGCACTGGTGCCGCCGATCGGATAACCCGCGGCCACGCGGGCGTTCACGGCGCTCTGGAGCGCGGTGCCCCGCCACAGGTTCACGTACGTCGACTGATCGCCGCCGGCGATGAACACCACCTCCGCCTTCGCGATCGCGTTCGTCACCACCGGGCTGTTCGCGCCCGCGACCGTCGAGATGACAATGCTAGTGACGGAATTGGCGCCGAGTCGCACGAGGTACTTGTTGTATCCGTTGCTGCCGCTCGTTCGGAGGACGACGACGTCGCCATACTTGCCGGGGCTCTGCGTTCCGCCCTGTCCCATGAGCCACACCATCCCTGCGTCGACGTCGGTGCCGCCGCCTGCCAGGTACGCGCCGCCGGCGGGCGTCGTCTGCACGTCCGTCGTGCTGCCATCCTGATAGACTTTGTACCCGGGATCGACCTTCGCGAACGAGGCGCCTCCGCCGATGGTCGCATTAGTGGGCGCCGTCGGTGAGGTGGACGGGTCGCTGCAGGCCGCGAGCACTGCAACGAGAACGAAGGCCGAGGCGCGTCGCATCATCATGGCGTGAACTCCGGAACGAGGAAGGGGCATTATGTCGCGGCCAGGAGCGCGGCGCACCCCCTGACCGCGATGTTGCGCGTCGCGCACATTGGTTCCCGAGGATTCCGGCCCCACTAGAACCGAACTCGAACAGACGAGCACCCGATGCGGTCATCGCGTTTCGCACTTCGCTGCTGGACCATCGGCAGCATCTGCTTCGTTTCGGCGCTGCAGGCTCAGCCGACCGCGCCCAGGTACGATCCGGCAACCTACGAGCACACGTCCGCCGACATCGCCATGCGCGACGGCGTGAAGCTTCACGTCGAGGTGTTCTATCCGCGTGGAGCAAAGGAGCCGCTGCCATTTCTGTTCGAGCGCACGCCCTACGGCGTCGGCGAGTCGGGGCAGCGAATCGCCAGCAGCTACAAGGAGCTCGCGGAAGACGGCTACATCTTCGTCTTCGAGGACATTCGCGGCCGCTACAAGAGCGAAGGCACGTTCGTCATGCAGCGCGCACCGAAGCCGGTGGACGCGCCCGGGCAGGCGATCGACGAGACGACGGACACGAACGACTCGATCGACTGGATGCTCTCGAAGATCCCCAACAACAATGGTCGCGTGGGGATGCTGGGCGTCAGCTATGACGGCTGGACGGCGGCGATGGGAATGCTCGGCGGCCACAAGGCGCTGCGCGCGGTGAGTCCGCAGGCGTCGCCCGCCGACATGTTCCTCGGCGACGACTTCCACCATAACGGTGCCTTCCGGTTGAGCTACGGCTTCGAGTACGCATGGCTCACGGAGGCGACGCGTGAGAATTCCGATTTCGAGTTCGACCGCTACGACACGTACGAGTGGTACCTCAACGTCGGTCCGCTCTCGAACATCCAGTCGAAGGTGCTCAAGGACAAGAAGCTGCCGACGTGGACGGATTTCGCCGCACACCCGAACTACGACCAGTTCTGGCAGCGTCAGGCGATGCGTCCGTACCTCACGCGTGTAACGGTGCCGACGCTCAACGTCGCGGGCTGGTGGGATCAGGAAGATTTCTACGGGCCGGTCACGATCTACCGCGCGCTCGAGAAGCACGATCAGGCGAATCGCAACTTCCTCGTCGTCGGTCCGTGGCGTCACGGCGGATGGAGCGGTGGCCCGGGTCAGAAGCTCGGCAACATCGACTTCGGTTCACCGACGGGCGAGTACTACCGGTCGAAGATCCAGGCGCCGTTCTTCGCGTACTACCTGAAGGACAAGGGCACGCTGTCGCAGCCCGAGGCGACGGTGTTCGAGTCGGGGAGCAACAAGTGGCGGACGTTCGACTCGTGGCCGCCGAAGAACGCGACGACGAAGTCGCTGTACTTCCAGCCTAACGGCAAGCTCGCGTTCACGGCGCCGAGGGCGACGGGCGATTCGTCGTTCGACAGCTACGTGAGCGATCCGGCGCATCCGGTGCCGTATCGCAAGCGCCCGATCGAGCCGACGTACTATCCGCCCGGCTCGGGCTGGTACACGTGGCTGCTGGAGGACCAGCGCTTCGTGCAGGGTCGCCCCGACGTGCTGAGCTGGGAGACGGAGCCGCTGACGGAGGATGTCGTGCTCGCGGGCGAGGTGACGGCGAAGCTGTTTGCCAGCACGACGGGCCGCGACGCCGATTGGGTGGTGAAGCTGATCGACGTCTACCCCGAGAAGTACGAGCCGGATCCGAAGCTCGGTGGCTGGGAGCTGATGGTGTCGAACGACGTGTTCCGCGGGCGGTTCCACCAGTCGTTCGAGAAGCCGGTGGCGCTCGTGCCTAACGCTGTCACGCCGTTCACGGTGGACCTGCACACGCAGAGCTACCGGTTCCAGAAGGGGCACAAGATCATGGTGCAGGTGCAGAGCACCTGGTTCCCGATCATCGATCGGAATCCGCAGACGTGGGTACCGAACATCTTCCAGGCTCGGGCGGAAGATTACAAGGCGCAGACGCATCGGATCTGGAGAACGCCGAACCAGGCATCGCGAGTCGAGATCCAGACGGTGGCGCCCTGACACGGTGTCAGGGCACGCTGCCTTTGCGGTAGTCCAGTTGCGGCTTCTGATCACCTAACGCCGTTTCATACTTGAACGACGCGCCGCGCTTCGCCACGAGCTCGGCCTTCGCGGCATCGATCGTCGATGGGGAGCTGAAGAGGTCCGCGCCGGTGAGCGCCATCGTCTTCGCGGCGATCATCATGCCCTTATAGCCGATCGTCGTGCCGCCGGCCGCCACGGCCTGCCACGAGTGCGCGGACGTCCCGGGAACCCACGTCGCCGCCGACAGCTGCACCGTGGGCACCACCCAGCTCACGTCGCCCACGTCCGTCGACG
>Ga0310810_10001933_pt1 | contig 22003 bp, 15 predicted proteins | sample NCmetagenome_FD_207641 | JGI IMG/M metagenome (GOLD analysis project Ga0310810, IMG submission 207641) | Soil microbial communities from experimental microcosm in Duke University, North Carolina, United States - NC | ecosystem: Engineered > Artificial ecosystem > Soil microcosm > Unclassified ... | reverse complement strand
TGCGCATCCGGTCGAGCCGCGCGCTCGTTCCAAATCGGTAAAACAACTAGCGAAGTCGCTGCCGATAAGCTTCTCGCGACGGATGCCGGTGACGCGGAGAAAAGCTCCATTGGCATCCGTTATCCGGCGGTTGACCGCCACCACGAGCAGCGGGTCGGGACAGGCGTCAAACAGGCTCCTGTTGTACTGCGCCGGTTCTTGGGCCGATTCGGGCGGGACGACAACTTCGGGCGGCACCATGCCTGGGATTACTAGCAGGTCCGTATCCTTTCACGAATTCGCGGCATACCGGCGGATCGCCCGGATGCGTGACTGGAGGAACCCGTGCGCGATCCAGGAAGATGTCATCGCCGGATTACACCGAGTCCGCGCCGGTGTACTATCCCCGGGGCGGGCACGCTTTCGGAGTCGATTTCATGCCGCACCAGTTCTGGACGTCCAGTTGCTCCAGAACTCGAAAAGGTATGGAATCCGCATCGGTCACGAGCGAGACGCCGGCATCGCCGGACGCCGAGAGGCGGGACGCAGGCCCCCGGCGGGGCGACAGATCTCTGAGCCGGCCCGAGCGGCTGGAGGGGAGCCAGTACCCCGCGGTTTTGCGCTACGGAGCGGCCGTGCTGCTGGCACTTCTGGCCGCGCTGCTGCAAGGGCTCCTGGGCAGATTTACGGTGGCTCCGTCGTACCTCACTTTCTACCCTGGAGTGATGCTTGCCGCTGTGTTCCTGGGACGAGTCCCGGGCATGGCTACAACCTTGCTATCGTCTGCCTGCTCCGCCTATTTCTTCCTGGATCCGCCCGGATTCGGCGTGGGAAAGATGGCGGATCTCACGGGTCTGGCGGTGTTCACGGGCATGGGAGTGAGCATCAGTTTTCTGGCCGAGAGTTCGACCCGCGCCCGCCGGCAATCGGCGGACAAGCTGCGAAGTGTTGCTCTCTACAGCCGCAGTCTGATCGAAGCCGGCATTGATCCCCTGATGGCCATCAGCCCGGAGGGTAAGATCACCGACGTCAACAAATCCACCGAGGAGGTGACCGGCGTGGCCCGCTCCGTCCTCATCGGGACCGATTTCGCCAGTTACTTCACCGAGCCGGAAGACGCCCGTACCGGCTATCGGGAAGTGTTCGACCAGGGGCACATCACCGATTACCCCCTCGCCATCCGGCACATCTCCGGCAAGATCACCTACGTGCTGTGCCATGCCAGCGTCTATCGCGATGAGAGCGGAAGGGTGGTGGGAGTCTGCGGAACCGCGCACGATATCACCGGACGCAATCGGTCGGAACATGAGCTTGCCCTGCACCGCCAGCATCTGGAAGATTTGGTGGAGCAGCGGACGGCTGAAATCCAATCCTCGAATACCAGGCTCGAAAGCGCGTACAAAGAGCTGGAGACCTTTGCGTATTCGGTGTCTCACGATCTCCGCACACCTTTACGGGCGGTGGATGGCTTCTCCCGAATCCTGGCGGAGGAATATGGGGCTCATCTTGACGCCGAGGGCCGGCGCATCGTGGGCGTCATCCGTGAAGGAACCAGGAAGATGGCGCAGCTGATTGACGACATCCTGGCCTTTTCGCGCGCCAGCCGGCAGGAAATCGTGGCTACCGTGATCGATATGGGCAAGCTGGTTAGGGCCGCGCTGGCGGACCTGGAACCGGCACTGGCGGGGTATACCGCCAAGGTCGAGATCCAGGCTCTACCGGACTCTCTTGGCGATGCACCGATGATCCAGGTGCTGTGGACCAATCTGCTGGACAACGCCATCAAATTCACAGGATCCAATTCCGACGGCGTCATTGAGATCGGCGCTGTGGCCGGGGAAAAAGAAATCGTCTACTACATCCGGGACAACGGCGTGGGATTTGACATGCAGTACGCCGGCAAGCTTTTTGGGGTGTTCCAGCGTTTGCACGGCCAGCATGAGTTCCCCGGCACGGGAATCGGCCTGGCGATCGTCCAGCGCATCGTGGCGCGGCACGGAGGGCGCGTGTGGGCGGAAGGCCAGGTCGGCCAGGGCGCCACCTTCTATTTCGCCTTGCCGAACGGAGGCGCCTAATGAACGGGGTCGAACACAATATTGTCAAAGCCGTGGATATCCTGTTGGTGGAAGACAACGAAACCGATGCGGAGTTGTGCCTGCGCGCACTGAAAAAGCACGGCTTGGCCAACAATGTAGTTTGGGTGAAGAACGGCCCCGAAGCGCTCGACTTCGTTTTCCGCACGGGCTCCTACGCGGGAATTCCAGACGACCTGAAGCCCAAAGTGATTCTGCTCGATCTGCAGCTTCCGAAATTGAATGGGATGGAGGTGCTACGGAGGCTGAAGGCGGACAGCCGAGCCAAAATGATCCCCATCGCTGTATTCACGTCCTCGAAAGAAGACAATGACCTCGCGGAATGCTACCAGCTGGGGGTGAACAGCTATATCCACAAGCCCGTGGAGTTCGAGCAGTTTATGGAAATCGTCGCGAAGCTGGGCCTATACTGGCTGGTGGTCAACAGGGCTCCGGCGTGACCACCACCGGCCCCATCCCAGACGCGTCCGTAACGCGCGCCGAAGGTCTCCGAATCCTGCACCTGGAAGACGTCCCTAGCGATGTCGAGCTCATCGGGCGGCACTTGCGCGGGGCGGGTCTTCGGTTTATATCGAAACACGTCGCCGATAGGAACGCATTCGCCCGGGCGCTGGACGAATTTTTCCCCGATCTAGTTCTGTCCGACTACCAAGTCCCGGGCTTTGACGGACTGGCCGCGCTCCGAATGGTGCGCGAGCGGGACCCCGATCTGCCGGTGATCGTGGTTACCGGAAACCTGGGAGATGAAGCGGCGGCGAGTGTCATCAAATCCGGCGCGAACGACTACGTCCTCAAAGACCGTCTGGCGCGACTGGCGCCGGCAGTGGAACGGGCGGTAGAAGAAGCTCAACAATCCCGGGCTCGGAGGCGGGCCGAAAGAGAAATCCGCACGCTCAATGTCGAACTGGAGCAGCGGGTTCTCGCGCGCACCGTGGAATTGCAAAACGCCAACCGCGTGAAAGACGAGCTCATCGAGAGCGAGCGCGCCACTTGTCTGGAACTGGAGCGGCTCCGGTCGCGCGATATTGAAGTCGGACTGCGGATCCAGCAATCTCTTCTGCTGAGCCAGCCACCCGAAGTGCCGGGTCTGGAAATTGCCGCGCTCACGGTGCCCTCCGAGGGAATCGATGGGGATTTCTACATTTTCGTCGCCCATCCGAACCAGTCGCTGGACGTCATCGTGGGAGATGTGATGGGTAAAGGAATTCCCGCGGCTCTGTTGGGAGCCGCCACCAAGAGCGAGTTCCTCACGGCGCTCAGCTACCTGCTGGCAGTCGCGCGGGATGGTAGCTTTCCCGCGCCCAAGGATGTCGTCATGCTGGCCCACACCGAGATCGTCCGCCACTTGATCGATCTGGAAAGCTACGTGACGGTGTGCTACGCCCGGCTGGATCTGGTTCGGCGCATCCTGAGCATCGTGGACTGCGGCCATACAGGACTGCTCCACTGGCACGCCGCGACCGGGCGGTGCGGGATCCTCCACGGTGACTGTCTGCCCATGGGTATTCGCGAAGGTGAGGTTTTTGACGAGATTTCGACGGCCTTCGAACCGCACGACGTGCTGCTCTTTTTTTCCGATGGCATCACCGAGGCGCGCAATTCCGCCGGCGAACTGTTTGGCGGTGAGCGGCTGGTCCGGCACGTGGAAGAGAATTCCAGGCTCGATCCCGCCCTTCTGGCGGACTCCATTCGCCAAGCCGTTTCGGACTTCAGCGGATCCACGCACCTGGGAGACGACCTGACGAGCGTCGTGATCCGGATCGGGCAGCCGCCGATGACCCAGGCGCGGGCAGAGATGGAAATCCGAAGCAACTTGCGGAATTTGCGCGAGGTGCGGCACTTCGTGCGCGAGTTCTGCAACTCGCTCGAGGATCCGGTGCCGGATGAGGATGTTGTCGATGCTTTAGAACTCGCGGCCAGCGAAGTAGCCAGCAACATCATGCTGCACGCCTACCATGGCCGCACCGACCAGCCAATCCACTTGGAAGCGGAGGCGCGGCCGGGCGCTGTTACCGTAATGCTCCGGCACATGGGAGCGGGGTTCGAATCGGCGGGCCTGGAGCCGCCGTTGCCGGACGGCAAGCGGGAATCCGGATTCGGAACCTATATGATCTTCCGGAGCGTCGACCAGGCTCGTTACTACCGCGACGAGCGCAGCCGAAGTTGCGTATCTCTGGTCAAGAATCGTCGAAATTGAAATAACGGACAAGAAGGAAGTGCACTCTGATGCAACTGGAAATCGATAAGATTGGCGACGTGGCGGCGGTGGCCGTCCCGGTGGATGAACTGGACGCCAGCAACGCCTCCGAGCTCCGGCGCGATATGGCTCCGGTGCTTCAGGCGAATACGAAAGTGGTGCTCGATCTGAGCCGCGTGCGGTTTATGGACAGCTCCGGATTGGGCGCGATGCTTTCGTGCCTGCGGCAGATCAGCGCCCGGAAGGGCAATCTGAAGTTATGCGGATTGTCCAAGCAGGTCCGTGGTGCGTTCGAACTCGTACGCCTGCATCGCATCTTCGAAATCTACCCAACCAAAGCCGAGGCCGTACTCGCGTTTCATCCCAAACCCGTTGGGGTCGCGTGATCAAACTCCGCGCCGAAGCAGGTCGAGCGCGCGGCGATCACGCTTGGACGGCTTACCCTTTGGCAACGCTCCCAAATGTCGCATCGCTTTGCGCTCTGCCGCCAGCTTGAGCCGCGACTCCCTGCTTGCGTCGGATTCACGGTAGAGCGTTTGCGCTACCGCCGCCGGTCCGCGCATCTCACGGAGAGCCAGGATCTCCACGTGAAAATCGCCGCCCTCGTTTTTTACTTGCAGCAGATCGCCGGTCCGAACTTCGCGTGAAGGCTTGGCGGGCTGTCCGTTGGCCTCAATCCGGCCGAGTTCACAGGCCCGGGCAGCTATCGCGCGCGTTTTAAAGAATCGGGCAGCCCAGAGCCACTTGTCGATTCTCACGCGCGCACCGGTCCTTACCTGCCCACCAGGTGGCTCAGGTCCCGGTTGTTTTCGGAACAGACAAATTCCATCAACTCCGTGTCCGTCATCAGACGCTGGTTCAGTGTAATGGTCCACGGTTTGGTAAAGGTCTCAGGATCGTTGACGGTGACTTCGATTTCCAAAGTCCCATAGTTCACCCGCCGGAAGCGCTCGGTGATTTTGCCCGCGCCGGTGAAAGGCGTACCTTCCTCGTCGAGCCACATCAGGTCCCGAAAACCAGTCGTTTCCACCACCAGCGTGTCTCCGTCCCACTTACCGGTCGAATAGCCGAACCACCAGGGGTCAGGATCGTTAGAGGGGAGAGACCGTCCGTCGGTAAAGATTTGCCGCAGGCTACCGTTTGCCTCGTAGAGGATCAGAACCAGTCTTGGCGTCTGAATGATCTTGCGAGGCTGGGGATGGGAGTGAAGCTGTACCGGATGAAGCGGCAGACAGTGGGCGTCGGGATGGTCCTTGCTATTCTCGGCCAAACGCTGGCTTCGGAGTTCGGCCGCCCAAGGCTGAAACGGCAGCCCTCCCGGGAACATCGAAGGTAGATTTTGAAAGGGCCTGGGGCCGGGAGCGGGCGGCCCGCCGAAACCAGATGCCGCCGGAGCGGCCGCGCCTGGAGGCATCCCGCGGTCCCAGATCCCCGAAAGATCCGGGTGGCCCTCCGGAGTTCTTAACGCAGGCGCTGTCAAAGCTGGCCGGCCATCCGCGGTTTTGGGCGCGGTGGCCGTCTGGAACGCGGGCCACTGGGCCGGAAGGGCGGAAGAATAAATAACAAACGCGATAGGCGCGAGTTTCACCGGCGCGATCATTTCAATTGCATACTGTAGCGCACTTGCGTCAATCATCCCTAGCCAGCGGGAAGCTTGTTGATTGACCCCACTGATTGCGCAATAATACAATTCCTGGACTAGTAGGTTCAGAGATTTAGCTCGCGCCCAAGCGCGATGCGCCCCAGACACGAAATCGAAGATTTGGATAGCCCAGCCCAGGACGGAACACGCGCTAGCTCTGCTCAGACAGCGCCCCTGGCCTCATCTGAAATCCTGAGATTCTCGTTTGACTATTGCCGTTCCGTGGCCCGCAGCCGCGCTCGCAATTTCTACTATGCGGTACGGCTTCTGCCCAGGGAAAAACGAGACGCGATTTGCGTGATCTATACGTTCATGCGCCACGCCGACGATCTTTGTGACGAGCCTTGGGCGACGCCGGGAGCCATTGACGACTGGCGTGATGCGCTCGAGAATGCCTTGAAGGGCCGCTTCGATGCTCATCCTTGTTGGCCGGCGCTGCACGCCACCGTCAACCGGTATCAGATCCCTCACGAGCTCTTCTCGAAACTCATCGACGGAGTGTCCGGTGACCAGGAGCATCGCCGCTTCCGCACTTTTGACGATCTCTACGGTTACTGCTATAACGTCGCTTCGGTAGTGGGGCTTGCCACCATTCGCGTGCTTGGCTCGGATTCGCCCACGGCGATCATGCTGGCGGAGAAATGCGGAATTGCATTCCAATTGACAAATATTCTTCGAGACATCAGGGAAGACCTGGAGTGCAACAGGATGTATCTTCCGCTCGAAGATCTGGAACGTTTTGAAGTGACCGAAGATGACCTTCGGCAAGGTCTTCCGAATCCTAAACTCATCAGCCTCATGGCTTTTGAGGCGGATCGCGCCCGCCGTTTCTATAATGAAGCGTTGCCTCTGATTCCGCTGGTGGACCGCGAAAGCCGTCGTTGCCTGCGAGGCCTCATCATGATCTATTCGCAACTGCTGGAACGTATTGAGCAACAGGGTTATGACGTCTTTAGCCAGCGTGTGCAGTTATCCCGGTGGGAGAAAACCTTCATCGCGCTGAGTTCATTTCGATAGTACCCGCCTCGATCTGGCATTCATTCCTGCACGCAAGCATGAACGATGGGGATGATCCGCGGCTAGTAAACTGATCCTGCGCGGCGCGCCGATGTCTTGATCGGGATCCGGTGATGGCCCGGGCGAAGGTCATCGCGTACGAGTTAGCGTTCGAACAGACGGCCCGGTGCAGAGCGGTCTCCCGCGAGATTCCAAGAGCGCGAAGCCGGGAGTATTCGGGTTGACACGCCAAGAAGCTCGGCGGCGCCTCCGCGTGAAGCCTTGACACCCTAACTCGCGGGTGATAACATCGCTGCGCCACATCGCTCACGGAGGCTCTATGAATTACCTAGGTGTAACGAAATCGATCGTCTCGCGACAGGTGTGGGTATTGCCCGTTGCCTTATTGTTGTTCGTAGGTCTACCGTCTACGCTACTGGCCCAGGGTTTGCTCTCGGGTTCCATCAGCGGTGTTGTGCAGGACGGCCAGGGCGCGATAGTACGTGGGGCCAAAGTGACGGCCTTGAACCAGGATCAGAATGCTGTCAACGGCGTGACCACCACAGACAGCGCCGGCGTCTTTGTTTTCAACCAGCTTCCGGCCCCAGCCACCTACACTTTGACGGTCGAAGTCCCGGGCTTTCAGAAGTACTCTCAGCGAGGCATCGCTTTGGGGGCCAGCGACAAGCGCGGGCTGACACCGTTCGTGTTGCAGGTCGGCGCGGTCACAGAGTCAGTCACCGTAGAGGCGAACGCGGTACAGCTCGAAACCGTCACGGCGACGCGCTCCCAGGCGGTGATGCAGGAGCAGATCCAGGACCTTCCGGTGAACGCCAGATCAAACATCGCGACCGCGTACCTGAGGGAAGTGCCCGGCAATGCGCCGGATGCCATTGGCAGCATCAACGGACAGCCGAGCGTGCAACAGACTGTGACCATGGACGGCGTGACCTTTATGGATATGGGGAACGCAGGCGCGAACTTCAGCCTTAGCCTCGAGGCGGTGGGCGAAGTGAAAGTCAGCACCAACTCCATGGAAGCGGAATTAGGGCGTTCCGGGGGCTTTCAGGTCGCCTCCGTTATCAAGAGTGGAACCAAGGATATCCACGGTTCCGGCTACTGGTATCACAAGAACGAAGGGCTCAACGCCAATTCCTGGACCAATAACTTCCAGCGAATCCAGAAACCCATCTCACGCTCGATGCTCGCTGGCTTCACGATCGGAGGACCCATATGGATGCCCTTCGGGCCGCTGAAGAAACTCGGACGTAACCGGGTGTTTTTCTTCACCAATTTCGAGTGGGATCCAACGAAGAATAATTTGGTTCAGCAGTTGACGATTCCGACGGCAGCCCAGGCGGCCGGCAATTTCGCGGGCGTGCTGAATAACAGTAGCAAACCCGTGGTCGTCAAGGATCCCCTCACCGGCTTAGCGTTTCCGGGGAATGTAATTCCGGCTTCACGCATCAACCCGTACGGCGCCGGGCTCCTGACCTTGCTTTCCACGAAGGACGCGCCGAACATTGTCGGGCAGCCAAGTTACAACTTCCAAAATACTCTGCCGGTTCAAGCCAGAAAGGTGTGGCAGGACATCTATAAATTTGACTGGAACATCACGCAGAATAACCGCTTGTCCTTCCACTTTCTGCGGTATCACAACGACTACTCGTCCCTGGACGGGAATAACCTCCGTTGGTCGTTCTATCCTCATCCCGACGGAGAACGGTCCATCGCGGTCAATTTTGTCAGTGTAATCAACGCGACCATGACCAACGAGCTGGTCTTAGGAACCAGCAAGAACTATTTGCCACAGGGTCTCCCGGAGAAAGGCAGTCCTTTCTACGCGGCTAATTGGCCGGGCTGGGGTTCGGTTCCGCGTCTTTACTCGGACGCCGATCCTAACGGCCTGATCGCAGCTTTCAACTTTGGAAGCTCCGGCATTTCCAATGCTCCGTTCTGGCAGGCGGATAACTCGGGACTCCCTTACGTCAACGAACAGCCGATTGGGAACTATTCGGACACCATCACCAAGCTGTGGGGACCGCACACGATCAAGGCCGGGTTTTTCATGGAGACAGCTACTAAGAATCAAAGTTCCACCGGTAATCCGTTCGGCAACTATAATTTCGCGGTAGACTCGGCGAATCCCGGCGACACGGGATGGGCTTTTGCGAATGCGCTATTGGGCAACTACGACACTTTCACCCAGCAAAACAAATTTATAGTGTCCCATTACAGTTACCGAAACTATGAGTGGTTTGTGCAGGACAGCTGGAAAGTGCGGCCGAATCTAACGGTCAACTACGGCCTGCGCATGGCTTTGTTGCCCCCATGGACTGAAGACAACGACAATCTCGCCAGTTTCCAGCCGGGCTTGTGGGATTTCAGCGCGGCCGCACGGGTGGCGCTGTACCAACCCTACTGCGCCAACGGAGCTGCCTCGTGTTCGAACGCCGTGGCGAGGAACCCACTGACTGGCCAGACGCTGCCGTCGGCCTACGTGGGGACGGAAGTGCCGGGTGTGGGCAACAGCCTGAATGGAATGGCGCAGGCCGGAACGAAGGGCGTCCCCAGAGGTCTTATGCCCAGCCGCGGAGTCCAGTGGAATCCCCGGCTCGGTTTCTCCTGGTCCCCGATGGCCAAGACCGTCATCCGTGGGGGAGGAGGCATCTTCTCCACGCGCATTGAGCTGGATGAGATTTTGGCGGCGGTCACTGTTCCTCCCGTCGTTCTCTCATCTCAGCTCAATTACGGCAACCTCAGCACCGTGGCGGCCGGGACTCCACTTCAGCCGGTTATCGCCGCCCTTGGCGTTAGCACGGATGGTAAAGTTCCCACGGCCTATAATTTCAACCTCGGCGTGCAACGCGAATTGCCGGGAAAGACCCTGCTGGACGTGTCGTACGTCGGCGGCATCGAAAACCACCTCATCGGGGACCAGCAATTTAACGCCGTGCCGTACGGGAGCGCCTGGCTTCCGCAGAATCAGAATCCCACGCTGGCAACGACGGCGAGCACGATTTTGGGCGCCAACGCGCTTCCGGCGAATTTTTACCGTCCCTACCTCGGAGTGGCCGGCAATACCAGCCAATTTAATATAGGCGCTACGGGCACGATCACGACGCACGGCTATAACTCGAACTACAACTCCTTGCAGGTTAGCGTGCAGCACCGGGCCAGCAAACGTCTTTCGATTGGCATGCATTACGCCTGGTCGAAGACGCTGGGCACGATCAGCGGCGATTTCGCCTCCGTAAACCCTTTCAACACGCGTGCGGCCAACTACGGGCCGCTCAGCTTTGACCGGCGGCAGTACATGAACATCGATTACATCTTCAACATCCCGGACGGTGCCAAAGGGTTCCTGAACAATGTTCCCGGAAGGGTGGTGCTGAACGGCTGGCAGCTCTCCGGTGTTACTGGATTCTCCGCCGGTCCGCCGCTGACCGCCAATTATAGTTACCTGAACGTGTCGCAGACGACACTGAACCAGGAAACGACCGGCAGCGCCGATGTCGCGCCCCGTGCTCAATTAATCTGCAATCCGAATACGACCGGCCCGCACACCATCCAGCAATACATCAACACGAGTTGCATCGTCCCCGCCAATAAAGGGAGCATCGGAGCGGATTCCGGTCCGGGTGCTTACAGGGGCCTGGGTTATCGCAATTGGGATGCCTCGATCATGAAGAAGGTGTTTCTCGGCAGAGAGCGGAAGTCCTTTGTCGCTTTCCGGTTTGAAGCCTACAACGTGTTCAACCACACGGAGTGGAGCAGTTTCAACGCAACACCAGTCTTCAACCAGACCACTGGCGCTATCACCAACTTCCAGTCGTACGTGCCGGGCCAGGGCGGCGGCTGGAACGGGTTTGGGGCTCTGAACGCCGTTCGCCCCGCAAGGAACGTGCAGCTGGGAGCGAGGTTCAGCTTCTAAATAGCCACAAATCGCCTGCGCGCGAGGTTGGAATATCTGAGACGGGCGGTACTTCATCCTCGGCCGCGTCGGGCGTGAGCGTGAAGGCGTCAATCTTCCTCGTGTCGAACCTTTTCAGGCGCAGATCGAAATCGAGCGCCTTCAGCTCACCAAACTCCAGATTCTCTCCGCGAGGGCGCCTTTCAACCGAAGATGACCATCGATGACTTCGCCATCCGACTTGGCAAGGATCGGCACGGCGGAGCCGAACTCGCGGATGCTGCGCGCTGGCACGTGCTCGCGATTGATGGGGTCTTCCGCTCCACATTGGCCTCGATCGGCCCGGTTTCAAGAAGGTATTCGCCTGGTTTCATCATTGGATTGGATCGTGTACGGTCACTAGTTTTGTTCCGTCGGGAAAGGTAGCCTCCACCTGGACTTCGTGAATCATGCCGGCAATGCCGTCCATCACATCGTCCACACGCAACACGCTGGCTCCCAGCGTCATGATCTCGGCCACGGTTCTTCCGTCCCTGGCCCATTCCAGGATGTCAGCGGTGATAATCGCCACGGCTTCCGGAAAGTTCAACTTCAAACCTCTTGCTCGCCGCTTGCGAGCGACATCCGCCGCGACGTAAACCTGACACCGCAAGACGTGGAGACTTCAAGAGGGACAGCCGCCGGCGTTTTGGCGGCCGCCGCAACGGCACGGATGTTCGGGTCATGCGGCGCGGGTAAAGCTATTTGTTGGAGGTCAGGCGCTCCAGGTCGCCACCAAGCTACGTTGTGTCACATTGTCGGCCTCTATTCTCCCGGCTGCGCTCGGTCCGATTGAAATGTGTACCGGGGCATCTACGACTTAGGTTTTGGTTGTACCTCTCGGGGTGCTTTCGGTCCGAGCACGTCGTTGATGACCGTCGCGAGAGCTCGGAGCGCCCGTGCTCGTCACCGGGTTGTATTTGAGCCAGCGCCTCAAGCACACGGCCTGTATGGTGGGTAGATGGCACGTAATGCACGAACGATGGGAAGGACTCGGCTCCGATATCGGTGTCTCCGATGGACGGGTCGGCGGCCACCTCGATTCGAACCGTCATACCCGTCGCCGCTGCGCCTCCGGTCTACCGGGGTTGCGGCCCATTCGTGCTATGTTATGGTTTTTATTGCCGCACGGCGGCAATCCACACAAAAAGGCCGGTCCCCGGTTAAGGTGCAAAAATGAAACGACGCGAATTCATCATTGGAGGAGGAATCGGCGCTTTCGCCGCCTCGACATTAGCACAGACGCCCGCTCCAGGCCCAGCGGCCACCCCGGGCGGACCGCCCCCAGGAGCTGGCCGTGGGGGCCGTGGGGGACGTGGTGGCGCTAACTTCATACCAGTACCTCCCGAGACTCCTCCCCAACAAATTATTCCGCTCTGGCCGGGCCATGCACCGGGCGGTGAGTCCATTGAACCGGTCAACCCGCCACAATGGCCGACGAATACGCGCAACATCATGACGCCGATGATCGGCGTGTACCGGCCTGCGAATCCCGATGGGACGTCGATCCTTTGCTGTCCTGGAGGCGGGTATGTGGGACTCACCATGCCCAACGAAGGATCGGTCATGGCAAAGAGGTTCAATGCCGACCGCACGACGGTCTTCGTGCTGGTCTACCGCCTGCCCGGCCAAGGTTGGAACGACCGGTCGAAGGTGCCTCTGCAGGACGCACAGCGTGCCATGCGCGTCGTGCGCTCCCGCGCCAATGAATACAGTATCGACCCCAACAAGGTCGGCGTCATGGGTTTTTCGGCCGGTGGCCACCTCGCTGGCAGCCTCGCCATATTCCACAACGAGAAAGTGTACGAGCCGGTGGACGCAGCGGACTCTCAATCCGCAAAGCCCGCCTTCGCCGCACTGGGTTATCCGGTAATCACATTGAAAGCCCCCTTCGCCCATGCGGGTTCACGAAACGCGCTTCTCGGGCCCGACGCTAGCGAGGCCATGATTGCTTCGAGGTCGCTGGAACTGTGCGTAACCGAAGATACCGCGCCGTGCTTCCTGGTTCACGGAATGGATGACCGGCTGGTGCCCGTCGAAAATAGCCTGATGATGCTGGCGGCACTACGCGAGAAAAAGATTAAGTGCGAAGCGCACTTCTTCCAGTTGGGGCGACACGGCTTCAATGTGGGCATTCCGGGGGAGCCGAACGAGCACTGGACGGCGATATTCTCCGAGTGGATGCGCGGCGTCGTTGCTTAACTTCCATCCGCACATTGCCGCATGTTTGGCGCCGAGGCACCGTCGATATTAGAGTGATCATGGCTACTAGGAGAGGGTGGTTGGGCTTTACGCCATCGCCGGCAGGCCGCCAAAAGTAATCTTCGGGTTGCCGACAATCCGGGCAGGCGCCACCCAGTCTCACCGCTGTTGGCCGTGATTGTAACCAGGATCGTCGGCCAGATTCCCACTAAAACCGGCTCACCGGCCACCCTTTGCGGATAGCGGGGGCGACCCTTTCGCCAGATGCTTGTCGAAGAACTTGACCATCACGTTATAGGCGTCCTTGCACTCGGGCACATCGGGGTCGTAGAAGAATCCGTGGAAAAGGCCTTCCCAAACGTGCAGATCCGCCTCCACGCCCAGCCTTACAAGCTGCTCGTGCGTATAGAGCGCAGCGCTCAGCTCCATTCCGCGGGTTCCTGTAATCATGAGGGTGGGAGGAAACTTCGAGAGGATGTCGGGGGAATTGATCGGATTGACCATTGGATCGGCGGGATTCGTTCCGTCGAGGTAACCAGCGCTCGCGCCTCGGCGCCCCCTTGCGGCCGGCGCCGTACCAAGACGAGATTCGCCCAGGGGAACCGCGGTGTAGGTGCCGTCTCCCGAACCTCGTCCAAGACCCGCCGGAGTTCCGGCGCTTGCACAGAAGATCCCCACCGCGGCTGGCCGTGGGAGGCCGTGTGTCTGGAACCAGGCCACCGACATCGCGGTCAAACTGCCGCCCGCCGAGCATCCATAGATGCCGATGTTCTGGGCGGGGTACGTCTTCAACAGTTCCCTATAGACCGAAGCCACGTCTTCGCTGGCTGCGGGGAATTTATGATCCGGCGCCTCACGGTAGTCCACCGCGACCACCTTTATGCGCCCCAGTGCCGCCACTGGAATGGATTCCAGTTCCGCGCACGCCGGCCAGCAGCCCGAGAAGCCTCCGCCATGAAGGTCGATCAGCACGCGGTTCTTGTTGCCGTCCGGGATCCCGGCCTTGGGCGTGTAAACGAACGTGTGAACACCGGCGATTTTCGTGTCTTCCCGATCGGTGGGATACAGGATATGCTGCCGATCCAGAAACCCTTTCATGAGACTGCCCTGCGAGGTCCCGCCAATGCCTTGCATGGCCTTTAGATGGGCCGTGACGTAAGCCTTGCCTTCCGGGCTGAGGTAGGCCGACATGGGGACTGCCTGAGCTGGAACGTGAACGGTCCCATCGTCGTCGATCACTACTTTGGGTTGTTCCTGGTTGGCCGCCGATTGGGCGCCGACCGGGGAAACCAACGAAACTAGCAAGGAAACCATGCAGACTACGCCGGCCAGGATTGCCGGTTGGAATCTACTAGTCTTGATGTCCGGGATTGTCATATTTGGGTCGATCTATCTGGATGATTGGTGTCTAAGCCAGGGAACAGGATGAACTATATCGCCGCCGAGGCTGCGTGTCAACCACACCTCGGAAAGCTCGGGGAGCTGAACTCCGTGAGGCGTGAATCTTCTATCCCGCCGAAGATTCTCATGAATCTATACGAGCAGGACGGCCTGACAAGGGCAGGGGTGTCATCTGAATCCTAAGGTTACGCCTTGTGTCCTTGAAAACGAGCAAGTAGGTTTCAAAGCGCCATCTGCGCTAAACGACGCAGTGCGGCTAGGCCATACTTCCTAGATAAACTCTTGCATTCTCATAGTTGTCACTTTTGGCATGCCAAGTGCTACTCTGAAACCGGATGCGACGGGGTTTTCACATCGCGATCAGCCTGACGGTAGTGGTCTTGCTGCTCAGACCCTTTGATTGTTTCGCGGCCAGCGCCCCGAGTCGCCAAGCCGCGGATTGTTGCCTTAAAGGCAAGTGCATTCCGACGGCGAACTCGGATGAGTGCTGCAAGAACGTTTCGGATGATAATCAGCTTGCGCCGTCGAAAGGAGCTGAACACTCGTCTCCGCTGCTCGCGTTACCAGTGGTGCACATCCCCACGCCGGCCTCCCCAACATTCCAGACTGTTGGTGACACCGTGCGGCATCCGCCGCCTGGCATTCCCTTAACGTCTCCAAGTCTGCCGCTTCTCATCTAGAGCCCTCCCGTGGTGTGCCTCCGCACACCCATCTGTCTCCGTTTTCAAAGTCAGCTGATCGGACAGGCTTGCCCGAATGGGCAACGCAGGAGGTTTGGATGAGGAGTAGTGTCAGGATTTCCGCAACAATCGTACTCGGCGCGGTCTTTGCCAGTGCCGCACCACCAGAGCTTTGGCAGGCTCCGGCGAAGTGGCATCGGCTATTGAAGAAAGCCGTTCCCGGAACTCTGGTGCTCGATGATGCGGGCGTGGAATTCCGTTCGTCCAAGTTCGCCCAACGCTGGGCCTATGTTGACATCCACAGTTTTGATCTCTCAGCGCGGGAACTCACTCTGGACAGTTACCAGAATCGTCCCTGGCGCGAGCCTGGAGAACGGCGCTTTCAGTTCGCCTTGGGCGAGCCAATGCCGCCGGAGATCGCCGCTCAGCTTACGGAGCGTGTCGGGAAGCCCGTGCGCAACGGCGTCCCTTTACCAAGCGTGGCGATTCTATCGGAAGTCTCGGCTCATCACCGGATGTGGTCGGGAGGCAGCAACGGGACGCTGCGCTTGAAGGACGACGGCATTGACTACGTAACCGCGAATGGCCGGGACAGCCGGACTTGGCGGTGGGCGGATATCCAGACCATCGCGAATCCGAATCCGTACGAGTTTCGCGTAACCGCCTACCGCGAGACGGTCGAGTTCGATTTGAAGCAGCCGCTCGCACGCGTCGTATTCGAACAAATGTGGGATCGCCTTTACGCGACTGACCTCAACCTGTCCGTTGGCGGAGGGGAGGCACACCGATGAGAATCTTCTTGGCTGTTGTTATCGTTCTCTTCTTAGTCCCGGACTTGCCTGCGGCCGACTTGCCGACACCCCTTTCGGCCTTGCTCGACGAAGCCACGCTCCATAATCCCGACATCCTTGGCGCCCGTCGGGGTTGGCAGGCGGCGGCTCAGGTTCCCTCTCAGGTCTCCACTCCGCCCGATCCGCAAGTCACGCTACAACACTTTTCGGTCGGCAGTCCGCGGCCTTTTGCCGGATTCAGCAACAGCGATTTCGCCTATGTCGGATTCGGAATCTCTCAAGACCTTCCGTACCCAGGAAAGCTGAAGCTCAAGGGCGAAGCCGCCCAGCAGGACGCGGCAATCAGCCGGAACAACCTCGAAGCGGTGCGGCGATCCGTCCTCCGACAGGTTAAGGAAGCGTACTATCAAATCGCTTACGTCCAGCAAACGTTGGGCGTCCTGGACCGTAACGGCAAGCTTCTCGAAGAGATCACAAAAATTGCGGATGCCCGCTATCGAGTTGGCGACGGCAGCCAGCAAGATATCTTGAAAACTCAGCTTGAACAAACCAAACTGCTGCGAGAGGTGATCCATCACCACGACTTGATGAACACGCAGCAGGCACTCCTCCGAAAGCTGCTCAACCGGCCGCCTGATTCGGCTGACATTGTGACGGAACCGCTGGTGGAAACACCGATGCCCTACACTTCCGACGAACTATTGGCCAAGGTGAGGACCGAAGACCCGTTGGTCGCCAGCCAACAGGAGACAGTGAAGAAGCAGAGTCTGCAGGTAGAGATTGCTCGCAAGGACCGTTATCCGGACTTCAGCGTGCAATATATGTGGCAGCACACGGCTGAGCCGTTCCGCGATTACTACATGCTCACCTTCAGCGCCAGTATTCCGATTTACCGCCGCCGCAAGCTTAATCCGGAGATGACGCAGGCCGAGGAGGAACTCAATCGTTCCCGGCGGGAATACGAGAGCCAGGTTCAAACCTCCTATTTCGATGTACGCAATCAGTACATTGCTATGGAAACGGCGTCGCAGATGCTCAAAATCTACCGCGAAGGATTGATTCCACAGGCGCTAGCGGCCTATCAGGCCGGACTTGCGTCGTATCAGACCGGCAGTGTCGATTTCGAAACTTTATTTTCTTCCTTCCTGGACGTGTTCAATTTTGACGGGGAGTACTGGAAGACCTTGATGGAACATGAAACAGCCCTGGCTCGAATCGAGCAGATCACGGGTGTGCCGCTGAATTGAGGAGATGACCATGCAACGCTATCGAATCGCTTTTTTTATCACTCTTGCGGCGGCGATCCTGCTTGCTGCAGGCGTGGTCCTGCTTTGGCTTGATCCTCAGGTGCTTAAGGCGCGTTTTTCGTCTGTTATGTCCCATACGCCTTCAATGTCTGAAGCGACGCGCTCGGAAACTCCAAACTCGGAACCGGCTCTGGTTCCGGTCTCGCTGACGCCCCAACGGATGCAGAGCATCGGCGTCAAGACGGGCACCGTCGAGTACCGGCAAGTTCACGATGAGATCCGCACCACCGGCACCGTCGAAGTGGATGAAACGCGGCTCGCCGACGTGCAAGTTCGTTTCGCGGGCTGGATTCAGAAGGTCTACGCAGATTCCACCTTCAAGCAAGTGCGAAAAGGCCAACCGCTGTTGACACTCTACAGTCAAGAACTGGTCCGAACGGAAAACGAATACCTGCTGGCGAAGCAGAATCGCGAGCTTCTCGCCCAAAGCACTGTTCCCGGGGTCGCCTCAGGGGCAGGCACTCTGTTGTCCTCCTCGATGGAACGTCTGAAACAGTGGGGCATCCCGGAACGTGAGATTCAGGACCTGGAAGAGACGGGACAAATTAAGCGCGAGCTGGAGATCGATTCTCCCGCATCCGGGTTCATCATCGAACGAAACGCGCTTCCCAACATGTACGTGCAGCCGGGCACGAAGCTCTACTCGATTGCGGATCTATCCACAGTCTGGGTTTATGCTCAGCTCTTTCAAAACGATATCGGGCGAGTCAAAAAAGGAGACTCCGCAGCCATCACCGTGGATTCCTATCCGGGACGCACGTTTTCCGGACGGGTGAATTTCATTTGGCCGCAACTCGACCAGACCACCCGCACCGCGAAGGTGCGCCTCGAAATTCCCAATCCTGATTTGAAGCTTTCGCTGGGGATGTTCGTCAACGTGACGCTCGACTTGGCGCTGGGACGGCAGTTGGTCATTCCCGCGTCCGGAGTATATCAGTCGGGTACCCGGCAGATCGCATTCATCGATCACGGTGATGGGCACTTCGAGCCGCGAGAGGTCGAGGTCGGCGCTCGGGCCGGAGACGACCTTGTTGTAACCAAGGGTCTCAAGGCCGGAGAGCGTGTCGCGACGTCCGCGAATTTTCTGCTCGACTCGGAAAGCCAGCTTCAGGCGGCTATGGGCTCGTTTGCGCCACCTCCGCCCGGGGTTGGCGCCGCGGCTGCAGCGAACGTTCCGCAGGCGTCGCTCGATTACTCGTCGAGCCCCTCCACTCCCCGGCTGGGCACCAATACGCTTCGTGTGAAGCTGGCTGGGCCGGACAGTGCTCCTATCATCGGCGCTCAAGTATCCGTGACGTTTCTCATGCCCGCGATGCCGGCTATGGGAATGCCGGCGATGCGTAACGTCGCCACACTCAGCGAAAAGGCCGGAGGAGTTTACGAGGGGCCGGTCCAGATTCAGATGGGCGGAACCTGGCAGGTTACTGCGCTTGCCACGAAGAACGGTCAAACCATCGCGCAGAAGCAGCTCTCTGTGACGGCGGAAGGGGGCACGCAATGATCAGCCGGTGGATCGACTGGTGCGCGCGAAATCGTTTCCTGGTCTTTGCAGGGACGCTCGCTCTGGTTGTGGCAGGTATCTGGGCGATGCAGCGCATTCCGCTCGATGCTCTACCCGACATTTCCGATGTCCAGGTGATTGTTCACACAAGTTGGAATGAACCGCCCCAGATCATAGAAGATCAGGTGACCTATCCCATCGTCACTGCTTTGTTGGCGGCGCCTCGCGTGAAGGGCGTCCGCGCCCAAACCATGTTCGGCGACTCATACGTGTTCGTCGTCTTCGAAGATGGGACTGATCTTTATTGGGCACGCTCCCGCGTGCTGGAGTACTTGCAGCAGATCCAGGGACGGTTACCGACTGGCGTCAATCCGACACTTGGGCCCGACGCGACTGGAGCAGGCTGGGTCTACGAATATTTGCTCGTGGATCACAACCATCGCTACAGCCTGGCAGATCTGCGAAGCCTGCAGGATTGGTATCTGCGTTATCAGATCGCGACTGTCCCTGGCGTGGCTGAGGTGTCCAGCATCGGAGGCTTCGTTCGCCAGTACCAGGTTCGACTGAACCCGGAGAAGCTCCGCGCCTACAACATCGCGCTTTCGACGGTCATTGACCGTGTACGCGACAGCACCAACGAAGTGGGCGGCAGACTGATCGAGCTTGGAGGCGCTGAGTACATGATTCGCGGCTTGGGCTACCTGCGGTCGCTGTCGGACGTGGAAACCGTGCCAGTGACCACCAAGAACGGTACGCCTGTTCTAGTTCGGGATCTCGGAAGCGTCGCATTCGGCCCGGATATCCGCCGCGGCGTGGCGGAATGGAATGGCGAAGGAGAAACCGTTGGCGGCATCGTTGTGATGCGTGACGGAATGAATGCTTTGAACGTGATCTCCGGCGTCAAGCAGAAACTGGCTCAGATTTCCGGAGCTCTACCGCCGGGAGTGGAGATCGTCGCGGGATACGATCGCTCGGGGCTGATTCAGGCATCCATCGGCACCCTTAGGCGCGACCTCATCGAAGAAGCCGTGATCGTCAGCGTCGTAATTATCTTGTTCCTCTTCCACTTTCGCTCCGCGTTCATTCCGATTCTCGTACTGCCGATCGCTGTCATCGCGTCATTCATCCCGATGTACTACCTGCAAGTCAGCTCCAACATCATGTCGTTGGGGGGCATCGCACTAGCGATCGGGGTTTTGGTCGACGCCGCGATCGTGATGGTGGAAAATGGCTACCGGCAACTCGCAGAAGCGCAGCAGGCTGCCGCGGCCGAGTCGACACCGCGGACCATCTCTCGCAGTGAGCAAAGGAAGATTCTCCTCGATGCCGCCAAACAGGTCGCGCCGGCGCTCTTCTTTTCACTGGTGATTATCGTCGTTTCGTTCCTGCCGGTCTTCATGCTGGAAGCTCAGGAAGGACGTATGTTCCGGCCCCTGGCGTGGACCAAAACGTTGGCCGTCGGTTTTTCATCGTTGTTGGCGATCACGTTGGTCCCCCCGCTGATGCTTCTTTTCATTCGTGGCCGGCTACGCCCGGAATCGAGCAATCCGGTTTCCCGCATTACTCAGGCGATCTATCTCCCGGTATTAAGATTGTGTCTGCGGTTCCCCAAGACTACGGTTCTGCTCAATCTAGTCTTTCTGGCCGTGACTTTTCCTCTCGCGTTCAAGCTGGGTAGCCAGTTCATGCCGCCTCTGTTCGAAGGAGCCGCACTCTATATGCCAACCTCACTGCCCGGCATCTCGATCGGCCAAGCCGCGCAGCTGATGCAAGAGCAGGACCGGATTCTTCGCTCGTTTCCGGAAGTGACCAGCGTGTTTGGCTCCGTCGGCCGGTCGGATAGCGCCACCGACAATGCACCCTTGGATATGTACGACACGACCGTGACCTTGAAGCCACGGGAACAGTGGCGTCCCGGTATGACCTATGAAAAGCTCATCTCGGAAATGGACTCCAAGCTTCAGTTTCCCGGCCTGACAAACAGCTGGACGATGCCAATCCAGAGTCGTTTGGACATGGAGCTCACTGGAATCAAGACGCCGGTCGGGATAAAGATTCAGGGGCCGAATCTTGAGGGTATCGAGCAGGTGGGCTCCAAGGTTCAGCAGATCCTCACGGCACTTCCTGAAATGAGATCCATCTTCGCGGAGCGTGTGGCCCAGGGATTCTATCTGAACATCGAAGTGAATCGCGCGGAAGCTGCGCGCTACGGACTCACAGTTGGTGACGTGCAGCGAGCGATCACGTCGGGGATCGGCGGCGAGAACATCGCGGAGAATGTCGAGGGCCGGGAGCGCTATCCCATTTCCGTCCGCTATGCGCCTGACTTTCGGGACAATCTGGACAAGCTACGGCAGGTGCTCATCGCCACGCCTGCCAATGTGCAAGTGCCTCTGGGCGAACTCGCCAAGCTTGCTTTCTCGAAGGGCGCTACCATGATCCGCGATGAGGATGCTGCGCTCACGGGCTATGTCTATCTCGACGTGAATACTCGGGATTACGGCGGTTTCGTCGAACGGGCGGACAAGCTGCTCCATGACAAGCTCGCACTTCCGGCAGGCTTCACGCTGAAGTGGTCGGGTGAGTACGAATTCCAGCTGCGCGCGCGGGAGCGATTAAAACTCATCCTGCCGATCGTGTTCTTCGCGATTTTCCTATTGCTCTACATGGTCTTTCATTCCGTTGGCGAAGCTCTGGTCTTGATCTTCCCGACCGTCTACGCGATGACCGGAGGTCTGCTGTTGCAGTGGTATTTAGGCTACAACTTCAGTGTCGCCGTATGGGTGGGCTATATAGCTCTGTTCGGGATCGCCGTCGAAACCGGAGTGGTGATGGTTGTCTATTTGCACGAAGCTCTGGACCGCAAGCTCGCCGCCGGCCAATCGCTTCAGCCCGCTGACATCAAGGACGCGGCGATCGAGGGCGCCGTGCACCGGCTCCGTCCGAAGCTCATGACGGTGGCCGCGGTTCTCGCGAGCTTGATTCCAATACTGTCGGAATCGGGTGTCGGTTCGGACGTGATGAAACCAATCGCCGCGCCGATCGTTGGTGGCATGATCACCTCCACAATCCACGTATTGATCCTGGTGCCAGTGTTCTTTGTGATGATGAAGACCCGCGCGCTGCGACGGGGCAGCATACGAAGCGAGAGAGTCAACCGGACCAGCCCTCTAACTGGAGCGTAGATCTGCAAGTGCAGCAGGGTCACCATCTATCCTGCTGAAAAGCAAAGTGTGTTTGAACCAGGGGGGCCTGGCTTGTT